>PVML01017051.1_pt1 | contig 377672 bp, 312 predicted proteins | sample 1853371 | NCBI WGS metagenome assembly PVML01 (sample SAMN08533508, study PRJNA380276) | Human gut metagenome, whole genome shotgun sequencing project. | isolation source: participant 1, chromium library | host: Homo sapiens | collected 2017 | reverse complement strand
TGACCTTAAAAAATCTGTCCAGTTAATTGTAACCTATCCAATTTGCACCTGTTACAGTATAAGAAATGCTTGCCGCTTTATAGGTCGCATCTGCTGCTCTTGACCATGAAACTGTAGATCCATAATTATAATTTGCATTTATTACATCTGAATAATCGCCCCATGTGCCATCTGCATTTTGATAGCGTACTTTTACAATCTGCTTATAAGAATTTATTTTCCATTGTGCGTAGAGCGTTGTTGTGCCGCTGGGTAATGAATCTATACAACCTTTCGGATAATAAGTCGTTCCGCTACCATTTGCTTTTGTATTCCAATGAGAAAATGTATATCCCATCGTAGTTGGGGTTTTAGATGGAATTTTATATTTTGACATCCAAGCTGAATAATCTTCTTCTGGAATATTTGACGCTGTTTTTCCGTTTGCACTGTATTTTACTTTTGATCCAGATACACCTTGAACCTGGGATGCATGATTAGCTGTCCCAGGTAAGTAAAATAATACTATCTTACCTGAAGCATCTGATTTCAAGTAGTAATATGCTTTATGTTTACCTGTTTCAGTGCATCCTCCAGTTGTATTGTCTGCACTTACTTCATGCAATCCAAGAGCCTTACATCCATCACTTACACTCACATGAGAGCCAGCTCCACTTGGAATCCATACAGAATCTTGTGCCCTATAGTTATTAGCAACTTGCCACCCCTCATTACTATCCAAGTCATTCGCTTCCATAACACACTTAAAGTTAGATGGTAAACCCTCTATTGTTACTTTTACAGTTGATCCTGCACTTCCGGTAATGCCTGTCGGCTTACCATTATTTGCTGACTCCTCTTCAAAACCAGCCTCAATAGCTTTTGTTCCACTAGCTGTACCATTGTACTCTATCCTTACAGTACATTCTTTTTTCTCACCATTGTACACATAACCATCTGTTATGACATATTCATAATAGGTTGAATCCCCTGTGTAAGTTCTATGATGCTTTCCATCATTAGCATCCGTATAATACGTTACGTAACGCTTATCACCTGTAACAGTCTTTGCAGATGCTCCATTTTTAGAATATTTACAACTCTTTATCGTACCTTGTGATAGACGAAGATAACCATTGGTTTCTCCAAATGCATCTGTGCCATAAGTCTTTGTTGATGTACCTGCATAAACTTCTGTTACTGGCATACATACCAACAATATCAAAGTCATTAAAATGGTAATTATCTTGTTTTTTTTATTTCTCATATACATCTCTGTCTCTTTTTCTCCTCTACCTAAAAATCGGTCTCTTTGTACTTCTGAAATTTACTCAAAAAATTTTAACCCTTATGCTACCACACTATTTAACAGTAATGCATCCTACTGAAATGCACCTATGCTGTCTGCTATCGTTCAGAAGTCTGTCTAAAAAATTTACCCTAGATTTTCAATCACCCATACAAACTTATCATTTTTTGATATTGCTGGAATCACTTATCATGCCCTCTGAATGTAGCTAAAATTTTCAAGATGTAATAGCATTGATGCTATTACTGAATTTTTCAAGTGTTACTGATTGCTTTTTTATTGGTTTCATACTCTTTTACTCTTCGGTAAAAAGTATTAGCTTTTATGTTGAGTTCTAACATAGCTTGTCTGGCTGTAATTTCATTTGCTTTCCATCTGGTGTAAATTATTACAAACTGCTCATTGTCTATTTGGATTGGTTTCCTGCCCTTGTATACACCTTTTGACTTTGCTATTGCTATTCCTTCTGCCTGTCGCTTTGCTCTTTTCTCAAGTTCTGCCTGTGCCAACTGTGCATATACCTCAATCAATAAATTAGTAACCATTTCTGTTACCCAACGATTACTCTCATCTACCTCATGTAACGTTGTAGGTATTTCCAAGATACGAACTATGATATTATGCTCTTTAAACCACATTAGTTCTTTCTTGATTAAATCTGCATTTCTACCAAGTCTGTCAAGTTCCTCCACAATTAACTCAATGGGTTTATTTTTCAAGCTGGCTTTGGAAATATGCTCAAGAATGACTTTCATTTCCTGATACTGCTCACGCTCAAAATCTTTGCCTGTTTTCTTATCAACAAATATGTTGTTATCTGATATATCTGGTGCAAATTGTTTTACCGCTATGATTTGTCTGTCTATATTCTGGTCTTTTGTAGATATTCTACAGTAGGCGTATTTTAGTGACATGGGTTTGTTTCCTCCTTGCTCTGCAATTTTTTAAGTTCTTTATTGAGATAATAGATTTTCATATGCAAATAATGATTACAAAGCACTGTTATTATTGCGCAGTTAACTATTATCTTGGCATATGAAAAATTAAATTTTATTGCAATAGAACTCAGTAAAGTTAAACTGCCTATCATTAATGCAATGAAATTTCTAAACACTTTTTTCTTTTGACGCTTAATGCTCTCTTTTGCCTGCTCCATGCTCTATCATTCCTCCACAATTAAAAAAATAATTTTTCTTATAATTCATCTCAATGTTACTTAGGATGCATGGGCAAAATAGGCGTGCTTGCCCTGTTCTGTTTCAATAAGCTGTCTGTTTTCTATGAAATATTTCAAATATACAAATCACAGCCTCTTGACATACTTTTGCATATCCTCCCTACTAAGTCACAGGGGTATACCCTATTGAAACACAAAAATACCGATTACCATTTCTGATAGTCGGTATCTTAATTATTGACTTCATATACACACGCCAAACCAATGCTCTTTTATTCTAATTTACTTTGTAATATCTAAAATACATGAAGAACAAATAGATTATTTTTTGATAGTTTGTTCATATATATGTAATTTTAGAAAAATTTAATTTTTACATATATTTACAAAATATGTAATGCCTAATATAATACAAGTATGTTAAATATACGTTAATCAAATATGCAACCAGTAAAGAGTACAAAATCTTGAGCCTCAAGTCGATTTGTACTCTTTTTTATTTTAAGAAAGGAAAGATGACTGCTATGCAAAAAAATGTAAGAACCAAATTACTAAATGACTACTCACAATTGGGATTTAAAGGGAAAAGTACATGTGTCAAATACAGATACGACTATAATGGTGTAACTGTCAACCTCTATTTTGATGCATTTGACCCTGATTCAAACACTTTAACAATGATATTAAGTACTGAAAAGCAATTTTATTTTACAACGCTAAATTCCATGAACACACGCATCCGCAAAGAATATTTACCAAAACTACCCTCTGTTTTTTTGAATAAAATTCTTGTGAATAATGAATTAGACGAATTTTATAAGCATATGGAAAATAAAATATTGGAAATTGTACCAGTTCCAGTATCTTATAAGAAGGATACAATCTTTATCAATACAACCAAATTTCAAAAAGGCGACATAGATTTACCTTTCTGGTGGTATCTTCGCAAAGTTCCCATGAGTGACGATACTCTCAACGCATTAAGTGAACGGGCAGATATTTCACGAGAAACTTTATTAGAAATACAAAAGCAAGGCTTTACATTAGTTCGCACAGATGACATTGAAAAACGTAGAAGTCTAACTCTAATCTTAGGCGAACATGGAATAACTTTATAATTTCTATTGGGGCATCCATAATGATGCCCCACGAAACATAATTTACTCATTTGTCGGTTCTGGTGCTTTTGGTTTTTCTAGTGGCGCTACCACTACTTTTCCATCCTGCATTTTTGCACCAGCACTAATGATATGCATATCGAGTAATGTTTTCACTTTTTCCTCTGTGAAACTGGTTCGCTCATAGCGTGAGGAAATCACATCATACATTGTATTTCCTTTTTCCTTATGTGTTCCAATCACAATATAAAATAGGTTTGCTAAACAAGCATCCTCGACCATTGGAACTAATGTATTTGTATGAATCTTTTTCATCATGTTTGTTGTGAAAAAGTCATCTGTATCAAGTTCCAACTCTCCTGCTTCTGATAATCTCAAACCATAAACCCTATCTGTTGTAAAACCTTTTAAAGTGTCCTTAATCTGCTTTTCTGTTAACTCTACAACCTCTCCCTTTGGTAAGCTGTACGCTTCATAACAGATAGCTCTTGTTCCTAAAAAGATTTCATTTGTTACTACTAATTTTCTACACATATTGTTTTTCTCCTGCGCTTTGCATTTTATTCTATTGTTTCGGGCTTTTCTTTTACTGCCCTCCTTACATTTAATACAATAACGCTGGGAAAGTGTGGTGTCAGTGGTGGGAATAGCCAAGGATTTATTTATGGAATATACGAAGTGACGGAAACTACTTACTGATTTGAAAAATGGCAGAATGTGTAACCACTCTGTCATTTCACATTTTTATGCATAAAATTAGAGAGTCTGTAGCTACTGCAACAAACTCTCATTTCTATCCTTTTTATACATACTTAGGCACAAAAACGAAATAAGTAAATCATAGGTAAAAACTTAATTACAAAATGTTCAAAAGCCCTATTTTACTACGTTTCAGCCATTTTATTATAGACTGCCGTGGCAGATGAATAATATTTTTATCATGTTGGTTTTTCTCCTCTTTTTCGTTTCCACAAGGGCTTGCAATTCCTTATAAACCCTTGATTTATCTGGGTTTGTAGGCACTTATTCATTCCCGTTGATATATGTTTCTGCCATATTACTTTTTACCGTATCTTGGCACAATTCTTCATAATTCTTCGTATTTTTACAGTCATTTGGTGTAAAATTGGTGTAAACAAAATGTACCTGCAACCCGCTTAAACAGCGGTTATTTGTGCCATTTCATCTGCAACTTTAGTGTAAGATGCGTGGGTGTACACATTTAAAGTCACCGTGATGTCGGCATGTCCCATGAGATATTGTAGCGTTTTAGGATTCATTCCACGCTCTGACATCCGGGTACAAAAGGTATGCCGAAGCACATGGGGCGTAATTCTCGGTAGCTGTTCTTCATGAGTGGCGTTGTATTTGTCAAGCAACCGCTTCATGACATGCTCCAAATGCATTGCTACCTTCGGCTTTCCATCCTTGTCCAACAGTAGAAATCCTTTATAACCATCCACCACCATTTCCTTGCGTGGCTTCTGCCTACTTGCAATAATATTCAGCAATGCCTCCTTTACCTCATCCGTCATGTAAATAAAGCGAACACCATTCTCCGTCTTAGTTTTCTCCACATAGTATTTACCATTCCGAGTTCTGGTTAGCTGATGATCTACCTTAATTTTTCGCTCCTCAAAATCCAAATCCGATAAGGTAAGCCCCATGAATTCACTGATTCGCATCCCGGTTCCAAGCAACACTATTATCTCATCATAATACCGACTGAAATGCTCGTCGTTTCGAACATATTCCAGATATCGTTCCTGCTCTTCCTCTGTCATTGCCACTCTCTTCTGACTGTTATTCGGTATCAAGTCCATCTTGAAATCAAATGGATTTTTCCTCAGATAATCATCATTAACAGCCATCTGAAAAGCAGGTTTTAATACCCCTTTGATACTATTGATGCTACTGTAACCTCGACCTTTATCATACAGATTTAGTAAAAATCTCTTGGCATCTACCACTCTGACCTTGTTTACCTGTTGGTATCCGAACTCCTCTTTGCGTAAAATATTCAGTACAAAATTATACCCTACCGTGGTGTTGTAACGCACATTTCTTCTGAGTCCAACGTATCGCTCTACCAATTCAAGCACCGTAATGCCGCCACCGGATATATCCAATCCCTGCAAGGTGTCTAACTGTATTTTCTTTTCCTTTTCACGCAGCTTGTTCAAATCATCTGCGTAGACACACTGTCGTTTACCTCTCATATCGGTGTAACGATACATGTATGTCAAATCTTTTCTTTGGCTCTCTCCCGTTCTTAATAGTCTGCCTTTGTTGTCCTTTCGCTTGTTAGGCATCCATGGCCTCCTTTCCTTCAAAAGTCTGTAACAGACCTTTTCTCCTACGGAACGAGCCCCAAATGCAGTATCTATATCATACCATATGAGGCTCGTTTTATCTAGACATACAACTGCCAATATGCCCTATATCACACTAACCTGCTCTAGATATTTTTCAAATTCCTTTCGCTTTATCAACCGCTTCGTTCCAATGAACAGGACGAAATTGCACTTGTGATTGTTAGTAATCTCCCGCAGCTTGTGTTTTCCGATGTTGAAATACTCTGCCGCCTCCGTTAAAGTTAGGTTTGATTTTTCCCAAATAGGAACGCTTTTGTTCTTGTGTTTCTCCACTAATACCTCCTTTTCTTTCTCTGATTTTTGTGTCAAAACAAATTGTACTTGGTACAATCTGAACTGTCTTTGGCATAGACATCACAGGAATTTCACCTCCGCCACTGCGTGCCGACTATCTCAAGGAGTATCATTATCCATTATTCTGTTCATCGCACATTCCTGCCACGGAATACTATTGTCCGATTTGAAATCGCTCCACATCTTACTATCCATTTTACAAAGACACAGAAGAAAATATATCTTTGCAGATGCCTCATGGCGCACCGGCAATCAGCTTCCAGAATAATTTTTGTATTCAGATTGCTTCCCTATGAACGGATGCTGATCCGTTATTTGTCAAGGTTCAACGGGAAGTTCCTGTTCCTAAAAACTTCCTCTCATAAGGTACTCACAGAAAATTGCGTTTTGCACACCCTGAGTTTAAAAAAATTTTCCTTCATTAAGTACTCACACGAAAGTATGATTTGAGGGGGTGTGAAAAACATAAAATTTTTTTAAACATAATTTACATTATGAGAAGTTCGCTGACGGTAGCATAAAATGTATTGAAGATGAGATACCTTTTGAAGTGCCTGAAGGGTGGGCGTGGGCAAGAATGTCTTCTCTAACTCAAGATCTACCCTATGGAACTTCTAAAAAATCTTCATCAAGAGGGGAAATTGCTGTTTTGCGTATGGGCAATCTTCAACAGGGAGAAATTGATTATTCAGACCTTGTTTATTCTTCGGATAAAGAAGATATTGATAAATATTTACTAACTTATGGAGATTTGCTTTTCAATCGAACAAATAGCTCAGAATGGGTTGGAAAAACAGCAATATATCGTGGTGAAGTATCAGCCATTTATGCAGGATATTTGATTAGAATTCGTTCTTTTTTAGATGCAGAATATCTTAATAGTGTAATGAATAGTAAGTATGCAAAAGAAATTTGTTTACTTGTAAAAACAGATGCAGTTAATCAATCAAATATAAATGCTACTAAATTGGGAAGGTTTCTTATTCCAGTACCACCGCTTAGTGAACAAGTACGGATTTCAAATATGGTGTCTGAAGCATTATATTGGAATAATTTCATTGAAATAAAGAAACTTGAACTCGAACAATATATTCAACAAATTAAATCCAAAATCCTCGACCTTGCCATTCGTGGAAAACTCGTACCGCAGAACCCGAATGATGAACCAGCATCTGTACTATTGGAACGCATCCGTGCTGAAAAGGAAGAACTGATAAAACAGGGAAAAATCAAACGTGATAAGAAAGAAACTATCATCTTCCGAGGTGATGATAACTCTTATTATGAGAAGATAGGTAATGACATTATTTGTATTGATGAAGAGTTACCATTCGACATTCCCCATAACTGGAGCTGGTGTCGTCTTGGAAACATAGGAGATTGGGCGGCTGGTTCCACTCCAAGCAGAAGCTATCCTGAATACTACAATGGGACAATTCCTTGGCTAAAAACAGGCGATTTAAACGATGGATATATCACTAATATACCAGAATCTATTAGTGAAGAGGCTTTAAAAAATACTTCCGTAAGATTGAATCCGTCTGGTTCTGTATTGATAGCGATGTATGGTGCTACGATAGGCAAACTTGGTATTTTAACATTTCCCGCAACAACAAATCAAGCCTGTTGTGCTTGCTCGCCTCTTGATGGAATTAATAATCATTACTTGTTCTATTATTTGCTATCACAAAAGGACAATTTTGTGTATCGCAGTGTTGGTGGAGCACAGCCTAACATTTCTAAAGAGAAAATAGTAACCACGCTAATGCCCGTTCCACCTTATGAGGAACAGCGTCAAATTCTAGATAAAATCGACATTTTTTTCGATTTAATAAGAGATATAGAAAAAAGTCTCAATTGAGGCTTTTTTCTATATAATTATAAAGTTTTTCTATTGTATGTACAATATTCAATTGTTCTTCTAATGGTGGCAAAGGTATTAGCTTATTAGAAAAATCCGAAATCCAATAACGTTTATGATTATAGCAATCACATTCTATACATTGCATTGCGTAAAAAGCATATTTTGTATTAATTAACTTTTCGTTTGCAGTTAGTATTTTCATAGCAGATGATTTCACTTTAAATGGAAAATCAACATATTTACTGTCGGTTGTAAAGTCATCAAAAATAATTACAGGTAAATCTGTTTTTATACCACTGGTTTCATTTGTATAACCAATTATAAATGATTTCCCTGCTGTTAATACCGGTATAGAATAGTCGTTTTTGTAATCAGTTGATTCAACGATATAAGGCGTGGGCTGTTCATATTCCAGCACATCTTTCAAACGAATAAATGACCAGTTCCTCGGTATACCAAATGGGATTTCATCTGCTATATTAACGATATTTTCACCGTTCTTCTCATAATAAGAGTAGTCAACACATCTCCGATATAATATTCTTGCGGTTTATTCCGTAAAATCTATTACTCGGAGGTGTCTTTTTATGAAGACTGAACAAACTTTTGAAGAACATTTGAGAAAGGGAAACCTTTCAGAAAACACCATCACGTCTTATCTATGGACAGTAAATTATTTTCATGAACATTATGATAAGATAAGCAAAGATAATCTATTGGCATACAAGGGTTATCTTATGGAGTTTTTCAAACCGAAAACAGTAAATTTACGAATACAGGGTATCAACAAATACCTTGAATATCTAGGAAAGGAAAAACTTCAACTTAAAGCGGTTAAAGTTCAACAGAAAAACTTTCTGGAAAATGTTATTAGTAATGCAGATTACAAATTTCTGAAAACCCAGTTGAAAAAGGACGGTAATATGGAATGGTATTTTGTTGTATGGTATTTGGCTGCAACTGGTGCACGAGTGAGTGAACTTATACAAATCAAAATTGAACATGTCGAAATAGGGTATTTTGACCTTTATACAAAAGGTGGAAAGTTGCGAAGGCTATACATACCCAAGATGTTGAGAAATGAAACACTTGAGTGGCTTAATGAAGCAAATCGTACTTCAGGGTACTTGTTCCTGAATCGTTATGGTGATAAAATTACTCCACGAGGAATATCACAACAGCTAAAAAATTATGCTGATAAATATGGGCTGGACAAAAAAGTTGTTTATCCGCATTCCTTCCGTCATCGCTATGCTAAGAATTTTCTTGAAAAATTCAATGATATAGCATTACTCGCTGATCTTATGGGACACGAAAGCATAGAAACTACACGTATATATCTTCGTCGTACAGCAAGTGAGCAACAAGCTTTAGTTGACAAAATAGTAACTTGGTAGAATTAAAGCCGCCCTCGTTTGAAGGCGGCTTTTTTATGATACGGAGGTCAAAATTGAATCTAGTTGTGCAAATACTGTTTCTATTGCTTCTACGATGCGATATTGTTCGCTAAGTGGCGGTAATGGAAACAGTAATTTATGCAAAGCGTTTGATGATAATCCTTGTATTCCAATACCTTTACCACCGATAAGTCCAGTTTGCTTGTATAAAAAGAATATATAATAGTAGAATTTTACTGAAATTGTTGTATATGGTCTCAAGCGGTGTATATGATTTTGAATGCGCATAGGGTAATCAAAACACCATATGGCAGATCTTCCTATGTCACCACCTTCACACACAAGCAAATCACCTTTCTTAACAGTACATTTCACGACCTCTGAATCTGTAAACACCATCTCTTTTAAATGGGTAAGTTCAAATCTGTCCCAATACATATTTGATGTTGTAATATATTGCATTTTCGTGCCTGACGTATTAGAAGAATTTAATGCTTTTCCAGTATTATGCTGGAATAGTTCGCCCAATCTAACCCATGACCATTTATGTGGAATATCAAATACTATTTCACTATCAATGCATTCGATTTTTTTTCCACATTGTTCATAATAAGAGTTATCATCACCTCGGAAGATGATAGATTCTTTCTTATCACGTTTGATTTTCCCCTGTTTTATCAGTTCTTCTTTCTCAGCACGGATGCGTTCCAATAGTACAGATGCTGGTTCATCATTCGGGTTCTGTGGTACGAGTTTTCCACGAATGGCAAGGTCGAGGATTTTAGACTTAGTGATATTTATAATATCAATTAGTTTTTCCGTTTCTTTATCAACCTGTTGGGTATAGGATAATATTTCTTTGGATTTGTGATATATTTGAGTTTGCTCATTAAATGGTGGTAACGGAAAGGTCATATTTAAAATAACATCTCTACTTAGGCCAGGAATCAAGCCGTTAGCTTTGGAAACTATTTTTGATAGAAAGGCTAACATAACAATTTCAAGATAATTTTTATACAATCCGTCGATGCACCTTAAAGCCATAATTTGACGAGCAATATGTGCATTTTCAATATTACACCATACCATTTTTCCGACACCAGAACCTTTACAAGTCAACAACAAATCATCAATTGTTGCATGCGTGGTAGGAGAATCAGTCCAGCGGTTAATAATAATACGACCATCTTCAAAATTACTTGCACCAGTAATGTAAGGTATACCAATTGAATTATCATTATATCGAGATGGTTCCAAATCTTGTCCTGAATATAGGATAATAATTTGAGACAACCTACACCACGCCCACCCTTCAGGCACTTCAAAAGGTATCTCATCTTCAATACATTTTATGCTACCGTCAGCGAACTTCTCATAATGTAAATTATCCTCACCTTTGAATATAATTGTATCATTCTTTATATCTTTGGCTTTGATTTTCCCATCCTTAACCATCCGCTGTTTTTCCGCACGGATACGTTCCAATAATACCGATGATGGTTCATCATTTGGATCCTGTGGCACTAACTTACCACGAATAGCCAAGTCAAGCACTTTCTCTCTTAATGCATTTGTCTCTATCACAGTTCAATACCTCCCAAAATCTCCTGTAGTTTGGAAATTGCCCCTGCAATAGCAGTAGCCTTATCCTCCATATCAGAAAGAAGTTCAGTAACTGTTCTATCATCTTTTTCTTCTAAATCTATCCATTTGAAATCAAGCTTTAATTGTTCACGTGAATAAACCTCTTCCGCTGTGAATTTTCTCCATCTTCCATTCGGATTTTCTTCTGAATATGTTTGTTTCCTATCTTTCATATGACCGGAACAATAACACTCCACGAAATCATCAAGATGTGCTCGTGTCATTGGCTTGGTTGCCATAGTGTGTTTAATACCTGTTCTATAGTCATATACCCAAATATCTTTTGTTTCTTTCCCTTTTTCAAAAAACAACACATTTGTCTTCACACCACCAGCGTAAAAAATACCAGTTGGCAGTCTAAGTATCGTATGCAGATTAAAGCCCTTCAACAGTCTTTCACGAACCTTCGCAGTTGCATTTCCATCAGTCAGAACATTATCTGGTAAAACAACCGCAACTCTTCCTTCAGGTTTTACAATAGACATAATATGCTGTAAAAAATTAACCTGATTATCTGAAGTCTTTATAAATTCGGGTCTGTTCGCATGTACCTCTACACTCCCTTGGGGTCTTACTCCAAACGGAGGATTTGCAAGGATTACATTAAACATAGTATCCGAAGTATCTAACAAAGAATCTTGACATACAATCGGGCTCTTAGTAGTTCCAATATCATGCAAGTACAAGTTCATTGATGCAAGTGTCACTACAAGTGGTGTATTATCCGCACCAAACAAGGCATGGTTTTTCAAGAAATTCTGTTTTGAAATCTCTTTACTTTGAGTCTTCATATGTTCAAATGCCGCCAGTAAGAAGCCGCCGGTACCACAGGCCGGATCTGCTACCGTTTCAGTAATTTTCGGATCTGTAACTTCCACCATAGCCTTTATCAATGCTCTAGGCGTAAAATATTGCCCTGCACCACTCTTTTTATCCTGACCATTCTTTTCAAGAATTGCTTCGTAAATAGCACCTTTCAAATCGCCTTCCATCATATACCAGTTTTCACTAGATACCATTTCTATTACTTTAGCAAGCAATACTGGACGGTCAATTTTATTTGACGCTTTAGTAAATATGGTTCCAATCAATCCATCATCCTTGGCTAATTCCTTAAGTATTTCCTCATATTTTTCTACCAAGTCTGTACCATTCAACTCCACAATATCCCTCCACTTATATCCTTCTGGAATAGAACTTCCAAGACCAAGATTTTCCTTTTCATCATCCATCTTCAAAAAAAGAATATATGTAAGTTGAGTTAAATAATCCGTGAATCCGACACCTGCTGCCGCAAGAACGTTTGCAATATCTCCAACCTTCTTTACTAATGCAGCTTCACTTTTTGTTTGTATATTATCTGCCATATCTTTATGCCACCTTTAATATAAATTTTGATAATGTTTGCATTTCATTAGACAACGACGGAATTCCAAAACTCATGACACCTTTACGCCACAAATCAGTATCCACAGCATTTAACTCTGCAATGGATATCGCTCCTTCATTGAGTATATACTCTGCAATCAGTTTCATAATCTCTTTTTGTTCTTCTGTCAACACACGCTGAGCTTGTCCACAATACAGACTAAATCGCTGTGCATATCCGTTTAATAGACTTGTTAATTTCGTATTTTTACGATACGCAAAACGAACTATCTGAATCAAGTTTGTAAGCATATTAACATTTGATTTTATATCTAATTCTTCAACGCTACTTTCTGTATCAAGTAATTTGTAATTTTTCCATATCTGATAAATACCATATTGCTTGCTTTCTGCTACCAAACGTTCCTGCAACTCACATAACATCGTGTGCGTAATTAATACATCCTCAGAGTTATAAATAATTCTAAGTGCTTCAATGCTATCTTTATTTTCTAATAAAAACTTTTCAAAATTATCAATGTAATCTCTAGCAGATTCTTTTGAAAAACCTGCGTATAACAACTCATCTGTATCTGGGGATACAATATGATATCCTTTCTGCATCTCAAGCAATTTCTTTCGTGCCTGGATATTGCTAATCAGACAATATATAATACCCATTCTCATAGAATTATCATGGGATGGGCTTATATACTCCACCATAATTCCTTCTGAAAAGGCTTTGTTTATATTATTTGCAATTGTTCTTGGAGCAAATCCATAAGATGTAATAAAGTAATCCAAATGATGCCCAAACAATGCATCATCCTCATATCTTCTATTGATGGTTGCGCAATAATCTCTAAGAAGCATCATATTCTCATCACTTACTTCATTATGCGCCAAATGTTCTAACAAATTTTCTAAGGATAATATCTTACGCGTGCCATCAGGTGTTTTTCCAGGTTTCGGAATGCATTTTTCATGTTCTGTTACACCAACTGCATCAACAATATAATAGCATTCTTTTGTATGTGCATTTGGCGTCACCTCTTTCAACTTATCCTCTTTAATTACTCTACATCCACGTCCCTTCATCTGTGTATAGAGCACATCTGATTGCACATCTTTCATAAAAAGAACAACTTCCAAAGGTCTAACATCTGTTCCGGTTGCTACTAATGTTACAGTAACAGCAATACGAAAATCTTTCTCAATACGAAAATCTCTTATCAATGCATTTGAATCACCAGATGAATAAGTTATTTTTTTCACATAATTTTCAGGAACTTCACCATTCTCAAATTCACTTCCGAACACTTTCTTCGCAACATTTACAATCTCTGTTGCATGATTATCATCCTTGGCAAAGATTAACGTTTTTGGAATATACTCCCATTTTACTTCTCGCTCTGGATATAATTCGGTATAGATTGCATTCTTATAAGCCGTCAAAACCGTTTTCATTTGATTTCTATTGATAACAGATCTATCAAGTTGAGTCGGTGCATATTCAATCGTATTCGTAACTGCATATGTTGTAGTTTCTGACTTTCCCTTAGGTGCTTCGATAATTTCCGTTCCCGCTTCAATCGTACCTCCATGCTCCGTAACTTCTGTTGTTATTCTATACACGCGAGAAGGAACATTTACACCATCTACAACAGAATCATCATATGTATACTTTTCAATAACATTATTATTAAAATAGCTATATGCCTCTGGAGTTGGTGTTGCTGTAAGTCCTAACACTTTTGCACCAGAAAAATAATCCAATACTGCCTTCCATTTGCCATAAATAGAACGATGGCACTCATCTACAACGATTAGCTGAAAATAATCTGAGGGAAGCTTTAAATCACTTCCTAATTGCACCACTTCTTCAAGTTCTTTTTCTTCTGCCCTTTTTGCATTTTCATCCTCTGTATCTTCATTATCATCACTTAATGCCTGACCGGTTAATACAGCAAATAATTTTTGTATCGTAGATATAACAATATCCCCTTTGATATCGGACTCTTTTCTAAGACGATTGATTTTGTACAATTCGCTTAAAGATTGTTGCTTTTCTGTCCTATCAAATAAATTAAATTCACTCTCTGTTTGTCTTGCAAGATTATTTCTATCTACCAAAAACAATACTCTTTTTGTAGCTGTATAATTCAGCATACGATAAGAGGCTAAACAAGCTAAATATGTCTTTCCCGAACCCGTTGCAAGAATTGCAAGATTCTTCTTATTTCCACTTTTTAATGACTTTTCAAGATTTATCTCAGCTTTATACTGACACTCTCTTAAACCTTGTTTTTCAAGCAATGGCAGTGCACCAAATTCCGATTTCTTACCAATTAGCTGTAACATCTTTTTAGGTGAGTGCATCTCTGTCAATTCTTCATACTCACTATCTGGCACAAGCATATTTTTGTAATAAATTTTATTACCATTCGCCATATAGACAAGAGGAATAAGATTGTCAAACCACAAGCCATACCAAGGTTGAGGGTTAACAGCATAATCCTCCGCCTGCTTTTTAACATTTTCCCCTAATGGATTATCTTCTTTTTTAGCTTCGACAACCGCAATAGCCTTATCCTCTATGAATAGTAAATAGTCACTCTCTATATTACCGCGCATAATAGCTTCTTTTACTACCAATGTACTATTGGGTACATACTCATTTCTTGATACAATCTCCCATCCTGCATTATTTAATTGCTTATCTATTTTTACACGTGCGCGTTCTTCCGGTTTCATAGACCTGCCATCCTTTCGTATAAGGTTCTGATAATAAAAAATTATCAGAAGTTCATATTCAAAAAAATCTGGTTTGATTATCAGTATAATACATTACAGCCCTTCAAAATACTTCTACCTCAACGTTGCCCCTATTTTACGTCTCTCAGTTAAAAGTATATCGTAGTTATCACTGTTACGTCATCAATCTTATACTCGACATCCACATCAAGATAATAATGTTTCTAGTGACGTTACAAGAGCATCCATACTTGATCTTTTGTGTTCATTCAGCACAGTATCAACTTCTTCAGAAATTTCATTTGCCACAACAAGTTTAACTCTTTTTTCCATAGCATCATTCCATAATTTCCCTTGTGATAAAAAGCAACCAGCAATCCTGTCAGACCACTTTTTATTTCCTCTAAATTCGGCTACATTAATATTCACACCAAATTCATTCAATATAGCATTTTCGTAAACAGCCTTATTATAGCAATCTTCTATCTCAGCATTAGGAGAACCATTGCATATGGCGTAAGTAACATTTCTAACATCAAGCAGTCCCTGCCTCTCAGCCTCGCTACCCGCATGTCTTCCCGCATCATCATTATCCAATAATACATGATATTTACATTGCAAATTTCTATAAAAAGATAATTTGTAAGGAAGATTTCCCGCCCCACCTATATAATCTATAATAAATGTTCCATTTTGAATTGCACGCTTTATTTTTGTACTCATACTTGGAAGTAATTTTTCCAATGCAATTTTGTCATCTTCTCCTTCAACGATTAAAGCATGCTCTGCATTTGTAAGATTATCAGATATATGAATTCCCAAAACATCTCTTATTTCTTTAATTTTCTTTACCGGTGTAGCTTTTCCATCATTAACGATAATATTTTCCTTCAAATTTGTTCTGTTAACAAATAACGGACTATGCGTTGTAAGTACAATTTGATGTGTTTGAGAAAGTGACATAATCGTATCATAAAGTTGACGTGCACTCTCTGGATGTAAGTGTGACTCAGGCTCTTCTATTGCCACCACAGAAACCCTATCAACACGAGCTGGAATATTTAATATAGCAAGTGCAGTTAAACTTTTTATTCCATCCCCCTTCTGCTGTATAGGTGTCGGAGTTCCGTCATCTATAATAATTTCTGTATTACGACGCATAGCAATACGCCGTCTTTCATTCTGAATATGTATCTGCACATTTCTGACAGTCGGTAAAAATTCTTGCAATGGTTCAATAATTTGATTTGAAATTCCATCTAAAATTCCTTGTTGCAATTCTTCAATTTTATTCATTGCATTAATATAATCCGGATTAGTATCTAATGTTTCTAACGACTTCTCTATAAGAGAATCTACAACACGCAGTGCATCATATTCTGTGCGGACAGCAGGAATAAAATTAAAATCTATTTTAAAACATACATATTCAATAATCTTCTTTTTATTATCTGCATCTGCAAAAGCTGCTGTTCCTCTTTTTGGAATATCTATTTTTGCAGCCGCTCCATTTGTCGAAACTCGTACAGGAATGCATCCACTAAGGCGTATACCTGTCATAGAGCGAATAGCCAAAATATCTTGTTCATCTAATTCAAAATTCAAGTCTATTGATGACCATCCATTGGGATTTTTTTCTTGTAAAGATATTGGATAATCTTTTTCCCACGAATAATGATTTTTTAAATATGGACGTACTGCTATTTGCAAAGAACGAGGATCTTTTGAATATATTTTCATAATATCCATTGCTAAAGTAAGTGCTCGAAGTATATTCGACTTACCTTCATTATTCTTACCTACCAACACAGTCATATTATTGGTCTTTATTTTGCGAGCCGTAGTAATACTTCTGTAATTTACAACTGAAAAATCAGATAATTTCATGCTATTCTCCTCCTAAGTTTTCCATCAACTCTACCACCACGTCACACGCATCCTCAAGCGCAATGTCTGTTGCATACTCAAAATCCTTCTGATAATTCTTCCACTGCTTCTGCATTACTTCGCTACTCTTAACCGTATCCATGATGCTACGGTACTCCTTAACCACAGTTGATGATCCACGCTTCTCTGTGGTAGCGTTCAGTGCAGCCCCTAACGCATCCGGCTCTATATTTGCATATTGCAGCTTGGCCAATATGTAAATATCGTAGTAATCTCTTGGTCTGGTATTCTGGTCGCCTCTAGATATGACTGTCTCCAGCTTTTCTGCCATAATAGTTTCCAAATTATACGCAAGCACCGAAATACTTCTATCCTCTAAGAGGAGTTTGAATTGATACTCTATCTCTTTGGGTGTAATCTTGTCCCCTGTCGTGATATCCAATTTCAACGGAACAGCCATTGGCGGATAATTTGCAGACAAAGAGACACGATACCCGGTATATACATCACCTTCTCGAATTTCTCCGATGCTACGAAAACTAAAAGTTACGTCATCTTCTAATTCTATTTTGCAAATCTCTTCAAACATTTCCCGTACAGTCTGTTCATTGACAGGCAAGCCTTTTATGGTTGCATCCATATCCATAGTCGCTCTGGTATCAAGTCCCACCATCGCTGCAATCAAGAAACCACCTTTTAAAATAAAATTCTGCTGATATTTTGAAATAGATATTCGTTCCAGCAATCTCTCCAACATAAAATTCTGCATTACAAGCTGTGCGGATATATGTTTTTCCTTTGCAAGATTCTTTATAATCGCTTTTAACTGCATTGCATTTTTCATAACAACACCTCCAGATATGCTCTGAGTTTTTTCTCTACCTTTAAGGTTTTTGCATACTCTGACAAAAGCGGAATATTTTTATCCGTTCTGGTCGCATAACGCTTAAACGCCTCCGTCACCACCTGAATATCCACATGACTATGTGGGCGTAAAATATCACAGAGCGTGCGCTCCACACTATAAGCCTTTACTGTATTTCCTCCTGGCGTAAGCACTTCTACCACTCCTAAATCATACAGCGCTTCCTTGCACTGCACACAGCGAATGTTTTCTTCTTTAGGTTTTGTCAAATTATAATTCGCCGGGAACGTCATGTAATACCTGTTCGGTGTTCTGTCGGTTAAATTCCAAAGAAACAATGCTGTTTCATGAGAATAGATTCCTCGTTTAAATCGACTCTGCAAATTAAAAATCTCATCATCCCAAACCTCCGGCAAAATATAAACACCTCTTGCTGACTTTTCAATCATTCCCTTGTCGACAAGGTATTTGATATTTCCACGAGAAATACCTGCTGCAACCACCATTGCAGTAGTAACCGTACCATTATTCTCTTTTGCCATCTTGATAATTTCTTCAGTTGCTCCCACAATAGTTCCCTTTCTTTTTGTTGACTTCTGTGCTTATAATTATATTTCCGCATGGCATAAAAGTCAACACGAATACTTCTTTTTCTCTGTCTTTATTACTTAAATTATATACTTAACTGCATGGTTCACCATGACCTATACCATAGTCCACGGAATGGGCATACTTGCCCCTTGGTGCCTTTCCTCATGGCATAACAAATTTCCCCTATATTCTGTAAGTTTCCGGCTATTTTTGCGAATATGACATAATAATTGAAAACTCTGTTTTAAAAGTTATGCCATACTCCAAATGCCCCAACGGCACTGCCGGTGGGCGTTTCACGGGTTATGCCGCCTCTTGGTGGCATAACTCCTTTAACCTGCACTATTTTCGACCCTACTTTTTGTGGCAGATTTCATTCCTTCAATTTCGCCCAAATTTGCGTTTTAGATTCTTATCGTCCAACTCTCCCTCTTTCTCCTTACAACGTCGCAAATCGCCACAAACACGCCCACAGGGGCAATTCAACAACCAGCAGTCACATTTCAATAAGTGTTGCAATTCCAGAAAAGAAAAAGATACAATACTTACCTGTACTGCATCTTCTTTCTGCTTAACATTTCTCCTACTTTTCCTGCATTTGATCCTCATTCTCGCATAATCTTCTTGCTACTAATTACTTGGTGTAAAATTGGTGTGGTTTTTCTTGATTAAACCTCACAAACCCTTGATAACACTGCGTTTTTGCCTGTGCAATCTTTTTGTGCCGTGGCAAATAAAAAGCACTTTAATTTTATCTTGCATATCTTCGTTTTTCCTTGTATATCCTTATTTTTCCTAGGTTTTATCGCACTTTCACGACATCTAACCCAATGGTCTTATCCTAGCATAAAATCGCATATTTTACCATATCTCGGTAAGTAAAATGAGTACAAATCTAGTGTACTGTATCATTGAAATTTAGTATATCTGCCACTTTAATTAAAAAGTGACAGATGATAGTGTCGGATACAGTGATATCAGTTTTTCTCGTGCATCCCCTGTTTGGAAATGCCACTGTATCTTAGCTGTATCCCTATTACGTTCCATTTCCCATGCTGATAACTCACATTTAAGTTTGTCAATGCCTCTCTTCTTTCATCTGCATCCATATATTCAAGCTCTGTTGCATCTAGTCCTGCCAAGGATAACTCATCTTCCAGTTCATCCACCTCACTTGTTTCCGTATCTTCATGACCGAAAACTACATCATCCATTACAGAATACTCATAAGCATTAAGTTTTCCATCTCCATCAAAGTCAAAATTCGAATCATATAATCTTCCATCTGTTCCTAACATATCCCTGTCCTCCTAATTATCGTAATGATTGAATCCACCAAACAAACCTCTGTCACTATGGCTTGTCTTATGTCCATTATTATCATATGTGTTGACACTTCCAAATAATCCAGGGCGGCTGTGTCCTACTTTGTGACCTCTATTATCGTAATGATTCATTGTACCAAATAATCCGGGGCGACTATATCCTTCTTTTTTCATATCAATCAGCTCCTTTCAAACAATTTTTACATGTTTTAAAGTTCTTTGTATTTACATTATACGCACACCATGTGTCCAATAAAAAGGACAACTATGAATTCAAACGATTCTTATTTCATGTGCTATCATAATTATAACAAGAACCATTTCTTATGTGTCGCATTTCAGGCGACAAAAAAAGGACGCAGGTTTTCTCCCAATGTCATTTAGATAAGGATTATACAAAGAACAGTGTATATAGAAATATGTACCCTGTTCTTTTTTTGTAAAATTATGTTAAGCACTTGACATGATAATCAAAATGTGCGGTCGCTCTAACTATCTTTTTTAAGATAGTTAGAACGACCCTTGTAATTAAGAAAATATCTTGATTGCAAGGAGAATTACACGATGAATTATTCTACAGATGTAAAACAAAAATTACTATCAATTATTACAAAAATGGATTCTTACTATTGGCTATTTACAAAGCATCCAAAAACGGACTTTTCCCGTAAAAAGAAATGGTCATTTGAAGAGGTTATGAAGTTCATGCTTACAATGGAAGGCAAAGCATTAAGAGATGAACTGTTGGAATATTTTGAATTTGATAATACTACACCATCAAATTCTTCATTCAATCAGCGTAGAGCACAGATATTGCCTGAAGCATTTGAATTTTTATTCCAAGAATTTACAAAGTCTTTTACGGATAATGTTACATATAATGGTCTTAGACTGATTGCATGTGATGGCTCGGATTTGTGCATTGCACACAATCCCCAAGATGAAACAACCTATTTTCAAACTCTTCCTGACAGAAAAGGGTACAACCTATTGCATTTAAATGCTTTTTATGATTTATGCAGCCGCCAATACACAGATGCAATTATCCAGCCTTCACGCTTGGCGAATGAAAGACGTGCAATGTGTGAAATGATTGACCGATACAATGATACATCAGCTATTTTTATCGCAGACAGGGGTTATGAGAATTATAATATATTTGCCCATGTGGAACACAAAGGAATGTATTATTTAATTCGTGTCAAAGATATAACAAGTAATGGTATAACTTCAAAACTTACAATGCTTCCAGAGAGTGGGGAATTTGATGAATGGGTTAATGTTACGCTTACTAAAAAGCAGACAAATGAAGTAAAAGCAAATCCCAAAAAATACAGAGTTATTGATAAGAAAACGCCTTTTGATTATCTTGATCTGCATTTTAATAATTTTTACGAAATGAAAATGAGAGTGATACGTTTTCCAATACCTCAAGGTTCTTATGAATGCATTATTACAAATCTGCCACAAGATAAATTTAATTCTGATGAAATCAAACGGTTATATGCAAAACGTTGGGGAATAGAAACCTCTTTTCGAGAATTGAAATATGCCTTAGGACTAACACGTTTTCATTCAAAGAAACCAGAATATATTATGCAGGAAATATGGTCAAGAATGACTCTGTATAATTTCTGTGAAATTATAGCAACTAATGTTGTTATAAATGAGAAAAAAGGCTGTAAACATACATATCAGCTCAACTATACCCGAGCAATTCGGATTTGCTGTTACTTTCTATCGATTAAAAAAGAAAAAGCTCCACCCGATGTAGAATATCTAATCGGACATGAGCTTCTTCCTATACGTCCTGGGAGAACAGACCCTCGCAAAGTCAAGCCCCAGTCGGCGATAAGCTTTCTATATAGAGCAGCTTAAACAAATATTAGTATATACCATTTTTAAGGCAGATGAAAGCATCTGTCTGTTTGTTGTGCAAATTTATTATGTTAAAAGTGTTATAAGATAGAAATACAGCAGATAAACAAAATGTTTATCCGCTGTATAAGAATTTCTGACTATAAAGCAATCCTTATCTAAATGACATTGGGTTTTCTCCCACGCCCTCAAAACTATCTGGCTTTATCTTCTCTTACCTTCGGTGCTTCCTTTTATGCCACATCCTGCTTCACCTCATCCACACCTCTAGCCTCAAATGCGTCTGCATTATACTGATACTCCTGCGGCTCAGCGACCATCGGTGAATATACAATCTCTGCTTCTACTCGCTCAGCTTCTGCCCTCTCCGGCTCTGTCTGTTCCTGCTTCTTAATATTCTCCATATGCTTTTCCTTATCAAGCTTCACATTCATAGCCAGATTATCCAGCTTATCAATAGATGCATCCAAATGAAGTTCCATTGATACAAGCATCTTTTTCACTGCTTTCATCGGAGCAAGTACTGCCTTTGTAATTGAATGTTTCTGCTCTTTCTGAGAATAATCTACCTCCGGTTTGTCAGCAAAAGTACGGAATGCATTAGCTGCTGTCTGCCCGGCTTCACGAAATTCTTTTGCAAGAAGTGCTGTCTTTGCTATATCCTTATCCGTGGTCTTGATTGCGCCTTTTACATTCTCTCGGATATCAAGAAGCCTTTTCTTAATTCCCAAGAACTCCGACACCCTGTATAATGCAGTTCTTCCCTTTGTCTTTGCTTCATCAACTATGCTCTTTGCTGTAGATTTGACCTGCGCTTTCACTTCCAATACCTGCGACTTTATCTGCTCACATCTGGTATTAAGTCGCTCCCGTGCTTCCGACAATGCCTTTTTAGCATTATTGACAAGTGTATCCTCCTGCATTTCTTTGATCTGGTTCTGCATATTGGTAAGTTCTTCTGTCATGGAATCAATCTTTTTCTCCAGTCCATCCACATAGCTGCATATCTCAAATACATCGTTTGCCTGCTCCTTCATGGCATTTTTCTTTAGTAATTCGAGAAGTTCTCTTATGACCTCCTCGTTCAATTTACGCATTAGTGTTTTAATGGGCCTTCGCCCTTAACATATCCATCTTGTCCCATTATTTTCTGCAAGGCATTCGCTTTTGCTATCACCAACTTCTTTATATAATACTGCATGATTCATATAATGAATAAGTTCATTCTCATCTACTATTATACCAAGATCTTCATGCGGGAACACCGGTAGTGAGCCATTCAAAATATTGCTTATAATATCATCTGGCAAAATATTAGAAATTTCCTTCTGTAGGTCAGAGTGTTCTGCAATATACTCATATAATCTTTTCGCTTTCTCCATTACAATCTCACTCTCCAATCTTGGTTCATTCTTAAGTATCACTTTAATCCTAAAAAATGGTCTCCTCATTTTACGCATTGGTGCATCGGAAATATAAATATCTTCAGTATCTGAAAAGTCCCATTGACCATACTCTATATCCGATAATCTTCTGCAATCTGCAAATGCACTATCAGCAACTTCAGTCTTACACACTTTGAATCTACTGCCAATGATACATCACCTTCTTTTACGGAAATAAGCCCTAACTGTTTTGCTGCATCACGAACCGTTCCGAAATATTTTGTTGAACCACCCAAATTCGATGGTTCTAACAACTCTCGCAAATCGCTTTCCTGCATTGTTCTGCTTTTAATCGCTTGGCAAAGGGCATATACCCTTTCCGGAATTGCAGATGTTTTCATTCTATCTTCAAACATATTTCTACATTCATAGCCAGATTATCCAACTTGTCAATAGATGCATCCAGATGAAGTTCCATTGATACAAGCATCTTTTTCACTGCTTTCATAGGGGCAAGTACTGCCTTTGTAATGAAATGTTTCTGCTCTTTCTGAGAATAATCTACCTCCGGTTTGTCAGCAAAAGTACGGAATGCATTAGCTGCTGTCTGACCAGCTTCACGAAATCCTTTTGCAAGAAGTGCTGTCTTTGCTATATCTTTATCCGTGGTCTTTATTGCACCTCTTACATTCTCTCGGATATCAAGAATTCTTTTCTTAATTCCTAAGAACTCCGACACCCTGTATAATGTAGTTCTTCCCTTTGCCTTTGCTTCATCAACTATGCTCTTTGCTGTAGATTTGACCTGTGCTTTCACTTCCAATACCTGCGACTTTATCTGTTCACATCTGGTACCTAGCCTCTCCTGTGCTTCTGACAATGCCTTTTTAGCATTATTGACAAGCGTATCTTCCTGCATTTCTTTGATCTGGTTCTGCATAATGGTGAGTTCTTCCGTCATGGAATCAACCTTTTTCTCCAGTCCATCCACATAGCTGCATATCTCAAATACATCGTTTGCCTGCTCTTTCATGGCATTTTTCTTTAATAATTCAAGAAGTTCTCTTATGACCTCCTCATTGGTAAGTGTTTTTCCGTCCAGCTCTTCCATAAGAACTGCCCTTCTAAGCTCTGCCAAAGCCTCATCACTAAATGTTATCTCATCAGCTGTCTTCCCGGACTTTTCTGCAAGCTCTTCCTTTGCATTTGTAATATCCGGCTCATAGATAGAGAGTATATAGGCAAGGTTTACATATCCAAATTCATTAACGGATACATTTAATGCTTCCACAGCAGTCTCAACCCTGTCTATGACAGTCTTTGCCTTAATCGTCTGCTTATAAAACATATCCGCTTTTTTCACCTCCCCGTCTTCATTTACTTCCTCAAGACTGCAAAGAAGTGGGTAATCGCTGTCGTCTCGAAATGCTATTCTGTTTGCTTTTGAAGTAATGGCTCCATACTGCTTTATAAAGGCATCGTATTTCACATTAAGAAGTCTCTGATTATCAGAAAGCTCCTCCTCGCTGCAGCCATCCATCTGGATATCAATCAGTTCTCTTGTTATCTGTCTGATTTCATCAAGGCTTCGGATTCGCTCCTCGGCAGTCTGTGATACCTCTTTTCTTACCATCTCAGAATTTTCCCTGTAATAGAGCTTTCCTTCATAAAATGTGTAAGTGTAGTTTCTCACATCCGGATCAGCTGGGATAACTTCCTCCATCTGCTCCGCCTCATCTGCCACTCTCTCAAAATCTGTCATCTGTGCTTTGATATTTCCGATTGCCTTATTGAGAGCCTCGTACATATTGAAGTTCTCATCATTATTCACACAGACTGTATATCTGCTGTCCTGTCCGTAAATCCTTGTATCATATTCCATAGATCCAAGCATCATCTCCGGATGCTCTGCAAAGTATGAATTGACAGCAATGCCATTCTCAGTTACACCAAGGTGTACCCAGTCAGGCTCAATATCAATCTTTCTCTCCCTCTTCTGCAAAAACAGGATATCTGCTGTCACTTCGGTTCCTGCATTGTCTTTAAATGCAGTATTCGGAAGTCTTATCGCTCCCACAAGCTCTGCCCTTTCAGCCATATACTTTCGGATAGTAGGATTTGCCTTATCAAGTGTTCCCTTTGTGGTGATTACAGCAACCATTCCTCCCGGTCTTACCTGGTCAAGTGCTTTTGCCAGAAAATAATCGTGGATACGGAAGTTATACTTGTTGTACTTTGGATCAAATACCTTGTAATCTCCAAATGGCACATTTCCGACAACCACATCAAAGAAGTTATCCGGATATGTGGTATTCTCAAATCCTGTGATACTGATATTGGCATTCTGATAAAGCTGCTTTGCAATTCTTCCCGAAATGCTGTCAAGCTCCACCCAATACAGCTTACTTCTCTGCATAGGTGCCGGCATACTCCCAAAGAAGTCAAAAGGCATGATCAATAATCTCTGCCGGTCATTTGCCCAAAAAACAGAATCCCAGCGTAAAGAGATTTTCTGCGACATGCTGCTTTCCCCTGTCATGCATACAGACTGTACCAATGCCCGTGTAAACGGGGAAAGTTCGTATGTATTTGTATGTGCGGTTCCGGATGGCGGTGTGCTCTATTTTGCCAGGGGCAAAAAGGGACACGATGGAATAAAGGGCACGGTCGTTGAAGACTATCAGGGGAACACTGATCCACGATCATGATGTAACCTTTTATAAGTATGGAACCGGCCACCAGGAATGCCTTGCACATGTACTGCGTTATCTGAAAGACAGCATGGACAACGAAAAGGGCCGTACCTGGAACAGGCAGATGCATTCCCTGATACAGGAAATGATCCATTACCGGAATGGTTTATCTGAATCAGAAGAGCCAGATCCGCAGACCGTCTCCGAATTTGAAGAACGTTATAAAACAATCCTGTCCATAGCTGTGGATGAATACGACTATGAGCCGCCTGGGAAATACTACCGTGATGGATACAACCTGTACAAAAGGATGAAAAAGTATAAGAAAGATCATCTTCTTTTCCTCCATAATAAGAATGTACCTGCCACGAATAACGAAGCCGAACGGCTGCTGAGAAAATATAAAAGAAAACAGGCGCAGGCTGTGTCATTCCGGAGTCCGTCAAGCATCAACCATCTCTGTAAATGCATGAGCATGCTGGTTTTGATGCGCAGAAAAGAGCAGACCAATCTGTTCCGCGAGATTGCAGAAATATTTGCATAAGAAAACCGATGGTTTTGACTACGATTAGTCTCTACCATCGGTTCTTTTGTTACAAGTTTACCTCTGAACAGTAACGTTTATAGATTTGTCCCCGTCCGATGCCTGCCGCGATCAGATCCGCCTCATAATTTTTCTCTTCGATCTGCTTTAATGCATTCGCGGCTGTCTGCTCTAAACTCCGTTCTTTTTTCGCATCAAACACTTTGAACTCCATGATAAATGCATCCTTATTTCTCTCTAACGGATACATTGCGATATCATACCTCCCCTGTCCGCTTTCCCTGTTTGATACGATCCGGTATTGATCCCGCAGAGATACGATGAGTCCTAACACCAGTCCACGATAAAAATTTTCCGGTGTACGCTCCGGGGGACATTTTCCAACATCAAAATAACTCATGGAAGTGTATGCAATATCCAGCAAAATATCATTCAGATCTTCCATGCGGTGTGAGAGCAGTGCTTTTGTAAAATCATTATAAACGGCATTTCCATTTTCAAACATCGCAAGGATTTCATAGCGGAACATTCCCATCACTTCCCGGTTTGTGACCGACATATCGCACCATGTGCTCTCTCCCTGCTTTACAACATTTTCCGCTTTAATATAGCCAACTGCCAGAAAAAGTGACCATAAACTGTTCTCGTCACCGTCAAGATATTGAAACGTGACATTTTCATTGATCTCTTTATGAATGATTTCCCCTGCCATAAGCTGTTCGATCTCATGTTTGCTACGCACAGGATGTCTGCGGATGATCTCCCCGATCAGTTTGTTACTGCTGGTATTGATCCAGTAGGACTGCAATTCCCCGGACCTCATATAATTACAGATGGACCACGGATTATACATATCTTTTTGTTTTCCAAAAATAAATCCATCATACATTTCTTTCACATCATGCATCGTATCCATGTTCTGGCACTTTAATGCATCCATTACTTCCTGTTCCGTAAAACCGAAGCAATCACTGTAAGCCTCGCAGGTAACCGTATCCGTTTCAAGGTTATTCAGATCCGAAAACAGCGAATTTTTTGAAACCTTCGTCACTCCGGTAATCAAAGCCCTCGCATAGTAAGGATTTTCCTTAAATGTACTGTGAAATAACTGACGACAGGTACCGATCATCTCACTCCAGTACCCATCCGTATATGCTTCAAGCAGAGGTGTATCATATTCATCCCCTAAAATGACCGGCAGGATCTGGTAGTGCAGATAGACGAGACGGCACAGCCTCTGTATTGCAATTTCAATCCTTCCGGTATCTCCCGCACGGAACAGTTCTCTCAGACTCTTATATTCCTTTAGATCCTCCGCTTCCAGTCTGGTGCTTTTCAGCAGATATCTGTGTGCTTCATACATATTATAAAAACTGTCTGCCACATGCAAAATCTTTAAAATCCTGATATCCGCACCCGACTCCCGCATTCAGATATGGATTTCGTTTTAAAATATTCTGCAGTCCATCCACATACGCAAGCAGCCGCTTTTTCTCTTCCGAAAGCTTTCCCCGTTCTTCAAACTCTGCCAGTACCTGTTCCCGCTGTGATAGCTTAACATAACAGCTGACTGACTTTCCCTCCACTGTCCGCTGGATATACGGCTGTTTTTACCGTTAATATTCTTATAAGTCAGTGTTCCCTTCGGCAGTTGTTCTAACCGGTTATCTATCTCTCTGATACGATCTTTCGGATTTCGTATTCTATTCCTCCATCTGCAATCTCATACTCCTATGCATCAAAAATGGTTATGTATGGTTATATTCATAATATAACCATACATAACCATTGTCAATTCGTATCAATCAGTTTTCTTTCAATGTTTCCCTGCAAGCCCCTCCTGCAGCGCATCTAACACACTTTCCATATGGATCGGCTTTGCGATATAACCATCCATACCTACCTCAAGTGCACGCTTGCGATCCTCCTCAAACGCATTGGCAGTCATCGAATTCTTCAAATAGATGTGGCACTGTTTTATACATCATCTTTTATTCATGCTGACAGATCTACGTCTGAGCATACTGCCTGTTACTTCACAGAAAAACAATACTTTGTCTGAGAATGATAAGTTTCTCCCACATGTAAAACCGGGGATTTAAAATTCGGTTCATTCACTGCATTCGGAAAATACTGTGTTTCCAGACAGAATGCGTGGCGGGAATCATAAGATGCACCGCCTTTTCCGGTCTGTTTTCCAATGAAATTTCCGGCATACAGCTGGATACCGACACAGTCCGTATAGACATCCATACAGATACCGGATTTCTCTGATCTTGCGCGGGCTGCAAGCTGCATTGTCCCATCAGCCTTATCTAACACAAAATTGTGGTCATATCCACCGACAAACTTAAGCTGTTCAAAATCTACTCCGATGTCCTGACCGATTTTTTTCATTTTGCGGAAATCCATCGGTGTTCCGGCAACCTTTTCCACATTACCGGTAGGAATCGCTTCGCCATCTTTTACCGGCGTATAATAGGATGCTAAAATTTCAAGCTCCTGATTTTCCATACATCCGGAATCATGACCATTCAGATTAAAATAAGCGTGGTTCGTGAAGTTCGCAACTGTGGTCTGATCGGAAACCGCCTCATAGGCAATCGAGAGCGCATTATCATCTGTTACTGTATATGTAACCTTTGCAGTCATATTTCCTGGGAAATCCTGTTCTAAATCCTTACTCAGATAAGAAAATGTAATCTCATCTTCTTTCTGCTGTTCCACATTCCAGATGACTGAATTAAAACCATTTTTTCCACTGTGCAGGTTGTTTCCATTGTCATTTTTTTCAAGCGGATACTCCCTGTCATCCAAAACAATTTTCGCTCCGCCGATCCTGTTTGCATTACGTCCGATCACTGCCCCAAAATAACAGGTATGCTCCTGATATTCCTGTGGTGTATCATATCCAAGCACGACATCGCGCTTCAAACCGTTTTTATCCGGCACGAGCACGGATACGATCGTTGCCCCAAGATCCATCACAGCAACTTCCATACCATTTTTATTTTTCAGCAGATATTTTGTAACTGTGTTTCCTTCTTTTGTTTTTCCAAACTCAATACCACTCATCTTAAACCTCATTTCCACGCAGCTTTATTTCCGCCGCTGTTTTTAATTTTGACCGTAGTATGCATTTGCACCGTGTTTACGGTAAAAATGCTTTTCTTTGATGCAGTCCGGTGCCGGAAGTACTTTCGGGTTCAAAAGTTCTGTATTCTTTGCCATTTTGGCAACTTCCTCTAACACAACTGCATTGTGGACTGCCTCTGCGGCATCTTTTCCCCAGGTAAACGGTCCGTGATTCTTACAGAGTACCGCCGGTGTATACATCGGTTTGATGCCTCTTGTCTCAAATGTCTCGATGATGACTAATCCGGTATTTTTCTCGTAGGCTTCCTCGATCTCCTCCGGCGTCAGGTTTCTTGCACACGGGATCGGACCGAAAAAGTAGTCTGCATGTGTGGTTCCATAAAGAGGGATATCTCTTCCTGCCTGCGCCCATGCGACAGCTTCCGGGGAATGGGTATGTACGATTCCACCGATCTCTTCGTATTTTTTATAAAGTTCAATATGCGTTGCCGTGTCAGATGACGGTTTGTATCTTCCCTCGATCTTATTGCCCTCTAAGTCCATGACAACCATATCATCCGGGGATAATGCATCATAATCCACACCGCTTGGCTTGATCACAAAATATCCGCTCTCTCTGTCAATTCCGCTGACATTTCCCCATGTGTAGGTGATCAGCCCGCGCCGCGGCAGTTCCATATTTGCCTCATAGACCTGTTTTTTTAATTCCTCTAACATGATTTTTGTTCCTCCATAATACGTTTTGCAATGCCCTCTGCATCCAGTTCATATTTATGAAGCAATTCTTTTGCCGGTCCGGACTCTCCAAACACATCTTTTACACCGATTCTTGTGATTTTTGTCGGACATTTTTCACCGAGGAGCTCTGCCACTGCACTGCCAAGTCCTCCAATAATCGAATGCTCCTCCACCGTATACACACGACCGGTCTGCTTTGCTTCTTTTAACACCAGTTCCTCATCCAACGGTTTGATCGTATGAATATTGATGACCTGTGCGTCGATACCATTTGCAGCCAGAGTTTCTGCTGCTTTTAACGTCTCCGACACACAAAGACCTGTCGCAAAGATCGTGATATCTTTTCCTTTTCGCAGTTCCACACCTTTACCGATTTCAAACTTATATTCCGGATTATCATTGATGACCGGAACCGCCAGACGTCCAAAACGCAGATAAACCGGACCCACATACTCGTAAGCCGCACGCACAGCTGCCTTCGCTTCCACATCATCACTCGGATTAATGATAACCATGCCCGGAATTTCACGCATCAGTCCGATATCTTCATTGCACTGATGTGTTGCTCCATCTTCGCCGACAGAAATGCCTGCATGTGTTGCTCCGATCTTTACGTTCAGATGTGGATAACCGATTGAATTGCGCACCTGCTCATAGGCACGTCCCGCTGCAAACATGGCAAATGTGCTGACAAACGGTACTTTTCCACAGGTGGAAAGTCCTGCTGCAATTCCTGTCATATTCGCCTCTGCAATCCCGCAGTCAATATGGCGCTCCGGAAATGCTTTCTTAAAAATACCTGTTTTTGTTGCCGCTGCGAGATCCGCATCCAGCACAACCAGATTTTCTTTTTCTTTTCCAAGTTCGGCTAATGCATTACCATAGCTTTCTCTGGTCGCGATCATTTTTACTTCTGACATAATGCTTCACCCGCCTTTCCCAGTTCTTCCATTGCAATCGCATATTCCTCATCGTTCGGTGCTTTTCCGTGCCAGCCTACCTGACCTTCCATATAAGAAACACCTTTTCCTTTTAAGGTATGTGCGATGATTGCTGTCGGCATGCCTTTTGTCTCCCTTGCCTCTTTAAAAGCCTCCGCAAGCTGTGCAAAATCATTTCCATCTGCGACATGGATCACATGGAAATTAAAAGCCTCAAACTTTTTATCGATCGGATCCGGTGAGCAGACTTCATCTAATGTTCCGTCAATCTGCATGTTGTTATTGTCGACGATCACTACCAGATTGTCAAGCTTACGGTGTCCGGCAAACATGGATGCCTCCCACACCTGGCCTTCCTCGATCTCGCCATCACCTAACAGCGTATAAACACGGTAATCTTTGTGATCCATCTTTCCTGCAAGTGCCATTCCGACCGCACAGGAAATTCCCTGTCCTAAAGAACCGGATGACATATCCACTCCCGGAATATGCTTCATATCCGGATGTCCCTGTAAATAGGAACCGGTATGACGCAATGTCTCCAAATCCTTCACCGGAAAATATCCGCGGTTTGCCAGCGCAGAATAAAGTCCCGGCGCCGTATGTCCTTTCGATAAGACAAAGCGGTCACGATCCTCCATTTTCGGATTTTTTGGATCAATATTCATCTCTTCAAAATATAAATATGTAAAAATTTCTGTCGCCGAAAGCGATCCCCCCGGATGCCCCGACTTCGCAGCATGCGTTGCAGTCACGATGCCCTTGCGAACCTCGACTGCAGTCTGCTTCAGTTCTGTGATAGTCATTGATACCCTCCTTTAGTGTCATATAAACTCTGCGAAACCCACCTCAAACTCTTCTCACGTTAAGCTGCTGACGGGTTTCGCAATGATTTTTATTACTCTCCGAAGACGGCAGAGCGGTTTCTATAGTCTTTTTGTAAAACCTTAGTCACCGAAAACCGCTCTATAGTCCTTCTGGAATTTTTCGATTCCTGCGTCGGTCAGTGGGTGTTTTGTCATCTGGACGATTACGTTGTACGGCACGGTTGCGATATGTGCACCTGCTAATGCGCAGTCTGTGACATGGATCGGGTTACGGATGGATGCTGCGATGATCTCTGTCTCAAGTCCATAGTTGTCAAAGATCTGAACAATATCCTGAATCAGATCGATGCCTGCTGTACTGATATCATCTAATCTTCCAAGGAATGGAGAAACATAGGTTGCGCCTGCTCTTGCTGCGAGGAGTGCCTGATTTGCAGTAAAGATCAGTGTTACATTGGTCTTGATGCCCTCTGCAGAGAGAACTTTTACTGCCTTTAAGCCTTCTACTGTCATAGGAATTTTTACAACCATGTTCGGATGGATCGCTGCGATCTCACGTCCCTCTTTGATCATGCCCTCTGCATCAACAGTTGTCGCTTTTACCTCACCGCTGATCGGTCCGTCTACGATGGATGTGATCTCTTTGATTACTTCGTTAAAATCTCTTCCCTCTTTTGCGATCAGGGATGGGTTCGTGGTAACACCACAGATCACTCCCATATCATTTGCTTTACGGATATCCTCTACATTTGCTGTGTCAATAAAAAATTTCATACTATACCTCTCCTTTTCTTTGTGTGCTCGTGCACACAACTTGTTTTACTTATGATAATCTCTTTTATTTAAAACTTCAACCGTGTTTTTGTGTTTTCATGATTTTGCACAACTTTTTTGCGTGCATGTGCACACTTTTCACAAAACAAGTTTTTGCTTCAAAATATGCACATGCTTTTCCAGTGTTTAACGATAAAACAGTTCCCCAATCTGTAAGTCACGTTTGAAATCACGGATCTTCGTATCTTTGTCAATATAAACAGCCTCGATGCCCATTGCATTTGCCCAGTCGCCCATCTGCTCTGCGGTCAGATCGTATGTAAATGCGGTATGATGTGCGCCGCCTGCAAGGATCCATGCCTCTGCACCGGTATAGAGATCCGGCTGTGGTGTCCAGAAGTTTGTCGCTACCGGAAGTTTCGGCATCGGTTTTTCCACTTTCTTGCAGTCCACATCATTGATGATCAGACGGAAACGGTTGCCAAGATCGATCAGGGAAGTTGCGATACCTTTACCTTCTTTGGAGGTGAATACCAGTCTTGCAGGATCTTCCCTGTCACCCATGGAGAGTGGCTGGCACTTGATGCTGATCGGGCCATCTGCGATGGACGGACAGATTTCCAACATATGTGCCTCTAAGATTCCTTCTTTGCCTTTGACAAAGTTGTAGGTGTAATCCTCCAACATGGATGTTCCCTTTGCATCCTTTTTGCCCTCGGTCATAATCTTCATCAGACGGACCATGGCAGCAACTTTCCAGTCACCCTCTGCTCCAAATCCGTAACCTTTTCCCATCAGACGCTGGATTGCAAGTCCCGGAAGCTGTTTTAATGCACCAAGATCTCCAAAGTGGGTTACGATCGCCTGGTAATTCTTTTCGTCTAAGAAACGTTCAAAACCAAGCTCGATCTGTGCCTGGACTGCAACATGACGGCGGAATTCTTCCGGATCACGTCCCTCTAATAAAATGTCATATTTCTCGTAATATTCATCTACAAGGGCATTGGTATCAGATTCGGATACTGCTGCGACGGACTCCGCGATCTCATTGACCGGATATGCATCCACTTCCCAGCCGAATTTTAACTGTGCTTCTACTTTATCGCCCTCAGTTACCGCAACGTTTCTCATATTGTCAGCGACACGCATCACACGGATATGGCTGCTCTCGATCACGCCGACTGCGGTGCGCATCCAGGAAGCGATCTTCTCCTGTACCACCGGATCAGACCAGTGTCCGACAACCACTTTGCGCTCGATTCTCATACGGGTCACGATATGACCGTACTCTCTGTCACCATGCGCAGACTGGTTTTCATTCATGAAATCCATATCGATGGAATCATATGGGATCTCTTCATTGAACTGTGTATGTAAATGTAATAATGGTTTTCTGTACTCCTGTAAACCTAAGATCCAGGATTTTGCCGGTGAAAATGTATGCATCCATGTGATGACACCTGCACACTCTTCATCCATATTTGCCTCATTAAACGTTTTACGGATCAGCTCGTTTGTGATCAGTGTCGGTTTCCAGATGACTTCATAAGGAAGTACCCCTGACTCATTTAACTTTGCAACGATGATCTTTGCATGCTCTGCCACATGCTCTAAGCACTCATCCCCGTATAAATCCTGTGATCCGGTGCAAAACCAGAATTTATAATTTTTTGTTTTTAACATGTGCAAATTCCCTCCTGATACACTTTATTTTTTTATTATTTTTATAAGATCGGCATCGTCTCTACCGCTGCCATTTCTGCTTCCAGTGCCTTTTTATAGTTTTCAATATAAGCATCAAATCCTGCCACATCCGCCGGATCCGGCTCCATGACAGTTCCTGTTTCACCACCAAAGATCTTACCGGATAAATACTGCTCTAATGTTTCGCCTTCTGCTTTGTGTACCATGTATGATGCAAGCAGTGCCATGCCCCATGGGCCGCCCTCGCCTGCAGTTTCCATAACTGCTACCGGCGCATCCATTGCCGCAGCAAGGATTCCCTGTCCGACTCCTTTTGTCTTAAACAGTCCTCCATGCCCGTAAATGCGGTCTACTTTTACTTTTTCCTCTTTTAACAGGATATCCAGACCGATCTTTAACGTGGCAAGTGATGCATAAAGATGGCTTCTCATAAAGTTTGCCAGTGTAAAATGTGCATCCGGTCTGCGCACGAAAAGCGGACGGCCTTCATTTAAACCGGTTACCGGCTCACCGGAGAAATAATTGTAGGCAAGCAGGCCTCCACAGTCTTTATCTCCCTCTAATGCTTTCCGGTAAAGTGTTCCAAACAACTCATTCATATCCGGTTTCATGCCAAAGGCTTCTGCAAATTCTTTGAATAATCCAACCCATGCATTCAGGTCTGATGTACAGTTATTGCAGTGAACCATCGCAACGGTATCACCGGACGGTGTGGTTACCATGTCAAGCTCCTCATGTACATTCTTTAAATCTTCCTCGAGAACGACCATCGCAAACACGGATGTTCCGGCAGATACATTTCCTGTGCGGACTGCAACGGAATTTGTCGCAGCCATACCGGTTCCTGCATCTCCCTCCGGCGGGCAGAGTGGAATGCCTGCGGAAAGATTGCCGCTCTTATCCAACAGTTTTGCTCCCTCAGCAGACAACGTTCCTGCTGCCTCCCCTGCAACTAAAACTTTCGGCAGGATCTCACGCAGTTTCCACGGATATCCTTTTGGTGCGACAAGTGCGTCAAATTTATCGATCATTGTCTGATTGTAATCTCTTGTCTTTGCGTCGATCGGGAACATACCGGATGCCTCTCCGACACCAAGTACTTTCTCTCCGGTCAGTTTCCAGTGAATGTATCCGGCTAAGGTTGTAAAATACGAAATGTTTCCTACATGTTCTTCCCCGTTTAAGATCGCCTGATATAAATGTGCGATGCTCCAGCGCTGTGGAATATTAAAGGAAAACTCCTTTGTAAGTGCTGCCGCAGCCTCCCCCGTGATCGTATTGCGCCAGGTGCGGAACGGTACAAGTAACTCCCCGTCTTTGTCAAATGCCATATAGCCATGCATCATTCCGGAAAATCCGATCGCTGCGAGTGATGTGATCACCGTATCGTATTTTTCCTTTACATCCTCTGCTAATCTGCCATAACAGTCGGTAAGTCCCGTCCAGATATCATCCAGACTGTATGTCCAGATGCCATCCTCCAAACGGTTTTCCCAGTCATGTGCACCGGATGCAATCGGCTCCCCCGTCTCATTTACAAGAACCGCCTTGATCCTGGTTGAACCGAATTCAATACCAAGTACTGCTTTTCCGGTTTCAATCGTCTGCTTTGCGTTACTCATTATCCCTTCTCCTTTCAGATGTAAACCACTTTTTCTATACTTTCAGCATACAACTTGTATGCATGTGTTAACAAGTTGTTTTTTCTTAAAATACCACTTTATAAAATCTCTATAAATTCGCTTTGTTCCTGACCATGTATGGTATAATGTATTAAGCTATGAGCAGTGCCAGATAAGAAGGAACACTGCGGAATAAAATACAGACCAGCACGAACTAATCACAACGTAAAAAGAAAGAGATTTTCCCATGCCATCAGAACATAAAACAAATGAAACCATCAAATACAAACTTGCCACCGCAATGAAAGAATGCATGAAATCCGCCTCCGTAGAGAAGATCACCGTCACGGAGATTGTGGAGACCTGCGGCGTGACACGTCAGACCTTTTACCGGAATTTTAAGGATAAGTATGACCTTATCAACTGGTATTTTGATAAAATTTTACTGGAATCTTTCGAACATATGGGTGAAGGGAAAACTGTGTATGAAGGACTGGTAAATAAATTTCATTATATCCAGCAGGAAAAGCTCTTTTTTAAAGCAGCTTTTAAAAATGACGATCAGAATTGTCTGAGAGATCATGATTTTCAACTGATCTGTGCATTTTACACCGAACAGCTTGAGACGCGCATGGCGTGCAGACTTTCCCGTCAGCTGCAGTTTCAGTTAGAAATGTACTGCCAGGGTTCCATTTATATGACCGTACAGTGGGTGCTTGGCTATCGCAAATGTTCTGCCGAAGAACTCGCACATGCCCTTGCATCTGCCATGCCGGAAGAACTGCAGACTGTATTTCATAAATACGGGTTGGTTTGATGCAGGAAAATGTTACATTCATAAACATTTCTGTTACAAAAAAACCTTCCAGGCAAAACAATTATGCCTGAAAGGTTTTCTTTTACTTATGACAATATACGAATCATAAAGCATACATTCTATGATTTCACCGCTGCAATTACATCAGTTTGCGGAAAAGATTCTTAAGATCTTCCACACTGGCATCTTTCGGGTTACCCGGAGCACATGCATCTGCATGAGCAGATTCTGCAAGAAAATCAAGATCTTCTTCTTTTAATGCCTCAAGTTTTGTCGGGATTCCCACATCAACAGAGAGTTTCTGTACGGCATCAACTGCTGCTTTACGATATTCCTCCACAGACATATCGTCCACACCTTTGACTCCCATTGCACGGGCGATCTCACGGTATTTCTCTCCAGTGCAGTCCGCATTGTACTCCATAACGATTGGAAGCATCATGGCACATGCAACACCATGTGGTGTATCATAAACAGCACCTAAGGTATGAGCCATGGAATGTGCAATTCCAAGACCTACGTTAGAAAATCCCATTCCGGCAATGTACTGTCCAAGTGCCATTCCCTCACGTCCCTCTTTCTTGTTGTCAACTGCATCACGCAGGGATCTTGAAATAATTTCAATCGCTTTCAGATGGAACATATCTGTCATTTCCCATGCAGCTTTGGTTGTATATCCCTCGATCGCATGTGTCAGGGCATCCATACCGGTGGAAGCTGTCAGTCCCTTTGGCATGGAAGACATCATATCCGGATCCACGATTGCAATGACAGGCATATCATGTGGATCGACACAGACGAATTTTCTCTTTCTCTCCACATCTGTGATAACATAATTGATCGTAACCTCTGCTGCCGTACCGGCGGTCGTAGGTACTGCAATGATCGGTACGCATGGTTTTTTCGTGGGTGCAACTCCCTCAAGACTTCTGACATCCTCAAATTCCGGATTGGCAATAATGATTCCGATCGCTTTTGAGGTATCCATAGAAGATCCTCCACCGATTGCGATCAGGTAATCAGCTTCCGCTTTCTTAAATGCCTCAACGCCGTGCTGTACATTCTGGATCGTAGGGTTTGCTTTGATATCTGAATAAATTTCATAAGCAAGTCCGTTTTTGTCAAGAATATCCGTTACCTTTTTTGTAACACCAAATTTGATCAGATCCGGATCAGAACATACAAATGCTTTTTTGAAAGCACGCGCCTTTGCCTCTGTTGCGATCTCTTCGATCGCCCCTGCTCCGTGGTAAGATGTTTCGTTTAACATAATTCTGTTTGCCATAATAACCTTCTCCTTTTTCAATACTTATGATACTTTGATTGTAACAGGATCCTATCGTTTTCGTAAGTGACAAAACAGCAAAATTGTAACAAAAAACCTGTATCAGCAAATTACTGATACAGGCCATGTTATGATCCATTATTATACATTGATTTCCGCTTTTACACCAAGTTCTTCCTTGTTTGCATCCAGAATCGGTTTTACCACATTTGCAATGAATTTATCCACCTGGATCGGTGCACGTCCCACATATTTTGCCGGATCCATCGTGGACTGCAGTGCCTCTAATGTCAGGTTAAATTCAGGATCTGCAGCGATCAGTTCAAGCAGATTGTTGTCTTTTCCTTCCTCTTTGACAGTCTTTCCTGCCTGCATGGATAAGGTACGGATCTTTTCATGTAACTCCTGACGGTTGCCGCCATTCTTTACAGCGTCCATCATAATGTTTTCCGTTGCCATAAACGGGAGTTCTGCCATTAAATGTTTGGTGATTACTTTATCATATACAACCAATCCATCCACTACATTTAAGCACAGGTCTAAGATACCATCGATTGCAAGAAATCCTTCCGGAATGGAAAGTCTCTTGTTTGCAGAGTCATCTAAGGTGCGCTCAAACCACTGTGTTGCGGAAGTGATCGCCGGGTTTAAAGCATCGATCATGACATAACGCGATAAGGATGCGATACGCTCGGAACGCATCGGATTGCGTTTGTATGCCATGGCAGAAGATCCGATCTGGTTCTTCTCAAACGGCTCTTCCACTTCTTTTAAGTGCTGTAACAAACGGATATCATTTGACATCTTGTGTGCACTTGCCGCAATACCTGCAAGAATATTTGCAACGCGTGTATCCACTTTTCTGGAATAAGTCTGTCCGGAAACTGCATAGCACTCTTTGAATCCCATTTTTGCAGCGATCATCGGGTCGATCTTGTCAATCGTCTCCTGATCTCCATCAAACAGTTCTAAGAAACTTGCCTGTGTTCCGGTCGTTCCCTTGGAACCGAGCAGTTTTAAAGATCCCATGACATACTCTAGGTCCTCAAGATCCATGATAAATTCCTGTGCCCACAGTGTTGCACGCTTTCCAACAGTCGTCGGCTGTGCAGGCTGGAAATGGGTAAATGCCAGTGTCGGCAGATTTTTGTAAGTATCTGCAAATTTTGCAAGTTCTGCGATAACATTGACCAGTTTTTTATGAACCAGCTCCAATGCCTCCCTCATTAAAATAATATCGGTGTTATCACCAACATATCAGGATGTTGCTCCAAGATGGATGATTCCTGCTGCCTTCGGGCACTGCTGTCCATATGCATATACATGACTCATAACATCATGACGAACCAGTTTTTCACGCTCTCTTGCTACATCATAATTGATGTCCTCAGCATGTGCCTTTAACTCGTCGATCTGTTCCTGTGTAATAACCGGCTTTCCATTCTCGGAAAGTCCTAACTCCATCTCTGTCTCAGCTAATGCAATCCATAATTTTCTCCAGGTACGGAACTTTTTGTCCTGTGAAAAAATATACTGCATCTCCTTGCTGGCATAACGCTCAGATAACGGACTTGTATATCTGTCTGTACTCATTTCTGTTCTCCTTAACATTGTTTTATCATCAGATCATTATCTATCTCTCAAAGTCGCCCCGGATGTCCTCTTTCGGCGGTTCCATCGGGTAGGTACCCGTAAAGCATCCCTTACAGATACTTAATCCGCCGACCATTTCCTCTAAACGCTCAACTCCAAGGTATCCAAGGGAATCCGCACCAATGATCTTACGGATATCCTCGATGGAACGATTGTATGCAATGAGCTGTTCTCTCTCCGGGATATCTGTTCCAAAGTAACACGGCCATAAAAATGGTGGGGAACTGATCCTTACATGCACTTCGGTTGCACCGGCATCACGCAGCATTTTTACGATGCGGTCTGATGTCGTACCGCGGACAATGGAATCATCGATCATAATGATACGTTTTCCATCGACCGCCTCTTTTAAAACATTTAATTTCACGCGCACGCTGGACTCTCTGCTGCTCTGTTTCGGCTTGATGAAAGTTCTTCCGACATAGCCGTTTTTCACAAATGCAGTGCCATACGGAATCCCCGACTGCAGGGAATAACCGAGTGCTGCAGCATTTCCGGACTCCGGAACACCGACGACAAGGTCTGCATCCACCGGTGAATCCATGGCGAGGAAACGTCCTGCCTTGATCCTGGATGCATAGACACTGACACCGTCGATATGGCTGTCCGGTCTTGCAAAGTAAATATATTCAAAAATACAGCGCGCCTCTTTTTCTTTTGGCAGTGCTAAAGAAAGGTCAGACTGAATGCCGCCCTCCGGTGTGATCGTAACGATCTCTCCCGGCAGTACATCACGGACATACTCCGCGCCGATCGTATCAAGTGCACAGGTCTCGGATGCCAAAATGTAGGCATTGTCACGTTTTCCAATACAGAGCGGTTTAAAACCGTACGGATCACGCGCTCCGACTAACTTTCTCGGGCTCATCACTACCAGTGCAAACGCACCCTTGATCTTCTGGCAGGCACGTCCCACTGCCTCTTCCACACTGTTTGAATTTAAACGCTCACGGGCAATGTGATAGGCGATGACCTCAGAGTCAATCGTCGTCTGGAAAATTGCTCCGGTATACTCTAAATCCTTGCGCAGTTCCATTGCATTGATCAGGTTTCCGTTGTGTGCGAGCGCTAACGTTCCCTTTACATAATTAAGAACCAATGGCTGTGCATTCTCACGGGTGGAAGCTCCTGCCGTCGAATAACGGACATGTCCGACACCGATATCGCCATGCATAGGCTCTAAATTATCCTGCGTGAATACCTCATTGACAAGTCCCATGCCTTTGTATGAGGTCACCTTTCCCTTGGGTCCGTTCGTCTCACTGACTGCAATACCACAGCTCTCCTGTCCACGGTGCTGCAATGCAAAAAGGCCATAATAGATCGTAGACGCAACGTCTCCGCCATCAAAGTCGTACATTCCGAATACACCACATTCCTCGTGCAGTCCGCTGTCCCCATTCGTCTGCCATGGTGTATCTTTCACAAATCCATTGTTGTCCATAAATGTATCTCCATTAAGCAAATTTCTTACCTGTCAGAAGCTCATATGCCTCTTTGTATTTATTCACGGTCTTTTCGATGACATCATCCGGTAACAGATAGTCACTGTCCGGATTTGCTTTTAACCAGTCTCTTACAAACTGTTTGTCAAAGGAAGGCTGTCCCTGTCCCGGCTTGTAACCCTCTAACGGCCAGAATCTGGAGCTGTCCGGTGTGAGCATCTCATCCCCTAATACAACATTGCCATTCTCATCCAAACCAAACTCAAACTTGGTATCTGCAATGATGATACCTTTGGTCAGTGCGTATTCTGCACATTTTTTATATAATGCGATCGTATAATCTTTGATCTGTTCTGCATAAGAAGCGCCTTTTCCCGGATACTCTTTCTCTAAGATCTCCCTGCAGCGCTCAAATGAGATATTCTCATCATGCAGACCGATCTCTGCCTTGGTACTCGGTGTAAAGATCGGCTCAGGCAGTTTGTCGGACTCCTGTAATCCCTCCGACAGTTTGATGCCGCATACGGTACCGTTTTCTTTATAGCTCTCCCAGCCGCTTCCTGTGATGTATCCGCGGACGATGCACTCGATCGGAAGCATCTCTAATTTTTTGCACATCATGCTGTTGCCGTCAAATCTCTCCTCCTGGAAAAATTCCGGCATATCTTTTACATCAACAGAAATCATATGATTTGGAACGATATCTTTTGTTAAATCAAACCAGAATTTAGACATCTGAGTCAGAATCGCACCCTTTTTTGTGACTTTGTTCTTCAAAATATGATCGAAAGCAGAAATTCTGTCTGTCGCTACAATGATCAGGCTGTCGCCGTTATCATATACTTCACGTACTTTTCCCTCTTTAATTGGCTGAAATACTTTGCTACTCATCCTCTTTGTCCTCTTTTCCGGTGTTATAAGCACCATATCATTTTCTGATGTTACTCAAAAATTATAATACATAGTCTTTTGGAAAGTCAATGATTTTGCCCGTATGGACATCGATATGTGATATAGAAAAATCAGTTCTTTTTATTAGTATTTTTGTATAGTTTTAATCATATTATAAGTTGTACTTATATTTTTGTTTATATTCTCTTATTCTCACTTTCTCAGCTTCTTTCCTGCATGAATTTTACCGGAAAATGATCCTTTTCCTTTCAAAAAAAGTGCCACAAAACTGATAAATTTCTTTCTGACAGCAGCTGCCCTGCCTGTCCAAAAATAAATATACCAGTCTGTGGCATCTTTTTATCCGGCTATATTATATCGCTCTTTTATTTTTTGATCAGTAAAGATTTTCCTGTCATCTCTGCCGGCTGCTCCATTCCCATCAGCTCGATCATAGTCGGGATGATATCAGCAAGGCATCCGTCCTCTTTTAAGGTGTAGGAAGGATCTGCATTTACGAGAATAAATGGAACCGGGTTGGTTGTGTGGGATGTTAACGGCTCGCCGGTCTCGTAGTTTACAAGCTGCTCAGCGTTTCCGTGATCTGCGCAGATGAACATCTGTCCGTCTACTTCTTTTAATGCCTCAACTGCTTTTCCAACACAGGTATCTACTGTCTCAACTGCTTTGATCGCTGCATCTAAGATTCCGGTGTGACCAACCATATCCGGGTTTGCAAAGTTGATGATGATGACATCATATTTCTCAGAACGGATTGCTGCACATAACTTGTCGCATACTTCCGGTGCGCTCATCTCCGGCTGTAAATCGTAGGTAGCTACTTTCGGAGATTTTACAAGAATACGGTCCTCACCTTTGTTTGGCTCTTCCACACCGCCGTTGAAGAAGAAGGTAACGTGTGCATATTTCTCTGTCTCGGCGATTCTTGCCTGTGTCATATCATGTGCTGCTAAATACTCACCAAATGTATTTTTCAGTTCTACTTTCTTAAATGCAACTTCTTTGTTCGGAATCGTCACGTCATACTCTGTGAAGCAGATGTATTTTACGTTCTTTCTTGCGCCACGGTCAAATCCATCAAAATCATCCATACAAAATGTTCTTGTGATCTCACGCGCACGGTCAGGACGGAAGTTAAAGAAAATAACAGTATCGTTGTCTTTGATTGTTGCGATCGGTTTGCCGTTCTCTGTAATTGCAGTTGGAACGAAGAACTCATCTGTCACATCTTTTGCATAAGATGCTTCCATAGCTGCTACTGCGCTCTCAGCAGTTTCTCCCTCGCCAGTGGTCAGCACTTTGTATGCTTTCTCCACACGATCCCATCTGTTATCACGATCCATTGCGTAGTAACGTCCGGAAATAGATGCGATCTTGCCAACACCAATTTCTTTCATCTTAGCTTCCAGTTCTTCGATGAACTCTTTACCGGAAGTCGGAGCAGTATCACGTCCGTCTAAGAAGCAATGTACATATACATTCTCAACGCCCTCTTTTTTTGCCATATCAAGCAGGCCAAACAGGTGTGTGATGTGGCTGTGTACACCACCGTTTGATAACAGTCCGTATAAATGAAGGTCGGAACCGTTTTTCTTTACGTTTTCCATACCATCTAATAATGCCTGATTTTTGAAGAAATCGCCATCGCTGATTTCTTTTGTGATTCTCGTCAGTTCCTGATATACGATTCTTCCGGCACCCATATTTAAATGTCCTACCTCAGAGTTACCCATCTGTCCGTCAGGAAGACCAACTGCAAGACCACTTGCATTTCCTTTTACAAACGGATAGTCTTTCATAAGTCCGTCGATCACCGGTGTCTTTGCCTGTGATACGGCATTGCCCTCTGTTTTTTCATTCAGTCCAAATCCGTCTAAGATCATTAATACGGTAGGTTTCTTACTCATGTTTTGTTTCCTCACTTTCTATTCTCTTTCCATTTATCAAAAGTATACGATTCTCCTAATCCAGAACCATTATACTGATAACCTCATCTGTTTTCAATAGTTTTTCTGGCTCAGCTGTTTTTCAAACTTCTTTGCCTTTGCCTGGCATTCTGTTTCCGTGACCGGATCCCCTCCGGCATCCTTATTAAGCTTTTCTAATATATAGGAATAAATCGCCCAGTTCGTGGGCGCATCATAATGGAGTCCGTCTCCTTTTGTTCCAAACCCAAGATTCGTCAGATATCGGTAACAATCGATATATGTAGCATTCTCCACCTTCTTGATGCGGTTATTAAATGCTTCAATCCTCTGATTATTACATCTTACCGGAGCACCTGACTTTGTCGGATTCACAGACAACAGATAAAGTTTTGAACTTTCCGGCCATCTGCGATATTTGTTCAGATAGGAACGGATCGATGTCAGGTCATTGACTCCCAGTCCACAGATCACAATCCAGTTTTTGATTTCCGTATGCTGCCGCTGCAGCGACTGTACCTTCGGGAACGCAGTATCTGCCAGCCATGCATATCCCATTCCAGGACAGGATACCACAAAAAAATTCGGCACATCTTCGATTTTGCATTCCTCATTCATCAGATAAAATCTGGAATCTCCCAGAAAAATATACCCGGTTTCATATTCATAGGGATCTTCGGTCGGCTCTTCTTCTGCCGGTTCATTTTTTATTTCCATATCCCCGTTGACCTGATTGTCCGCAATATCCGTTTCATTTTTCGTTACATCTGTTTTTATGCTGTCATCGGCATCCGCTTTTTCATCGTCTCTTTCATTTTTTCCCGATGAGTTCCCGGAATTACCTGTTATATTCTCATTTTCTGATCTGTTATTTGATCCACTATGTTGTAAGGATGTCTCCGTTTCCTGTAAATCGTCTTCCAGTGAAACGTCCTGACTGTTAGCGCTCTGTGCCCTTGCATTCGCATTATTTTCTTTATATTCCGAATCCGTTTTTCCTGCCTGGTTCCATTCTCTTACCATCACGTTCCAACCGCAGATTATAATCAGGACACATATCAGGATCCGTGCTATTTTCTTTTTCATATATTTCACATTTTCCGCATATATCAAGGGAAAAGGGGATTCCTTCTGCTTTCACTCCCAGAGAGAATCCCCTTAACCTGATTATGATTTATTTATAGTTTACGATCTTACCGAAATCAGCTTTTAAGGAAGCTCCGCCAACTAAACCACCATCGATATCAGGCTGTGCAAACAACTCTGCTGCATTACCTGCATTTACAGATCCGCCGTACTGAATACGAACTTTCTCTGCAGTGTCAGCACCGTATACTTCTTTGATGCAGTCACGGATTGCCTTGCAGACTTCCTCTGCCTGCTCTGTGGTTGCAGTTTTTCCTGTTCCGATAGCCCAGATCGGCTCATAAGCGATTACCATAGAAGCAACCTGCTCTGCAGTAACGTCTTTTAAGTCAGATTTGATCTGCATACGGATCCAGTCTAAAGTGATTCCCATCTCTCTCTGCTCTAATGTCTCACCACAGCAAAGGATTGGTGTTAAGTTATGCTCGAAAGCTTTTTTCACTTTTTTGTTTAACATGCAGTCGCACTCTTTGAAGTAATCACGTCTCTCGGAATGACCGATGATAACGTATTTTACGCCAGCGTCAACTAACATCTCTGGAGCGATCTCTCCGGTGTAAGCACCTTTCTCCTCATAGTACATGTTCTCAGCGCCTACTGCTACGTTGGTTCCTTTTACAGCCTCAACAACAGGTACGATGTCGATTGCCGGTACACAGTAAACAACTTCTACATCATCACTTACTACTAATGGTTTTAATTCCTCTACTAATTTAACAGCCTGGCTTGGAGTCATGTTCATTTTCCAGTTGCCGGCTACGATTTTCTTTCTTGCCATGATCTTATCCTCTTTTTCCCATTTTATTGATTTATCATCGGCTGCCATGCCAAGGCGTTATGGCAGCCGAATTCACTCTATGGCTCTCTCTTATTTATCGTCGGCTGCCATGACACCTGGTAATTCCTTACCCTCTAAGAACTCAAGGGAAGCTCCACCACCAGTAGAGATATGGCTCATCTTGTCGCCAAAGCCTAACTGGTTAACGGCTGCTGCAGAATCACCACCACCGATGATTGTTGTTGCATCTGTATCAGCAAGTGCTTTTGCAACTGCGATTGTACCAGTTGCTAATGTTGGGTTCTCGAATACGCCCATCGGTCCGTTCCATACAACAGTCTTTGCTGTCTTAACTGCATCAGCATATAACTCCTGAGTCTTTGGTCCGATATCGCATCCCTCTCTGTCAGCCGGCATATCTTTTACATCACATACAGTAACTTCTACCGGAGCGTCGATCGGGCTCGGGAAATCTGCGATGGTTACAGCATCTACCGGAAGGAGTAATTTCTTTCCAAGTTTCTCAGCTTTTGCCATCATCTCTTTACAGTAATCGATCTTTGTATCATCTACTAAAGATTTACCGATCTCATATCCCTGTGCTTTTAAGAAAGTATATGCCATACCACCACCGATGATTAATGTATCGCATTTCTCTAATAAGTTAGAGATAACATTTAATTTATCTGCAACTTTTGCACCGCCAAGGATTGCTACGAACGGCCTTACCGGATTCTCTACAGCATTTCCAAGGAAATCGATCTCTTTCTGCATTAAGTAACCAACTACGTTAGAACCACCCTTTGCAGTGATGAATTTTGTAACGCCTGCAACAGAAGCATGTGCTCTGTGGGAGGAACCGAATGCGTCGCATACATAATCGTCTGCAAGATCAGCTAACTCTTTGCTGAACTCTTCGCCGTTCTTTGTCTCCTCAGCACCACGGAAACGTGTATTCTGTAATAATACAACATCTCCTTCGTTCATTTCAGCAACTGCTTTTGTAGCTGCCTCACCTGTTACATTGTAATCAGATACGAAGTTTACTTTTTTGCCAAGTTTCTCAGAAAGTTTCTCAGCTACCGGAGCTAAAGACTCGCCTTCGTTTGGTCCGTTTTTTACTTTTCCAAGATGTGAACAGAGAATTACTTTTCCACCATCGTTGATTAATTTCTGGATGGTAGGAAGAGCTGCGTTGATACGAGTCTCATCTGTGATTTTTCCTTCTTTTAACGGAACGTTGAAATCACATCTTACAAGTACTCTTCTTCCCTTTACATTAATGTCGTCTACTGATTTTTTGTTTAATGACATAAAATATGTCCTCCTTTTATATAATTGAGGTATAAAAACAGGCCCGGTCCAATAGGACCGGACCTGCTAAAAGTCGCATATAGTTATCGTAACCCGTCGATTATGCTAACTCACTGAAGTATTTGATTGTACGAACCATCTGAGATGTGTAAGAGTTCTCGTTGTCATACCATGAAACAACCTGAACTTCGTACTGGTCATCAGATACCTGGTTAACCATTGTCTGAGTTGCATCGAATAATGAACCATATCTCATTCCTACGATATCGGAAGAAACGATCTCATCCTCGTTGTAACCGAAGGACTCGTTAGCTGCTGCTTTCATAGCTGCATTGATGTCTTCTTTTGTTACGCCAGCTTTCTTAACAACTGCTGTTAAGATTGTTGTAGAACCTGTTGGGGTCGGTACACGCTGAGCAGATCCGATTAATTTACCGTTTAACTCTGGGATAACAAGACCGATTGCTTTTGCAGCACCTGTGCTGTTAGGAACGATGTTAACTGCTGCTGCACGGGATCTTCTTAAATCACCTTTTCTCTGTGGTCCGTCAAGAGTCATCTGATCACCTGTGTAAGCATGGATTGTTACCATGATACCAGACTGGATCGGAGCATATTTGTTTAATGCATCTGCCATTGGTGCTAAGCAGTTTGTTGTACAGGAAGCTGCTGAAATGATTGTATCAGAAGCTTTTAATGTCTCGTGGTTTGTATTGTAAACGATAGTAGGAAGGTCATTTCCTGCTGGAGCAGAGATAACAACTTTTCTAGCACCTGCATTGATATGAGCCTGTGCTTTTTCTTTGCTTGTATAGAAACCGGAGCACTCTAATACAACGTCAACTTTTAAATCTCCCCATGGGCAGTTGTTTGCATCTGGGAAAGCGTAGATTTTGATCTCTTTACCGCAAACGATGATAGAATCATCTGTGCTGGAAACTTCATCAGCATGCTCATATTTACCCTGAGATGAATCATATTTTAACAAGTGTGCTAACATTTTAGGACTTGTTAAATCGTTGATTGCTACTACTTCATATCCTTCTGCTCCAAACATCTGTCTGAAAGCAAGACGACCAATACGGCCAAAACCATTGATTGCTACTCTTACTGCCATTTTTAATTCCTCCTAGAATTTGTAAATGTGATAACTTGATGGGACTTATGCCCGTCCCAAGCTTCCTTTATTTTAACCAATTTCTTTTGAAAGTTCAAGCCTTTTTCTCGACTTTATTCTGTGTTTGTTAAATTTTTCACTATATGCAATTTTCCGGTCGTTTTTTCATGAATTTTATACAAAATATACAAATATGACTTCTTTTCTTTTGTGGGATAGGCTATACTATATCATAAGCTACTTACCAAATGTTGGTTTGTTTATGAAATAAATCGCCCGTCCCAATGGTGTGTCGCAGGTCTGTGAGTGGCATCTTGCGCAAAGCCGGAGTTAATTTTGGTTCCGTTGTACGAAAATAAGAAAAGTCTAAGTGTGTCTGAGTTAGATTTTCTCGGAGTGACGTGACCGGCGTTCAACGAGCCATCCGTGGCTCGTGAATCCTTGTTCTGCCATCCGTGGCAGAACATCACTGTGTATCTACAGACACACTAAGATTTTCTAATTTTCTCCCAAAGTCACAAAATCAGCTCAGGCTTTGCGCAAGATGCCAGCCTCCAGGTTATGAAACACCATTTGGGTGGGCGGTTCATCTCAAAATGGGGGCGCGGGTGTGAATTTTTGATATTCGCACGAATGGAAATATGCTTAAAATCCTAATGTGCAATATCACTGATATTCAGCCTGATGACTTGTCTGAAGTTTCATCTGCTATGTTGCATTACATTAATCATTTCGTAAATTACCAGACTGATAATGCAGATTATTATTCCAAGTATGTATGTTTAAAAGCATAGATATAACAGATTGTGTCGAGATTTTTCAACCTTTTTGAAATGAATGTCACAAAAATTTACGCACCCCCAAGGTTGTAAAATGAGTTTCCCGGCTAAGGGTGGTTCACAACCTTGCGGCTGGCAAATCGCATCAAGCCAGGACTCGTTTTGTGACTTTGGGAGAAAATTAGAAAGTCTTTGTATGCCTGTTCACAATACAGTGTTGTGCTGCCACGGACGGCAGCACAAGTCCTAATGTGCCCGGACGGCACATTTAGGACGCACACGTCACTCCGCCTCAACCTGAATCAGGCATACTTAGACTTTCTTATTTTCGGACAACGGAACAAAACAGTCCCGGCTTGATGCAATTTGCCAATCGTAACTCCCCAGAACCACCCTACACAGGGAAACTCATATCACCCACAAACCAGCATTTGTGATATGCGTAATTGCGCAAATAAGATTTCACATTATGTGCCAGCCCGGCACAGGAAAGAGGATTTAATATGTTATGGGATACGCATATGCACAGCCAGTTTTCCGGCGACAGTCACACACCGCAGGAAGATATGATCGCTGCTGCAAAACAAAAAAATTTAAAAGGAATCTGTTTTACAGACCATCTTGACATTGACTATCCGGACGAACCGGAGACATTTTTGCTGGATCTGCCGAATTATGTCTCTTCCGTGGATGCAATGCAGGAGAAATATAAGGAAGTTCTTCCGGTTCGACTCGGCATTGAACTTGGGTTACAGCCGCATCTTGCCTGCATACATGCTGACATCCTGTCACAATACCCGTTTGATTTTGTGATCGGTTCCTCACACGTCATGCACGGCGTTGATCCTTATTATCCGGCTTATTGGGAAAATCACACGGAGGAGGAAGGCTATCAGGAATATTTTGAATCCATTCTGGAAAATATCGCAGTTTTCGATGGTTTTGACGTCTATGGTCACATCGACTACGTGGTGAGATACGGTCCAAATAAAAATGCCAGTTATTCCTATCAGAAATATGCCGACATCATCGATGAGATCTTAAAGGCTCTCATTATCAAAGGAAAAGGAATCGAGATCAACACCGGCGGTTTCAAATACGGACTCGGCCATCCGAACCCGGCCGAGGACATCATTAAGCGCTATCATGAACTCGGCGGAGAGATCATCACGATCGGTGCGGACGCACATCAGCCGGAGCATGTCGCATTTGATTTTGAAAAAGTTCCTTCTATCTTAAAAGAAGCCGGCTTTACGCATTATACGGTATTTAAGAACAGGAAACCGGAATTTATCCCGATTCCCTGACCGGAACTGCTGTTAGGATGCCGGGGCAAATAGTGCACTCAAGTTTATTAATTGGCAAATTGCACCAGCCGATATATTGTGAATGCACTATTTGCGCCCCAGCCTCCTGTCATTTTAACGTCTCACTGTGATTTAACACCGACGTACTATATAAAAACAGCACATCCTGATCTTTAAAATTAATATAGTTCCCAATCCGCTCCACGGGCAGATACCGGATATCCACCAGTGTGATCTTCGCATAATCTTCTGCCAGGAGTGGGGCGATGCTGCTTCCAAAGGAATCCCGGAACATGACCAGTTCCCGGTCTGTTTTCGCATTCGGATTTTCAATCGATATCAGGGATTTCGATCCTCCCAGAAAAATCTCATACATATCATTCCCCGTTGTTTTTTCCATGTCGTAAATCTTATTTTCCGCTCGGTTTTCATAATCATACACGATACAGTTTTCAAGCACGTCATTATCCAGATAATACAGTGTATCAGGCTGTCCATGAAGTGCGAGCTGTCCATAATAGACACCGTAAAATGGATTTTCCAGTTCTTTTGTTTCGTATTCTGTCGCCGGATTTACCCCCATTGCCCCAGCGAGGTGCCGTGCCACATCCGTGATCTGTTCCTGCCGCCAGTGTGCATCTGTGCGGTAATAGTCCGAAAGTTCAAGATCCCCAAATATGTCAATATACTGTGCATATTTCGTCCCATCTCTCATCTGCGCCGTCAGCATATCATAATCCATGGACGGATAACCATTTTCATCTGCCAGAAAATAACTTTTATCCGGCACGATCGCCAGATAGATATCTGTGTCTGTATCCGAAAGGTAACGATCATAGACTTCCCCAAAACGCGTGGCTGCATACTGCAGTGAATCCGCATGAAGCGGATATTCCATTTTGGCAATATAGCCATCTTTGATATAAAGTCCATGCTGGTCTCTCTGCCCCAGCACATACATGGAAAACGCTGTCTTTAATGCACGAAACTGCTCCCGTAACGGAAACTGGTCTTTTGCATACGACTCAAATCCACTCATAAAAGTACCATCTTTCATGTTTTCCACATTTATTTTCGGAAACTGTGCAAGTTTTCTGCGCTCTGAGATAGAAACCGTATCATCACTTTTTGCAATATTTCCTGTTAAGAATCCAAACAGGATCAGTGCCGTCACGCCAACAGTGATCCTGTCTTTTCGCTTTGTTCCCATAATCGCCCTCAAAATCTGAAATATAAAAACGGATTGAATGAACCATCTACCAGAAATGCCACACAAAGAAGCAGTAACATTACCAGCAGGAGAATTTCTGCAATGTCAAGCGTCTGCTTTAAGCCTTTCTTTTTCTGCAATCTTCCATATAATCTCGCAGGAAGCGGCGTCGCCCCGATCACCGCAGTCAGGATGATCACTGCATAACTTTTCAGATAATACAGGTTCTCTGTCGTAACCGGTTTTATCTGTCCCCCGCCAAACATAGATACGATGCAATTCCAAAAATCCGCCACGGAGGATGCATCAAAAAGTACAAACCCGATCAGCACAAAAAACAGCACATACAGGTGTCCGACGATCTTATGTTTTTTTAAATAAGGCAACAGCCATGCTTTTTCAATCAGTAAAAGCACCGCATACATTAGTCCCCACAGGATAAAATTCCATGCCGCCCCATGCCAGAATCCGGTTGCCATCCACACAAGAAAAATATTGAAGATCCACCGCACAGGTTTTACATGACTGCCGCCCAGCGGGATGTAAAGATAATCCCGGAACCATGCGCCAAGTGAAATATGCCATCTGCGCCAGAATTCGGTAATGCTCGCAGAACAATAAGGATAGCGGAAGTTTTCCGGAAAATCAAATCCAAAAACAACTCCCAGTCCGACCGCCATATCGCTGTACCCGGAAAAATCAAAGTAAATCTGAAGCATAAACGCTACCGCATACATCCAGAAAAATAAAACCGATTTTTCCTCGGAAGCCTGAAACTGTCCGATCAGCTCCCCGAGTACATTTGCAATCAGTATCTTTTTTGACAGCCCGGTCACAAATCTTCGAATTCCATATGCACACTTTTCCACGCTGTGCATACGGTTTTCAAGCTGACTTCTGATATCCGAATAGCGCACGATCGGCCCTGCAACGAGTTGTGGAAACATTGCAACATAAGCAGCAAACGTGAGCAGATTTTTCTGTGCCGGGACATCTCCCCGGTATACATCTACCGTATAGCTGATGACCTGAAATGTATAAAAACTGATGCCAAGCGGCATTGCAATGCTAAGCAGTGGAATTTTCTGCCCTGTCAGCACATTGAGATTCTGGATAAAAAAATCGGCATATTTGCAATAGATGAGCGGAAAAATTTCCAATAAAACAGCGGCAGCCAAAAGAATTTTTGACTGCCGTTTATTCTGACATGTACCGATCAGACGGGCAGACAGATAACCAGCTAAGATGACTGCTGCCATCACCGGCAGGTATTTCGGTTCTCCCCATCCATAAAAGATCAGACTCCCCAAAAGAAGCACTGTATTTTTCATCCGCCCCGGAGCCAGAAAATAAACCAGCACCATACACGGAAGAAAATAAATCAAAAACGTGATACTTGAAAATAACATTTATACGATCCCGTCCTCACTGATGACTTTCGCGTTTTCATAAGTCTGCGTGAGTTTGTCTTTAAACGTGTTTACCAGTTCTTCATTTCCAAAAACAGATACCAGATAATCATCCACCGAAATTACAACCAGCTTGTCCGGAAATCCACACATCCACTGTCTGCCCATCACATTTTCCTTGAGGTCTGCCGCTACGCTCTTTACATCATCTGCATTTTTCAGATGATAGGCACCGCAGGTAAATGTGTTTGCATTCATCATGTGCATGATGGAAGCCGCATTATCGATCTTTTCCGCATCCGCCGCCGGAAAGCCAAGCATGCGGTCTAATTCATCCGCATCCGTGATCCCAAATGTCCCCGGCGCATCCTCTGTCATATTTTCTTCCGTCATATCTCCGCCTGCGATGGCGAATTTCTCGTCTTCTTCGTAGCTGTTCCAGACTGTGGTAAGAAGCTCTTTGGCATCTTTGATCTCTGTCTTTTCTGATGAATCCCTGCTGTCTGTTTTATTTCCACAGGCAGCAAGTGACATTGCAAGAAAAATTGAAAGCAATAGTATTATAAATTTTTTCATGTTCGCCTCCATTTTTGTTTTGTTTGGTTTTATTTTTCTCATCGTATCATGTTTTATACCGGGTGGAAAGAGAATATTCCATTTTCTTTAATATCTTCTCACGATCCGATCAACACATTTTTTCCTTCAAATGCAAATCCATAATGTCTGATCTTCTCTTTTGGTATTCCCCGTGCCAACAGTTCGGCATCATATTTTTTTCTTTGATCTGCACTAGTGATGACTGTACTGTTTTCTTCAAGTGTCTGCTCTTTTTTATTATTTTTTACCTTAAACTCCAATATAATTGCTGGTATTTTTGTTTTTTCCCGCTCTTTCGGAACCATCATGACATCATATCTGCCAAAGCCGCTTTCCCGGTTTGACCTGATTTCATAGATATCTGTCTGGTCTGCTATCAGTCCAAGCACAAATCCATGATAAAATCTTTCCGGTTCCTGATTTCCAGCGCCTTCACTTCCGACATCAAAATAACTAAACGTTGCAAGCGTAATCTTATTCATACAATAATTCATTACATCCACATCCTCAACCTTTAAATAACCACCTGCTACCAGAAGACTCCATACCGCGCTTTCATCCTGTGCAAGATGGCTGAACACGATCTGTTCATCAAAATTAACTTCAATCGTCTTTCCGTTTAAAAGACTTTCCATCTGTATCTTCATATCTGCCGATGCTCATTCTCTGTAAAACATTCCTGTTCATTTAGATAGCGGTTTTGTCTATAAACATCCACAATAATATTTTTTATCTTTTGAACAGCATCTTTGTAATTGTTCTGTTTTACATCCGCAAAGCTGACAAAAATAACCCGATATGTTCCCTGCAGTATGCGGTATTTTTCACTTTCCCACCACTGCCTTATAAAATCTGTTTTATCAATATAAAAATAATGGTTCTTTCTTAAAGATACAAAATCCTGCTTTCCAATACTGATGATTCTGCTCATATTTTACCTATACTTTCCTGTTTATCGTGTAATTATCTTTACACGTTTTTGACGTTCTCTGCTGCCTGATCATATTGTATCTATCTTTTGATCAGTTTGAAAGGATTTTCATTTTCTGTAAGTTTTCTTAAAATGATCAATAATCAATTCGGAAATAATCAAGATACGCTTTATATCTGTCCTGTGCCGTAAGACAGGTATCTGTCAGATATCCTTTTTCATTGTCCCATTCTTTCAGCCCCCGATAGTAGAACATTTTTAAATCATCTTCGATAATAAATGGAACAATATTATATTTCAGACACTCTTTAAACATGATCAGTCTGCCGACACGTCCGTTGCCATCCTGAAACGGATGAATTCTTTCAAACTTCACATGAAAATCCAAAATATCTTCCAAAGACTTTTCTTCTTTCGCATTATATTCTGCCAGCAATTTTTTTATCTTACCGGATACCTGCTCCGGTAATGTAGTCTCCATACCCCCGACCTCATTTGGCATCTTTTTATAATCTCCAACAGCAAACCAGTCTTTTCTGGAATCACTGGTTCCATTTTTTAAAGTCAGATGGAGCAGCTTTAACAATTTCTCTGTCAATACCATACAGGCATCATCAATTATCATATCAATGCACCGAAAATGGTTTGCAGTTTCAATCACGTCATCCACGTTAAGAACTTCATTTTCAACACCGATGGTATTGGTTTCAAAAATATATCTTGTCTGATCGTGCGTCAGACGGCTTCCTTCCATATGATTTGAATTATAGGTTAAATCGATCTGTGTTTTATGATAGATACCGCCTTGATACTTATCTGTTTTTTCTTCTCTCAGAATATCTAACAGTGTTTTGGACTGCCGTTTTTCCTGATTTTTTCGCACTCTGTTTTCCTCCGTTCACTTTCTAGATTATTTAATTATAGCACATTACCGGTGGCAAATTCATTTTTGTCTATAAAAACGCAGAAAATCATATAAAAACACACCTGAATAAAAAATGACACATTTATCCATGTACCCATATTCTTTATACTAGTATGATAGAAGCGGACATATAGATTCAAGAATGGAGGGTGTATTTTTATGAAAACCTACGAACGACCACAAGTATTTTGTCAGGAAGATTTATGCGAAGGCTGTCCGGCAGACAACGGTTCTTTCTGCACACTGACCAAGGGATATACAACCGGTGATAAAGACTACCGTCCTACCTGGGAACGCAATGGCGAGAGTCCGGATAAAATAACATGGATAAAAAGACCTCCCAGAAAGGATTTTTCTTTTCCTTTCTGGAAGGTCTTTTAAAATTGTCAAAGAAAGATAAATATCTCTTCCCTTTTCTATATATTGTCTCTTATTTAAAATATGCTACACCGGACTCAAAGATTTTAAGATCCTGCTCTCCGTAAATGTTCATTGCCACGCTTCTGTCACGTCTCTCGGAATGAGCCATCTTGCCGAGCACACGTCCATCCGGGCTTGTGATACCCTCGATGGAACAGTAGGAACCATTGACGTTCCACTCTTCGTCCATGGTCGGAACACCTGCCTCATTGACGTACTGTGTTGCAACCTGACCGTTTGCAAACAGTTTATCAAGCCATTCTTTCGGTGCAACAAAGCGTCCCTCTCCGTGGGATGCCGGGTTGCAGTAAACTTTTCCAAGTTCCGCCTGTGCTAACCACGGGGACTTGTCGGTGACAACTTTTGTGTATACCATCTTGCTGATATGGCGTCCGATCGTGTTGTAGGTCAGTGTCGGGGAATCTGCTGCCTGCGGGCGGATCTCGCCGTAAGGTACCAGTCCTAATTTGATCAGTGCCTGGAATCCGTTACAGATACCAAGGGCTAAACCGTCTCTCTCATTTAACAGTTTCATAACTGCCTCTGTCATCTTTGCGTTGCGGAATGCGGTTGCAAAGAATTTTGCAGATCCTTCCGGCTCATCACCGGCGGAGAATCCACCCGGGAACATGATGATCTGTGCCTGGTCGATTGCCTTGGTAAATTCATCTACGGACTCACGGATGTCCTCAGCATTTAAGTTTTTAAATACTTTTACGATCGTATCCGCACCTGCGCGCTCAAACGCTTTTGCACTGTCGTACTCGCAGTTAGTTCCCGGGAATACCGGAATAAATACGGTCGGTCTTGCCACTTTATGTTTGCATACATAAACAGAATCTGCATGATAAAGATCTGTCTTTACTTCCTCTTTATCTTCGGTTGCACGAGTCGGGAATACTTTCTCCAATGTGCCTGTCCATGCGTTCAATGCCTCATCGATCGCAAGTTTCATATCGCCACAGATAAATGCTGCTTCCTCATTGACAGCACCTGCTCTCTTTACGTTTGCAGATAAACCTGCATTGTGCAGTGCCTCGTAAACTTCTGCAGTCTTGCCTGCCGGAACTTCTGCCACGATATTACCAAAGCCCGGAGCAAACAGTGTATCAGTTGTCACATCGGTATCTACTGTCACGCCAAGTTTGTTACCGAATGCCATCTTTGCAAGTGCTGCTGCAAGACCTTTTCCGTCAAGCGCATATGCGGAAACGATCGCACCTTTCTGGATCAATGCATGAACCGCATCATAAAGTTTCATGACCTGTGCGTAAACCGGCACGTCATATTCATCTTTGTCGATCGTAAAGTATAACAGTTCATTTCCTGCTGCCTTTAACTCCGGTGTGATGATATCCTGCTCTTTTGCCACATCCACTGCAAAGGAAACCAGTGTCGGCGGTACATCAATATCATTAAACGTTCCTGACATGGAATCTTTTCCACCGATAGATGGAAGTCCAAAACCGATCTGTGCATTGTAAGCTCCGAGAAGTGCTGCAAATGGCTGGCTCCAGCGCTTCGGATCCTCGTTCATTCTGCGGAAGTATTCCTGGAATGTAAAACGGATCTTTTTATAATCACCACCTGCGGTCACGATTCTTGATAAGGACTCTAATACCGCATAGATCGCACCGTGGTACGGACTCCAGCTTGCTAAATACGGATCAAAACCATATGCCATCATGGTTACGGTATCACATTTTCCATGTGCAACCGGAAGTTTTGCCACCATGGACTGTGTTTCTGTGAGCTGATATTTTCCACCGAATGGCATGTAAACACTTCCTGCACCGATGGAACCGTCAAACATCTCCACAAGACCTTTCTGGGAGCAGACATTCAAATCAGCCAGCTCTGCAAGCCATGCTGCCTTCATATCGTTTTTCGCAACCGCATCTGCAACTTTTGGTGTAGAGATCTTATTTAAGTAATTATCCTCCGGTACCGGCATATCCACTGCAACGTTGGTCTCCTGATGCGCACCGTTGGTGTCTAAGAAGGCACGGGAGATATTTACGATCTCTTTGCCTCTCCACTCTAAAACAAGTCTCGGCTCCTCCGTTACAACGGCAACTTCCACTGCCTCTAAGTTTTCCTCCGCTGCGTAGCCTAAGAAGGTCTTGACATCCGAAGGAGATACCACAACTGCCATACGCTCCTGGGATTCTGAGATTGCAAGTTCTGTTCCGTCTAATCCGGCATATTTCTTCGGCACTTTGTCAAGCTGTACGCGAAGTCCGTCTGCAAGCTCACCGATTGCTACAGACACACCGCCCGCACCGAAATCGTTGCATTTTTTGATGATATGGGCAACTTCCTCACGGCGGAACAGGCGCTGGATCTTGCGTTCTGTCGGCGGGTTACCTTTCTGTACCTCGGCACCGCAGACTGCTGTGGACTCTGTGTTGTGCGCTTTTGAAGAACCTGTGGCACCACCGATACCGTCACGTCCGGTTCTTCCTCCAAGTAAAATGATGATGTCACCCGGATCAGAGGTCAGTCTCTGTACGGCACGTCTTGGAGCAGCACCCATGACCGCACCGATCTCCATACGTTTTGCCACATAGTTTGGATGGTAAACTTCTTTGACGTATCCGGTTGCAAGACCGATCTGGTTACCGTAAGAGCTGTATCCGTGTGCAGCTTCTCTCACCAGTTTTTTCTGTGGAAGTTTTCCGGAGATCGTCTCGGAAACAGGAACCGTCGGATCTGCGGCACCGGTCACACGCATTGCCTGGTAAACATAGGTACGTCCTGACAACGGGTCACGGATCGCACCGCCAAGACAGGTAGCGGCACCACCAAACGGCTCGATCTCGGTCGGATGGTTGTGTGTTTCATTTTTGAAATTAACCAGCCACTCCTCTGTCTTTCCGTCTACTTCTACCGGAACAACGATGGAACATGCATTGATCTCATCGGACTCTTCCTGATCCTGTAACTTTCCTTCTTTTTTCAGACGTTTCATTGCCATCAGGGCAAGATCCATCAGACATACAAACTTATCACTGCGTCCTGCATACAGGTTCTTGTGGGTATTTAAGTAATCCTCATAAGTCTCTTTCATCGGCGCGCAGTAATAACCGTCATCAAATGCCACATTTTTAAGTTCTGTGGAAAATGTGGTATGACGGCAGTGATCAGACCAGTAGGTATCTAACACACGGATCTCCGTCATGGACGGATCGCGTTTTTCATCGTTCTTAAAATAATTCTGGATATGTAAAAAGTCTTTGAATGTCATCGCAAGATTCAATGAATCGTATAACTCTTTTAACTTAGCCTCCGGCGTATCACGAAAACCGTCAAAGATCTTAACATCCTCCGGCTCCGGGAAACTCTGCACTAAAGTCTCAGGTTTCTCTAAGCCTGTCTCTCTGGAATCGACCGGGTTGATGCAGTGTTTTTTGATCGCTGCAAATTCTTCGTCACTGATCGTTCCCTCGATCGCATAAGTCACTGCAGTGCGGATGATCGGCTCTTCCTCTTCATTTAATAATTTCACGCACTGTTCTGCAGAATCTGCTCTCTGGTCAAACTGTCCCGGTAAGAACTCTACGGAAAATGTTCTTGCTCCGTTTAAATCAAACTCTTCCTCATAAATATCGTCTACCGGCGGTTCGGAAAAAACGGTTACTAAGGCTTTTTTATAAGTTTCCCCGGAAATATTTTCAATATCATAACGGATCAGCTCGCGCACCTTCGTCACACCACTGATTCCAAGATAACTTCTGATTTCAGACTGCAATTCTTTTGCCCGGACTGCATATTCCGGTTTCTTCTCAACATATACACGTTTTACACTGCTCATGCGGTAACCTCCATTCTCAGTTTCCATTTGTCTTTTCAAAGTATAACATAGGTTATAAAATAAGCATAATTAATATATTTAATCTTATTTATTAATTTTATTAATATTTCTATAAATAATAGAATGCACACTCTGCGAGCATTTTATTGTCATGAATTATATCTGCTTTGTTGCAGACATGTTCTTATTTTTACTCCTGAATCATTTTCTTTCATTGGAAAATGCTTTCACGCATCCCCATTATCAGTCTTTATTGACAGATTTATAAGCACGTCTTATAATCATGATAGTTATTTTTATTAACATTCTTCATTCAAATGATATGCGGCCAGCCCGCAGAAAGAGGACTTCATGGATATCAATTACGAATTATATAAAGTGTTTTATTATGTGGCAACATCCTTAAGTTTTTCCGAGGCAAGCAAGCAGCTTTTTATTTCCCAGTCCGCGGTCAGCCAGTCGATCAAAACGCTTGAGAAAAAGTTAGACCAGCCGCTTTTCATCCGCAGCACGAAAAAAGTACAGCTCACTCCTGCCGGAAAAGTATTATTAAAACACATCGAACCGGCAATGAACCTGATTCAGCGCGGTGAAAGCCAGCTTTTAGACTCCGGCAGTCTCGGACTCGGTCAGCTTCACATCGGTGCAAGCGACACCATCTGCCGTTACTTTTTAGTACCTTATTTAAAACAGTTCCACAAAAAGTTCCCAAACGTGCCGATCAAGGTGACGAACGCGACATCCCTTAGCTGCGTGGATCTCCTCGATCAGGGAAAAGTCGATCTGATCGTGACCAACTTTCCGAACTCGAACCTGAATCACTCCTACATTCAGAAGACCGTCTGCAATTTTACCGACGTATTCATTGCAAACCCGGCATATTTTAACCTGAAACAGCAGGAGATCCCGTTTGAGGAACTGAAACAGTACCCAATCCTCATGCTCGACCGCAAAAGTACGACGAGCCAGTTCCTGCACAACCTGTTTTTACAGCATCAGCTTGAGCTGATCCCGCAGATCGAACTTAGCAGTAACGACCTTCTGATCGACCTTGCGCGCATCGGTCTTGGTATCGCATTTATACCGGATTACTGTTTAAGCCGGGAATCCAAAGATCTGTTTATCGTAAAAACAAAGGAAAAACTGCCATCGAGACAGATGGTCGCAGCCATCAACCCGACGCTCCCGGTTTCACAGTCCACCGAGGAATTCTTAAAACTGCTGCCTACGATCTGACACAGACTTAAGAACGGTTCCAGAATTCTTCTAAATACTTTTCCACCGTATCTATCCTGCATACCGTCTGCCTTTCCCATTCTCTTGGGAACAGCGCACGGTATTCACTCTGCAGGAAACGCTCATCTAAAAGTTCTATGACTCCGACATCCTCCACCGTCCGTATCACTCTTCCTGCCGCCTGTAACACCTTGTTCATTCCCGGATACCGGTAGGCATAATCAAATCCGGCACCAAGCCGTTTTTCAAAATATCCCATCAGGATCTCCCGCTCATTGCTGATCTGCGGCAGTCCCGTGCCGACGACAATCGCACCGATCAGCTGTTCATTTTTCAGGTCGATCCCTTCCCCGAAAATACCGCCCATCACACAAAATGCAGCCAGCGATCCTTTCCGCTCTCCCGATAATTCTTCCGAAAATGCCTGTAAAAAAGACTCTCTTTCTTCTTCTTTCATCCCAGGCTGCTGAATCAACGTTTCCGTTTCACAGGATGGATCTGACTGGCATTTTTCCAGAAAGACATCGCAGACCTGCTCCATCATTTTGTAGGATGGAAAAAACACCATATAATTTCCTTTTTTTGCATCTGTCGTCTTTTTTACATAGGAAGCGATCCGCTCAAACTCCCCTGCACTTCGTCTGGTATACTTGCTGCTCACATCATTTCCGAGCAGCAGCAATTTCTGTTCTTCCCGGAATGCCGTCTTTGCGTAAACTGCATAATTATCCGTTTCAGTCGAGAGCAGGCTCTTATAATAGCCCACCGGAAGCAGCGTCGCGGAAAAGAAAATAGTTGCATTCCCTTTGTTGATACGCTCCTGCAGGTTTTTCGACGGATCCACACAGTATAATTTGAGTTTAAAGCGTCCATCCTGCTCGTGTTCCGCATAAACGACATAGTGGTCATCCAGCAGTTCATAAATATTCAAAAAATTGCGCAGATTCAGATAAAACTCACTTAAATCTTTCCGCTCCGTGAACTCCGGTGCTTTCTGTAAAAATTCATCGAGATCCGACGCCACGTTCATTAACTCAAACGCAAAATTTCCAATTGATTCATAGATCACATATTTCTCACACTCACGCTTATAGGAGAGCAGTACGCGGTTACATTTTTCCAGTTCCCGCATCAGTTTTGCCTGACCATATTTCTTTAAAATCTTCTTTGCCAAAAGAAAATCTTCCTTATATATAATGGCACTGTACATCTCCCGGCTCCGCTCGACCAGATTGTGCGCCTCATCCACCAGAAAAATGTAATCTCCTGTGGTACCATCCGCAAAAAAACGTTTCAGATAGACATTCGGGTCAAATACATAATTGTAATCACAGATGATATCATCCACCCATGTCGCCGTATCCAGACACATTTCAAACGGACAGACATTGTATTCCTTCGCCTGTTCTAAGATCACCTCTCTCGTGATCATATCTTCCTTTTGCAGCAACGAAAAAACTGCATCGTTGACCCTGTCGTAGTGCCCTTTTGCGTATGGACAGTTGACAGGATTGCACTCCATCTCCTCACACAGGCACAGCTTTTCTTTTGCCGTGATTGTAAGCACTTTTGCCTGATATCCGTTTTTACGCAGAAGTTCAAATGCTTCCCGCGCCACCGTCCCTGTGATCGTCTTTGCCGTCAGATAAAAGATCTTGTCCGCTAAATCCTCCCCAACCGCCTTGACCGCCGGAAACACGGTCGATATTGTCTTTCCTGCTCCGGTCGGCGCCTGGATAAAAAGATTCTTCTTTCTGCTGATCGTGCGGTACACACCGGCTGCTAATTCCTTCTGCCCTTCCCGGTAGGAAAATGGAAACTGCAGCGGTTTGATGGATGCCTGACGCAGTTTTTTCCATGCGAACTGAAAATCAGCCCATTTTTTGTACTCGGTGATCAGCTTCTCAAACCAGATCGCAAGTTCCTCAAACGTGTAATCATAATGAAAATACCGGATATCCTCGGTATCTAAATTACAGTACGTCATCTGCACTGAAATAGTGGCAAGATCATGCTGCAGGGCATAGATATAGGCATAACACATCGCCTGTGCACGGTGTACACCGACCGCATCGTCTAACAGATCAAGTTTCATGTACATGCCCTTAATCTCGTCGATCGTGACTTTGCAGTCTTCTGGCATCGTCATGTGATTAAAATTATCCGCAAATGTGATCTCTTCCTCCGCGCTCTCGATCAGAATCCCGTCCGCACGTCCCTCGATCACAAGCTGGTACTCGTCTTCCTCGATTGCAATTTTCAGTGGAACCTCCGCATGGTAATTGCTGCCCATCCGCTTCTGGATCTTTCTGTGGATTCTTCCCCCGGCAAGCATCGCCTCCGCAGAAGCACCGCGTCCATGGCGGTTGTCGATATCGCCCTCCCGCAGGATAAATTCGACCAGATCACGGACCGATATTTTTATGACACCTTTTTCGTTCTTTTCAATCTTTTTGCTCATATATGGATTATAGCACAAAAAAGACTGATTCCACATACCTTTCCAGATATATAAATCAGTCTTTTCATCTATCCCTTTATCTTCTGTTATACATCGTCCCATAAATCATGATCTATGGGCAGCATCTCTGCTTCAGGCTATTGCATATTTTCCAACAACCTGTTCAAAACGTGCATCCTTTTCGCCATACTTGATCGTAAGTTCCTTGCAAACACCTAAATAAAGCATTCCAAGCAAAGATTTTGCATCAATGACTGCTCTGCTGTAACATACATCAATTTCAAAATCACATTTTCCGGCAGCATTCACAAAATCCTTTACTTCCTCTGTGTCAGATAATTTGATTTTTCTTTCAATCATTCGACTCATTCCTTCCTACATCGAAAACAAAAAACATTATTTTTTCTTATCAGTTTGCTGATTATTGCACATTTTTTTTCATTTGTCAATTTATGAAAAATCCCTGATATTCCTTGATTTATCAGCAAAATGACAATATTGGATTTTATTTCGACACGGTATGACAAATTTTTAACATGTATTTTTCTCTCTTGTAAAAAATGCATATTTATACTTGTGCAAAAATACATGATTTACCCTTTTTTTTACCTTTATTTTTAAATTCTTCACAATTTTTTTCAATCGGTTGCGCATCCATATTTTCCCATAGATCATTAGAAAATCCTTCTTATTGCCAGAATTTCGCGGTAGGTGACAGGCGACGTGTACTTGATGCCGGTACTTGGAGAACTTGCATGAAGCAGCGTATTATTTCCTGCATAAATTCCCACATGTCCGCTGTAACATACGATATCTCCAGGCTGTATCGCGTCTAAGCTGACACCATATCCAACACTGCGCAGTGCACTTGAAGAATGGGGCAGACTGATTCCAAACGCCTGATATACGCTCATCACAAATCCGGAACAGTCCGCTCCGTTTGTCAGGCTGCTGCCACCATAAACATAGGGATTTCCCACAAACTGAGCTGCATAGTTCACGACTGCCTGTCCATTGGAAACTGTTTGCGGTTTCGCTGTTGTATTACTGCCGAATGAACTGCTGCTTTGCCCCTGACTGCTTCCCTGTACTTTGTCATTTTTTTGTTGCGCCTGTTGCGCATTTTGTGTCTGCTGCCGTGCCATTGCTTTTGCCGCTTCTTCCTGTATCTTTCTCGCTGCTTCCGCTGCCTTTCTCTCTTCCTCTTCGCGTGCTTTTCTTGCCGCTTCCGCCGCGGCTGCTGCCGCCTGGCGCTCCGCCTCCTCTCGCTCTAATCTCTCTTTCTCTTCCTCCTTCGACTCTGCCACGCGAAACTCCGTCCGGACCGTCACATAATCTCCCGAAACATATCCTAAGCCTTCCTCCGTCGACACACGGTACCACCCGTACTCATCCAGCGCATCATAGACGACCACATCCTCGCCCTCCGGCAGCATGGTAAGCACGGATGCCTCAGTTCCCGGTTCGGTACGCACAAACAACGTCGTAGTCGTTACCGTCGCATATCGTGTGCTGACACCCCGCGCCAGATCCTCATCCCCGACCTTTACATATTCCGCTTTCACATAAGCGTTTTCCACCGAACCTGAACTGACCAGATACCATTCCTCTCCTGCCTCATCCAAAACTGTTTCCAACACCGTTGCCGCACTGTTATTGTACAGCTTTCCGAGTGCCTCACTTTCCACGGAAGGTTCCGCGCGTAAATTCACATAATTTAATACGGATGCGATACCGATATCAGCATATTCAGATGTACTCTGCGGTGATTCACGTTCTTCGATGTCTGCTTGGTCATTCCCAGCAGCATCATTGTCTGTATTTTTTTCCTGTACTTCCAGTTTCATGCGTTCTTCATTCAGCGCACACAGATCCCATGCCACATCTTCATACACCACACTTCCATACCCTGCCGCATACACCACGCTGCCATGTCCTGCTGCAATCACTCCTGCCAGTAAAAATGCTACGATCTTGTTTCTTTTTTTCATTATGTAGAAATCCTCCATTTACAGATATTTACTTTTTGTTAAGTAAATATTACATATTTGTTTCATTTTGACGTATCTGCATTGTAACAGAGGATGATGTGCGATTCTACAAGTAGATATTTCCAGTTTCTATGGCAGGGGTTATGTGGAAGGGTTCGGGTGTTAAAAAATAAAAACCACCTTTTGACACCCGAACCCTTTCACGCAAAAACCCGCGCATCCAAAACGGTATGTTACGTTTTAGATGCGCGGGTTTCAGGTAATATATTAATTTATGTACATTTTATGCAAATGGATTCTCTGTCGGATATGGCAGGGATGCAGGCTGATTGTAGTTAATATCTTCCATCGGAACGCCAAGATATTTGAATACTTCAAACAGTGCTTTTCCGTAATGTCCGAATGCAACCGCTCCGTGATGCGGATAGTTTTTCTCGATCAGTACATGGCGGTAGAATCTTCCCATTTCAGGGATCGCAAATACACCGATGGAACCGAAGGAACGTGTTGCTACCGGAAGTACTTCGCCCTGTGCCACGTATGCGCGGATCTTATTGTCGGATGTAGACTGCAGACGGTAGAATGTGATATCGCCCGGTGCAATGTCTCCCTCTAAAGTACCGTTTGTCACTTCGACCGGAAGGCTTCTTGCCATGATCATCTGGTACTTCATCTCACAGCTTGCAAGTTTCTTAGAGCAGGTATTTCCACAGTGGAATCCCATGAATGTATCAGTATGTTTGTAATCAAATTTTCCTTTGATGGACTCTTCATACATATCTTTCGGTACAGAGTTGTTGATGTCAAGTAAAGTTACTGCATCCTGGCTCACGCAGGTTCCGATGAACTCACTCAGTGTTCCGTAGATATCAACCTCACAGGAAACCGGGATTCCGCGTCCGGTCAGACGGCTGTTTACATAGCATGGTACAAATCCAAACTGTGTCTGGAATGCTGGCCAGCATTTTCCGGCGATGGCTACATATTTGCGGTAACCTCTGTGCTCCTCTACCCAGTCGGTCAGTGTCAGCTCATACTGTGCAAGTTTTGCAAGAATCTCCGGTTTTTTATTTCCGGTGCCAAGCTCTTTTTCCATATCTGCAACAACTTCCGGGATACGCACATCTCCTGCATGTTTGTTAAATGCCTCAAATAAATCTAACTCAGAGTTCTCCTCAATTTCAACACCAAGGTTGTATAACTGCTGGATCGGAGCATTACATGCAAGGAAGTTTAACGGTCTTGGTCCGAAAGAAATGATCTTTAACTCGGATAATCCAATAACAGTTCTTGCAATCGGCAGGAAATCATGGATCATATCTGCACAGTCTGCTGCGTCACCTACCGGATATTCCGGAATATATGCATGTACATTTCTTAATTTTAAGTTGTAGCTTGCATTTAACATACCACAGTATGCATCACCACGTCCCTGGATCAGGTTGTCCTGTGTTTCCTCTGCTGCTGCAACAAACATCTTCGGTCCCTCGAAATGTTTTGCAAGCAGTGTCTCGGAGATCTCCGGTCCAAAGTTACCAAGATATACGCAGAGTGCGTTACATCCTGCTTTCTTGATGTCCTCTAATGCCTGTACCATGTGGATCTCGCTCTCCACGATACAGATCGGGCACTCATAGATATCTGCTGCACCGTATTTATCTGTGTAGGCCTTTACCAATGCCTCTCTTCTGTTTACAGATAATGACTCCGGGAAGCAGTCACGGCTGACTGCCACGATACCAACTTTTACTTCTGGAATGTTATTCATTTTGTTTTCCTCCGCTTTCTTTTTTTCTGTACATACTTCATTTTTTCTATAAAAATTTATTCTCTGACATTTAAATTTTTGCCGATGAGTCCGATATGACTTCCCTCCGGCAGCCCGCCCTCGGCATGACCGATGAGCCATTTATTCTTTGCTGTAAGAAGTGCATCCTCCCCGCCGGCGTGTGCCTCATCCAACGGATAATTGGTGCCCTTCGGCAGAATGACTGCCACCTGGAATCCTGCATCGTCCACATGACATGGTGCATAATGCAGTGTGGTCGCATACACCTCCACGGCTGTTCCTGCCGGGATGCGGAATGCTTCCATTTTCGATGTCTCATAGGTAAAATCATCGGTCACATCTGCCTCTGAACCTAATATTAAGACCGCATCGGTTGCCGCAAGATTGATCTCTGAGCTGCGGTGATATTCCACTGCATTTAAAAGCACATTGTGTCCATTACAGTATCCGATCTGAATCGGCAGTTCTCCGTAAAAGACTTTCTCAATCTCCTTTGCCACCGGCAATGCCTCTAATTCTGCGATCGACAGCTCGTAAACTACATCGGATGGAACCGGCGTCTTTTTCATTGCCTCCGTCAATGCTGAAAAATCAATATTCCGGATTACTTTTCCATATTTGCGAAAACGTGCATCCGTAACTTCGTAAATCTGCATGCTATATTCCCTCTTTTCTTATCTTCTATCTCATTTGCCCTGCAGGTTTTCTTTCCTGCATAAGCAAATTTTTTCTGGTAGCCGACTGTTACTATTCAAAACAGTCAGGAACAATACCCTTTCCTGTCCGTCAGATGATCTTGTCAAACAGATCTTTGCATGCCGGATAAATATTTTTAAACTGCTGGTAGCGTGCCTCATATTTTGCAGCAAGTTCAGGATCCGGCTCCACCGTATCGACCACTTTTACGATTGCGGCTGCTGCAGATTCCACATTTTTGTACTCACCACATGCAACGGCTGCAAGCATTGCGCCTCCTAAAGATGGTCCCTCTTCCGTCTCAAGCACATCTACTTTGATATTTAATACATTTGCAATGATCTTTTTCCAGAGAGGACTCTTTGCCCCGCCTCCGCAGATCTTTGTGCGCTCGATCGGAATACCAAGTGTTTTTGCCACTTCGAAGGAATCGCGAAGTGCAAATGCAACACCCTCTAATACTGCCTGTGTCATATCCGCTCTTGTCGTATCCATCGTCATGCCAATAAAAGTGGCCCTCGCATTCGGGTTATTGTACGGGGAACGCTCCCCCATCAGATACGGCAGATAGTATACATGGTTTTCGCCAAGTTTTGTGATCGCTTCCTGCTCTTTTTTGTAATCTTTGGTTCCGATGATCTCATCCATCCACCATTTGTTACAAGACGCTGCGGATAACATACATCCCATCAGATGATAAGCTCCATTTGCATCACAGAATGCATGTAGTGCATTGTGCTTATCCACACCAAATTTTGCAGAAGAAATAAAGATCGTTCCACTTGTTCCAAGTGAAATGTTGCATTTTCCATCTCCGACAGTTCCGGTTGCAACTGCAGCTGCTGCATTATCTCCCGCACCGGCTGCCACCTTCACATTCTCAGATAATCCCAGTTCTTTTGCAATCTCCGGTAAGACCGTACCGACACATTCATAGCTCTCATATAACTTCGGCAGCATGTCGGTCGTAATGCCGCAGATTTCACACATTTCTTTCGACCAGCATCGGTTCTTCACATCCAAAAGCAGCATACCGGACGCATCCGAAACATCCGTACAGTGCTCTCCGGTCAGCTTATATGCAAGATAATCTTTTGGCAGCATGATCTTTTTGATCCTTGCAAAATTCTCCGGCTCTTTGTTTTTTACCCAGAGAATCTTTGGTGCGGTAAAACCGGTAAATGAAATATTTGCCGTATATTCTGACAATGTTTCTTTGCCGATCTCATTATTTAAGTAATCGCACTCCTCTGTTGTCCTGCCATCATTCCACAGTATCGCCGGTCTTATCACCTCATCCTTGTCATCAAGAATTACCAGTCCATGCATCTGACCGCCAAAACTGATTCCGGCAACTTCTTCTTTCGGAAAACCTTCCAAAAGTTCTTTTAACCCCTGCATCGTCTCTTTGTACCAGTCTTCCGGTTTCTGTTCCGACCAGCCCGGATTCGGGAAATAAAGAGGATACTCTCTTGATACAATATTTTTTACATTTCCGGCTGCATCCATTAAAAGCAGCTTCACGGAAGATGTTCCAAGATCAATTCCTATGTACAACATATCGCTCTCCTTTTTATAAATCACTTCATTGTGTGCTCGTGCACGTTTTATTTATCATACATCCGGGATGACCATTTTGCAATATACTTTTTGTACATTTTTTCATATTTATTTTTGTTTACATTTACTTATACGTTCATTTTTCACATTATTTCAGCCATCTGCACTTCCATCCGATTCGTAGAACACTTCTTTTTCCTGTTCCCATCTATGTGCACATGCACACAAGTTGACAATGTATTGTTTTTTATGTTATCTTTATTTGTATGAATGATGTTGGCATCAAAGTGAATCAATTGAAATAAAAAGGGGTTTTTCTATGGCTACCATGAAGGAAATTGCAGAGCTTTCCGGTGTTTCACGCGGCACTGTGGACCGTGTGTTAAATCACCGCGGCATTGTCAACGCCGAGACAGAACGGAAAGTTTTAGAAATTGCAAAGCTTTTAGACTATCAGCCAAACAAGGCTGGTATTGCGCTTGCAGCGCAAAAGAAAAAATTAAAAATCGGTGTCCTGCTTTTCGGCGCAGAAAATCCGTTTTTTGATGAGGTCATGGACGGTCTTCGCCAAAAACTTGAAGAACTGTCCATTTACGGATGTACCGTGATTGAACGCCGTATTTCTTTTGATTTACAAAGTCAGCTTCAGACGATCGATGAACTGCTAAAAGAAGAGATCCATGGACTGATCCTCTCTCCCTACAATGATCCTGCCATACAGGAAAAGATAGATTTGCTCTGGGAAAACGGCATCCCCTGCATTACGATCAACACCGACATGCCTGATTCGAAACGGATTGCCTATGTCGGCAGCGACTACCACAAATGCGGGCAGACCGCCGCAGGGTTATTACATCTGTTTTCCGGAGATTATGCAAGTGTCGGTATCGTGACCGGCTCTCACAATGTTCTCTGCCACGAAGAACGTATCAGCGGTTTTACCTCCCATCTTCATACAAAGCATCCAAATATCCGCATTGTGGATGTCGTGGAAAATGGCGATGATGATTATAAGAGTTACGAAGTAGTTTCTGACCTCTTAGACCGCCACCCGGATCTGTCTGCACTTTATTTTACAGCAGCCGGCGTCTATGGTGGATGCCGTGCAGTTTTAAACGCATCCCTGCAGCGTCCTCTTAAGATCATTACATTTGATGCTGTTCTATCGACCTGTGAAATGATACGAAACGGCGTAATCTCTGCCACAATCTGCCAACAGCCGGATGAGCAGGGTGCACGCTCCCTCTCCCTTTTGGTAGATTATCTGCTGACCGGAAAACTGCCGGAAAACCGCTGCATTTACATGGATCTAAGCATCAAAATAGCGGAGAATCTTTAAGAGATGTGCTTCTTTCCTTTTTTTGCACTCCGGTAGAGCAGAATCGCACTGATCACATCCGCCACAAAAAAGAAATGCAACATAAAATAGATCACGGAAGCTGTCTTAGATATCTCCCTTGTTTTTCCCAGCCGCAGGGCAGCACTGATTCCGTACATGGAAGACGTGATCATCAGGAAAAAATCTCCTATCGCCAGCATCAGGATCAAAAACGGTGTGAGCATTACAAATATCGGCACTACCATCACGGCAGCCAGCAGCATTCCCAATACAAATACCAGTATGTAAAATGGAATATGTATCAGCTTGATCAGCATGTCATAAAATGCCAGTTTCTCCCCTTCCTGCTTATCAAATCCCCGAAATGCATTGACAATGTTGAGTCCGTAAACGGCGATCGTTCCTATCATTGACAATCCCGTAAACCAGGATAACCCATTATCTCCCATATCACATGCGACCAAGATTGTCCTGAATCGAAAAAGCAATTTGACTTGTTTATGCAACACGAAATGCAACACGAAATTTAAAAAGTGCCGTAAATACGGCACTTTACGAGTGGACCTGACGGGAGTCGAACCCGTGTCCAAAAACCAATCCCCTGTCCTTCTACGAGCGTATCCTATGTTTTAACATTCCCTCTGCCAGACCTGCGTAGGCACAGTTCCGGTTTCAGTAGCTTCATCGTACGCCCGCAGGCTCAAAGCTTTGCCTGCGTCGTTTCTCACATAGTCGAAGCCTGGGTCCTAAAGTGTGAGTGCTCTAGGTCAGACTGCTGCCATTAGGCAGCGTATGCTAAATTATCTTCAGCGTTTAATTTTAATTTTGGAATTTGACGCATCCCGTGCGACTCGCTTCTCCAGCTTCATGATCCCTGTCGAAACCATTACAAGCCCATAAATATATATTTCAGATGCAGCCCTTTCACACACAAGATATCATTTCCTGTGAATCAAAAAGACCACATCATCCATTCTTTTTCCATAAATTTCTTTAGTACAGATTCTTTACTTTGAAATCCCGCTCCGCCTCACGCCGCATATCCTTCTTTGCAATATCCTGACGCTTATCATACTGCTTCTTACCTTTTGCAAGCGCAATATCAACTTTTACAAGACTTCCTTTAAAGTATACCTCAACCGGCACTAAAGTATAACCCTTTTCTGCGATTTTTCCGATCAGCTTGCGGATCTCTGACTTATGCATCAGAAGCTTCTTCGGACGCAGCGGATCGCGGTTGAAGATATTTCCCTTTTCATAGGGACTGACGTGCATGCCATAAATAATGACTTCTCCGTTCTCGATACGGATAAACGCTTCCTTGATACTGCATTTTCCCATGCGCATGGATTTTACTTCCGTGCCATGCAGCTCAATGCCAGCTTCATAACGCTCCTCTAAGAAAAAGTCATGGTAGGCTTTTTTGTTGTTCGCAATCAGTTTTTTTTCTGTCTTTGCCATCATGCCCTTCCTTTCTTATCCAATATCCAGCCTGTATAGTATACCCCGAAATGCCGGGGAACGCAAGATGATTTTTTATTCTTCCTCATTCTCCCGCACCACACGAAAGTCGATTGTACGCAGTATCTTGTCAGTTCCTGTCACCATGACATGTACGCGCTGTCCTAGTTTATAGCGGATGTTCGTCACCTCGCCAACCAGCTCATAAGTACTTTCATTATAATGGAAATAATCATCTACAAGTGTTGTCACATGTACGAGCCCCTCCACCGTATTCGGAAGTTCCACATAAAATCCCCATTCGGTCACGCCGGAGATCACACCCTCAAACACCTCACCGATACGCTCTGACATATATTCCACCTTTTTCAGCTTGTCAGTCTCACGCTCAGCCTCATCCGCGCGGCGCTCCATCTCGCTCGAATGTTTCGCAACTTCCGGCAGGATCTTGTCATAATGCTCTATTTTCTTTGCATTCATCCGTCCGCGCAGATTGTCCTTGATAATACGATGGATCTGCAGATCCGGGTATCTGCGGATCGGTGATGTAAAATGACAGTAATAAGGTGTTGCCAGTCCAAAATGACCGGTACTCATGGTCGTATACTTTGCCTGCTTCATGGAACGCAGTGTCAGCCGGCTGATCAGTGCTTCCTCCGGCGTTCCATCGATCTTTTGCAGCAGCTTCTGCAGTTCTTTCGGATGCACTTCGTCCTGTCCGATATGGATAGAATAACCAAAATTATTGATAAATGTCGATAACTTCTTGATTTTTTCAGTATCCGGGTTGTCATGTGTACGGTATACAAACGGCAGTTCCTGCCAGAAATAATCCTGCGCTACCGTTTCATTGGCAATCAGCATGAAATCTTCGATGATCTTCGTTGCAACATTCCGCTCGTAAGGCTTAATCTCGACCGGTTTTCCCTTGTCATCAAGCACAATCTTCGTCTCCGGAAAATCAAAATCGATCGAGCCGCGCTTCATACGTTTTTTGCGCAGAATCGCAGCCAGTTCCTGCATCAGTTCAAACATCGGAACCAGTTCTTCATACTCTCCGATTTCATTTTCATCATGATCTTCAAGGATTTTTTTCACACTGGTATAACTCATGCGGCGGTCTACTTTGATCACGGACTCTGCAATCGTGTGATCGATCACATTTCCTTTTGTATCGATCGTCATCACACAGCTTAAGGTCAGACGGTTTTCGCCTGCATTTAAAGAACAGATCCCATTTGACAATTTATGCGGCAGCATCGGGATCACGCGGTCGACTAAATAAACAGATGTACCGCGGGATAATGCCTCCACATCCAGTGCGCTGTGCTCCTGCACATAGTTTGAAACATCCGCAATGTGCACGCCAAGCTTATAGTTATCTCCCTCTTTTGTCAGTGTGATCGCATCGTCAAGATCCTTCGCATCCTCCCCGTCGATCGTGACCGTCTGCCAGTCCCTGAAATCCATGCGTCCTGCCATATCTGCGGTGCTGACTTCGTTCGAGACATTTTCCACCTGATGCATGATCTTTTCTGAAAATTCTACCGGCAGGTCGTAAGCCTTTACGATAGACATAATGTCTGTCCCCGGATCATTGATATGACCAATGATCTCAACCACTTTCCCTTCCGGTTTTCTTCCCTCTTTGCCGTAGTCCGTGATCTCGACCACGACCTTATGTCCGCTGACAGCTCCTTTCGAACGCTCCTGCGGAATAAAAATATCTGAACCGAATTTAGGATTGTCCGGCACGGCAAATCCAAACGTCTTACTTTTTTCATAAGTACATACGATTCGTGTGGTACCGCGGGATATAATTTTTGTAATCGTACCTTCCCTGCGTTTTCCACTATTCTCAGAAGTAACCGCCACCTGAACCGTATCCATATGAAACGCACCATGCACCTGTGATTCCGGGATGAAGATATCTTCCTCTTCCCCCTCGATGCTGACAAATCCAAAACCTCTTGCATGCGCCGTAAATGTACCGATTAAGTATTTTCCTTCTGATTTGATATATTTTCCCTTGGAAGTCACCTCGATCCTGCCATCCATCACAAGCGCGTCAAGTACTCCCTGCAGTTCACTGCGCTGGGATTTCGGTACTGATAAAACGACTGCCATCTCCTTTGCTTTCATCGGTACATAAAACTCATCGCAGATAAACTGGTAAATTGTCTTTTTCCGTTCTTCTAAAATTGTTTTCTCCATAAACCCCGTCCTTTTTTCTTAGGAATGATAAATGCCCGCTTCGCAAGCATTTCTGTTATCAAAGAATCCTGTTCCACAGGATTCACCGCCTGCGGCGGGCCACCCTGCGACATAATCCATCTCCGACGCAGTGCGATCCCGCCCGGAGGGCTTTTTGATTCATAGGACGTAATTTCCTATGAATCAAAAAAATGACTGCCGCATCTGCGACAGCCATCCATTCATCTTAAAAAATACTCATATTTAATACCGCTGCAATCACGATAAACAAGATAACAAAAATTCTGGTCAGTTTTACTAACATACCTTCCATGGAACGTCCTTTGTTCTTGCCCCAATATGTGTCTGCTGCACCTGCGATTGCTCCAAGTCCTGCGGATTTACTTTCCTGCATTAAGATGATAACTGTCAATGCCACACTGATTATAATAAAAACTACAGTCAAAATTGTTTTTACAACTGCCACGATCGTTCCCTCCTAGGTTACAAACTCACAACTTTAATCATTGTAACATAGACGTTTCCTTTTTTCAACCCATTTTTTCAGCTTTCTGCTTTTCAGTGATTTCTTCCGGCACAAACACCGCATCCTCTGCCAGTTCCTCCTCAATGCGTAAAAGCTGGTTATACTTGCTGGTGCGCTCTGCGCGGCACGGTGCTCCCGTCTTGATCTGTCCGGCATTGACCGCCACTGCAAGGTCTGCGATAAATGCATCCTCCGTCTCCCCGGAGCGATGGGAAATGACCGTATGATATCCGGCTGACTTCGCCATCTCAATCGCATTTAACGACTCCGTCACGGTTCCGATCTGGTTTACTTTGACAAGGACTGCATTTGCAGCACCAAGTTTAATTCCGCACTGGATACGTTTGGGATTGGTCACAAACAGATCATCTCCGACAAGCTGTACTTTATCACCAAGTCTCTTTGTCAGTTTCTGCCATCCTTCCCAGTCATCTTCGAACAATCCGTCCTCGATAGAAACGATCGGGAACTGCTGCACGAGTTCCTCATACATGGCGATCATCTCTTCAGAACTTCTTGCGATCTCCTGTTCTTCCCCATTTCCCTTTGACTCTCCCGGAAATACATAGACACCGCGCGCCTCGTCATACAGTTCACTCGCCGCCGCATCCATCGCATAAACGATATCCTCCCCGACACGGTAACCTGCCTTTTCCACCGCTTTTGAGAGATAAGAAAACGCTTCTCCCGTATTCTTAAAATCCGGTGCAAAACCGCCCTCATCCCCGACTGCTGTACTCATACCGTTTTCGTTTAAGATCTGGCGCAGAAAATGATATACTTCTGCACCCATTTTAAGAGCCTGTGAGAAACCGCGTGCTCCGACCGGCATGATCATAAATTCCTGAAAATCAAGCGTATTTTTTGCGTGGACACCGCCGTTGATCACGTTCATCATCGGAACCGGGAGCGTTTTGGCATTGGTTCCGCCAAGATAGCGGTATAATGGCATATCCAGTGCCTTTGCAGCCGTCTTTGCACAGGCAAGCGATACCCCGAGGATCGCATTTGCCCCAAGGTTTCCCTTATTATCGGTTCCGTCAAGTTCCACCATTGCGCGGTCTAATTTTGCCTGCTCTAACACATTCATCCCAAGCAGCATTTCCCGGATTTTTGTGTTTACATGATCCACGGCCTTCTGCACACCAAGGCCGAAATAATCTTTATCACCATCACGCAGTTCGATTGCCTCAAATCTTCCCGTACTTGCACCGGAAGGGACAGACTCTCTCGCCGTGATCTTTTTGCCGGTTGTCTCTGTCTCGGCAGTCACCTCGACCTCCACCGTCGGATTTCCTCTTGAATCCAATATCTGTCTTGCATGCACATCTGTGATCTTAATTTTTAATGACATAAAAAAATTCCCCTTTCACACAATCTTTTTCCGTAGTATGTGTAATCGGGGAATCATTTATAACTTTTTTACGGTAAAATAAATTTTTGCAGCGTCGTATATAAAAGTTTCGGATCGATCGGTTTTGCAAGGTGTTCACTCATCCCTGCTTCTTTCGTCTGTCTTCTGTCCTCATCTCCTGCGTTTGCTGTCATTGCAATGATTGGAAGTTCTTTGACATCTGCTCTGTCTAAAGCACGGATCTGTCTTGCTGCCTCAATTCCGTCTAAAACCGGCATGCGAATATCCATCAATATCGCATCAAAATAATATTCCGGGGCATCTGTCACAAGTTCCACCGCTTTCTTGCCATTTTCCGCTGTGACAACCTCAAACTGTTTCTTTTCCAAAAGTCCCTTTGCAACGATGACATTAAGCGGATGATCCTCAACAAGCAGAATCCGCTTTCCCTCAAAACTGATATTCTCTGTTCTTTCCTTCCGCGCCTTTTTCCGGCGGTCAAAATCAAGTTTTGCGGTCACGGTAAACACGGTGCCTTTTCCTTCCGCACTCTCTACCGTAATGTCACCATCCATCATCCTTGCATAATTGCGCGCAATGGACAGTCCCAGACCGCTCCCTCCATAAACACGGGTATTTTCTTCATGCTCCTGTGTAAAAATTTCAAATACTTTTGGCAGAAAATCTTTTGCGATACCAATTCCATTATCGGAAACGACTGCGGTCAGCTGTACTCTTCCATCCGTTTCCTGCTCTGCAACAGAGACGTTGACATTTCCACCTTTGGGGGTAAATTTCACCGCATTGTTGATCAGATTTACCATGATCTGTTCTAACCTTGTGGAATCCCCAATATACACTTCCGAGATTGTCTTTCTTCTTTCAAAAGAATAGCCGACACCTGCCATGACTGCCTGTGCCTTCGCTAACATATTGACATTATCCCAGAACTTATCTCCCTCAAATGCCCGGATAGCAAGTTTCATGCTGCCACTCTCGATTCGCGACATATCAAGAATATCATTTAGCAGTGCTAAAAGATATTGGGATGCTGAATCCAGTTTTTCCGTATAATCAAGCACCTGCTCCCTGTCATCAAGCGATGAGCGTATCATGGAATTTAAACCGATGATCGCATTCATAGGTGTCCGTATCTCATGGCTCATTCCGGCTAAAAATTTCGTTTTTGCCTCATTGGCTGCCTCTGCCATCTTCAGTGCTTTCTCCAGCTGCTCCTGTTTTTCTTTTTCTTCTTTCACAATGTCCTCAACATCGGAAAGCATTAAAAGCAGTGTACCTGTCTGTTGATTTAAATACATACAGCGGATCTGTTTCTGACGGTACTTTCCATTTTTCGAACGCAGCGTACACATCCTGTGATTTTAAATGTTCACGGATATTCGACAATTCCATAGCTTCTGACAACCGCTTCTTTTCTTCCGGCGTTTCCACGCGGTCGGCCAGACATTGCAGCTCACCTTCATATTGATCCTGTTCAGCCTGTGAATCAAGCGCATACTGACCGCCAGTATGCAGGTGATCCCCGCCTGCATCAGATACATCTGGATGGGACGCACCAGAAAACAAAATGCAAGTCCCACCAGAAGATAATATGCCGTTGTGCTTTCCCGTCCACCAAATATAATATGATTCATGGCAAAACAGGAACCTATTGCAACGTACTCGACCGCGATCAAAACAGACAAACGGATACCTGAATCTCTTTTCGAATAAAAGGAAACAAACAGTAAGATCAGAAACAATGCTGCATATAAAATACACATATGTTCATGGTAATAGTCTGCCTGTTTTCTCCATAATATGTAAAATGCCAGCATAAATGACAGGCACACCATGGAACTGTTTAAGACACAGAGCATGACTCTGTTCTCATGATCCACCTGCTGCCTGCATTCTGCCAGCACATCCGCTTTCAAAAATTTTTTCAGTTTTTCTTTCCAGTCTTCCCAAAACTTCATCATTCTGTCCCGATTCCTTTGGTCTTTAAGAAATCTACCCAGATGTTGTATTTCGACCCGTACAGATGCAGATTGTCAAACGTAAGCTCCTGTTTTAATCCACCCTGATCATCGCACACCACTTCATTGACATCAATATAAAACACACGAACACCATCCGCAAGCTGCTGTATGCGCTGATTTCTCGCATCAATGCCCGGATTATTAAAAATCGGATCTGAATCAGATTTTTTCTGGGTCACATGCATGATCGCCTGCACATAAATGACCGCATCCGGCTGCAGTGTTTTGAATTTCTCCACTGCATTCTGATACTCATTCATAAACCCGTCCAGTGTTCCACGTCCCATCTCATTGATACCGATCTGAAAATATACCTTTTTATACTGCTTTGCCTTCAAGGCTTCCTCTAATGTCACCTTTTTCCCGTTGACCTCACAGAATGCATCTTTCCACAGATCATAAATATTCATACCAACAGTTGCGAAAAAATCGGAATGATCCAGTCCACCATAATCATGCAGACCTACCGTTCTCGAATCTCCAATAAAAACTGCATCATCAAAATAACTGTCATCCACCTGTATAAATTTCTTTGGTTTTGCAGCCGCCGTTTCTGTATCCTGCATTACTGTTTCCGTCTGCCCTGCCACGTTTTCCTCATCCGTCATTTCTGTACTTGCAATGACACTTTCCTGGTTCTGTGGTTTTGTTCCATCCGGCAACAGATCCGGCAACTCTTTACTCCAAGGATAAATTTTATCATGAATTCCGTCTAACACCAATACAAAATACGGAGTTTTTTTTACATCGATGGAATAATTTTTATAGATCCCGTCTTTTTTTAAATATCCGATCAGGGAAAGTACCCCCCAGCCAATGATCAAAAAGACAGCAACCCTGCATTTCATTATTTTTTTCACGCTTATTCACCAGTCCTAAAAATTAAAGTACAAAAACGGGTTATTCGTAGAAACTGCCATATAATAAAGACTTAATCCTAACACCACGATCACCGCCAGACTCCCCAGCCATTTTTTTTCAAATACCTTATATAAAGCTGTCGGGTATGGAGTGGAAAAAACAATCCCCATCAGAAACAGTGGACCGTAATCTTTCAGATACTGCAAAAAATCCATCTGTCTGACCGTTTCTCCCACACCGAAAAATGGAAACATTCTTGCATAATAGACACCAAGCTGTCCTACATCCGCAATCGCAAATGCCATCCAGGTAAGCGGTACTACAAGCACCAGATATACATGGGAAAGTATTTTGCTTTTTTTCAGAAACTGCAGTAAAAATGCTTTTTCCAAAGCAAGCAGTAAGAGCAGTGATGCTCCCCAGATCAGAAAATGTCCCTCTGCCCCATGCCAGACGGCAGTCAGACTCCATACCACAAATAAATTAAATATCGTACGTGCTTTTCCCTTCCTGTTGCCGCCAAGCGGAATATAGACATATTCCCGGAACCAGCGTCCAAGCGTAATATGCCATCTTCTCCAGAATTCGGATACCGATCTTGAAATATAGGGATGTTTAAAGTTTTTCGGAAATTCAAATCCAAGCATCCGTCCCAGTCCCAATGCCATCAGAGAATAACCGGAAAAATCAAAATAAAGTTCGATCGAATATGCAAACGCTCCCATCCATGCCAACGGTGTTGAAATACTTTCAAAGCCGATTGCCTGGATGTTATTCCACAAAAGTCCAATACGGTCTGCAACGATCACCTTTGCACCAAGTCCCAGTATCAGTGTTTTTAATCCGGATTCAAACTGTTCGAAAGTAACGGTTCTGCTGCATAAAGCCATACGGACCTCCGAATAGTTGATGATCGGTCCGGCAATCAGCTGTGGAAACATCGTCACATACGTTCCAAGCCGGATAAACGATTTTTCCACCGGCACCCTTCCCCGGTAAACATCGATGATATAGGCTGCAATCTGGAACGTATAAAAACTAATACCGAGCGGCAGCTTATCCATGAAACCGCTATACTTAAAAAGGAATAAAACGCCAAAGTCGTAACACAGCGCCACGATCAGCAAAATCAGCTGTTTTTTCCCTCTTCCCTCATAAGTATCCCGGTACATCAGCCTGCCAAAAACATAGTTGATCACCACAGAAGCAAGTAAAAGCACTACATATTCTGCCTCACCTGCCGTATAAAATAAAATACTGCCCGCAAATAACACCGCATTTTTCCATTTCTGCGGCGTCACATAATACATCAGTAAAAAAACCGGCAAAAACCGGAATAAAAATTCAAAACTGCTAAATACCATCTTATCGGCTCTTTCTAATCTACATCATTTTTCAACACCGATTATTATAGCCAAAAAAATGCCTTATAACCACCTGTTAAGCAAAGTTAGTAAATTTGTAAATTTTTTGTGATTTTTGTTACATCTTGGAAATATTTTTCAATCTCCCCGACAAAGTACAAAGACCCAAATGCGATCGTTTTGTGTGCCACATCCAGCCGTCCCGGCATCAGTTCGTCAAAAGAGTGTAAAAGTCCGGCATCGCAGATTCCCTTTGCCCGGATCTTCTCCGACAGCTCCTGTGCCGCCAGTGCCCTCTCTGACTCTACCGTCACCGTCTTAAAATCCAGTGCAAGCGGCAGTAATTCCTCGATCATTTCCTCATAGTTTTTATCTGCCATAACTCCCATGACAAAATGAAACTTCTCTCCCGGGAACAAAGTACGAAGACTTTCCGCTAATGCCGCCACTCCGTTACCATTATGTGCACCATCCACCATAAAAAACGGTTCCCGGCTTAGGATCTCCATCCGTCCTTCCCATCTTGTCTTTTTGATTCCTTCTCTGATATAGTATTCTGCCTTTTCATCTGAAATTCCTCTGTCTTTCAGAAAAATTTCTGCGGCAAGGATCGCAGCAGCCGCATTTTCATACTGGTGGACACCAAGCATTGCCATCTCAAGATTTTTGTATTTCTGATAGGAAAAATACTGTCTGCCATTTTCATAGCGGCATTCGGTCACGTCATGCATATCTGCAATCTTTATCTCAGTAACTGCTTCTTTTTCCGCTGTTTCCAGCAAAACATCCATTGCATCTTTTTCCTGGCTCTCTAATACCAGTTTTGTACCATTTTTGATAATTCCCGCCTTCTCCGCCGCAATTTTATCTAATGTATCACCTAAAACCGCCATATGGTCATACCCGATTTTCGTGACCACCGTAACCTCCGGCACGCCGATTGCATTGGTTGAATCTAATCTTCCCCCAAGCCCGGTCTCTATCACGGCAGCCTGACACTGTCTGTCCCTGTAATAGAGCAGTGCCATTGCCAGACAATAATCAAACATCGTCGGTACTGTCCCAAAGTCCTCCTCAAGCAACATGTTTCCAAGTTTTGTCACTTCTTCACGGGATATCATCTGTCCGTCCACACAGATCCGCTCCCTGAAATCAACCAGGTGCGGTGAGGTAAACATTCCGGTACGAATCCCTGCTTCCTTTAAAATTGAGCACAAAAAAGCAGAGACGGAACCTTTTCCGTTCGTCCCCGCTATATGGATCACACTCATATTCTGCTGTGGTCTGCCTAACTTTTCCAGCATCAGCGCTGATACCTCTGCCCCCGGACGATTTCCAAACCGTCTCTGATGTTCGATCTGATCTAATACTTCCTCATATGTCAGTTCTTTCATATACTGTCCTTTCCCTGACGGATGCTGCACTCCTCATACGCCGGCAGATCGGTAACTGACACTTATTCTGCCGTATTAAACTGCGATAATAACACCGCCGTCATTTGCATACATTGTGCTGACGCCCGCTGTATCCGTAACAATGATTTTTTTGAACTTTGCTATCTTTTCAATTTTTTCCTTTACTGCTTTTGCTCTCTCCGGACAATTACAGTGTGAAATTGCAAGCACCCTGTTCTCACAGTTTTTTGTCTTTGCAATCACATCCTGAATCATCTTATCCAGCGCTTTGTTCATGCCACGCGCCTGACCAAGCTGACAGATCGATCCTTCCTCTGTAGAACCCATTACCGGCTTGATATTTAATGTATTTGCAATAAATGCCTTAAGATTTGTCAGACGTCCGTTTTTTCGCAGAGTCTCTAATGTTTCAAGTACAAAAAATGTATTCATGGAACTGATATATTTCTCTGTTGCCGCAACAACTTCCTCAAAACTCATACCGGCCTCTTCACACTCCTGCACTTTCATACCGATCAGTGTCTCACCGACGGAAGCGGAACGGGAATTGAATACATAAATCTTCTTCTCGCCCGGATGTTCCTCCTCAAATAAATTTTTTCCAAGTTCGGCACTGTTATAAGATCCGGAAAGCTTGCCGGATAAAGTTACCACATATACATGATCGGCATCCCCTTCATAGGACTTCATATATTCATCCGGAGACGGGCATGCAGACTTTGGTCCGGTAACACTTTCCTTTACCCTGCGAAGAAAATCCTTCTGGTCAAATGTCTCGTCATCGCGGATATAGCATCCATCTACCTCTAACTCTAACGATACATTCTGATAATGTCCATCCTTTTTTAAATCTTCCGGCAGTTCTCCACAACTGTCAATCACGATCTTGTACATATCTTATAACCTCCATAGTCCGACAATTTGTTATTCAAAAACTTTTTATATGTTATTTTTTTCCATTACATGTAGTATCAATTACTACATAACATTAGCACAAAAACTTTGTTTTGTATAGAGGTTTCTATTATATTTTATATATTTTTTATCTGATATCTTTTCTACGAAAACTTCAGGATCAGTACATTCTGATCTCTGTCCTCAATATACGATAATCCTGTAATTCCCTCACAATAATCGCGGATATGCTGTTCATCGATCAGATATGCTTTTGCCTGATCATATAAAGATGTATCCGAAAAACGAATCTCCTCCGTGACAGCTCCATTACGATAAGCAGCGCCATAAATCTGTCCGATCACTTCCGGCTCCCACTCGGTGATATATTTTCCTTCTCTTACATAATAATTATCTGCCGTTGCCGTACATTCCGGCAAAAGCAGTGTACCGTCCGCCTGATGCGTTTTGCTGATCTCAGCCGTAGTCACCCCGAAATAATTATAATTGATAAAAGTCCCCATACCGCTCGCACCATTGTTATAGGAAGAATTTCCCCATGTCGTATCCATAAAATAATATGCACCGTCAAGCTGGACAAGATTCCATGCGTGTGTGTCTCCCTCCGCAGTTCCTGTCACCACAACAGCCGGAATCCCCAGAAGTGTCAGCAGATACTGCGTGGCGTTGGCATATCCCTGACAGACTGTTTTCTTATTTAAAAAGACACTGATGATATTCTGATTTTGTTCCGTCCCCATTTGATATCCAACGTTTCCCGCCAGATATTCAAACACATATTTTGCCTTTTCATAATCTCCCCAGGATGGATCCACATTTTTTAATATGGAATCCACCACTGCGTCGATCCGCCTCTGATAGGAATCACGCTCTGTGCGCTCCATCGTATAACTTGGGGAAAAATCGATGCTGACAATCTTTTTTCCCATGGTATACTGTGTGTAGTTATAACCGGATACCCAGAAAATGCCCCCATGATCTGCTATCACAGAACGATATGCCTTCTCTAAAACTTTTTCATCACAGGTACTTACTTTTACCTTTGAATCATGTGCCAGAATGATCCGGTACACTTCGTCATAGACAGTCTTCTGCTCCGCCGTCAGCGTTTCATAAGCATATCCATGCGGCACTTCGGTATCCGCTGTTTCATTTTCCGTGCTTATCTCTGTACTCTTTGCCGTCTGTTCCTCTGCCGTACTGGAATATGTTTCTGCTTTCGCATTTTTCTGTTCTACACTGATCTGGTTTGTGATTTTTTCCGGAAACACACCTGTATCCTTAAGCACTCCGGAATATTGAACCACTCCGCCCGCTATCACTGCAAGAATTATAAACTTAAGCAGTGTATGCCTTTTTCTTCTTTTCAAAATTCCTCCTTAAAGTAAAAAATATGCCGTTACAAGCTCTGTCAGTGCCTCCTGATCTGCTGCCCCCATCAATTCTCTTGCTGAATGCATTGCCAGAAGCGGAATACCAATATCCACTGTTTTTACCGGCAGCAGCGCAGATGCGATAGAGCCAAGTGTTCCGCCGCCTGCCATATCGGAACGGTTTACAAATTTCTGATACGGGATCTTCTTCAGATCACAGATCTGCTGGATGATTGCAATCGCCTCACAGTCTGTTGCGTAGGACTGGGAACATGCCTCCTTGATACAGAAGCCGCTTCCGAGCACCGGTTTATTTGTGATGTCCATTTTGCCTGCCTGATTCGGATGCAGTCCATGTGCAACGTCTACCGATAACAGCATACTCTGATACAGCAGCTCCTGCGCACTCTCCTTCGCACCGCATTCCGCTAAAATGCGAAGCAGCATGTCGTGAAGTAAGATAGAACCTGCTCCCTGTTTGCTGCGGCTTCCGATCTCCTCATGGTCAAATAAGGCGATTAGATTGATACCGTCTTTTCTTTCCGCATCTAAAATACCGGACACTAAAGCTGCACAGGATGTCAGGTTATCCAGTCTCGGAGAGGATATAAAGTCATCTGCTACCCCAACATACTCCGGCTGCTCCTTGCAGTACACCGACAGTTCAAAGTCTAAAATATCCTCTTTTGCAACAGACAGTTCCTTTGCAAGAAAACTTAAGAAATAATCGGCATTCTTCTCTTCTTCTGCAAGCAGCCCTGCAACCGGGATCATATCGATCTGCTTATTTAACTCCACGCCCTTATTCACTTCGCGGTTCATATGGATCGCAAGATTCGGGATTGTCAGCAGATTCTTTTCGGATGCAAAATATTTCATTTCCGGTACAAACGGATCATTGCCCCTCACTGCCACACGTCCTGCCACACCAAGCGGTCTGTCTAACCAGGTATTTAAGATCGCACCTCCATATACCTCGATGTTGACCTGTGCATAGCGGTTTGTCACGACATCACAGGACGGCTTAATGCGCAGACACGGAAAATCCGTATGTGCCGCTGCAATGCGCACTGCAGGTTTTTCCTCTTTTTTCATCTCATCTTCCGGAATCGTAAATGCGAACAATGTGGTATCGTGGTGATCCACATAATAACGTCCACCCGCTTTTAGATTCCATTCTTTTTCATAAGCTATCTTTTCAAATCCGGCATCCTTTAAACGTTTTTCACACGATTTTACCACATGTGCCGGAGATACTCCCTCTTTTAATAAATCAAATAAAACTGTTTGTTCGTTCATTGTATTTCCTCTTTTCTGTCATACTGATTAAAACCACTCCTATTCTACTATAAAATCAGAAAGATTACATCCTTTATTTTGTTTCCAGGTGTTTTATGGTACAATGGGGATGTGATGTTGGAGTTTAAAGGTGGATCATGATACCTGCAGAAATTAAAATCCACCTTTAAACTCCAGCACCACACCATCAGCTTATGAAAGAGGTATACTGCATGTTAGCGCTCAATATCCCGGAACTTAAAAATTTTATGAATCAGCTTTTATGCTCTGATACATTCGATCATTTCTTATTAAAAGAAGCCACGATCCAGAAAGATGCTGTGTGGAATTTTGACGGAACGGTCACACCGGACTTTTATTCCAGTGAAGAATTAGAAGAACAGGGGTTATCCGGCCTTGCGTTTCTGCCCTACGGCAGAGTGCGCCAGCACTGCTTTGATCTGATCAAGGGAAAACGGACACCTGCTTATTTTAAGTTTGTTTTTCTGCTCTCACCGGACAATTTATCCCGCACGCTTGCCAGTATGCAGACGCCTTTTACACCACAGGATGTGACCGGCATGTTTTTGAATCTGAAGTTCCAGAATGGAAACCTTATGCTCACGACCGGTGTATCCTATCGTATCTTTTCCACCGATAAATCCTTAGAGCACGAATGGGACAGACTGGTTGAGATTTTTCTCAAAAACCACAATATTGTTATTGAGAAATTAGGTTAAAAAATATCCGTTTTTTTCCTTTACTTTTCAAAACCGTTATGATATGCTCTAACTAGCTGTAAATACAGCCAGTAATATTTTTTGGAGGTACTTTTCAATGAACAAAGGTACAGTAAAATGGTTTAACAACCAAAAAGGATACGGATTCATCTCTGACGAGCAGGGCAATGATGTATTCGTACACTACTCAGGTCTGAACATGGATGGTTTCAAATCCCTGGAAGAAGGCGCTACTGTAGAATTCGAAGTAGTAGAAGGCGCTAAAGGACCTCAGGCAACCAACGTTACAGTAGTAAAATAATTACTACCAGCACAATCAGTAGTTTCACATGTACCTTTTTCTTTTTAAATAGAACCAGTTTTTATTTGTTAGATTAAGATATTGTAAACAATGGATTTAAAAAAGAGTGTCGGCTTTCCGGCACTCTTTTTTATGTTGTATTGAAGCAGAGCATAAAAAGTCCACATAAACTGGTCTGCTCATTTTTCACTTAACTGGCATTTTAAAATAAACCAGTGTGCGTTTAAGATAGGCATAAACAAATAACTGTTAAAAATCGGTCATACGAAACAAATGAGGAGAAAAGAATATGAGCACAACATCTACAACAGCTGCAAAAGCAGAAAATTCAATCGGTCAGGTACAGTTTCTGACTATCACGGCACTTTTCATCGCACTGACCTATGTATTTACCGCATTCGTCAATGTCAGACTTCCGATCACCGCAAACGGCGGACTGATCCACCTTGGCAACGTTCCACTTTTCATCTGCGCGATTTTATTTGGCAAAAAAAGCGGTGCACTCGCCGGCGGCATTGGCATGGGACTTTTTGATCTGCTCTCCGGCTGGACTGCATGGGCACCTTTCACTTTTGTGATTGTAGCCATCATGGGTTATGTAGTCGGCGCAATTACAGAAAAGCATCACGGTCTTGGCTTTGACGCACTTGCAATCGTTGCTGCCTGCGTGATCAAAGTAGTCGGCTACTATATCGCAGAAGGAATTATTTATGGGAACTGGATCGCACCGTTTACTTCCATTCCTGGAAATCTGGTACAGATCGGTGTTGCAGCCGTTGTGGTTCTGATCGTTATCGAGCCGCTTCGCAAAGCAGCAAACAAAATCATTTTTAAATAATTTATTTTTCAGAAAAGAGGATTCGTGTGAAAAATGAGATTTTTCACACGCAAGATTTGTGCTTGCGCACAAACTTGAGATGCAAATGAAAACGTTGTTTTCATTGAAAAACGGATAAGAATGGAGATTATTATGTACAAGATCATGACTCCCGGACCGACACAGGTGCCGGAAACAGTAAGGCGTGCGCGCAGTTTTGCCTGCACAAATCCTGATCTGGATGAAGAATTTTATGATTTTTACAAAGAGACCTGCGAGCTGATCAGCAGCCTTCTTGGCACGAAAAATGAGACGCTGATCTTAGACGGGGAAGGAATTTTAGGACTGGAAGCTGCCTGCGCTTCCCTGACAGAGCCGGGCGATAAAGTACTTGTCATCGATAACGGTATCTACGGTAAAGGATTTGCCGACTTTGTCAGCATGTACGGCGGCATCCCGGAACTTTACCATGCCGATTACGAGAACACTTTGGATGTGGACGCACTCGCGGAATACTTAAAAGATCATCACGACTACGCTTACGCCACCGTTGTCCACTGTGACACACCGAGCGGGATGTTAAATGATATCAGCAGAATCTGTCCGCTGCTCAAACAGTATGGCATTTTAACGATCGTTGACTCTGTTTCCGGTATGTTTGGCGAGAGAGTCTGCGTCGATGACTTTCAGATCGATCTTCTCTGCGGCGGTTCCCAGAAAGCAGTCTCTGCACCTCCTGGTCTTACTTTTGTTGTGGTGAGTGATGATGCAAAAGAAAAAATGAAAAACCGCAAAACCCCGATTGCATCTTTCTATGCAAATCTGATGGCTTTCGACGGTTACTATGAGAAGAAATGGTTTCCTTACACCATGCCGATCAGCGATATCTACGGTCTGCGCGCTGCATTTAACCTGATCGCCGGCGATAAAACCCTGTATGAGCGTCATGCAAGGATCGGTTCCGCCACCAGGGCAGCCGTCAAAGAAGCAGGATTAAAACTTCATCTGCAGAGCGGTTACTCAAACACCGTAACGGTTTTTGATATCCCGGAATGTACCGATGCAAAATCCATCTTAGACGAGATGCGCACAAAATATAACATTATGCTTGCCGGCTCCTTTGATGAATTGTCCGGAAAAGTGATCCGTATCGGACACATGGGCGAAAATGCAAGATTAGAACATATGGTTCCTGCTTTAGAAGCACTCTCCGCTACCCTGACCGATCTTGGGGTAACGCTTCAGGGAAATCTTGCGGATTTGTTTTTGAAACATTACAGGGAGTTTCAGGACTGATCTGTTTAAACCGGCTCACTCCATAGCACCTGGATTTCCTTTGCACCGGCAGTTTCTTTAAATCGACTTTCTCATCATCCGGGGTCTGAATCAAACCCCGGTAATATTGGATTGTGTATCATCTTTCTTCTCCTCCAGCCGCTCCCTGATCTGCTGCATCCTGCCGTCTAACTGTGAGATCAGCTCCGCACAGAAGCAGAGATCCTGTGAAATGACCTGTGCATTGTCTATATCTTTTTTGTATTTTAACTTGTGCTCCAAGCTCGCCCAGAAATCCATTGCAATGGTACGGAACTGCACTTCCACGCGCATCATCTTTTTCTCGTTGGTCAGAAAAATCGGCACTTCAAGAATCAAATGAAGGCTGCGGTAGCCATTCGGCTTCGGATGGCTGATGTAATCTTTTTTCTTGATGAGTTTGATGTCATCCTGCTTTTCCAGATAATCCGCTAATGTATAAATATCATCCGGAAAAGAGCAGATAACGCGGACACCTGCGATATCATTTAAATTTTTTTCAATGTTGTCCACCGAAAACGGGATCTCCTGACGCTTCATTTTCTTCATGATACTGTCCGGTTCCTTGATCCTGCATTTTATCGACTCGATCGGGTTTCTGCTGTTCTGGACCGACAGCTCTGTATTTAATACATCCAGCTTTGTCTTTACCTCTAACATCGCACATTCGTACTGCATCATCAGACAGCGAAACTTCTGTAACTCCTCAATGTCCCCAAAAACATGATCCAGTTCCTTGACTGTTTCAATATCCATGTACTCCATTTGACTTTCTCCTTAGAAACATTATTTTGTAACGGCTTCTCCTGACCGGTTACCTTCTAATTACTATTTTACCATACTTTTACCAAAAATTTATTTAAACTTCTGTGAAGATTTCATACAATAGAATGCACACTCTGCGAACATTCTATTGTCATGAATAATAGAAAGTGCGTTTTTTACATCAAAGGTGCAAACAACCGCAGAAGGCACTGGGTTCCACGCAAAACAGCGGATCGCCCGCTCTTATATTTTTCTGTCACTTCCGTACTCTCGGCAAAAATATGTTCAAAATCCTTCCGCATTTCCTTCACCGCATCACAGTTGTACAAAAAAGCCCCATTTTCAAAATGAAGATACAAACTGCGATAATCCATATTGATCGTGCCACAGGTTGCCGCTTCCCCGTCGCAGACACACTGTTTTGCATGAATAAATCCAGGTGTGTATTCATAAATACGCACCCCCTGTCGCACCAGTCCTGCATAATAAGAACGTGTCACTTTGTAGATCAGTTTTTTATCCGGGATTCCCGGTGTGACGATCCGCACATCCACCCCGCGTTTTGCTGCAAGTCCCAGTGCCCGGTTCATCTCATCTGTGATGATCAGATACGGGGTTGTGAAATAAATCTCCTTTTTTGCATGTGCAATGAGATTCATATAAACACTCTCTCCGACGTGCTCGTCATCTAACGGACTGTCCGCATACGGCTGGATAAAACCATCCTGTTTCGCCTGATAATCTGTCTCTGGCAGATACTTCTGATAATCCTGATCTGTTTTTTTCACGGCATTCCACATTTCAAGAAACATGACAGTAAGGCTTTTTACCGCATCCCCCTCTAAGCGGATACCGGTATCCTTCCAGTGTCCGTACGGGTGGGTAATGTTAAAATACTCATTTGCAAGGTTATATCCCCCTGTAAATCCCACCTTTCCATCGATAACCGTGATCTTCCTGTGATCCCGGTTATTCATAAATACGGACAATACCGGAATAATCGGATTGAATACACGGCATGCAATGTCATTTTCTTCCATGCGTTTACGGAAATCATGATTGATAAAACCGATACTTCCGACATCATCATAAAAAATACGTACCTCCACACCATGTGCAGTTCTGTCTTTCAAAACGTTTAAAATCCGCTCAAACGATTCTGCCTGCTCGATTGCATGGTACTCCATAAAAATAAAATGTTCTGCTTTTTTCAGTTCTGCAAGCTGTGCCTCCAGCCCCTGTGACGCATCCGCATAAAATGCTACATCCGTGTTATGATATACCGGATAATGCCCGTATTTCCAGATATAATCCGACTGATTTGCAATCGACAAATCTTTTTCCTGCAGTTCTTTTATGACCTCATCATCACCGTTTAAAAAAGGAAAAAGTTCCTCATCGATCAATTCATAACGTTTTTTCATGCTCCTCGTCAGATTCGAACGCCCGAATAACAGAAACACACACAATCCAAAAATCGGAAAAGCTGCAATCAGAAGCATCCATGGCACTTTAAATGCCATATTTCCATGCGTTCCGTATATTGCAAAGACAACTGAGACTGCGATCAGCGTGGAAAAAAGGGAAATTGCCGCTGAATAACGGTTCAGCCATAAGAAAAGGTTGATGATCCATATCACCTGAAGCAAGACACTGATTCCGACAAAGACAAGTCTTCCTATGCTGTTTTTTACTGATGTTTTCTGTTCTGTTCTCATAGTATTGAAAAATACCGCACAATTGCTCATGCGGTACTCTTTTCTCCATTTCCGATTTATTTTTTAATTACGTCCACCTATTTTATCTTTTACATTTGCGTTTACTTTTCCGAGGTAACCTACCAGCTCATCTGATACTGTCACAATCCGCTCTGTCGCCTGATTGCACTGGTCAACGATCTGCTGGAATTCTTCCATATTCTCGGTCGTTACTTTGGCGCTGTCAGCATTCTGCTCCGCAAACTCTGTCAGAGATGTGATTCCACTCTCGATCACAGTCTTATGATCATCTAACGCACTTACTTCTTCACTGATTCCATCTACCGCATCGCTTGTATTCTTGATTTCCTCATTCAGTGAACGGAAAATCTCTTCTGTATCATGAATCTTTTCATTCTGTTTTACAAACGCTTCTGATACCTTCTGCGTGATCTCTACACTGATATTTGAATTGTCAATCAATGTATTGACAATCTGGTTGATCTGCTCTGTTGATTCTCTTGACTGATCTGCTAACGTACGGATCTCTTCCGCAACAACAGCAAATCCTCTTCCATTTTCCCCTGCTCTTGCAGCCTCAATGCTAGCATTCAATGCAAGAAGGTTTGTCTGATTAGAAATTCCGGCTATGATCTCTGTTGCCGTACGGATCTCCTGCGCTGACTGGTTGGTCAGATCTGTCTGCTGTCTTACATTTTCAATCGCAATGCCGCTCTCTTTGCTGATATTTACAAGTTCCTCCATGATTGCTTCTGCTGCTTTGTTGCTCTCTTTCATATGCTCTGCACTCTGTGCTAACATCGAAACATTTTCAGCAATCTCATCAATCGTTCTGCTGATAGCGTTGATCTTCTCTTTCATATCAACGGTATGATCTGCCTGGGATATTGTATTATCGGTAATGGTGGTAACTGCCTGCTCGGTCTGATCCAGAGAAGTTGTCATACTCTTAAAGATATGTTTGAAATCCTCCGAAACCTCACCAAGCTCCTTCGTCGCCTTTTTAATGCCAAGTACAACCTGTGAAAATGAAGTAATCGACTCCTGAAATGTACGCACAAGCTGTCCGATCTCACCATCTTTCTCCGCAAGTTTATTTGCCTTCTCTGCAACACCACCGGAACCTCCTGCCTCTGTGCCTTCGCCCATAAGCTGTCTGAAAACATCCAAAAGTGTCCTGATTAATGCAAACACTAACCCGAAAATGATTACTGTTGCAGCACAGATCAGTATCATCGCAACCATTGTGCCGATCACTCCATTTTTCAACAGCTCAAGTACAACAATCTGCCATACTGCCATAATCAGGAAAAACACACCAAAAACGCTTAGCAGTTTTTTCCATGCCATCTTTTTATCATCGTCCATTTTTTTATCCTCCATCTGTTTTTATTACCTAAGACTGTCCCGCAGCAGGCGGCGCAGTCTGCATTGATTTCTGCATAACCTTATTCTCATACATTGCATGATCTGCTTCACGGAATACGGATGCAAAAGAATCTATGCAGTCCGGCTCATAAAATGCGATTCCCCGCGCAATCTGTATTTTCTGTTCATACTTTGTATTGTTTTTATTGAAAACCACAATGCCATCATCAAAATTTCTCAGCAACTCATCACATATTGCCTTTTCGGCCTGTTCGATGATGATCACAAATTCGTCTCCTCCGATGCGGTATACGATATGGTCTTTAAATCCCTTTTGTATCAGTCTGCTTGCATCCCTGATCAGCATGTCACCGAATTCATGTCCAAAATTGTCATTGATCTTTTTAAGGTTATTGATATCCATGACAACAACTGCATATTTGATCTTCTCATCAGCCGCACGTTTATCTAACTTATCCACATACTCTTTATATGCAGCTTTATTGGCAACGCCTGTCAGGGCATCCGTATACGCCTGCTCATTCACATAGTCAATGTAATGCCGCAGGTGATTTACCATCTGTTGCACGCTGTCTGCAAGTACACCAACCTCATCTTTGGATTCACAGTCGATATTGACCTCAAGATTACCACCGGCAACCTTCTGTGCAGCTTCCGTAAGTTCTTTGAGCGGACGCGTCATTTCCCTGGTAACATGGATTGTGATCAAAACCGATATAAAGATGATAGACAGCGTTGAAACCAAAAACAATCGGATAATACGGTTACTCGACGCATTGATCTCCTTTGCCGGTGCGGTGACAACAAAAAACATACCGTTTTCTAACTGTCTGGCGGTCATTTTCTTCTTTATGCCATCCAGATTATAACCGACAAGATTATCCTGTGTTCCTTTTTTGTACAGTAAATTTAAGACCTTTCTGATCTTTCCATGTGTATTTTCTTCATCAAGTCCTTCCGGATAATCACGGTGATAATAAATTACATAATCTGCTCCTGCAAGGAAAGCATAACCGCTCTCATAAATCTGTACAGAATCCACCTTTTCTTTCAGCAGTGCCATATCAATATCCATGCCCAGAACACCGATAAAGTCTTCATTCCTGTATATCGGCACCACATAAGAAATAATCCAGTCATTTTTATTCTTATTGTCATACGGCTCCATCCAGAACGCCTCTTCTTTTTCGAGTGCCTCATAATACCAGTTGACATGCTCCTTATCATCCTGTGCATATTTTGAAAAATCGACAAGGGAATCTTCAGTAACTTCGCCATTTTCATCCTTGTACCAGAAAAAACCTGTCTGGGGACCAGCAAGTTCCGGATTCACTCTCATATAGACTCCGCGTGATCCTTCTGTATTTTTCACAGTATGTAAGGCAACCTCCTGCACTTTCTTTACCAGCACATCGGTATTGTCTTTGTCCATCCCGTTTTTTCCAAGTTCGCTATACTGTTCTATTGTATAATCCTGAATCATATTCACGGACTGTTCAATACTTGTCAGCGTTGCATTGATCTCCTCTGCCTTATCCTCGCAAAACAGATTCATGAACTGCGCGGAATCCTCATTTACAAGTTTATGCGTATATAGAAAACCAACATATCCAAGTGCCAGCGCTGAAAGAAGTACACATCCTACCGTCAAAGCCAGAAATTTAGACTGTAAAGACCTCATCGGCAATCCTCTCTCTCTTCTTTCTGATATAGTTCTATTATATGCATTTTGTCATAAATTGTCAAAAATTATCACTCATTTTTTGTATGCTTTTTTGAACACTTTCAACAACATTTTCTTGATTTTTTTTCCGGGAAACCCTAAAATTATTTGTGGTATGTGACCATACCACAAATATTTTTGACACAATAGAGGTATAAATTTTATGGAATTTCAAAAATTAAATGCACCATCACTCAAAGAGTTATTTATATCCGAACTTGAAAATATGATCATTTCCGGCAGACTTCCGATTGGCACGAAACTCCCATCCGAACGTGAACTTGCCTCATCCATGCAGGTTTCACGTGCCGTCGTCAACTCCGGTATTGCCGAACTTGAAAAGAAGGGGTTTGTCGTGGTAAAACCACGGATCGGTACGTTCGTGGAAGATTACCGCAGAAATGGAACTATGGACACCTTAGTTTCCATTATGAAATATAATGGCGGTTCTTTAAGCAGTGATGAGATCCGTTCCATCCTCGAAGTGCGTATTCTTTTTATGAACCTTGCAGCCCGCCTTACGATTGAAAAAGCAAGTGACGCTGAAATCGGGGGACTTACCTTTTATCTGGACAAATTAAAAAATTCCTCCACCCCGGAGGATGCCGCTGCATCGATCTTTGAATTCAGCCACGAACTGAGTTTTATCAGTGGAAATATGCTTCTGCCGCTGTTTTTTACCTCTTTCCGCGACCTTGTTTGCAGCCTGTGGGTGCGCTATGCAATAAAATACAGCATCGAGGAATTATACCAGAGTGCCTTATCCATTTATAATTTCGTCCGTGCAAGGGACGTAGACGGTGCTCTCCATTACATAGAAACTTCCACCACAGAATGTATCAGCGGAAACCGCATGATCTACTGATCTTAGAAACACCTTCAAATAAACTTCATAAAAACAGCCGGACTTTGAGGCATTCTGACCGCTGCTTCATTATCTGACGATCACAGGTCACCTCAAAATACGGCTGTTCTTATTTTTCTTACATTTTATTTTGCAAACTGGCTGTTATACAGTTTTGCATAAAATCCATTTTTCTCTAACAGTTCCTCATGTTTTCCCTGTTCCACAATATTTCCATCCCGCATGACAAGAATGATATCTGCTTCTCGGATCGTGGAGAGACGATGTGCAACGATGAAACTGGTACGTCCTTTCATCATACGCGCAAATGCTTCCTGAATCTTGATCTCGGTTCTCGTATCAATCGAGGATGTCGCCTCATCTAAGATCAGCATCGGCGGCAGACACAGCATGACTCTCGTGATACAAAGGAGCTGTTTCTGTCCCTGCGAAAGACTTCCGCCATCCTCCGAGATCACGGTATCATATCCTTTTGGCAGACGCTTGATAAAGCTGTGAGCATGGGATGCTTTTGCCGCTGCGATGATCTCTTCCTCCGTGGCATCCGGTTTTCCCATCGTGATATTTTCACGGATCGTTCCACTCCTTAACCACGTTTCCTGCAATACCATACCATAATTGCTTCTGAGGCTCTTTCTGGTCATTTCATCGATCGGTGTTCCGCTGACACGGATCTCTCCACTGTTCACATCATAAAAACGCATCAGAAGATTGATGAGTGTCGTCTTACCGCAGCCCGTAGGCCCTACGATTGCCACGCGCTGTCCCGGCTGTACGGAAAGGTTGAAATCCTCGATCAGCTTCTGTTCCGGCGTATAAGAGAAATATACATGGGACAGTTCTACGCTTCCGTCCGCTTTCTCTAACACTTTCGCACTCTCTGCATCCGGCTTCTCGACCGGCTCCTCGATCAGTTCAAACACTCGGGCAGCACAGGCAAGTGCATTCTGCAGCTCGGTGATGACACCGGAGATCTCGTTAAACGGCTTCGTATACTGGTTCGCATAACTTAAAAGACTCGATAACTGTCCGACTGTAATGCTTCCTCTGATGGCAAGAAATGCACCGACGACACCGACTGTCGCATAGACAAGGCTGTTGATAAAACGTGTTGCCGGGTTCGTGATACTTGAAAAGAAGATCGCGCGCAGTGAATATTTCTGCAGTCTTCCGTTGATCTCGTCGAACTGCTCTAACGCCTCATCCTCATGTGAAAATGCCTGCACGACTTTCTGGTTTCCAACCATCTCTTCGATGAAAGCGGTCTGTTCGCCCCGCGTCTCAGACTGCAGTTTGAACATGGAAAATGTCTTTTTTGCAATAAAACTTGCAACAAACAATGATAACGGTGTGATGACCACGACCGCAACCGTGATATTCACACTGATCGTCAGCATAAAGATCAGTGTACCGAAAATTGTCACGATTCCGGTAAAAAACTGTGTAAATCCCATCAGAAGACCATCTGCAAACTGATCAACATCCGCGATGACACGGCTGACCACCTCTCCATAAGAATGGGAATCAATATACTTAAGCGGTAAATGTTCGATCCGCTCAAACGCTTCTTTCCGGATATCACGGATCACATTGTAAGTAATCTTATTGTTGCATGCATTCATGATCCACTGCGCGGCTGCCGTGAGCAAAATCACCACTGCCATACGCTCTAAGATCACAAGGATTCCTGCAAAATCAACCTGTCCCTTCGTGATGATCAGGTCGACTGCACGTCCTGTTAAGATCGGGATATAAAGAGTCAGTGCCACGGTAACTGCCGCAAGCACGATCGATAAGCCAAGGTAAAACCAGTATCTCCGGATGTAATCAAGCACTTTTTTTACTGTTGTCTTCTGCTGGTCTGTCACTACTTTTTTCATGCCGTCTTACCTCCTTCCTGTTTCTTAAACTGTGAGTTGTAGATTTCCTGATATACCTCACAGCTTTCTAACAGCTCTTCGCTGGTTCCAAGTCCGACGATCTTTCCATCATCAAGCACAACGATACGGTCTGCATGCTGGATTGAAGCAGCTCGCTGGGAAACGATAAAGACGGTCGTCTCTCCTTCCATTTCGCGGATGGCTTTTCGAAGAGCTGCATCCGTTGCAAAATCAAGTGCGGATGCACTGTCGTCTAAAATGAGTATCTCCGGTTTCTTTACGACTGCACGTGCGATCGTTAAACGCTGGCGCTGTCCGCCGGAAAGGTTTTTTCCGCCCTGTTCGATTTCAAAATCAAGTCTGCCCTCTTTGTTGTCGATAAACTCTTTTGCCTGCGCAACTGTGATGGCACGGTTCAGATCTTCTTCTGTCGCATCCGGGTTTCCCCATTTTAAGTTCTCGCGGATCGTTCCATGGAACAACACGGCTTTCTGTAAAACCGTACCAATCTTTCCACGCAGCTCCTCAAGCGGATAATCTTTGACGTCTTTTCCGTCCACTTTAATAAAACCGGACGTCACGTCATAAAACCGCGGGATCAGGTTGACTACCGAAGATTTTCCGGAACCGGTTCCTCCGATGATACCGATCGTCTCGCCTTTTTTTACCTTAAAATCAATATCCGTTAAAGATTCGTCTCCGGCACCCGCATAGGTTAATCCTACATGTGAAAATTCCACGGCATACTCTGCTTCTTCTGATCTGTCAGCGGTATCCGTCTGCACCTTATCCACTTTCTGGCCTGATCCGTCCGTGATGGATGGCTGCATCTCAAAAATGGACTGGATACGGTTTCCACATGCAATGGATTTATTGATATTGATGATCAGGTTTGCAAGCTTCACTAACTCCACTAAGATCTGTGACATATAGTTGATCAGCGCAACCACCTCACCCTGTGTGATATATCCGTTATCAACACGGACTGCACCGGTCCAGACAAGCACCACGATCGCACCGTTGATGATCACATAGGTAAGCGGATTCATTAGTGCTGATATCTTTCCGACATAAATCTGCGCCCTTGTCAGAAGATCATTGTTTTCATTAAAATGTACTTTTTCATCATCTTCCTTATTAAAAGCACGGATCACCCTGCTTCCTGTTAAATTTTCTCTTGTGATCCCAAGCACCTTATCGAGCGCTGACTGTACCTTTTTATAAAGCGGAATACTGATCAGCATGATACCGAATACGATTATGGAAAGAAGCGGGATCGTAACGACAAACACCAGTGCCGCTTTGACATCGATGGTAAATGCCATGACCATTGCGCCGAACACGATAAACGGGGAACGCAGAAACAGACGCAGCACAAGGTTCACGCCGTTCTGCACCTGATTGACATCACTTGTCATTCTCGTGATCAGTGTTGCCGTTCCAACAGTATCCATCTCTGTAAAAGAGAGGCTCTCAATGTGTGCAAACAGCGCATGGCGCAGTTTTGTTGCAAACCCGACTGCCGCCTTTGCCGCGAAATACTGTGCGGTGATCGAGCAGGTCAGACCGATCACTGCAAGCAGTACCAGCACCATACACATTTTCATAATATAGGACTTGTCCCCGGTCGCAACACCAGTATCAATGATTGCCGCCATAACCAGCGGCACGATCAGTTCAAAGGTTGCCTCGAGCAGTTTAAAAAGCGGACCTAATACACTTTCCTTTTTATAGTCTTTTAAATAAACCAGTAACTTTTTCATAGTATTCTCCATTTTTACGCTGCACTTTACGCATGACAAGTTTGGGCGTAAGCACAAACTTGAGTGTGAAAATCTTATTTTCACACTGCCCTCAAATGTTTATTTTTTAATTTTTTTCATCTGCTGCAAACCAAAGATCACTACCCCACCGATAATAAAGAACAGGATGGAAAAATTGTGGATCGTCATTGCAGGCTGTGGGGTATCCAGTGTTGTTGGGCCCATGATCACAGCATAAATAGAACCAAGCATCAGTCCGACGATCAGAAAGATCATCTGCGCCCGAAAACGCTCTAATGCCTTACGGATCAGCTTTACAATACTGAAAATACCGACTAACACACCACATCCGAATACGAATACTGTCGGAAAACTTTTTAAGTTTAAATGCAGGATATCCTTGATCGCCGTCACGATCGGCAGGTAAAGTCCCATAATTAAAAGCAGTGTGGAACCGGAAATACCAGGAAGCACCATTGCGCAGATTGCAACTGCGCCTGCTATGAATACATAAATTCCTGTTGTGACTGTCAGATGTTCCAGATTTACACTGTTTCCGCCGCCAACCGGATTAAAATAGGTGATGGCACACACAATGGCTGCCCCAACCAGTACAAACGGGCAATATGCATATTTCCCTTTTAGTGTGTCCAATTCTTCACGGACTACAATCGGAATTGCAAAAATTATAAATCCGATAAATAATGAGCTGATCGCATAAATATGGGATTCAAAAACATTTGCAAGGATCAGAATCGCAAGAACCATTCCTGTTACCCAGCCGATACCGAGCTTGATCAGAAAGAAAAACGCTGTTTTCTTTTTTTCCATATTTCCGGTGATCAGATCATCGATCGAGTCGATAAACTGATCGTAAAACCCAAGCAGAAATGCCACGGTTCCACCGGATACTCCCGGGACACTGTCTGCAAGTGCCATACAAAATCCTCTGATAAACTGTATTATGTACATACGGTTACCTCTTTCTTCCTTATTAATATTTACATGTGCTGTCTGCACACCATACTGCCTATTATAATCTTTCGGCTTCTGTTTTGTCTAGTATCGTAAACATTAATATTTCTTTTTTGTATCTTTTATTTCAATTTCCCGGCGCAGTCCCAAAAGACAGATCAGATTTGGCACTGCCATCAGAAAATTAAACAAATCCGAAATGCCCCACACCACATCGAGAGTAATCACTGCGCCGAAATAAACGCATATCATATAAACGACCTGGTAAATGCGGACACCCTTTTTCCCAAACAGATACCGCACGGCGCACTCGCCATAGACATTCCATCCGATGATCGTCGCAAACGCAAACAAGACCAATGAAACCGACAGCATCTCATCGCCCCACACCGGCAGTTCCCGGAATACGGCAAAACACATCCGCTCCCCCGGCACCCCCACATAATTGTCCGGATGGGCAATCATACTTGAAACCGAAGCAATTCCTGTGATTGCACACATGACGACCGTATCCCAAAAAGGCCCTGTCATGGAGACAAGAGCCTGATCCCGCGGTGAGGCATGCTGCGCCGTCGCAGCTGCCATTGGAATTGAGCCAAGTCCCGCCTCATTTGTAAAAAGCCCTCTGGAAATCCCGGTTCTTAACCCCGCCATCACCGTTGTCCCAACCACACCCCCTGCGGCAGCCTCCGGCACAAACGCAGAGGTCACGATCATTTTTACTGCCTCCGGGATCACCGTATAATTTTTCATAAGGATAAAAATACATCCGCCTAAATAAAATGCACTCATCACAGGAACCAGCCAGGTACATACTTTTCCAATCTGCCGGCTGCCACCGATGATCACCTTCCCCGCAAGCACCCCCGCTGCCATGCCGATGATATGCGGCGATACCGGTATCTGTTCCGTTATCGCCGCACTGATCGAATGTGCCTGCACACTGCTGCCGATCCCAAGCGACGCTAATATCGTAAACACAGAAAATAAGACCGCAAGTCCTTTCTGCTGCATGCCTCTCTCCAACACATACATCGGACCGCCGATCCTCTTTCCATCTTTTTCCGTTTTGCGGTATTTCATGGACAAAAAACATTCTCCATAACAGGTTGCAATTCCAAGCACACCGGTGATCCAGCACCAGAACACCGCACCTGCCCCGCCGACTGCGATCGCCGTGGAGATACCGATAATATTTCCCGTCCCGATCGTCGCCGCCAACGCTGTCGCAAGTGCCGAGTAGGAAGTATTATTTTTCCCGGAAAAACTAAGCCTGATCCCACATGGGATCTTACGCTGGATAAACCGCAGACGAAATGTAAAATACAGATGTGTCCCCAGAAGAAGCAGGATCTGCCCCGTGGCAGCAAGCTGACTGATTTTTTGCATAGCACACTAAAATCCCCGTATACGGATGCCCTTGTTCCAGTATACGGGGATTTTCTTTGATTCATTCTTTGATTTTTATTTTTTGTGAGTGCCCTCTATGCAGTTACTTTTTTCCGCTGTTCCACCACCTGTGCCAGCCGGTCCAGACCTTTATTGCAGATCACAGTATACACACTTCCAAAAATGTTTGCCCCGATACGCAGAATCACTGCATTCTGCAGTCCAAACAATCCTGCCGCGATCGACAACGCCCCAAACGTATTGAACGCCGTCTGCCATGCATAGCCGGCAGAATAACCAACTCCGATTCCTCCGATCATGCCGATATACGGATACATGGATTCCGGAAGGATCAGATATAATGCCACAAAAACAAGGCTTCCCACGATATTAAAAAGACCTCTTTTTTCTGCCCTTCCCATGCAGTCACCGGTAAACGGCAGGCAGACTGACATACAGGCTATCCCCGCCCACATCGCTCTTGGAAGTCCCAGAAGAGACATCACAAGCATCGCAGAGGAAACAATGAAAGTCAGTTTTACATACCAGCGGTTTCTGGCAGAGGAAAGATCAAATTCCCGGAACAGATCCAAAAAAGTTCTCCGGTATGGTCTGTTTTTCTGGTTCTTATAGAAAATCGCCATACAGATCACCATTCCAGCAAGCAGTCCCTCCACGCGCAGCAGATACGCATGTCCGCTCACGTCATATCCCTGTAACAGCAGATAACCGAGTACAAACGTAGAATGGTTGTACATGATCACATTGTGACATCCTAAGATCATCAGAAGCATGATACAGAATACGTTTACAAAGAATGCCGGGATGGGCGAAAGCATATTGCTAAGCCTTGGTCCCGCGATCAGTATTCCAAAAATACCGGCGATTGATAGCAGTCCATGCGTGGTTTTGATCCCAAAATCTGCCTGGCGCAGCACCAGCACTGCCAAAAGAACGGTCACTCCGACCACACTGTTTTCCGATCCGGTCAGTTTACTGTATAAGGTCACAACCGCCACACAGAATACCATCACCAGATAGACCTTAAAGTTATAGATTAAGATATGACGTCTCTTTTCTTTTTTGTCTGTTGTATTTTTGATGAGCTGTTTTGAACCTGTCGAACTGAGCTGAAGTTCCTGATAAAATGTCATAGTACTCTCCATTTCTACACTGTTTTTTGTAAAGTAGAGAGTACTATAGCGCAATTTGCGGGAAACGTCAAGGTTTTATCTCACACAAAACCGTTTCAATGCTTTTCTTCCCACAAACTGCAAAATCCTGTCTGCTAAAAAACCAATGATACCGAGTGTAAAAATACCGATAAAGATCCAGTCTGTCTTATAATAAAGTCTTGATGTGTAGATCAGATATCCGATTCCCTCCAAGCAGCCAGCCTTTTAACACGCGCTGCATACTGATTAAAATATCCCGGAAAAGCTCTCCGCTTGCCACCAGTTTTCCCGCTCCCGCAAATGTGGTAACCGGTCCCGGAAGAAAATCATCGCTGTAAAATAACGAACCGGTCTGCCAGATCAAAAGCAGCAGAACCCATGTGATCAGACCACTTTTTATAATTACCTGTATGACTCTTTTTTCTTTCTTCATCTTTCATCCTCCCTGTTTTCCAACAAAAACTACAACCTGCGTTATCTTTACAATGCCCGCCACTCCGGACAGAATTTTTTCCTATATATAAAACATCTCATTTTCCTGGAATCCTTCATTCTGTATCCGGGATGCAGCAGGGCAATCATACGGCCGGAATTTGTAAAGGCGGTCAGATATGGAACAGAAAAGAGATACCTTCCGCGTACAGGCTCTGGTATCTCTTTTCTGTTCCATATCTGACCGCCTTTACAAATTCCGGCCGTATGATTGCCCTGCTGCATCCCGGATACAGATGAAATCCTTTCAGTCTGTCATAATCCGTAATAATTGCTGATTCTCCGATAAACTGCGCCACAAACGGTGTCTTCGGATTTTTATAAATCTCTGTCGGCGTTCCCATCTGCTCGACTCTTCCTTTTGCTGTGTGATTGTTTTCTGCTTCGACGTCTTGCTTGATGTATTTATATACCAGTTTTGTATGCGATTCCACGACGGATTGTGTAATCGTTTGCATGGCAGATGGTATTTTCCTTATTTTTCCACTGTTTGTTTCGTTTTTTTATGTATGTTTTTATTCGTAATTTTGCAATTATCTTTATTTTCCTGCAAACGTTTACAAGCTTTAAATAAAAAAGAACTCCTCCTGACGGTTTTAAACCATACAGAAAGAGTTCTCTGTGTTTTTGTTACATCTGCCTCGCTCCACACATCTTGCGGTATACAAGCACACCTGCCTGCATGGAATCGATCCACACGACATCCCACTGTGGATTTTCTCCTTTTGAAGCCTTAACTTACCTTTTTATCCGGCTCCTTTTTACCTTTCCTTTTGTTTGTTCAATGGCTATTTTATCTTTCTCCTGTTGTTACTGGAATCTCCTTATGGTAAATGTCTGGTAAATTTATTGTAAATTTTTTCGCTACACAGATAGTTTTAGGTAACATAAAAAAAACAGGCTCATGACCTGTTTTCTCTCAGATATAATATTCCATCCGGTTTGCATTCTCCACTAACGCACAGTTCTACCGGATCATCAGTTTTCCTTCTAACTCCGTCCGGACGATTCCCTTATGTCCGCCGTCCAGGCGGTCGATCAGAAGATAAAGAGCAAACTTTCCCATCTCTTCCTTTGGAAGGCGCACTGTGGTGAGCATCGGTTTGGTATACTGTGCCTCCTCAATATCGTCACTGGAAATAATGGATGGAACGTAATAGCGGTTTTTATATTTATTCAGGCATTTTAAATTGCGGTTGACGGAGACGATGCTCCGGTATTTTGCCGATAACTTTTTCAATACATTGTCATTACATTTTCCAATGATGATCAGTCCATCACTGCGGATGTCCCCATCCGGCTCCATCTGCGCAATGACCTTATCAATATTTTCCGTCCGGCATTTTCTGTCATTCGAAAACAACGGCTGATGAAAAATATGCATCAGTATGCATCCCTGCCTGTGGATCTCACTCTCAATGACACGCAGCAGCTCACTGAAAAACGGATCTGTCTCAAGATTGCCCGTTCTTGTCATCAGCACATCAAGATACCACACTTTCTGACTGGTATCCGTAATTCCCTTTTTTAGATTTCTCGCTGCTTCGTTTGGCATATAATTGAGTTTTCTGGCAATCTTCCAGATCCGCTCCCGCAATTCCTCCGAAGAACATTTATACCCGGGATTGTTCAACACCCGCGAGACTGTCGCTGTGGAAACTCCCGCTTCCTTTGCAATTTTCTTAATAGACAAAACCTCACCCCGTTTTATTTCCTACTATTTCCATATGTTAAGTGGATGATAAAGCAAGGGGAAGTTTTTGTCAATAGCTATTCAAAATTTTAATCCTGTCTGTCCCCGTCCCCATAACACTCACAAAACCGCGCTGCAAAGGATGGTTTTTCCCCTGCCACATACAGATGCGCCGTGCTGCCAAATTCATTCACACGAAAACCTGCGATCCCTTTTCTGCGCTCTTCCGTATAAATACTGGTGATCGAGCTCGGCGCCGCACACAGCCCATGCCACAAAACCATTGGAGATACATTTAACAGATGGCTTAACATCACACACTCTACCCCGAAATGACAGAACAGAACGATCGTGTCATGATTTGGCTCATTCACGCGGTAATACATATCATCCCGCTCATAACCATGCTTTTTCAGTAGTGCATCCAGACCATCGCAGACCCACCGGTAAGCTTCTTCCACATTTCCTTTTCGCATGATGTCTGTCTTATTCCAGCGCTCCCTGTCATAAAGATCCAGATCCTTTTCCATATCCTGTGGAAGCCAGTCCCAGCAGATCGACTTTTCATTTTTCACATCCGGCCTGTCAATGTGTGCTTCAAACTCACGGAGCCAGTCTAGTGTCTCTGCCGTCCGGTTCATTTTTTTTAAGGTGCATCCAGCGGTATCCTGTGCCCGTCCCAATGGTGATACATAAAATGCCTTTATCTGCAGTTTTGCCAGGTATTCCGCTGCAAGTTCTGCCTCCCTCCATCCGGTTTTTGTCAATGTGTCCAGTTCGTAATTTGGATCGCCATGTCTTACGATTATGATTCTCATGTGTATTCCTCCTGATTTTCCATGAAGATTTAGGGGCAAAAGGTGGTTTTTAATATGTCTAAATTTTTCCCACAACCTTTTTCTCTTTTATGATATACTCGATTTATGACAAAAGCAATGGCGTACAAAATCCTGGGAATCACCCCTGGAACAGATCTTACGGATATCAAAAAGAAATACCGACAGCTGATGCACCGGGTGCATCCTGACACGGAAGCATTTTCTACCAGAACCTATGATTTTACTGCACAGGAGATCAATGAGGCTTATGATTTTCTGCGCAAAAATATGCCTGAGGAACGTTTGGGAAAAGCTGATAAAAATACTACATCCAGCAGGAAACAGCACGGAAAAACTGCTTACCGCCAGTCTTAAAGCTCTTTTCCATTTTCATCCCGGACGATCAGATGAAAGTCATATGGCTGCACCGCCTTAGCGTACTGCTCCCAGTCCCCTGCAGAAAAATCCATATTTTCTATCTTCTGATACGCATCCACATACTTTTCTGATATTTTAGAATTATCACTATACCACCCTAAAAACCGGTCTTTAAAAATACTTATCATACTTCAACCGATCAAAAGCAGGATTACAAGGGAAAACAGTACCATAAGTGAATTTGTCCGGAAAATCCTCTGTTTTATCGTCATAAAAAACACCTTTTGTTCTACATTTGTTATTTATCATTCCTGTAAGCATGTCTCATTACTTTCACTCATTACATCATGATAACGTCTAAATGTAAATACAAAAGGTGTCTTTTATAAACAAATCTTAAACTGATTTTTTCAGTTCCATTTCATCATTCATCCCGGTAAACCCGAATTTTTCATACAGCGGGCGTCCCATCTCGGTCGCCTCCAAAGAAATCGCATCAATTCCTTTGTTCTTTGCATCCGCCACCAGTAAATTCAGCGTCTGGTATGCAATCCCTTTTCGCCGGTATGCCGGATTTGTATACATATTCATAATATAAGCTTTCCTTCCGGTCGGGTTGTGATAGGTCGGCATGACCCTGAAATAACTGATACCGCCCGCGCCGATGATCTGGTCTTTGTCATAGACCAGTATTGCGGTATGGCTGCCGTCTTTTAAGGCTTTTTCATAATAGTCTCTCGACTGTGCCGCAACTTCGGACATGTCCACCTGATCGGCTAATTTGTTTGCGGCTCTTAAAACTTTGATCCTGGTGGTAACTAAAATGTCTATATCCTGTTGGGTGGCTGTTTTGTAGATGAAATTCATAAATATTCCGTCCTCTCTGCCTATGATTATACCGATGTTCTAATCAATTGGCAACAGAATTGCAGACCTTTATTTTTCCAGACCGTCGATCCATGCAAACAATTCTTCCAGATCATAATCACCGCTGTGCGGCAGCCCCCATGGCAGGGCAAAATCAACATTATAGTGTTTATTTTTGAGCATGGAAGCTAATATAACAGGGATTGCAATCGAAGTATCTCTGTCAAATGCACCATGTCTGATCCGCCAGTTCTTTGTAGTATCACAGGTTCCGATAAACCAGGTGGGATTGAGCAGGCGGATCCTATCCGCGTCTGCCATCTCTCCATGAACCTTAGAATGTTCTGCCGAAAATCTGGTAAAATGTCTTGCAAATACATTTTCATCGCCAAATTCCTCATTCTCCGGGCTGTTTAAGGACAATGAATCAAATGCCGGTGTCGGCTTCATTCGGGTAATCTTTGCCACATACGCATCCGCGTCTATACCGGTTGCCTCATTTCCGGTATAGGTGATATAATTTTGTTCTGCAATCTCACTTCCTGGAACAGCAAGTCCTTTTAACTTGTTTTGTGAATCAAGATCTGCCCTCTCTTTTGTGGCTGATGCAAGAACAAAACTCATTACATAATCTTTAAAGGAACCTTCACCTTCTTTATCAAGAGTAAGTTCATTCCCATTATCATCCTTAAGATGCAGGCTGTTTACATAGTCAGGAAACTCTGCTTTCAGCTCTTTGGATAATTTTCTCTGCTCCTCATCCAGTGCCCCTGCAACAGGGATCATTTTCGGACCTTCCGGACTCATCTCGAATTTCATCATATGAAATACGGATTCTTTCTGAAAGAGCCATTCATACGCAGCATCTGCATTTTCAAGATTATGGATCGGACAATAACAGCTTGCAGCAAAGATATCATCTCTCTCATCTGCCGCACCGATCGCTTTTAGATAAGACTCATACTCCTTCGCATTACCGGAAGCCCCAGCCAGTGCAGAAAGTGCACCTCCTGCCGATGTTCCATTTGTAATGATCTTTTCCACATCTCCCGGGATCACGTCCGCATTATATCTCATATATCTGATTGCAGCTTTCATATCAACAATAATAGCAGGTGCACGTCCTGTCAACTTTTCCTCTTTCCCGGTATTCTCTTTTCCGGAACCGCCCACAAAAAATTCCTGGGAATTCATACCGGTATTACGTCCCCTGATCCCCGCACACAATACTACATATCCGTGCAGCAGCGCTTCAAATGCTGTATTAGGTTTATGATTAAACGGATCTATCCCAACCTCCATTGCAGGACCTTCCATATATCCTCCTACTGTATTCGGAGCAAAAACCGGTGCTGTCTTTAAATCGTATCCATTGATCGTTTTTCCCTGATAATACGCTTCCGGCACATAAATATTTAATTTCTGTACACTGCTTACCGGCTTTGCACAATAAACGATATTTTCAAATGCCCTGTAAGTAACACTCCTGTTTTGAAGTTCACAGGTTTTTATCTCATATTTCTCCGGATCAAATTTTAAATCGTACATATTATCCCATACCTCTTTCCTTACGAATTATACTGATCAGCATATTTTTCTACATCAAGTAATAATACAATAACAAGAATTACAACTCCGAGGATAGCCCCCATCCATGTATAGTCAAATTTTACTGCATTGATCACTGCTGCAGTCGGCTCCGCCGCCGGGTTATATCCTACCGATGCAAGGATCCAGCCCGTCAGTGCACTGCCAATACCGATACCAATTTTAGAACCGATGGACTGTGCGGATGAAATAAGTCCCTCGGAACGGATACCATATTTCCAGTTTCCATATTGCACTACATCCTGGACAAGTGCAAATACCGCTGAGAGGATCGGTCCAACACCAAGTGAGCGGATCACGGTTCCTATCACGATAAGCGTTGTATTTCCACCGGCAATACCTGTAATGACAAATCCCACAATGATCAGTACTGCTCCCATAAGCAGGAACGTCTTTTTATTCCATTTCTTTGAAACGGCCGGCATAAGAAACAGAATAAAAATACCTGGAAGCTGTCCTGCTGTCATAAGGGCTGACATAAACATCGGTTTTCCTAAAACCATATTACAGTAGTAAATCTGTGCTCCAATCGCATTTGCATTCATAATAAGTGAAAATGCGCCGAGCAGCAATAATAACCAGAAATATTTATTCTTTAAAGTTGCCGGGAGCTGCTGGCTCATCGGAATGCCTGCCATTTTCTTTGTATCCTCATCATTGCCCATTTCTTTATTGAGCAATCCTGAAATCAGAATAAGGACACACGCAGCAAAACCTAAAATGATGCTTGATGTCTTCCACCCAAGATTTAATACAAGCGGCGTAATCAGGGAGCCTGCGATCAGACCTATGATATTATTTCCCAGAGCAGAAAATGTTGCAAGCATTGTAGAATCGTCCTTATCATGTGTCATGAGTGGCAGAAGGGCTGTATTGGAGATTCCATAAATAGTGTATACAATACAGCTCATGAAAATATATGTAATGTAAGCGTATACAAGTTTTCCATTCTCTCCAAGTCCCATTGGAACATTCATCAAAAGAACAATTCCCAAGAATGAAAGCGGCGCCGAAGCAATGAGCCATGGTCTTGCTTTGCCTAGTTTTGTAGATGTCTTATCCACAATGCCACCCATAAGCAGATCCGTAATACCATCAAAAACCCTGCACACCAGAAACATTGTAGCAATGGCACCTGCACCTATCAGTGCTGTGTCTGTGTAGTAATTGAGAAGAAATGCCGCTGCGATCTGACTGAACACATTTCCTCCACCCGTTCCAATACCGTACGCCAGCTTATTTTTAAGCGGCACTTTTTTTCTGTTATCCATATTTACCTCCCAAAAGATATATTTTTTTGATATCTCTATTATATTTTGCCCTGCGTTGACAAACAATTCGGGTTCCGATAGAATTAAGTCAGAAACAGACTTAAAGGAGAACAGCTGCATGAATACTGAGAATTTAAAGGAATTTATTGTTCTTGCTGAAACAAAAAACTTTTGGGAAGCCTCTGAACGGCTCTATATGAACCAGTCCACGTTATCAAAACATATCAAAAGTCTGGAAAATGACCTCGGTGTGGCTTTATTTACACGCACCACAAGACGGGTAGAACTCACAAACTATGGAGAAATTTTTCTGCCTTACGCAAAATCCGTTACCCGTTCCGAATTTGAAGGAATTTCTGCTATCCAGAGAATGCTTAATATCGAAAATGGTCTTCTCACCATCGGTACGATTCCTTCTATGCCACAGTATCACATCACTCAGTTTCTTGCACAATTTCAGAAATTATACCCCGAAACTACCGTACGGATCACAGAAGATGATCCTGTAAATTTAATGACATATCTGGAAAATGAAAAATGTGAGCTGATCTTTAACCGTGAAGATAAAGTTACTTTTGAAAAAAACTTTCTCAATGACCATCACATTTTGAGGATCCCTTACATGAGTGATCATCTGGTTGCACTGATTCCACTCAGCCACCCTCTGGCGTCTTCTTCGTCTATTACTCTGCAGCAACTTAAAAATGATCGTTTCTGTTTTATAAAAGAAGGTTCCCTGATGTACCAGATGTCAATGGATGCATGCCAGAATGCAGGTTTTATTCCAGATATCGTTTTTACCAGCCACAGAATTGATTCCATTTTAGACATGGTAACCAACCAAAACTGTGTCGCTCTGCTGATGAACGTTCATCTTCAGCTTCCGGAAAATGGTCCAAAACAAACCGGTGCTCCATGGTGTGCTGTTCCTATCACGCCTGTTATTTCATCACAGCTTTCATTATGCTACCGCTGCGACAAGCCTCTTTCAAAAACAGCACAGTTATTTGTAAATTTATGCAACGATAAATTGTTCAAATCCTGACATATACGCCCGGTAAATTTTCTATGCCCACAAAAAAGCAGAAAAGATGAATTCATCTTTTCCGCCTTTTTTATTCGTACGCCATTACCTCTTCTAACAGTTTTTCTATTTCTTCAATCACTGTCTTTATCCCATCCGGCGTAATTTTATCGTAGTGAATCCCAGCAGATACCACCACCGGAACTAAAAAACGTTCATACAACTTAACTGCCCACCTGTCACTGATCACATGATCCTTATGTCCTTCAAAAACATGCGAGATCAAATTAGATTTTTCATCTACGATGCTCACAGCGCCTATATGTGACCTGTCCCCGCCTGCGATCAGCACCTGTATCCCACATTCCGTCCTGCAGACGGATACCTGTACGATCCTGTCTAACAGTACAATCTGTTTTTCAATCAAATTTATCAATTTACACCACCTATCCTGATGCGTCTCTCTCTACATTCCGCTCCAGGATTGCATTGTATTATGTAATCCCAATATTTCCAACAACCGTTCCGCAAAATTATCCGTCCACGCTTCAATCGTCGTATATTTTTGATAAAAACTGATCATTGGCGGTACAACGCGGACTCCCATGGAACTCAGCTCATGAAGATTCCTGAGATGAACCGGACTAAGGGGCGATTCTCTTGCCACAAGTACTAACTGTCTTGCTTCTTTCAACGTCACATCTGCTGCACGCAGGAGCAGATTATCACTGTAACCGGAAGCAATTCCCGCAGCTGTTTTCATTGAACATGGAACAATGATCATTGCGTCCATTTTAAAACTCCCTGACGCAGGACATTCGCCAAGTGAATACACATCATACACCACATCTGCAAGTGCCTTTACCTGCTCTACTGTACAATCCGTTTCCTGGACAATGGTAAGTTCTGCCCCTTTTGTCATGATCAGATGTGTCTCGACATCAGCCATCTCTCTCAGCCGTTTCAACAGTCTGATCGCGATCGGAGCTCCGGATGCCCCACTTATCCCTACCAGAATTTTTTTCATATCAAATAAAATCCTTCCACTTTTCCTCATCAATATCCATAAATTTTGCCCGTGCAAATTTATCCTTCAGTTCAAATGGTACCGTGCAGTCAAAAATCGTCTTGCAGCTGATTCCCTTATCGGAAATACTCTGGCTGTAAACCGGATCAGAACTCGGGTCAAGCGGATGACACCTTACCCCTGGAATTGTAATGATATCCCGATCTCCCTGAAAGCGCGTATTCATTGCCCACAGAACATCGCGCGTGTCAAAAATATCCACGTCCTCATCTACGAGGATCACATGTTTCAACTCTGGAAACGCGCTAAACGCCAGCAGCGCTGCCTGTCTCTGCTTTCCTTCATCCGTATGCACGGTCTTTCTGCACTGAAGAACTGCCATATATTTTCCTCCGCCTGACTGATGCGCATAAACATTCGTCACCTTCCCCGGCAATGCCTTCTCAAGCATATTATAAATACTGGCCTCTGTTGGAATTCCCGCCAGATTCACATGCTCTTCACTTGGTCCGATCACCGTCTGCATGATCGGATTCTTTCTATGCGTAACCGCCTTTACCTTTATAAGCCAGCACTCATGACTTGCCAGCCCATTATATCCTGGGAATTCCGGCATCGCATATCCCGTATGTGTATTCTGATCCTCAACCACTCTGATTCCCGGCTGGATTTCTCCTTCAATCACATATTCAGCATTTGCGATTGCATTTTCTTTTATGGAAACACATGGTGCCAGTACCACCGGAGTCTTTCTGATGGCACCCGCAATCGAAAGTTCGTTATACCCAAGCGGTGTAGTTGGCGGTTCAAAGCAGGAACCAACTTCTATCGCCGGATCAACACCGATCGAAATAGAAATCGGAAGCGGCTGCCCGAGTTCTGTCGCCCTTTCTGCCATCACACCGATATGTCTGCTTCCCGGCTGTAGAAATATGGATAATTCATCCTTTGACTGAATGCACATCCTGTGGATCGTCACATCCGAGCATCCAGTATCCGGATGTGTTGCATAGCACATCCCCATTGTGATATATGGTCCTGCGTCCATTGGAGTGTTCGTCGGTGCCGGGAATAATTTGAATAAGTCAAAATCAGGATCCGTTACTTTATGTATCACTTCCTGACATGGCGCCTTTTCCTCTGAGACGACGGGCTCGATCGGGTTTAAAGCCGCCCTGCACAAAAGCTTTCCAAGTTCTTCTTTCTTGCAGCCCATAAGTCTCGCAACACGTTCTCTGCTTGCAAGCAGACCGATCACCACTCGCGCATCCTTATGATTTTTTATATTGTTAAATATCATAGCCGGTCCGTCAATTTTCGTCGGACGCATGACCGTACCGCCTGCTCCCACATGCCTGTACACCCCTGCAAGCTCCGCTTCCGGGTCCACTTCAATATCAGTCTCCACCAGTTGACCATCCATCTGTCTTAACACTTCAAGCGCTGATCTTAAATCATTCACTACCATAATTGATATCATCTCCTTATTTTAAATAATCGATTGATAACTTTATTATAGTAGACATCCTGCTATAGAAAAATTCAAAATAAGGGGGATATTAATTCGGTTTGTGACTTAATGTGAGGAAATGTTGGATTTCATTAATCTTTTTTATAAAAAACTTGTGATGTTTGTTTTCTGTTCCAACAACAGCTTTTTACCTTGCTTCCTTTTCATCTACCCAGCAGACAGACGGTTTCAATATTTCCCGTCGCAGGGAACATGTCCACGCACTGCACTTTCTTCACCTGATAACCTCTCGCCTGCAGCACTTCAAGATCTCTTGCTAAGCTGGTCGGTTTACAGGAAATATAGACCATCTGCGGCACATTATAGCGGATGATTTTCTCCAGTGCTTTCGGATGGATTCCATCTCTTGGCGGATCAAGTACGATATAATCCGGTTTTTCCCCGATCGTATCGATCACTTTTAATACATCTCCCGCGATAAATTCGCAGTTGGTAAGTCCGTTTAAAGCTGCATTCTCCCTTGCAGCCACAACAGCCTCCTCCACGATCTCCACACCGATCACTTTCTTTGCAACCGGAGAAAGTATCTGTGCGATTGTTCCGGTTCCGGAATACAGGTCAAATACTGTCTGATTCGCCTCATCGTCGAGCGCATCCCCGATAAATTCACGTGCAGTCTGATAGAGTACTTCTGCACCAAGGGAATTTGTCTGGAAAAAGGAAAATGGTGTGATCTTAAACTTCAGACCAAGCAGTTCCTCATAAAAGAAGTCCTGTCCAAATAAAATATCTGTCCCCTCATTTTTGATCGTATCGGCAACGCTGTCATTTTTTGTATGAAGGATTCCTTTTAGCACACCGTCATATTTTTCCTCACAAAGTTTTTTCACCCAGCCTTCTAATAATGCACTTTCATTTTCCCCACTAAGTTCCTCCATCTGTGTAGTTGTCACAAGGTCAACTAAAATCTCTCCTGTTTTTGCTGCTTTTCTCACAAGAAAATGACGGAGGTACCCGGTGTGACGGAGTTTATGATAAAATGGAATCTGTTTTTCCTTAAAATATTCCAACGTGATCTTAAGCACGCGACGGAAATCTTCGTCTACGATCTGGCACTCTCCTACATTTACGATATCATAAAAACTGCCGCGTTTGTGCATTCCAAGTGCCAACGGACCATCCTTATATTCATCTCCAAATGAAAACTCCATCTTGTTGCGGTATGCTTTTGGTCTTGGACTTGCTTTGATTGGTAAAAACTCATATCCCTTATTTTCTTCAGTGATGACTGCGTCGATCAGGTCTTTGACCTGCTTTTCTTTCATCTTAATCTGTTCCTCATATGGAAGGCTCTGGAATGTACAGCCACCACAGATCCCATAATGAACACATCCAGGTTCCGGCAACTCCAGTGCAGATTTTTCCAATATTTCAAGCAGTCGTCCTTCGCATTTTCCTTTTCTGACCTTATTGACCGCCGCTGATACTTTCTGTCCCATGATCGCATTTTTTACAATGACACGCGTGCCATCTTCCGCTCTTAAAATTCCTTTATTCGGGAAATCCACCCGTTCAATGATTCCTTCTACGATCTGCCCTTTTTTCATAACCAGTTCCTTTCTCTTTTCCTATGAATTTAAAAAGGGCTGCAACACTGCAGCCCCTTAAAGATATTTCTTACTCTTCTGTTTTGTCCTCTGCCGGCTCTTCTGCTTTGTCGTCATCTTCTTCGTCCTCGAAGAAATCATCATCAAAATCATCCTCGAAGTCGTCTTCGAAATCCTCTAAATAGTCCGGTGCAAAGAAACGATAGATTCCGTAAACTGCTGCTGCAACTGCGGCAATGATTCCGATAATTGCGAATACCCAGACAACTTTGGAAGCTTTCTTCTCTTCCTCTGCTTCTTTTTTGTTCAGCAGTTCATTTAATTTTGAAATGTTAACTAAATCTTTTAAATCATCCATCTTGTTCATGGGGCTCCCCTCCTTCTATTTTCAGACTGTGACATCTTACAGTCATATGATACATATTATTCCCATATTGCAGTACTTGTTCAGAAAACAAATAATTCCGCACTGCTTATTGCATATGTTTATTATATCATATGTTTCCCATTTCGCCTATAAAAAATTTATAAATTAAACGATTTTATAACTTTTTTAATTTTGCAAAAGAAGCAAACATTTTTTTAATTCCCACCGTGTCAAACTGGACTGTAACCTCATAATCTCTCCCACCTTCAACAATGGCAACCACCGTTCCTTCTCCAAACCGCGTATGTAAAACACGGTCTGCAATATCATACGGCAGCTTTTCTTCTTTCGTATGAACAGAGGCAAATGCACGCGCCTGCATGCTCTGTCCGGAAGGCTGCTGTCTCATCGTCATGCGCTTTGGTTTCACATTCCATGTATTTTCAATCGAAGAATCTGATTCTTTTCGCGAAACAACGGGGGCTTTTCCTTCTAAAAGCTCCAGCGGTATCTCTTTGACAAAACGGGAAACTTTATTGTACTGTGTCTCCCCACGGATCATTCTCTGCTTTGCACAGGTGATCGTCAGCTCTTTCATGGCACGGGTGATACCCACATAGGCAAGACGGCGTTCTTCCTCTAACTGCTCACTCGAATCATCCGATGTGATCGACATATAACTTGGAAACAGACCATCCTCCATACCTGCTAAATACACTTTCGGGAATTCAAGTCCTTTTGCGCTGTGCAGAGTCATTAATACAACATAATCGCTGTCATCTTCCAGACTGTCAATGTCTGCCACCAGTGCTACTTCTTCTAAAAAGCCACTCAGTGTCGGATGTTCTTCGCTTTCCTCGTAACTCACAACTTTACTTAAGAGCTCGTCGATATTCTCGATCCTCGCTTCTGCCTCATCCGTACCTTCCGCTTCAAGCTCTTTGACATATCCGGTTTCCTCAATCACTTCCCGGAGAAGATCGGAAATGCTGATAAATTCCAGCTTACTGCGGAATACCTGGATCAGATTTACAAACGGTTTTACCTTTGACGCTGCTTTTCCAATCGAAGGAATCTCGTCCGCACGCTTTAAGGCATCGTAAAAACTGATATCGTATGACTCCGCATAATCAGACACACGGTTTACGGTTGTTGCGCCGATACCGCGTTTCGGAACATTTAAAATACGGCGCACCGCCAAATCATCGCGCGCATTGTCGATCGTCTTTAAATAAGCGAGCAGATCTTTCACTTCTTTTCTCGCATAGAAATTTACACCGCCAACGATCTTATATGGAATGTTTGATACAATAAAACGCTCCTCAAACAGACGCGACTGCGCATTCGTCCGGTACAAAACAGCATAATCCCCATAATGGTAATCTCCGTTTCTTACCCCGCCTGCAATATCACGCGCAATATAATCTGCTTCCTCATAGCCGGTATTAAACTGTTCAAAGTCAATCTTCTTTCCCTCATCATTTGCAGTCCAGAGTGTCTTTGACTTTCTGCCGACATTGTTTGCGATCACACTGTTTGCAGCATTTAAAATATTCTGCGTAGACCGGTAATTCTGCTCTAACTTGATCGTCTTTGCATCCGGAAAATGTTTTTCAAAATTTAATATATTATAAATATTTGCTCCACGGAACTTATAAATAGACTGATCATCATCACCCACCACACAAAGATTCTGATATTTGCCTGCCAAAAGACGGATCAGCTCAAACTGTGCCGTATTCGTATCCTGATACTCGTCCACCATAATATAATGAAAACGTTCCTGATAATAATTTTTTACCTCCGTATCAGACTGCAAAAGTTCCACCGTCTTCATGATCAGATCATCAAAATCCAGCGCATTATTCTTATGTAACGCCTCCTGATATTCCCGGTATACCTCCGCCTGTTTACGCTTTGCATAATCGGAAGATGTCAGTGCACGCTGCATCAGCTCTGTCGGTGTGATCAGTTCATCTTTTGCCGATGAAATCGCTGCCAAAAAACTTTTTTCTTTATAAATCTTGGTATCAATCTCTAAACGCTTGCATATATCCTTCATCAGTGATTTTGAATCATCCGCATCATAAATCGTAAAATTGGTGTCAAATCCGATCCGGTCGATATGACGGCGCAAAATTCTCACACAACTTGAATGGAAGGTCGATACCCAGATGCTCTCCGAGCCAAATCCGACAATTTTATCAATTCGCTCCCGCATCTCTCCCGCCGCTTTGTTGGTAAAAGTGATCGCCATGATATGGTAAGGATTGACACCCTTTTCTTCGATTAAATAAGCAGTGCGGTGTGTCAGCACACGTGTTTTACCGGAGCCAGCCCCGGCTAAGATCAGTACCGGACCTTCTGTCTGATATACCGCTTCTCTCTGCTGTTCATTCAACGTATCATATATACTCATGGTTATATTTTCCTTTTCTTTCATTGCTTGTTCTTATACTATAACATAAATATTTCATGTAATAAAACCCATATTGAATTATTTTTTCTTCATTTATATCTTGTCATCTAGTTTTCAATACTATATAATGTGATCAGAGGTGACACAAATATGGATACAAAACAATTTTTACGTTCAATCTTAGATTCCCTGCAGCAGATTGATTATGTCAAACCGGAAGATGTTCCGAATATTGATTTATATATGGATCAGGTAACCACATTCATGGATTCACAGCTTGCCGCTTCAAAACGTCATGATGATGACAAGATCCTGACCAAAACAATGATCAACAATTATGCAAAAAACAATCTTCTTCCTCCACCGGAGAAAAAGAAGTATACCAAAGAGCATGTACTGGTCCTGATCTTTATTTATTATCTGAAAAGTATTTTAAGCATCAGCGACATTCAGGGTATTTTAAACCCGATCACTGAAAAATATTTCGGCAATGACGAGAATTACAGTCTCGAAGATATCTACAAAGAAGTTTTCAGTTTAGAACATCCGGAAACACAGAACCTGATGAAAGATCTCGCAAAAAAATTCAACACTTCCATGAACACATTCCCGGATGCGTCAGAAGATGAAGCAGATCTTTTGCATACATTCAGCTTTATCTGTATGCTCAGCTATGACGTTTACATCAAAAAAACTCTGATTGAAAAGATGATCGATCAGATGGCTTCAAAAAATCCTGAGACAAAGCCATCCAAAAAATAACAGGCTGCATGCTTCCCGCTCAGATTACTTGTTATGTTTTACCGTATTTAACAGAAAAACCGCTATTTTCAATGGAACAACAGGCTGCACACTTTGCAGAATGTCCTGTTGTCGCAAATTAAAAATAGCGGTTCTTTTTATTTCTATTCTTTATCCATGTCCTGAAGTCTTGAAAAAACCATGTCGTATCCGTCATTTCCATAATTTAATGAACGGTTCACACGACTGATCGTTGCAGTGGAAGCACCGGTCTTTTCCGCAATATCGAGATACGTTTTCTGATCTCTAAGCATCTTTGCAACTTCAAATCTCTGTGATAAAGAAAGCAGCTCATTTACAGTACATACATCTTCAAAAAATGTATAACATTCTTCCTTGTTCTGGAGGCTTAAGATAGCATCAAAAAGATGATCGACTGCCTCTGTCCTAAGTTTCTTGCTCATATTCCTTTCTCCTTTTTTATTAATTACACGCTATATGCGCTATACACCTACGATACATTTTAGCATATTAAAGTTTTAAAGTAAATACATATTTTATGTAATTTTATTTTTTTCGCAGACCGCCATTATATCATTTTCTCCCCATATATGCAATGAAATATATAGATTATCATTTCAAGAACATACGTTCTGTTTTTATCTCTTTTCTATTGATTTTCAAACATATGTTTGCTATAATATTTTCATCACTAACAGTTATTTCACCTTGCAAAGGAGTATTCACATGAAAAAAATCGGTTCTTTTTTCTTTACATTTATACCGTTTTTACTTGCACTTGTATTTCAGTACCTTGCCATGTTTTTTGTTATGGGAGTCACTCTGTTTTACGAACATATCCGCTATATTTTTTCTTCCAACCGTATCTACGCAGATCTTTGGAACAAAACATTAGATTTATGGTCCACGACACGTGTAAATACCCTGATCATGATTGTATTTTCCCTTCTCTGTATCGGAGCATTTGGCTTCTGGTATCATGCCGGGTATAATGGAATCTATCTGATTCATCCACGAAAAGTTTTTCATCCGCTTTCCATTGTTGGGATCATCCTTTTAGTTCCCGGTACTCAGTGCCTTTCGACCTATCTGGTCTCTTTCACAGCCTCGCTGTTTCCGCAGTGGATGAAGGCATATGAAAAATTAATGGAAAGTACCGGAATAAACAGTGGACTGACCGTTTCCATGTTTTTTTATTCCATCCTGCTTGCCCCGATCGGCGAAGAGCTTCTCTTTCGCGGTGTCACGATGCATCAGGCAAAAAGAGTGTTCCCATTCTGGGCAGCCAATATCATGCAGGCGCTTTTATTTGGACTTTTTCATATGAATATGATCCAGGGAATCTATGCCTTTTTCCTCGGCATGGTCTTAGGTTACATCTGTGAAAAAGGCGGCAGTATTTATCAGTCTATCCTGTTTCATATGATGTTTAACTTCTGGGGAACCATTATAAGCGGCATTTTACCGACCGGCAACAGCACACTCTTTTTCGTTCTTTATTTTGCCACCGGAGTGATCTGTACTTTTAGCGGTCTCATTCTCTTTCGTTTCGGCACAAACCGACTGGCTCAAAAGCAGGCGGCTCCACTGTACCTTGAAAATACCGGATACGATACTTTTTATCCATCCAATTAGTGTCTTCTGGTTATGTTTCCAGTTTTTGTAACTATGACCAGTTCACTTTTTATCACTGCAGATAATTTTTCAGGAAACGGATCAGCTCCTCCATCTCTTCCTTCGTTCCAATACTGATCCTGAGATAATTGCTGATTCGTTCCTTCGAAAAATACCGCACAAAAATGTGTTCTTTTTTCAAAGCCTCAAACAGTTCTTTTGCCGGTACGCGCTCATGTGTCGCGAAGATAAAATTACTCATGGAATCGCCAAATGAAAAACCAAGTTTTGTGAGTTCCTGCTTCGTCCATTCACGGGTTGCTATTACACGCTGTCTTGTCTCTTCAAAGTAGGCTTTATCTTTGATTGCTTCCACACCAAGTGCAAGCGCTGTCTGATTCATGGTATAGGAATTGAATGAATATTTCACATCATTGATATATTTGATCAGTTTCTCATTTCCCATCGCATAACCGATACGCATGCCTGCCATGGAGCGCGATTTTGAAAATGTCTGGACTACCAGCAGATTATCATATTTCTCGATTAACGGAAGTGCACTCTCCCCGCCAAAATCGATATATGCCTCATCCACCACCACGATGACATTCCGGTTATGTTGTATGATATCCTCTATTTCAGACAACGGCATTAAAATTCCCGTCGGTGCATTTGGATTTGGAAAAACCACACCGCCATTTTCGCCATAATAATCTTCTTTTACAATCTGAAAATTTTCATCTAACGGCTTTACCTCATATGGAATCCGCAGCATGTCTGCCCAGACATCATAAAAGGAATATGTGATATCCGGGAACCAGACCGGTGTTTTGGAATTAAAAAAAGTCATGAAGATCATGGCAAGCACATCATCCGATCCCACACCGACAAACACCTGACTGCTCTTTAATCCATAATACTCTGCGATTGCATCCACCAAAACCTTGCAGGTCGGTTCCGGATATAACCGAAGCCGGTCTGTATCAAATTCTTTCAGTGCACGGATCACTCCCGGTGCCGGCGGATATGGATTTTCATTTGTATTTAATTTTATCATACGCTGTTCCTGTGGCTGTTCTCCCGGAACATAAGGCACTACTTTTCTTACATAAGACTCCCAGCTGCTCATTCTACTCCTCCATGCTTACGTTGATTTCTACAATTTTCCTTTTTTACACTGCGTTATTTCAGTCCATACACTTGTGCAAGTTTTTCAAAAGCGGGCAGTGAATTTTTGACCGTCTCATGGGAAACACAATAAGCAAGACGTACAAATCCACCACATCCAAATGCACTTCCCTTTACCATCAGAAGATGCAGCTTTTTGCCCTCTTCCACAAATTCTTCCTCATTATCGACCGGGGATTTTACCCACAGGTAAAATGCTCCTTCCGGTTTGATACAGGTAAATCCAAGTTCCGTTAAGCCATCGTACAACATTGTTCGGTTTTCATCATAGAAAGAAACATCTGTTTTCTCATCTAAACATCTTGCAACCGCTTTCTGGATCAGAGATGGTGCATTGACAAATCCAAGCGTACGGTTTGAAATTTCAATACCGCGGATCAGTTCTTCAGCATCGGATGCCTCGTTCGGAACTACCACGTAACCGATACGCTCTCCAGGAAGTGACAGCGATTTACTGAACGAATATCCAACAATCGTATTTTTATAATATTTCGTCAGAAAATCCTCTTTATTTCCATCATAAACCAGTTCCCGATACGGCTCATCCGAAACCAGGTAAATGTCATGTCCAAATTCTTTCTGCTTCTTTTCTAAGATAGAAGCGATCGCCTCCATCGTCTCCGGTTTATAGATGACACCGGTCGGATTGTTCGGCGTATTGACAATCAGTGCCTTGGTCTTTTCCGTAATCTTTGCCTCAAAATCGTTCAGATCCGGCAGAAAAGTCTTAAGATCCGGATTTACCGTTACAATCTCTGAATTAAAATTGGCTGCATACTGACGGTACTCACCAAAAAACGGGGCAAACACGATCACCTCATCACCAGGATCCAAGACCGTTTTAAAAATAATATTGAGGCCTCCCGCTGCACCGACTGTCATCACGATATTATGATCGTCAAATGCGGTACCAAAACGTTTATTTAAGTTTGCCGCGATCGCCTCACGCACATCTTTATAACCTGCATTTTCCATATATCCGTGCAATTCTAAAGAACCTGCCGCTCCTTTCTTATCTGCCTCATCCAACAAATCTCTGATACTGTCGTTTAATGCTGCCGGAGCCGGTGTTGCAGGATTGCCGAGTGAAAAATCATAGACATTCTCCGCACCATATTTTTCCGCCATCGCTTTTCCTTCCACAAACATTGCACGGATCGCGGAATTTCCAAGCAGTGCTTTTTGTATTCTTTTTGAAACCATAGTTCTATCTCCATTCGTGTACATTTCGGATGTTACAGACCACACCTGCCTCGCTAAAACAGGGCGTATCCTGTAACATGATCTCTAAATACTTTACCACAGCACCATAAAGAAGTAAATGCCGTTTTCCAAGAATCCGGTACAAATTTTACTGCTGACAAAGCCTCTGACAAACGTGAAACAATGCCTGAGTGTAAAATCAATTTTGGTAGATAGAAAATGCCAGCATCCTCACTGAAGATGCTGACATCTGCCTATCATGCCTATCACATATTTATTTTTAAATCCATATACATTCTGATCAAATAAATCGCCTATCTCTTTCGTCCTAGCACCGCATACAAAAATTTGCCGGACAAAAAACACAGATGAAAATTTAATCAAATTTTGCATTCTGGTATTTGCAGAATGATTTCCTATGCATTCACTTTGTCTACGAAACGCATGAACGCAGTTCTGCCTTCTTCGGTACATTTATAAACACCGGCGTCTTTTAATACTTCCTTAAATACCAGACCGATCTCTGTCTGCACGATATCATGCAGTTTTTCCGGGGTTACCTCTCCCTCTAAACCGCTGCCAAATGTAAATCCGTATTTCGGAAGGAATTCTTCTACCCAGTCTGCATGTTTTGCAAGAACTTCATCCTCACGGATGGACGTACCGTCAAGCAGTGCCTGCTCTAAGTCCGCCATCTCTTTTTTCAGACGTGCCGGAAGTACTGCAAGACCCATAACCTCGATCAGACCAATGTTTTCTTTCTTGATATGGTGCAGCTTTGCATGTGGATGATAAACACCAAGCGGATGCTCTTCTGTGGTAATGTTGTTACGCAGTACCAGATCAAGTTCATATAAATCTCCACGTCTTCTTGCGATCGGAGTGATCGTATTATGTGGTTCCCCGTCTGTCTCAGCAAAAATAAATGCTGCCTCGTCCGTATAACCTCTCCATGCAAGTAAAATTTTATCTGCCAGCTCGATCAGACGCTCTTTTTTCTCCGCGCTGATGCGGATCACGGACATCGGCCATTTTACAATGCCTGCTTTTACATCCTCAAATCCCTTGAATGAGATTTCTTTTTCGACCGGTGCTTTTGCCATGGCAAATTCGTAATGACCACCCTGGAAATGATCATGGCTTAAAATAGAACCGCCGACAATTGGAAGATCTGCGTTTGATCCTACAAAATAATGTGGGAACTGTTCCACGAAATCAAGCAGTTTACCGAACGTTGCACGCTCAATTTTCATCGGTGTGTGCTGTCCGTTGAATATAATGCAGTGCTCATTGTAATATACATACGGAGAGTACTGGAAAAACCAGTCACTGCCATTAATCGTTACCGGGATGATTCTGTGATTCTGTCTTGCCGGATGGTTCACACGTCCTGCGTATCCCTCATTTTCCTTGCAGAGTAAGCATTTCGGGTAACCGCTCTGTTTTGCAAGTTTTGCTGCAGCGATTGCTTTCGGATCTTTTTCCGGTTTTGATAAATTGATCGTGATATCCAAGGTACCAAACTCGGTATCTGCAGTCCATTTCAGATCCTTCTTAATACGGTATCTGCGGATATAGTTCGAATCACAGCTTAATTTGTAAAAATAATCGGTTGCCGCCTGTGCGGACTGATGATTGTAAAGTCCACGGAATTTTGTGATGACTTCACTTGGTCTTGGCATCAGCATGCTCATGATCTTTGTGTCAAACAGATCACGGTATGTGATCGTATCCTCCGGCATCAGTCCCTGCTCTGCCGCATAGTCAAGCATTTCTGTGAGAATTCCCTCTAAGGCATCCTCAGCGGTCTCCTGTGTCATCGGCTCTCTCTTTTCATATGCTGCAGCGACTTCATCTTCTAACTCATCTAATTGAAAAAGTTCTAACAGACGATTGATAGTAAATCTTTTATCTTCCGGTGCAGCAAGTCCTGTCACCAGACCATATTCTGTCAACTCTAAAATCTTTTCCTGTATCATATTCTTCCTCACTTCTACACTGTTTAACGTGTCTTTGCAATACTCTGCCAGACATATATTTTTAAGTCTCTATATTATTTTCAATGAGCTTCTTATTTTCAGAAATGAAAAACTTCTTTTCATCAGGCTAATTTCACTGGACCGTCACCAATCTCAACAACATAGAAATCTGCTGCATATCCGATCTTCTTCTCATAAGCTGCACCGACTTCTTTGATAAAGGTATCCACAGCCTCATCTTTTACGATGCTGACCGTACATCCGCCAAAGCCCGCACCTGTCATTCTTGAGCCGATCACACCATCAATCTTCCATGCTTCCTCAACCAAAGTATCCAGCTCAATACCGGTTACTTCATAATCATCGCGGAGAGAAACGTGGGATTCATTCATCAGTTTTCCAAATAAGGCAACATCATTATTTTTCAGTGCCTCTACTGCTTTGATCGTTCTCTGATTCTCATAAACTGCATGTTTTGCACGTCTTACACACACTTCCTCTTTGATGGCATCTTTGTGTTCTTCAAACTGTGCCTCTGTCAGATCTCCAAGTGCGTCGATGGAGACAACTTTCTGTAACTCTGCCAGTGCTTTTTCACACTCACTGCGGCGCTCATTGTATTTGGAATCGCCCAGTCCACGTTTTTTATTACTGCAGGAAATCACAATCTTTGCATTCTCCAGTTTGATCGGTGCATACTCATATTTTAAAGTTGCAGTGTCAAGGAAGATCGCATGGCCTGCTTTGCCCATTGCGATAGCAAACTGATCCATGATACCACAGTTGACACCGTTGAATTTATTTTCCGAATACTGACCGATCAGTGCAAGATCCTGATTTGTCACATCAAATCCAAACATATCGCGTAAGATAAATCCTGTTAAAACCTCTACGGATGCGGAAGAAGAAAGTCCGGAACCATTCGGGATATTTCCGAATAATACAAGATCCATACCCTGTTCTACTTTCATGCCTTTTTCTCCGAATGCCCACATTACACCCTTCGGGTAATTTGTCCAGTCAGCTTCTTTCTCCGGTTTTAAATTCTCTACCGATGACTCTAACACGCCAAGCTGCTCAAAGTTCATGGAATAAAAACGCAGCTTCTTATCATTTCTTTTTCTTGCCACACCATAAGTACCGATCGTCAGTGCACAAGGAAATACATGACCGCCATTGTAATCGGTATGCTCTCCGATCATGTTCACACGTCCCGGTGCAAAATAAACACCAATCTCTCCTTCGCCGCCAAATAACTCTTTAAACTTTGCCAGTACGTTCTCCCAAACCATCTTAAATCCTCCTTTTTACAATACATCATTTGTTCTTATTTTGTTCCACGTCATCCCGTCTGTTTTCCTTTCCCGGAAAAGCAGGATGCATTTGTTTCGTTTTCTCTGATAATCCTATTATAACGCATCCGAATCCCTTTGCAATGGCTGAAACGCAAACTGCAACAAAGTGCAAAAAATCCTGCAACATTTTTACATAAATATTGCAGGATTTTCTATACACTCTTTTATCTTCAGACAGCAATGCTTTTTATGCCTTAAAATCACGGATCAGTTTTAACGTCGGCAGCGCATTGCCCTCATAATCAAACAATGCCTGGTTTGCCCACTCGTTGCCGCACGGTCCCGGATCCTGTATGTATTTTAAGGAAGCAGGCGTTGCCCAGCCGGAACCCGGAACCGGGATCCATGCCGGCTCCCAGTAGAAGAAGCCCTTCCCTTTTCCATCATCGATATGGCTGATGCGGTTTAAGAAGTCTTCCATAAAGTCATACTGTCCCTGTACGGTCATCGGGTATTCGATTTTCTCAACCAGCGCCGGTTTCGTCGCATAACCCTTGCGCTCCTCATCGGCAAGTTTCTCATAATCATTGTAGTCGTCCATCGTATATCCCATGGAGACTTCTGCCACGATCAGATCTTTGCCGTAGCGCTTGGCAATATCATTCATGTTGTCATTTAACATCTGAAGAGAACCATGCCAGAACGGATAATAAGACAGACCGATCAGTTCAAAGTCCTCACCGCGTTTTGTAAAATTGTCAAACCATTCACGGTAAAGCGCATTGTTGCCGCCGTTGTCGAGATGGATCATCACCGGAATTTTTGACAAACCTTCCATCTGCGGGCATACGCCTTTGATGGAACCGGCAAGACGTTCTTCATCCGCTTTTCGGACAGCGCGGATACCGGCATTGACAAACGCTGCAATATTGTCATAATTCGGCACTTTGCCTTCCGGCCAGAGCAGACCATTGGAAAGTTCATTTCCAACCTGCACCATTGTGATGTTGACACCGTTCTCCAGATAAAGATGCATCATCTCCAGCGTAAAATCATAGACTGCCTGCTCTAGCTCTTTGACACCATAGCTTTCCCACGCCTTTGGTTTGAACTGTTTTCCCGGGTCTGCCCAGAAATCACTGTAATGCAGATTTAAAAGTACTCCAAAACCGGCTTTCGTCACACGTTTTGCGATTTCAAGCGATGTCTTTGGATCATTTTCCCCGGCACCGTAAGATTCTCCGGCCTCTGACCACGGATCATTCCATACACGGATGCGGATCGTATCCACATCATAGGATTTCATGATCTCTAAGAGATCCTTCTCCTCTCCGTTGTCATAATATTTCGCACCACACTTCTCCAACTCTGCAAGCGTGGATAAATCCATTCCTTTTACAAAATTCATATAAATCCTCCTTGTTTTTCGAAGAAAAATGCGACTGCCTATGCAGGAGCAGAGGATTTTCTTCCTTTTCTATATTCCCTTAAACCGGAACGTAAATTCTAACGGTTTCGTCACATCAATATGGTATTCCGGGTGCACTAAAGATCCCCAACTGTCATCACCGCCGACTCCCATCTGCGCCAATGCCACACGGACAATCGTGTGATGTACCTGCGGCAGTTCATAAACATGGGCTGCATTTTCAAGTTCATGTGGTGTATACGGAAGTGCCGAGAAGCTTAATTCATCTCCCTCAAACATCATTCCCCTGCCTTTTGCATCCGCAATGCGCGCATATCGCACACCGACTTTGTTGCCACATTCCTGCGGAACTAAATATTTTGCCATATTGTCAGCCACTTTGTTGCTGTAAATTCCAAGTTTTGCGCCGTGTCTCCGGTCTGCATAAGTTTCCTCCGATCCCATGCCGTACCAGGTCAGGTTGTCATAATCAGCATTGAACTGAAACATCATTCCAAACTCCGGCATATCCGGAAGTCCCTCTACCGGATCATACATCAGTTTTGTCTCGATCGTTCCATCACCAAAAACGGTGTAGGAAACCTGACATTTGCCCGCCGGTGTTGTCGGCATAAAATAGGTGTAAGTGACTGTCACGGTATTGTCTTTTTCTTCCACTTTGGTCGGGACATTGTCAAACATCCCACCGTTTCTGTGACTGATATACATGCTTGCGATCTTCCACTGTGCATAGCGCGCCGGAGCCATGCTTCCGTTATCATTGTCCACCGGTGCCCTCCAGAAATTCGGCATCGGGATCTTCTCGATCATTTCTTTCCCCGCATAGCGGTAGGAAACAAGTCCCCCACTCAACATGGAAAACAGGCAGTCAAAATCTTCGCCTTTTACTCCGATGTTTACCTTGCCGTGAACCACGCGGATCGGCTTTTCGGATGCATGGAAAGCAGGGATCTTTTTATAAATCTTCTGTCCAAAAGCGACCTCATGTCCTGCATCTGCCCAGCTCATATCCTCCTTTAACCAGAATGAAACGGTGAGTGTGTATTCTGCATCCGGGTCTTTTTTCTGATCCTTATCATCTGCACGCAAAATGGCAAACGGGATCTCATAGTCCTTCGTGCTAAGCGGCGGTACTGCTGTCTCTATCTCCTGTTTTTTCACAACAACCCCGTTTTTCTGTAAAACTGCCACACAGCGGAACCGGTCGGTATTTGCAAACAGGTTTTTATTTACAACGGTAAACTTCCCTTCCTTTTCAAACAGAATACTGATATTCTGGTAATTGAATTTCACTTCCTGCATCTTCGGGGACGGATCTCGGTCTCCACCATAGCAGATTCCATTTCCACTGAAATTATAATCCGTCGGACGCTCTAAGAAATCGCCGCCATATGCCTGAAAATCTTTTCCATAGCGGTCTTTTTTCAAGATGGACTGGTCAATGTAATCCCAGATAAAACCGCCCTGATATCTCGGTTCCGTATCGGTCAGATCCGTGTATTTGTGCATGGCACCACAGGAATTTCCCATCGCATGTGTATATTCACACATAATAAACGGTTTTTCCTTATGCTCGGCGAGGAATTTTTTCACATTTTCCACGCTCGTATACATCTGGCTTTCCATATCGCTGGTCGCCTCATATCTGCGGTCATTGAAAATTCCCTCATAATGAACCAGACGGTATGGATCTAAGGCACGGAATTTTTCGGACATGTCAAAAATTACTTTTCCGCCGTAAGATTCATTTCCGACTGACCAGATCAGAACTGCCGGATGGTTTTTATCTCTCTGGTAACAGGAATTGACGCGGTCAAGCATCATTGGTTCCCAGTCCATGTTGTCCCCCGGAACGATCATATCTTTCGGCACAGAACCATGCATCGCGGCATCCCATGAACCGTGTGATTCGAGATTGTTTTCCGCGATCATATAGAGTCCGTACTCATCGCAGAGATCATATATAATGGAAGCATCCGGGTAGTGGCAGGTGCGGATCGCATTGATGTTGTTCTGTTTCATCGTAACGATGTCTTTTAAAACCTCTTCCCTTGTCACTGCACGTCCTGTTTTGGAACTGAACTCATGACGGTTGACACCCTTAAATACAATGCGCTTTCCATTTAATGTCATGATACCGTCTTTCATTTCAAAACGGCGGAATCCGATTCTTTGGCTGACAAGCTCGCTTCTCTCCCCGTTTTGATCAAAACATTCGATCGTAAGCGTGTATAAATTCGGGATCTCCGCACTCCACAGATCCGGTTTTTTCACCTCTTTTTCAAAATGAACTTCCCCCTCAGAGACTGGCAGCTCCTCAGAGAAAACAATCTGTTCTTCTTTTTCTTCCAAAACGGAATAATTTCTGCTGCCGGTCAGGGTCAGTCTTGCTTTTCCCTCGCCGCGCATCTGCATTGTGACAAGAAGATCTGCATTTAAAACCGCCTCATCGACAACCGGCTGCACTTTTAAATCATACACATGCACCTTTGGCATGGTATACAGATAAACCGAACGGAAAATACCGGAGAACCGGTAGAAATCCTGATCCTCGCACCAGCTTGAAGAAGTCCACTTAAACACCTGGACTGCCAGCTTATTTTCGCCCTCTTTTACATACGGAGTAAGATCAAAATCTGACGGGGTGAAACTGTCCTCACTGTATCCGACATAATGACCGTTTAACCACAATGCAAAACCGCTCTCCACACCCTGAAAAGAAATATAAAGTCCGCTTTTTCTAAAACCTTCCGGCAGTGTAAAATATTTTACATAGCTTGCCACCGGATTAAATTCACTCGGCACTGCGTCGCGCCACACATCTTCCCTTCCATCCCACGGATACTGGATGTTTACATACTGCGGGATATCATAGCCCTCCATCTGGATATGTGCCGGCACCCGAATATCCTCCCAGCATTTACAATCAAAATCTTCTGCCTCAAACCCACTGACGGTCTGCGCATAATTTCTCGCATAATGAAATTTCCAGACGCCATCCAGTAATAACCGGAAGCTGCTCTTTTTTTCTTCTGCTTCTGTTTCATTCGCATATGCCACATGATCGGAGTGTGCTGCCATGCAGTTTTCCTTAAAAAACTTCGGATCATGGATCTTTTTTATTTCGAATGACATGTCATGTCCTCCTTATCTTTTTCTTATCTCCATTTTAACGGAAAAATGCGCATTTTGCATCTGTATCTCAACACAAAACACGCGTTTTCGCCCATTTATTTACCAGCCCTTCAATGCGGAAATATTATAATTCAGCAGCTTTCTCTCATAATTTTCCGGACTGATCTTCCACTGATACGGAGATGTATTCAGATATTTTTTGAAGTTCCGGTTAAATGTGGATGTCGTGGTAAATCCTACTTTCTGGGCGACCACATCCATCGGGTCATTTGTCTTTTTCATGATATCACAGGCTTTCTGCACCCGCATCAGATTGATGTAATCCATCGGTGACATATTCATATAAGATTCAAAGACTCTTCTGAAATGTGTCTCACTCATATGGCTTGCCTTTGCAAGTTCCTCGACACGGATATTGTTTGCATACTCTAACCTGACATAATCAAGTGCCGCCGTGATCTGGGAAACACCTGTCTTTTTCTTTACTTCATTCTCCGAGACATCGCTCTCACACATGCGGAGCAATTCAGCAAAAAAAGCGATCAAAAGACCTCTGACACAATCATTAAAATGATTTTTTTTCTGTCTCATTTCATCCATGAGCATCTTCACAAGAACGGAAATTCCGCGGTTTTCCCACTCATGGAAAAATAAAGCCTTACGATTGATCATCTGCAATACTTTTTTTTGCATGACAGCATTATCCGGATATAATTCCTGGATCATGACCATCGGATCAAAAAATAAATATTCCCAATAGCTTGGTCCCTCCGCAATGTCACTGATCGTCACATGCGGGTAATTCTGTGGAATAATACTGACCATTGCCGGTTCATAACGTTTTGTCTCTTCATTTAAGATCAACTCGCCGGTACCGTTTTTACAATATCCGATTTCCATGAGATTGTGAAAATGAAGATTACTTTCATCATGTCCGTAATCACGAATCCAGTTGTCTCCTAAAAGTGCCAGAACATATTCACCCTGCGGAACTTCGTAAAACCTCAATTCCATTGTGTCTTTTTTCTTTTTTCCCATGGTTATTACCTCTTTTTAAAACTGCCGTACAATATTTCAGTACGGCAGTCATTTTGTTTCTGTTACCAGAATTTAGTCAAAATCAAATTTTGTAATTCTGTCATGCATTGCTTTATAGCGGAAACGGATCATTTCGTTTTTCTCTAATACGTCCTCTTCCGTTCCGCGGTACTGACAGCGGATACAGCTGTAAATACCGGTTTCTTTATTGTAGAACATATCGATGTCGAGATCTCTTAAAAAACAGGATGGGCATCTATAATTTAATTTGCCTTTGCCAAGTTGAGCCATGTTGCAAATACCTCCTTATCTGAGATTGTTTTTCTGTATCCCAATGTGAACATTGGTGAGAATGCATATCCTTCTTTTACATATCCTTCTGCATCTGCATCGGATGCTGTCATGGATACTCTTGTCTCGATTTCAGGAATAACTGCGGAAACCTCTGCAGCTCCCACAACGCCTTCCTCACGGCATTTGTATTCATAGTTGATCGTCTTCTCTTCCGGTCCGTCGATCTTTAATGTGATATGACTCATATCTTCGGAATACTCAGTTGTACCATAGCATGCAACCATGTATTCATTTAATGTTACTTCCGCAGTCGGATCACTCATCTCTAAAATGTGACGCTCGATCCTGATGTTCGAAGAACCTTCCTCAAAGTACTCTTTTGTCTGAAGTTTTACAGTCAGATCCCTGAACTCGATCGTAACCGGGTCTAATGTAAGGATTCTTGTCTTTCCTTCCTGTGAGAAATGTGCATGTGTCGGGCAGAGGCAGAGATCCACTTCCTCTCCTTTGTAAGAAAGTTTTGCACTTCTTACGGTTCCCTCTCCTGCATAGTGGGTGAAATAACCTGCACGGTATTTCTCCTGAATTAAGAATGGGTAGGATGCATCCTGAACATGTTTTGTTCCGATGCCGACCGGCCACTCTAATTTTGCTGCATAAGGACGAAGGTCAACGATCGCACCGCCCTGATCCATGTTGACACATGCTCTCATGTATGGATCGCAGTACCAGAATAACTGTTTGTCGGAACCATATAAGATATCTCTCCAGAGAGCACATTCCGGCTCGTTGTAATTGTTCTGGTTGACACCTTTCTTCTCACGATAATAATCAGCGAACTCCGACATGGTCATATCTACTAACTGACCCTCTTTTTTCAGTTTGCCGTAGTAAGCACAGCCATCGCTGTAGGATTTGTAAAGAAGTTCATATGGCTGCTCCCAGCGTCCCATCTTGTTCATCCAGCCCGGTCCAACGAACATCATGTTGTAGGAATATCCGTTGTTATATTTCTCTAAGGAACGGTACTGGTCGATCAGATTGTAAAGATATGGATACTCCCATGTCTTTGTGTCATAGATCATACCACGGAGTACGTTCTGCGGATGTGTTCCGAAGTTCGAACCATTTCCATCGTAACATGCGATCAGATCACGGGAAAGATGAGGGATCGCTACGATACCACTGTCTTCCTCTTTATTTGCAGCCGGTGCATGTGTGTTCTGTTTGGATGGGATCCATGGTGCCCATGGGCCGCCATCAAATAATGTATACCAGGAGTTGTTGCAGGTGTGATATGCCTTCGGGCCTTCCTCCCAGCAGGTAGCAACTGCACATTTTACAGTCGGGTATGCTGCCTTGATATAATTTGTCAGGTCAGCATCCATATAATAAGAACCTGTGGATTCCGGATAAAAACCGAATCTGTCATGGAATTTCTCGAATACATCATTTACGATGGCTTTCTTATCTTCCATGGAAAACATCCAGATACAGAAATCCTTGGTCTTATATTTTTCACGGAACTCCTCACAAGGAAGTCCTAATAAAGATAATGCGATCTCGTCGCCATATACCTCATGGTCATGTTTTGCAATCTCCACTGCCTCATCATTGAACAGTGAAGCGTATGTCATCTGAATGGTTACCTTTAATCCATTCTCGTGAGCTAATCTCTGCTGTGTCTTAAAGATATCCAAAGACTCTGTCAGCAGTGCCTTATCTCCGATATCCTCTTCTTTTCCCTGTCCAGTCACTGTTGCAGAATACTCTGGAACCATCTCCGGACGATGAATAAGATTCAGTACAAATTTATCCATTTTTTTCTTTCTCCTCTAAAAATATTTTTCTAACCTTTTACAGCTCCACCGGTAACACCCTCAACATAGAACTTCTGCATCACTACGAAGAGAATGGAAATCGGGATTGCAATCATAACACCGCCTGCACAGAAGATTGAGAAGTAATCTCCGATTAATGTCTTCTGTAACAGGTTGTAAAGACCGATCGCAACAGTCCAGTCTGCGGACTCTTTGGACTTGATCATGATTCGTGCCAGAACAAAATCCATCCATGGATTCAGGAAAGAGTTGATGATCGTATATACTATCATCGGTTTTGACAATGGAATAATGATTTTTCCAAAAATTGTTGCCTCGGAAGCACCCTCTAAGCGGGCAGCCTCTCTCAGTGAAACCGGTATGGTATCAAAGAAGCCTTTCAATACTAAAAACCCAAGTCCCGAACCTGCAGAATATACGATAACCAGACCTGCAAGTGAATCAGTAAGTCCGATCATTTTTAAAACAAAATAAACAGCGATCATGGAAAGTACACCCGGGAACATTCCAAGAATGATAGAAAAGCTCATCAGAGGTTTTCTCGCCTTGAATCTCATACAACTGAATGCATAAGAGACCATCAGTACAAAAGCGGATGAAACGATGCAGGTAAAAAATGCTACGATAAAAGTATTTTTAAACCATGCAGGGAAGTTTGCTGCTGTATCTGTCTTGAAGAACAGTTGATGATAGTTTGCCAGTGTCCAGTGTTCCGGAAAAAAGTGCTGGTAACTTACACCCTTTGTAGTGGAAAGGGATGTTACAACCAGCCATACAATCGGAATCAGCCAGATGATTGCCAAAAGAGCAAGTACTAAATGTCTTACAATGATTTTCCATGTTTTCTTTTTCATTATTGGTACACCTCCTCTTTATCACCACTGATCATTCTTGTATAGCTAAGCAATGTAAGAAGCGCACAGATAGCAAATGAAATAATACCAATTACCGATGCCATCTTATAGTTTGAGTTATCGTTGGTCAATGTAAACAGCCATGTAATGAGAAGGTCTGTCTCTTTTGCATTAGAGTTTGCAAATGCCATGTTTGCTGTTGCATTGGAACTTGTCAGCAGATAAATAACGTTAAAGTTATTGATGTTTGCAATAATGCTCTGAATCAGGGATGGTCCACAGATAAATAATACATACGGCATTGTGATCTTCCAGAAGATCTGCCATTTATTTGCACCATCGATACGTGCACTCTCCAACTGATCTGTCGGAATATTCATCAGAATACCGGTAGCGGAAAGCATCTGATATGGAACACCGACCCAGATATTAATAAGAATGATCATTGCATGAGACCAGCCCGGTTTAGAGAGAAACGGAATATAGTTTCCGGAAACAAGTCCGATACTTTGTAACCATCCTGTCAGACCGATGTTGGAACATAATGTATTTACAATACCGTGGTTGCTGAACATTTTGCTTACAAGAAGCAATGTTACGAACTGTGGAATCGCGATTGTCACAACAAAAAGTGATCTCCACATTTTTTTAAAATGTGTATCTTCATGGTTGATCAGCTTTGCCAAAAGAATACCACCGATGAAAGTTGTAAATGTTGCCGATACTGCCCAGATCATTGTCCATGCAAGAATTCTTACGAATGCATAGGAGAATGTGATTGTGGTGCCGCCTGTAAACATATTCTTGAAGTTTCTAAGTCCAACCCATGTAAACAGGTAGTTTGGCGGCATATGATCCATATCATAATTGGTAAATGCCACACAGGACATAAAAATGATCGGTATAATGTTCATCATAATAACACCGATACTCGGCAGGGTAAGTAATGTGATATAAAACTTACCGTTGAAAAGAGATTTTATATCTTCTGCAAATGTATTGACATGTTCTCCCTCTTCTTTCATAAGCTGAAGCCGGTAAACAGCTTTCATATTGCTTATATATAAAAATATGAATGCTACGATTACGAGAATACCAATAATACCATATAGCAGGATCAGCAATGAGTTATCGTAATCATTAACAGTATTTTTCAAGGTCAGCGGATCAAATACGGACTCATACTGAACGGTACCAAGTGTATTTAAATCCTTAATATAATTGATAGAGAACATTCCTGTAAACAGGATCACTACCACTTCAAGGGCTGTTATTAAGACACCTTTGACGATCTGTTTCCGTCCCCAGTATCCTGCACCCATAACAAGCAGTGAAAGCTTGCACCAGATATCTCCCTTTGCCACTGCTGTTCCGAAATCGACAAAGTATTTTTTGATTGTGTTTAAAAATGTTTTCATAGATTCACTCCCTATGCGCGTGAATGAGAATTTTGGGCTAAGTCGCAAAAACTTTTCTCTTTTTTAAAAATTTCCACATAGCCTGTCACAAGGAAAGCATTGGTTTCCAGCAGGAAAATATCCGCCTCTGCCGGAAAGCAATATCCTGTCTGGCAGGAGATAATGCCCTCCTCATAAAAGTTATTCCAAAGCCATGTGGAAATCTGAGTTTTACAGATATTTGATTATTCAGCTACCGGCTGTGTAATACCAGCTACTGCATCATCAAGTACAGCCTGAAGATCTGTTGCACCGTCAACCAGGTTCTGTCCAAGTGCCTTTGCCGGATCCCAGTAATTATTGCCTACAACCTGCTGATCTGCAAACTCTGACTGCGCTGCAAGTGCTGCAAGTGCCGGGGAATCAATCTGAGCTGCTGCTACTGTGTTAGCCGGTCCCTCTGATGTAGCGTTACCAATTGCTAACTGGCTCTCCTCATTTGTGAGATACTCAGCAAGGAGCATTGACCAGCCAACATTTTTAGCATGGGAGTTAACACCTACGAATTTGTATCCTGCATAAGATCCCATCTGTGTAGCTGTTCCATTTACATCGAAAGTAGGTAATTTACATGCTGCATATCCGTCACCGTATTTCGCTTCAAAAGATCCGGTGTTCCATGTACCGGAAACATATGCGCCAAGTGTACCGTCATTTAACATGGTAATTGCATCCTGATCTTGTACGCTTACAAATGCCGGGGAAGAAGTGATATTCTCAATACTCTGTGCTACTGCAAGACCGGTCTCAGAGTTCCAGTCACAGTTGTTTGAGTTATCTTCATTCATGGAAAGTTCACAGCCTGCACCAGAGAAGAATCCATACAGATACCATCCATCTGCTACATTCATGCCAACTTTTGTTCCTGCTTCTTCCGCTTTTGCTGTAAGGTTTTCCCAGGAAGCCACATCCTCTTCAGAGAAGATATTTGAATCATAGTATAAGAAGTAACCATTCGATGCTGTTAACGGATAAGCGTAAAGTTTTCCGTCTTTGGTAGCTGCTGCTACAGTTGCCTCTGAGTTTGTTTCTTTCGGATCATATGTATAAGTAGCTGCCACTTCCTGAAGCGCACCTGCATTTACAAGATCATTTACCTGATCATCTGCAAATACGAATACATCTGCTGCTGCATCGATATCCTCAAGAATCTTATCTTTTGCATCTGCCTCAGATACAGCACCGATCGTGATGTTAAAATCTACATCTGAGTACTGCTCTTTAAATTTGTCTGTCAGCTCTTTCATAACGTTCTGATAAGCCTCAAGTTCTGAACACCAGAGCTGGATATCTACGGTTCCATCTGTAGATGCGATCAGATTTGCGATTGCATCACCGGAAGCTGTTTCTGCATTATCTGCAGCATCACCTGTCTCTGTTGCTGCTGCACTGTTTGTGCTCTCTGCTGCGCTGTTGTCTGCTGCGCTATTGTCTGCTGCGCTGCTGTTATCGGCTGCTTTGTTTCCACATCCTGCAAACATGGATGCTACCATTGCTGCACATAATACTGTGCTGATGACTTTTTTCTTCATTTGAAAATTCCTCCCTTTTCCTTGATAGAAAAAATTGTTCTTTTAGAACACTTTTTCGTGTTGCGCTATGCGCAATCGGTTGTTCTATGGTTAGAGTATATCTCCGTCACATCCTTGTGTCAATATCCACATTTTATAATAAATCCGACCATTTTTTAGCCATTTTGCACAATATCATCTTCTATTTTTTCTTTTATTTTTTTCAAATTCGACTTTTGCGCAACCGTTAACCATTGATTTTCCGTGCATTTTCAATTCTTATATCATCTTTTTATGGATATTTTGGCTCGTTTTTGATATTTTTTGAATCAGGGATTTTCCTGCCTTTTCCTTTGTTTTGGGCGAATTTCCCTGATATTGCTTCAGTTTCACCCTCATTTCCCCTGATCTGTGGGTTATTCCGGTAATCATTATAATCATTTCGCCCATTTCACGTTATTTCCGACAATTTCAGCATAAAAAACGGGCGAAACACATTTATTCGCTATGTGTTTCGCCCATTGCTTATTCTCTCCAATAGGATGATCTTCAATTTTCTCAGAACTGTATTTTCCTGATTATATTTATTTCGTCGATTCCTTCAGCACCACCTCATACGGAAGCAATGTGCGCTCTTTCACCTCAAGTCCCTCCGTCAGATCAAGCAGTGTACGGCATGCCACCATGCCGAGTTCCTTTGCATCAAATGAAAGCGATGTGATCGAGGGAACATTGTTTTCAAGTACCATGCTGTTATAAAACGATGCCACCCGGACATCTTCCGGCACTTTGACATGCTGCTGGCGCAGTGTCTTTAAAACACGGCTGCAGACAGCGTCATCCATACAGAGGATGCAGTCTGCCTGTCTGTTTAATGCTTCCTTGACTGCCTTTTCCACCAGAACCTGGTTATCCTGGCTTAAAAACATCAGATCCACATCTAACGTTTTCCCCATCTTCGCATATGCCTCACGAAATCCCCGCAGACGGCTCTGTGTAACCACATGCTCTTCATTGCCGCCGATCAGTGCAATTTTGTCCATCTGCTTCATCAAAATGATCGATGTAAGCTCTTTGCATGCACTCTTGTGATTGTGATCGATCTGAATCACGCCTTTGTAATTGGCACTGGTACTTCCGATCGTGACAAACGGTACATTTTTTGTCTGCAGAAAATCGATCTGTTCATCTTCCACAAAAGTGCGCATCAGGATCACACCGTCCACTTTATGGTTTGCTATGATACGCTCAAGAGAAGATATATCGTTTTTCCTGCAGATAGAAAGCAGGATATCATATTCCATGCTGCCCGCAATCTCCTGTATCCCAAACAGACATTCCTGAAAAAATGTAAGATCCACAACATCATACTCCCCCGGCATGACCACACAGATATTATAAGTTTTAGACTGCGCAAGCCCTTTCGCAATGACATTCGGCTTATAATCATGTTCTTCTATGTAGGCGAGCACGCGCTCTCTTGTCTCCCTGCCAATACGACCTTTACCGGAAATTGCACGTGACACGGTTGTCTTCGATACTCCAAGCGCCTCCGCCACGTCCGCAATCGTAATATTCTTTTCTAACCCCTTATCCATAAACTCTCATTCCTCGCTTTTTGCGCTTAGTTGCGCAACTAAGTTTATTATTGTACAAACAGGGGCAAAAATCAATCCTATTTTTTTCTATTTTTTCCCGGCATCAACCCGGTATTCCCTCATACGAAATCCATGCTACATCCGCAAAACGATCCGACATTTCACCGTTTGAAGACGCATACACACCGAGCGTGCAGCCCACAAATCCCCCTGCTTCCTCTGTACTGTACGGCAGCAGGCTCACGTCTTTAATGAGTTTTAATACCTTTCCTTCCTCATCTCTGACAAAAAATTCTGCCCTCTGTCCTGCTGCCTTCAAATACAGTTCCAGCATTCCTTTTGCATTGATTTCTTCTTCCGCAAGCAGCGTATCGTTTTCTGTTATATGTGCGATTACCTGCAGCTTTCTCTTCTCTTTTCCACCGCAGATGCGCATCGAAAGATGATTTGCATGATTCTGATAGCAGACGATCCCCGCCTGTTCATTTTCCCGCTCCGCATCAAATTCCATGCATGCCGAAAATGTAAAATCATAATCTTTCTGCCGCAGCCCGAAATACTGCGCGTCCGTTTTCTCTGTAAGTTTCTGTTTTTTCAGATGCATCCTGAGAAAACCTTTTCTCTCGATCAGTGAATATGCATTTTCATCCCTTCTCTGCAGCGACAGGAGTCTGTCATCTATTTTTTTCTGATCAAATGCAATAAAATCCGCGTGGGTCACTTCCCTTTCCAGGCGATACTCACCGATCGGAAGTTCTGTTTTCTCTGTCAGATGTCCAATCCCCGGATTGATGACGGGCCATCCGTCCTCCCATTCCACTTTTGCCAGAAAAGTTTCCCTGCCAATACTACAGTGTCCCTCACATGGCCTCGATGCAAGCATGACGACATACCAGTTTCCGTCTGCATCATCCACAAGATCTCCGTGTCCTGCATAGATCACCGGATAATCCCTGCCAAGATTGCGGTGCGTGAAAATTGGATTTCTCTTGCATCCACAGAACCATTCTCTTAACGACCTGCTTCTCGCGATACTGATGCTGTGTTCCGGTCCCGTACCGCCCTCTGCGATCATCAGATAATACCAGCCGTCTTTTTTGTAAAGGTGCGGTCCCTCCGGCCAGATACAATCTTTTAATGCACCTTTCCAGACCGCCGTCCCCGCACCTTTTAAGCACATTGCATGAAGATCCAGCTCCTCTATCCAGATCTCCCAGTCACCATTGTGTCTGACCCCGGACGGATTCGGTCTTGTCCCGACATAATAACATTTCCCATCTTCATCAAAAAAGAGGCTCGGATCAATCCCCTCCGCCGCATCTCCCAGATAATGTGGAACTGACCACGGCCCTTTGGGGTCCTGTGCCGTTATCACAAAGTTTCCACCATGATCCACATTTGTTGTTATGATGTAATAAGTACCCTCGTGGTAACGGATCGTCGGTGCAAAGATCCCCCGTGAGATCTCACTGCCGGACAGTGGAAGCTGTTCTTCCCTGTCCAACGCATTGCCGATCTGCTCCCAGTGCGCTAAATCCCTGCTATGAAACACAGGAATCCCCGGAAAATATGCAAAACTCGAATTTACCATATAATAATCTTCCCCCACCCTACAGATAGATGGGTCTGGATAAAAACCGGACAGAACCGGATTCTTTGCTATACTCATTTTATCGCTCCATTTCTACTATTCTAAAATCTTATTTTTCACACAAATTTCTCTGCTTTCCAGGCAGCCATGCCTTTTTTATTCCACATAGCCAAAACCAAGTATTGTAAATTTCTTTTCTTCTTCCCCAGGTGTCATCTGAATCCTCACCTGATGCCATCCGCTTTCTTTTTCTTCCAGAAGAATGACCGGATTGCAGTGCGTCCAGCCGTTCACATGCGGATCTGCGGTCAGAACTTTGGTATCGTCCACAAACACATCTGCCCGTCCGGCGTCCACCGCTCCGGAATCTTTAAAGATGAGAAGCAGTGACCGGCAGTAGATATCCATCTGGAATGCATCTTCTGATCTGCCATTTGCCCCATCATACTGCCAATTGTACGGAAATTCAGGAACCGGCGTTAAACTGTCATCCATCTCCACACACTGTAATTCCTGATCTGTACCGGAAAATGCGCCACAGCAGATCTTCGCACGTTCATAGCCGTCTCTGCGGTCTAATAATTTCACTTGCGCAAATTCATCCCCATAAACCGGTTTTTCATGCATTCTTCTTAAAATATCAGGCTCACAGACCGCCCGGTCAATCAGATACATCAGACAGTCTGCCATGATTTTATGTCCCAGATTTGTCGGGTGAAACGCATCATAAAAGAACTGATTTTTTGAAACAACTCTGTCCTTTGCCTGCCGAAACTGCGGTGTCACGGCATCCCGGATGCTTACCATCGGGAGCTGATACCGCTCTCCCACCGGAGCAAGGCGTTCCTGTAAGTTCCAGTCATTTGCAAAAACAGCAAACAATAACAGGACAGCCGGTGCATCCGGCATGGATAAAATTTTTGTTACAAGGCTCTCATAACACCTTCCCTTTGTCTCATCCCCCTCGTCATTTACTGCAAATTCCACGACTACCAGATCCGGCTTTTCTTTTCCATCCCGCAGGACATCCCTCTCAAAACGGATCATCCCAAGCTCTGACGGGGTTCCGCCCACTCCCGCTTTTATCAGTTTCACATTGTTATTTTTTCCGTATTTTCCGGCAAATGCCTTCCAGGACCGGTATGCGTAGCACTGTGTGTGAAGCGGAACTGCCCCGGCTCCCTGCGTGATGGATCCTCCTATATATGCTATGGTTACCGGCTCCCCAGCCCGCGCTTTTTCTACGACTCTTCTGATCCTGCCCGCATCTCCCATAGAAAGGAGTGACCGCTCTATCATTTCCTGATATCCGTGGGATTCCATATCCACCACGCGCTCTTCCTGCGGCTTTGGTACGAAAAATCCATCCTTTAAAAAGAAACGGACATTGACCCTTGCAGACTGTTCCGGCGTCTCAAAGACAAACCGGATCTGCCCCGGCACATCATCATCTGTTTTCCACTCTACCGTATCAAGCGGGATCCTGACTTCTGCGCCGTCCCCGCGCAGTTCTGTTTCTATGAGCGTTCCGCCGCCGTAGAGATCCTCTTTCCCGTACATCTGAAATACAAATGTGACCGGTTCTCTGCTATGTTCCATCTCCACGGATATACCGATGCTGTGCACCAGGCTTTTAAAGCCCTCCACCGTGCCAAGTTTCTTTAAAATTTCTTCATCACAGACCTCACCGGTCACTTCCGCACTGCTTTCAAGCCTTCCATCACTCTCGTAGATAAACTGGACTCCCCTGCCCTGATACTCCCCCTGCGTCTGGAGTGAGCCAAAGGTTTCTTTTTCTTTCATAATGTAAAAATAAGATCTGTCTTTTTCCGGATCTTTCGGTGCCACAGGTCCACTCATCTGTTCGTCCTCCTTCTCTCCGGCAGTCCAAGACCTGACTCCGGCAAATGCTTTCCCTTGCGCACAAACGTCAGTTTTTCCAGCAGAAATCCCGGTGTCCCCGCATAAATTCCAATTTCATTCTCTCCGCTCTGCAGCGTGACCTGCACACGGACAACGCGGATCTGATCCACCACCATTTTCGCCCATTCCGCACAGGACGGCTCGCCGGAACGGTATCCATCCGGAATCATCTCTATCTTTTGCGGTGCATTTCCATTGACGGCGCAGCCAAAATAGACACTGCCTCCCTGACAGACCGGATTTGCCGGAGCGGTATAGCAAATCATTTCGTATTCTCCCGCCTCCCTGACATAGATCTGATACGTCAGTTTTGGTGCCTGTCTGATCTGCTCTGCCATTTCAAAAAAAGTCTTTGTCTGCGGATATGCTTTCACACCAGATAACGTTTTTCCGTACTCCGGCAAAACATAAAATGCTCCCGCATCCGCCTTTTCATTGCAGATAAAGTGCTCTGCCTCGACAGAGAGCATCCCGTCTGTCTCATAAAATGCCTCCGCCGGACATCCCGGCAGATCTTTTTCCAGCAAAATTTTTACCGGTATCCTTCCACCCTCATAGCAAACCTCAAAATCATATGTCCTGTGGTCATTCTCCCAGTCTGTGATCTCATCTCTTTTTATCTGCACCGTGAGCACTTCCTCACGGTCTGTGACTCCCTGCATTTTTCCAGGCAGAACCCACGGACTTTTGCACTCGATATGATAAGGCACTTTTTCTTTCGAGCCGCCAAACAATAACAGGGAGGCTTCACTGACAGCCGGATCTAAAAACTGCCGCATCACGATCAATTTTTTCGTCCAGTCCCCGCCTGCCGTACAGACATCACCGCCCTCTGACATGGCAAAGATCCTCGGCTTATTTGCCGGTTCTATGAAGGTCATGAGCGGATACCTGCACTCCTCATCGTTCCAGTTCACAAAGCCGATGTGCTCTGAGAGTGCCATTCCATCCCATTTTCCATCCAGAAGCTGATGAAACCGTTCTGTGAGTAAACGGTCTTTTTCGATACATGCTTTTATTTTTTCTGCATAATCATTTGCACATACCGCTCCCATTTTTGCAAAAAATGAATTTTTTCCTGCATAAAGCTGCATATCAGATGCGTTTGCACTTCCCATTGCCGGGTAATATACCAGTTCCCAGAAAGCCGGCAGCATCTCTTCCGGCACAGAAGATAAAAGCTTTTCTGTCTCCGCTTCTAACCTTTCATTTTCCTTTTGTCTTTTGTCTGCCTCCCCAAAGTGCACCGGATGATAAGTATCTGCGCGCATCGCTTCCGGCTTGCAGTTATGATTCATTTTTGTATACTGCTGCATGATCCGATAAACTGCATCCTGCTGCGCCTCATAGAACCATCCACCAAATTCACGTTTCACCCAGTACGCAAGATAATCCTGCGGCGCATGAATCCTGCTGCTTCCCCATTTCTCATAATCATATGCGAGATCCATAAAGAAACTGAGCGGATACTCCTGAAATTTCAGATCACCGACATTGACGATCCAGATATCCCGCACACCAAAGTCATATGCCATCGTCATCTGATCCCAGATTTTAGGCAGATAAGAACTGTTCACCCACTCATAAGAGACCGGCGATCCGTGGTAATCAAAGTGATAATACATGCCAAAGCCCCCGCGGTGGGAGCGCATTTCCTCCGTCGGAAGTGTCCGCATATTTCCATAGTTATCCTCGCAGAGCATCAGCGTCACACCGTCTAAGCCATCCCAGTCTTTAAGCCCCGGCGTTGTCTCATCCCCGTAATAATAAGCCTCCACTTCTTTATAAAGTGCGAGCATTTCCGGTTCATTCTCCCCGACACATTCCCGGATGAGTTTTCTCTGTTCTGTGATGATCTCTTTTAACAGGGAAATATTCTGCTCTAAGGATGCATCCTCCCCAAGCATCAGAGAATCTCTCTCCCCACGCATGCCGATCGTGATGATATTTTCATATTTTCCACTGCGCAAAAGCCCGTCGCGCCAGTAACGGATCAGTCCCTCACGGTTGGTAAGATAGCTCCACTCATTTCCATAAACAGAATCCTCTCCACGCACCAGATCCCATTCTTCGCTGTGTCTTAAACATGGTTCATGGTGGGAATTGCTCATCACGATCCCGTAGCAGTCTGCAAGGCGGGCATTTTCCTCCCCCGGTCCATCCAGTGAAAAAGACGATGTCCACATTGCCGGCCACAGATAATTTCCTTTCAGCCGAAGCAGTGTCTCAAAGATCAGGTCATACATTTCTGCAGTAAATCCACCATAATGGGAAAATGTCCAGTTTCCGAACGCAGGCCATTCATCATTGATAAAAAACCCCCGGTATTTCACGGAGGGTTCTTTGCTCTGCATCGAGTCTTTTTCGGAAAAAATGATTTCTTTCTGCGGGGCAGGGACCACATCTGCAAAGTGGACAAACGGCGATACCCCCATAAGCTCTGAGATATGGAATAACCCATAGATTGTTCCCCGCTTGTCACTTCCTGCGATCAGCAGACTGCCATTTTTCAACACCTGAAACAGAAAACATTCCCGCTTTCCACACAGAGAGGAAAGTTCTATCCCTTCCTCTTCTGCGATCGCCTCTGACATCTCACTGTTTCCGAGCGTTGCCACATACACCTGCGCCGGCTGCAACTCTCCCTGCCATTTTATGATCTTCGGGCGGACACCTGTGACCTGCTCCACATCCCCACAAACCTTTTCTGTGATTCTATAGACACCCTCAAATGTCCCATCCTCCATCACAAATGCCGCCGCTTTTTGATCCTTTACCAAAATTGCTTCCATACGAGCACTCCTAATAAATTCTATAATTGCCGCTCAGTGCCAGATATGCGAAGAAATACAGACAGTTGTCATAATATCTTCTGTCCCCAGTGCGAAGCGGTGTCTCCCAGAAACGGTGGACACAGAGAAATGCATTTTTCTGGTCTGAGGCAAGTGCCGCCTGCGCATTGACCGCAGTCATCGCAACCGGATGCAGTGCCTTTCCTTCCAGAATGGTTCCGTCGGTCAGGAAAATACCGTCCCTGTCTTTCTCCTGCACGGTATCACAGAAAAAATTCAAAAACCGGTCAACATTCTCACTCTCCCACTCATCCTTTGCAAACCACTCATAGTCAAGGGCAATGTTTGCGATCGTCCGGTAGGCATCACTGTAATACCAGTCATGTCTGCCTCCCCACTGGTCTAAAACAGGCTGATACGGTGTTCCGTCAAATTCTGCATATTCCGCACTAAGACCAGTGACCGGATGACATGCACGCTTTAAGTAATTACGGCTCGCCTCCGCCGCCTCCTTAAAAAATGCCCGGTCCTCTTCTTTTGCCCACAGTGCGAACAACTCATAAAAATGAGGCAGATGATAGGACGGATCCGAAAAATCCACATCCGTGATAAAACGGATCAGATGATTTGAGGCATCCCACATGGCTCTGCCACCCTCTCCGTTTTCTCCCTTGTGGATGCAGGTGTGCAGCAACTCTTTCGCTTCCCTGCTGTAATTGAATATTCCTTCGCCGTCTCCCCAGCGGTGCGCTGCGAAAAACAGTGCCATCGCAAAAAATTCCTCACCATCCGGTGCTGCGCCAAAAGAATTTTTTGTTCCATCCAGCTGCACCGACCATGCAAAATATCCTGCATTTTCGCCTTCCTCTAAGTACATATAAGTTTTTGCCCATTTCCACAGGCGGTCAAATTCTTCTTTCCGGTCCATCTGGACACACATCATCATGCCGTAGGACATCCCTTCTGTCCGCGCATCATGGTTACCCGTGTCCTCGATATATGCCATATCGTCCTCGACGGGATGATAGATCCGCTCTGATTCTGCCCCGTAAAAAAGTGTATGGAAGATCTCATTTTTCCGCTTTTCTATGGTTTCCTTATCATAGCCTGCCTCCGCAAATACATTGCGGTAAGTTCCAGTCTCAAACGCTCCTCTTTTCATGCAACTTTATCCTTTCCTCTTATTCCTTGACACCGCCAATGGTAAGTCCTGTCACAAAATACCTCTGTAAGAACGGATACAGACAGATGATCGGCAGCATAGTCAGTATCGTTGCAGCGGCACGCACGGAAGTCGGTGTCACAGATCCTGCCGCATTTTTCATTGCCTCCACGGAATTTCCCTGGTTTGTGACGGAAGATAATAATTTCATCAGCTCATACTGTAAAGTTGTCAGGTTCGCACTCATACGGTTATAGAGCATTGCATCAAACCATGAATTCCACTGTCCGACTGCGACAAACAGTGCAACCGTCGCATATACCGGTTTGCAGAGCGGGGAAATGATCTTTAAGAAGATCGTGGTGTAACCTGCCCCGTCTAACTGCGCGGATTCTTCCAGACTGTCTGAGATACCATTCATATAAGTACGGATGACTAACATGTTAAATGCGCTGAACATTCCCGGAATGACATACACCCAGAAACTGTTTGTCAGGTGAAGTGTCTTAAATAACAGGAAGGTCGGGATCATTCCACCATTGACATACATGGTGATCACCCAGAACAGGGATAACTGTTTTTTAAACATGAAACGTTTTCTGCTGACAATAAATGCCAGAATCGCGTTGGCAAACAGTGCAAGTGCTGTTCCGATGACGGTTCTTGCAACCGTGATGTAGGCACCCATAATCAGGTTGTCTTTCTGCAGCACGGTAATATAATTTTTCCATGTAAATTTTCTCGGCAGCAGGTAGATCCCGCCGCGCAGCGCATCTGTTCCGTCATTCAGTGAGATTGCCAGCGTATTTAACACCGGATATAACGTAATGATCACAAACATGATCATAAATAATGTATTTAACGTTACGAAAACTTTGTCCGCAACGGATGTTTTCTTTCTTGATTTTCTTCTCTTTGTTGTTACTGCTTCCATACCAATACCCCCTAAAACAGCCTTTCTTCGCCGTTACGTTTTGCGATCTGATTGGCGATCACGATCAGAATGATACTAACCAGACTCTTGAAAATACCGGCTGCCGTACCAATGGAGAAATCATTCTGGCTGATGCCCCATTTTAATACATAAATATCGATGGTCTGCGATACGCTCTGTACCAGACCGTTTCCAAGCAGATACTGGATCTCAAAACCTGCATTCAGTACGTTTCCGACATTCATTAAAAGTAAGATCATGATCGTCGGCTTAATTCCGGGAAGTGTGACATATTTGATTCTTGCCCAGCGGCCCGCACCATCCATATTTGCAGCTTCATAGAGTGAAGGATCGATTGCTGTGATCGCAGATAAATAGATGATCGCATTCCATCCTGTCTCTTTCCATACATTTGCAAATGCCACGATCGGCCAGAAGTATTTCGGATATGCAAAGAAGTTGAGAGGCTGGTCTAAAATACCAAAGTTCACTAAAAGTTCGTTGATAATACCGGTGCCCGATAATGCATCATGTAAAATACCGGTAACAATAATCCAGGAAAGGAAATGCGGCAGATAAGAAATGGTCTGTACGACCTTTTTTCCTCCCTGTGATTTTACCTCGTTCAATAAAATTGCAAATACGATCGCCATCACAAAGGTGACGACCAGATTGATCACACCCATGGCAAGTGTATTTCTGATTACCCGCAAAAAGGTTGCATCGGAAAATAACTGCTGGAATTTTGCAAGTCCCACAAAAGAAGAATGAAGCAGGCCATCCTTCGGTTTATAATTCTGAAAAGCCATCAGCCAGCCGCCAAGAGGCAGATAACAGAAGATCACTCCATACACTACGATGATCGCTGACCATATTAAAAGAACCTTCTGCCGCTTTATTTCTTTCCATGTGATTTTTATCTGCGGCTCTTTGATTTTTTGTTTTTGTTTTTTTTTCGTTACTGTTATTGAAGCCATAGTTTCACTCCTCTTTTTTAAGAATGGGGACTGTCATTCGTCCAGTCCCCATCCCGTTTTCTCACAATTTTTACTGATATTTTTTTGCTTCCTCAATTCTGCGGTCTAATTCTGCCTGCATCTCATCAATAAATGCCTGCGGATTACAGTTATTGTAGACACCCATGTACTCTTCCCATGCACTGTCAAAGTCAGATGCCATAACGACCTTCGGAAGGTATTCATGTTTTACTTCGCCCATCTTTGTCCATGCCATGCCGCCCTCAGTTGCAGTCGTCATGTTGTTTGAATAGGAATACATCGGATACCACGGTCCCGGTGCCTCGCTGGTTCCAAGCATATCCACATAAGTCTCTGCGCCATATGCTTTAAAGCAGTTCTGTACGTCCTCGCTCAATCCGTCATAGAACTCTTTTGCCTGATCCCCCGATTTCATTGCATTAATGCCGTCACGGCTGGTACCGGAATACTGTGGGAAATAAGAATATGAACAGCTGTGGGATGCCTTGTAAGCGGTGTCGGAGGACTGCATTCTCATATCCTCGGTACGATAATACTCACCATTTTCATCCACATCATAATCCACACCTTTTTCGCCCCAGAAACGAAGATCATGTACTTCCTGGTCTAACAGATCATTGATGAACTGAAGGGCGCCCTCCACGTCTTCGCAGCTTGTGGTGATTGCAAGACCACTTGACACATTTAATGTTCCGCCGGAGTTGTGCCACTGGTTCTTCATACCTTCGTCGATCGTGATCGGAAGCGGTACATAATTGCAGCCTTCCTTGTCAAGTCCCTGCTGCTTAAATGCATCATTTACGTTGTATGCAAAATCCCACCACTGATCGATCATTCCAAGTACACGACCGGTTGATAATTTTGCAATGTACTCATCATAGGTCTGTGTAAAAGACTCCGGATCTACGATTCCTTTCTGGTACTCTTCATTTAATTTCTGGAAGTAACGTTTTGCTGTCGGTGTTGTATTGTAATCTACGATCTTTAATTCATCCGGGTCTACGATACAACTTCCATCATTTGGATAGCCATCCAAAAACTGTGGTGCATTTTCCAGACAGAAGTATCTCCAGTCATCGCAGAGGATCGTGTACGGGATATTTTCTGTTCCGTCATCCATGGTCGGATTTGCTTCATTGTATTTCTCGATCAGGTCAAAATACTGATCCATCGTATGGATCTCAGGATAGTCTGCCCACTTTAACACTCTCGTCTGGATCCAGAATGCCTCGTCACCGTGGGTGGTTGCTTTTTCTTCCCCGTAAATATTTCCAAACTGATTGATCCAGTAGATATGTCCATCATCCTGACGGAGTTTATCCCACTCCTCATCTGTAAAAAATTCTTTGATGTTTGGATATTTGTCTATGTAATCATCCAGTGCTACCAGCGCACCCGCATCATAGAGCTGTTTCATTCCGTCGCCGCCATCGATCATATCCGGATACTCACCGCCTGCGATCAGTGTTCCGACTGCCTCCTGTGCTGTCTGTCCGGTCAGCCATGTCTCCTTGCATTTTGCACCTGTGATCTCTGCGATCTTCTGCTCGATCTCATTGTCATCATTGATCTCTGTACCAGGTACTGCAAAAAATGCGGTAAACTCTTTCACGCCGGATGAATCATTTGTGTTTTCCCCTGATGAGCCTCCCTCTGTGGATGCTGCGCCATTTGTTCCTGTGGTATTGGTATTTCCCCCGCCACATCCGGTAAGCATTGACGCTGCCATTGCCATAACAAGCAATACTGACACTGCTTTTCTTCGTTTCATTTTTTCTCCTCCTTCTTAATCACATCTGATTTCTGTAAGATCTGTATCAGATTTTGTAATTTTATTTTACCAATTTGTCATTTTTCTACAACCGGACAAAAATCAAAAAAAGTCATGACAAATTTTAGTTTTTCATCTAAAATCTGTCATGACTCTCTATCACAGGTACTATTGTCCTCGTTTATTCATTTACACTGCGTGTCTTCTTGCGGTACGTTGTCGGCGTACATCCTTTGCTCTGGATAAACCGGTTAATAAAGTAATCCAGATCACGGTATCCTACTTCTTCCGCCACAAGATAGATTTTATCATCCGTCCTAAGAAGGATCTCCGCTGCCCGCTCGATCCTGTAATTATTCAGATATTCCTTGAACGATACACCATATTTTTTCCGGAACATCTGCCCTAAATAAGCACTGTTGACAAAATATTTCTTCCCGAGTTCTTTGAGCGTCAGATTCTCTGCATAATTTTTCCGGATCTCCCCCTCCACATCAAGAAGCACACCGCGGGACGCATTCTGCCTTAACTGTACCAGATAATCCGCATACTCCATGACGAATCTGCGGAAATGTGAAAGGCTTCCTCGGATCATATGTACCTGAAACGCATTTTCGCAGATATACTGTAACACCTCATCCTGATTGACGCTGTCATCCTGCTCCATCGCAAGGGAAACCAGACGGTACAGGAGATAATTCATGTTCATCTGTACCAATTCCGGGTTCATTCCCGCCTCATTCATCTCCTCATAGATCGCTGCAACATTATCCTCGATCCTTTTCTTGTCATTCTCTTCCACACTCCGCAGCAGATCCTCGATTTTTTTGTGGCTCACCACAATACCGGACGGATTTTTCTGCTCTTTCGAATAGTACAATAGATTCGGCATCACCTTAAAATTGGAAAAAGTCTTTGCGATCACTGCCGACCGGAAAGATTCTGAGATATCACTGATATCTTCCACCTCACTGCCGACATACATCACGACCGGATGGACTGTGCTTTTCTGAATCTTTTCCAATAGCAGATTGATATATTCCTGCTCCCGCAGTCCCTTTTCCTGCGAAATTTTTTTACAGAAAATAAATCCCACATCATAACATTCTTCCTTGCCTTCCGCGTCTAAGAATGTAAGACAGCTGTATTCACCTCCAAGATACTGCATGCAGGCTTCATATATCTGTCTCTGGAGCTGCCGTTTCTTTTCCGGTCCTATGTCCGTATCCGTCTCGCCATCCTCCGACTCGATCCCGATATAGCGGATCCCTCTTCCAAAATCCACCTGTCCTTTAACATAAGAGAGTGCCGTTTCCTCCTGTCTGCCGAGCAAAAGTGTCTGCATCTGCTGCACAAAATACGCTTTTCCGATTTTCCGGATTCGCTCGCTCTCTTCCTTTTTATCCTGCTGCATCTGTTTTACCTTTGAAAGCAGTGCAAGGAGCTGGCTTTTCTGGATCGGCTTTAATATGTAATCCGTACACTGCCATTTGATTGCCTCTTTCGCATAGGTAAAGTCTCCATAACCGCTCAGTATTACAAAAAATGCCTCTGACAGATGCGTTTCCCTGATATATTTTAAAAATTCCAGACCATTCATAACCGGCATTTTGATATCCGCTAAGATCAGGTCGACCGGATTACTCTTTAAAAATTCTACCGCCTCACTGCCATTCCCCGCAGTTCCCACAATCTCAAATCCTTCTTTTTCCCAGTCAATCAACGCAGAAAGTCCCTGTACGATAAATGGCTCATCGTCCACAAGCAGCACTTTAAGCATTCTATCCCCTCCATTCTTTCTCCCATAAAATTTTCCCTATCTTCTCCTTTTTATGAAATTGCATTCAAAGGTATCACTACAGATACTTCTGTTCCAACACCTCTTTCACTTTCGATATGAAATTTTACATGATCTCCTGTATACATTTTCAGTCTCACGCAGGCATTGATCACACCTACCCGTCCTTTTTCTTTAAGCATCTCGATATTTGCCTCTTCCATGCGTTCCTGCAGATAATTCAGATATTCTTCCGGCATCCCCTCCCCGGTATCCTCCACTTCAAGATGCAGATTATTTTTATCTTTATATACACGGACAAAGATCCATGACTGTGACGCTTTTCCCTCAATACCATGCACACATGAATTTTCCGTAAAAGTCACTAACGATAATTTAGGAATCTGGTACTCCCTGCAGTCATCCTCCATTTCAATGCTGTATCTTAGCCGGTCACCAAAACGGTATTTCTGAAGTTTTAAATACGACTCCACAAAACCGATCTCCGCACCAAGGCTCACAATATCTGTTCCCCACTCCACATACTGCCGTTCTATCAGCGAAAGCTGTTCGATCATTTCCGCTGTCTCATCCTCATGTTTTAAGATGCTCCGCATGCGGATATTTTCCAATACATTGAATAGAAAATGCGGGTTGATCTGGCTGTGAAGTGCCAGAAGTTCCGCCTTTTGTCTGGCAATATCAGCATCCTGTCTGGCAATCTCCGACTCCTGCTGTTTTAACCTGCTCTCATAAACCGTCTCGATCAGATGATTCATCCGGTTTGCCATGGAATTATAATGCTGCATCAGCTGGCTGATCTCATCGGTTCCTGATATTGTTTCCACCACTTTTAATTTTCCGGTATGATCCTGCGAAAAGGTATCTTCCAACAGATGCAGACGTACTGTAAACGAACGGTTTAGAAACTGCATAAATACCCACGGGAGAAAAATATTGATCAACACCAGCAGGATCATCGGTATGGCATTGTTCCACAAAATTTTTGAGATCTGTATTTCCGGATACCGCACATAGATCTTCATCGGCTGTCCGTATAATTCTTTCTCCTGCACATAACACTTGTGCATGGTACCCTTATCAAACCTCTCAAAAGATTCTTTTATATTGTTTCTTCCGGTATTTGAAAAGATAATCTTATCACCGCTGCAGATATACACCTCTGATTCATAATTTGCCCTCAAAAGTCCGGTATTGACCGCATTATAATCCAGATCAATCTTTAAAACTTTTTCATGCGGATCTAACATATAACGGTTTAATTTCCGGATAATCGACACCTTTCTTAAATCCGTCGGAGATGTATCGTGCGTTTCATCCATGTAGGCACAAAATACAAAATTGTTCCCGGAATCCTGCAGTTTCTGATACCATTCCGTCTGTTTTACACGTCCTAACTTTTTGAACTTTCCACCATTTACGATCGTATCATTGTCGGCATACATCGTGATCTCAACGCTGCTGTTGCCAAGCGAACTGTCAAACAGGGAATCCTGCATCAGCTCCTGATACGCTTCATAAAATGCCAGATGGGAATCATAATCGGCATTCAGAAAATTGTTGATATACTTATTCATATAAATATTTTTTGAGATTGTGAGTGCTTCTTCTACTGCCTTGTCAATGCTGTACTCTGCCACACTCGCTATATTTTCTGTCACCTGTTTTCTTGCATTGTGTTCCTCCGAAAATATCATTCCGACTACAACACTGTCTGTCAGGGCGACCGGCAGGACCACACAACAGACATACAAAAGAATCAGTTTCTTTTGTATGCTGTAAGTGTCAATTTTTTCTTCGATTTTTTTACAGAGACGCACAATTATTTTCATAACATCAGACTTTCCACTGTTTTTCCTGTGAGTTTCTCACTGCGTGAATCCGGCTGCATGCCTCCGACAAAAATCTCGAAGTGTCCGGACGGCAGGATCTTTTCACCGTTTTCATCATACAGCATAAATGCCTCTGATTCCAGCCGGATATTGATTTCTTTTTCTTCCCCGGCACAGAGTGGAAGTTTTACGATCTTTTTTAACTGGCCATGCGGCATCTTTGAATGTTCTGCCTTCACGTAGACCTGCACTGTCTCAGTCCCATCCATTTTTCCGGTATTTTTTACAGACAGACCGATCGTCACTCCTTCTGACACCACTGGTTCCTGCTCTAAAAATCTCACATTTTGATATGCATACTCTGTGTAGGAAAGCCCATAGCCAAACGGATACAATGCTTCCTGTTCCATATACCGGTAAGTTCTTCCCTGCATGGAATAGTCCTCGAAATCCGGCAGTTCTTCCGTGGTACGGTAAAATGTGACCGGCAGTTTTCCTTCCGGGTTTGCTTCCCCAAATAAAATATCCGCAATGGCAGCTCCGCCTCTTGCCCCCGGATACCAGCCCTGTACGATCGCATCTACATGCTCATCCGCCCAGTTCACCGCAAGTGCACTTCCCGATAGCAGAACTAAAATAACAGGCTTGCCACAGGATACAGCAGCCTCTAAGATCTCCTCCTGCAGTCCCGGCAGGTTCAGATCCGGTTTGTCACCACTGCCGTACTCATTGCCGGCATCTCCCTCTTCTCCCTCAATGCCCGCGTCAAGTCCCAGCACTGCGACAACCACATCACTCTCCTTGCATACGCCAAGTACTTCTGACATGCGGTCATTTTCCTGTGCCAGATTGCTGGTGCGGTCCTTATAAAGATGGCAGCCCTCCGAATAGAGCACCCTCACATCGTCGCCGACATAATCTTCAATCCCCTCTAACACAGTAATGTAACGTGATGCCGTTCCCTCATAATTGCCGACTAACGCGCGTCTGCTGTCCGCATTTGGTCCGATCACGCCAACCGTTTTTATTTTATTTTTATCAAGCGGTAATATATGCTCCTTATTTTTTAGCAGGACAACGGTTCGTCTTGCCACCGCCTCATTTAATTTTTTCATCTCTCTGCTGTCTGCGGCAAGATAAGGGATTTTATCGTATGGGTTTTCTTCTTTTTTATCGAACACACCAAGTTTCATCCTCGCCATAAACAGATTTGTGACAGCCTCGTCTAAGCGTTCTTCTTTGACCAGTCCCTGTCTCACCGCCTGAACTAAAAATCCAAACAGAGTACCACAGTTTAAGTCACAGCCGTTATTCATCGCCATCGCAACCGATTCAATCGCAGTGCCTGTCACATGATGTCCCTCATGGAAATCACGGATTGCCCAGCAGTCTGACGTCACATGCCCCGAAAATCCCCATTCTTTTCTCAGAATATCGATCAGCAGACGTTTGTTTCCACAACACGGCACTCCGTTCGTCCGGTTGTATGCCCCCATCACTGCCTCCACTTTTCCTTCTTTTACGCACGCCTCAAATGCCGGAAGATATGTTTCCCTTAAATCCTGCTCCGTCACCTCTGCATCAAATTCATGGCGCACCGCTTCCGGTCCGCTGTGTACCGCAAAATGTTTTGCACATGCAGCCGCCTTTAAATAATTTTCATCATGCCCCTGCAGACCCTCAATATAGCGGACTCCAAGACGGCTGGTCAGATATGGGTCTTCCCCAAACGTCTCATGTCCTCTGCCCCATCTTGGATCTCTGAAAATATTGACATTCGGTGACCAGAAAGTCAGGCCTTTATAGATATCCGTATCCTTTCCCTCCTGCTGCATGTTAAACTTTGCCCGTGCCTCCGTCGACACTGCATCACCGACCTGCTCTAACAGATCCTCATCAAATGTTGCCGCCAGACCGATTGCCTGTGGAAATACCGTCGCCGTGCCGGCCCGCGCCACACCGTGCAATGCCTCATTCCACCAGTTATAAGCCTTTATATTTAACCGTTCCACCGCCGGTGCCTGATACAGAGTCTGTGCCACTTTTTCTTCCAGTGTCATTTTCCCGACCAGCTCTGCAGCACGTTTTCTATAATTGTCCAGTTTTTCTGTATTCTGATTTAATTCCATATGTTTGACCCTCCCTGCAATATACACTTCCAGTATTGATTTTATGTTAGCAAATTAAAAGTTCACTGTCTACACCATTTTTTTATAGAACATATCCGAGTAAATCATAGATATTTTTTTGGAAACTGTTTCTTATCGTTTACATGTAAATTTTCAGATGGTATAATAAGAATGCGCAAGCGGTTGTTCATTTTATCATTTTATATTAAATTAAGAAAGGATATCACCGCCACAGTGCTCAAATCTGCTTCTAAGGCCAGACAATACGAACCTGTCATCCGGCGGTGGGGGTTTTATATGAAAACAGAAAAACTTTATTTTGGAGCTGCATACTATTCCGAATACCTTCCATACGACCGTGTGGAAAAGGATATGGAAATGATGGAAAAAGCAGGCATGAATGTTATCCGTATCGCGGAATCAACATGGAGTACTTTAGAGCCGCAGGAAGGCGTGTATGATTTTACTCATATCGACAGAATGTTAGACGCTGCCGCACGCCACCATATTTCCGTGATCGTCGGGACACCGACCTATGCCGTACCGACATGGCTGGTAAAAAAATATCCGGACATCCTGGCAATCACCCAGAACGGCCGCGAACGATATGGCCACCGCCAGAATATGGATATCACAGACCCGGATTACCTCTCCCACGCAGAGCGTGTGATCCGCGTTCTGATGGAGCATGTGAAAGATGTGCCGCATGTGATCGGCTATCAGCTTGACAATGAGACCAAAAGTTATGGAACTGCCGGTCCCCGTGTCCAGGCAATGTTTGTAGATTATTTAAAAGAAAATTTTCCGGATATCAATGATTTTAACCATGAGTTTGGACTGGATTACTGGAGCAACCGTGTGAATGACTGGGATGATTTCCCGGATGTCAGAGGTACGATCAACCAGAGTCTTGCCGCTGAATTTTGTAAATTTCAGCGTTCACTTGTCACTAAATTTTTGAGCTGGCAGGCTGATATTGTCCGCGAGTACAAACGGGATGATCAGTTTATCACACAAAATTTTGATTTTGACTGGACCACACACTCGATCGGTTATCAGTCCCAGGTCGACCAGTACGATGCCTCACGCTGCATGACAGTGGCTGGTGCCGATATTTACCATCCTTCTAATGAGGAACTGACCGGTGCAGAAATTACCGTATGTGGAAATATCTCACGCAGTCTGAAAAAGGACAATTATCTGATCTTAGAGACCGAGGCTCAGGGACTGACTCCGTGGCTTCCTTATCCGGGACAGCTCCGCCTGCAGGCATACAGCCATATCGCAAACGGCTCTAACAGTGTGATGTACTGGCACTGGCATTCGATCCACAATGCAATTGAAAGTTACTGGAAAGGTGTGCTCTCCCACGATTTTTCTGAAAATGAGACTTACCGTGAAGCTGTCGTGATCGGAAACGAATGGAATAAGATCGGTTTTCATTTAAAAAACCTGAAAAAAGAAAACAAGATCGCCATTATGCTTGATAATGCCTCGCTGACCGGATTCACCCAGTTTCCGCTTGAAAAAGCCGGAGCCAACGGCTACAACACTGTGATGCGCTGGTTTTCAGATGCCCTCTACCGCTTAAATATTGAGTACGATATGATTTCTTCTAGGGAACAGGATTTTTCCGGCTATGAATGTCTGATCGTACCGGCACTCTACAGTGCACCGGAATCTCTGCTTCTGGCATTAGATTCCTATGTCAGAAACGGCGGACATCTGATCACCACATTCCGAAGCGGTTTTTCCGATGAATATTTAAAGATTTATCCGGACATGCAGCCACATATCCTGCATGAATGTCTGGGACTTCACTACGATCAGTTTACACACCCGCATCATGTGGATATCGTGCCGGTTCAAAGCGATGTCATGGCGGCTGCACAGGAGCATTTTTCACATCCGGATGACTCTGCCTTTTCCCTGACCTCCTCCGCCTGTGAATGGATGGAGCTTATCACCTGTGATACCGCTGTACCGGTATTAAAATACAGTCATCCGGCATATGAACGCTATGCCGCTGCTGCAAAAAATCAATATGGAAATGGTTCCACACTTTATTTTGGAACGATGTTTGAAAATGATGAACTGTTAGAATCCGTGCTTTTATCTTTCCTGCACGAAACCGGCTTTTCCGGTGGAGATCTTTCCTCAGATGCACCGCATTATCCACTCATTGTAAAAAGAGGTATCAATGATTCCGGTAAAGAATTGTGCTACTATCTGAACTATTCAAAGGATCCGGTTTCTGTCACACACCGAGGAAAAGACGGCATAGAACTGGTTTCAGAAACATCCATTGTCTGTGGAGATAAAATTGACTTAGGCGGATGGGGTGTTGCTGTGGTTGAAATGTAACATTTCTTTTATAGATTTTACCAAAACGCTGTTTCCATTGATTTATCATGGATTCAGCGTTTTTTGCAATGTCAGTGTACAATTCAATTACACCGTTCTTTTCCCATACATCTCAAAATACTCCCCCGCCTGCTGCAGGGATATATTTAATTTTTCCTGTAACTTTTTCAAAATATCCTCTTTGGAAAAACTCATATCGAGGCAGATTTCTATCATGCCCTTCGCTTCTCCCCGTGTTTCTCCTTCTGCTCTGCCACGAACTTCTCCCTCTGCTCTGCCACGTGCTTCGCTCTCCGCGATCAGATCTTCGATTGCCTTACACATCTCTATCTCCTCCTCTTCTTCTGATACTTCAATCGGTGTATTCGTGATCGTCTTTATCACTCTTACCGCATTCATTTCTATGCTTCTATGGGTATCTGTCCTCAAAAATTCTAACAATTTATCTTTATTTTTCGAGTACTTGATATACCCTATAACCTCCCTCATACTTGTGGAAAATTTATTTAGTTGTTCTTCCGTCAACTTCGCCGGATCGATCAGATGAATCCGGTAATTCTCCACAAAACTTAAGAGTTCCATATCTCTTGTCGACATCATTTCGTGCAATGATAACGGACCATCCCATTCCTCTGCTCCAAAATGAATCACAAGCGTAATCACCGGTCTGATATGATCTTCCTTTAAAAATCCGGACAGATACTCACCATTATTTTTTCCCGAAAAATCATTTTTGTTCCGACGGTGTTCGGCAGCTATATCCGCCACCTGTCTGCCATATTGCAGGGCATCATAGATGGCATTTCTGACGGGCATCGCATAATGAACATCCGTCTGGTTCTCGATACCTAATAAAACATACGACATCTTTTCATCCTGTTTGATGACTGCTGATTTTAAAATATCGCGGTATTTCTGCACCGCATCTGTTTTTTTCCTGCTCTGCCGGCAGTTTTCTTTCTCACAGATCCATTTTTCACAGAACTCCACTCTGTTTCCTGCACTTTCCCTTTCTTATCCTCACCGGCTTTTTCTTCATCACCAAACGGCAATGCAATCTCTGTCGGATCAATCTCTTTCAGCTTTGCCGGATCAATCACCTTTTTCCCATTGTAGATCAGATAATTAAACGCATCTGCAAATACGGCATTTTCCCGCATATACTCTTTTGTTACCATGTCCGCTGTCCCCATTTGTTTCTCCTCCTCTGTGTTGTTTAGGAGAAATCTTTGGGTTTCTAAGAATTCTCCCTGCTTAAATATGTGAGTAATAAAAGCATTGAAAATTCTTATGATTTCGATCTGTTCATAGAATGGCGCATATGCCTGTGTAGATAATTCAGAATGTCATGCTTTATAAGAATTATATTAATTTATATTGTTTTTAAACAATATGTTTCCCATACATCTCAAAATACTCCCCCGCCTGCTGCAGGGATATATTTAGTTTTTCCTGTAACTTTTTCAAAATATCCTCTTTGGAAAAACTCATATCGAGGCAGATTTCTATCATGCCCTTCGCTTCTCCCCGTGTTTCTCCTTCTGCTCTGCCACGAACTTCTCCCTCTGCTCTGCCACGTGCTTCGCTCTCCGCGATCAGATCTTCGATTGCCTTACACATCTCTATCTCCTCCTCTTCTTCTGATACTTCAATCGGTGTATTCGTGATCGTCTTTATCACTCTTACCGCATTCATTTCTATGCTTCTATGGGTATCTGTCCTCAAAAATTCTAACAATTTATCTTTATTTTTCGAGTACTTGATATACCCTATAACCTCCCTCATACTTGTGGAAAATTTATTTAGTTGTTCTTCCGTCAACTTCGCCGGATCGATCAGATGAATCCGGTAATTCTCCACAAAACTTAAGAGTTCCATATCTCTTGTCGACATCATTTCGTGCAATGATAACGGACCATCCCATTCCTCTGCTCCAAAATGAATCACAAGCGTAATCACCGGTCTGATATGATCTTCCTTTAAAAATCCGGACAGATACTCACCATTATTTTTTCCCGAAAGCTCTTTTTTGTTCCGGCGGTGTCCGGCAGCTATGTCCGCCACCTGTCTGCCATATTGCAGGGCATCATAGATGGCATTTCTGACAGGCATCGCATAATGGACATCCGTCTGGTTTTCGATGCCCAAAAGAACATAGGACGTTCTTTCATCCTGTTTGATTACCGCAAATTTTAAAAGATCACGGTATCTCTGCACTGCATCTGTTTTTTTGCCTGCTCTGCCGGCAGTTTTCTTTCTCACCGATTCATTTTTCACAGAACTCCACTCTGTTCCCTGCGCTTTTCTATTCTTATCTTCACCATCTTTTTCTTTACCGGCTTTTGCTTCATCATCAAACGGCAGTGCAATCTCTGTCGGATCGATCTCTTTCAGCTTTGCCGGGTCAATCACCTTTTTTCCATTGTAGATCAGGTAATTAAATGCATCCGCAAATACGGTATTTTCCCTCATATACTCTTTTGTTACGATGTCCGCTGTCCCCATTCATTTCTCCTCCTCTGTGTTATCTGGGAGAAATCTCTGGTTCTTTAGAATTCTCCCTGCTTAAATGTGTGGACGATAAAAGCATTGAAAATTCTTATGATTTTGATCTGTGAATAGAATGGCGTATATGCCCGTGTAGATAATTCAGAATGTCATGCTTTGAATGGATTTTAGCATATTGCTTATACTATGTCATCAAAAAGACGTTATTTTAATGATATTTGTAATTATTGCACAAAAACGTAGTCGGATAACACATAAAAAATAATCTCTAATTTTTTTGCGGAAATATGTTTTTCCTTGCGAAGTTCTCGTATCTTGATGCCACATACATTTTTACGATCATCGTTATACCAAAATGCTTTCATGCATGTTCTCCATCCATAAAATATGCTTGTCAAGAAGAATTTATATTGTTTATATATAAAACGCGCCTTATAATTATGCTTGTTAAGCAGAAAATATAAAAACTAAGAAAACAAGTAACGAAAAGAGGATGATGTCGAGAAAAACTATGGTAGAAACACCGGAAATATAATATCCGGCGAAAGAACAAAAATTTTAAAAATCGAGAGGATATGAAACTCATATATTTACAGAAGATACCCTAAAAGAGGAGTCAGTCATGTTGACTCCCTTTTTTACAAATATTTCTCTACCAGGATCTCCCCGATCGTCTGGCTTCCCGCCACAATATCGGAATTTCCGGTGATATCCACCGGTTTTCCTTTATAATCCGTGACTTTTCCACCCGCTTCTTCCACAAGGAGCATTCCGGCTGCATAATCCCAGGGTTTTAAACTGCGTTCGAAGTATGCATCGATTCTTCCTGCCGCCACATAGGCAAGTTCTAATGCTGCGGAACCAAGTCTTCGGATATCCGCACAATCCGTAAATACCTTTTCAAAAATTCTAAAATTTTCTTTTGCAAGTTCGCGGTAATATGGACTTGTTCCTATGGAGATCAGACACTCGGAAAAATTCTGCCTTTTGCTGACGGAGATTGGACTGCCATTTAACAATGCTCCCTTTCCCCGTTCTGCCACAAATATTTCATCAGAATACGGATGATATATGATTCCAAGCGTTAGTACACCCTTTCTTGCAAGTGCCAGTGAAAGTGTACTGTTTCGGAAATCATGGATCAGGTTGGTCGTCCCATCCACCGGATCTAAGATCCAGACATCACCGTCAAAGTCAATATCGCTGTTGTCCTTTTCCTCCCCCATAAACTGAATTTCCGGGTACAGTTCATAGAGTGCGGTTTTTACCTGCTCCTGCACTTTAAAATCGATCTGTGTCACAAAATCCGCAACACCCTTTACCTTGATCTGTGATGAGCCCTCACGGTCTAAAAATAACGGTTTGACCTGTTTTACGATCTCTATGATTTTTTGTGTATCAACACTCATGCTACTGCTCCCCTTTTATTTTTACAATTTCCTTTTCATTTCGCACAATATCACTTATTTTTGCAGTTTCCTTTTCATTCCGCGCAATATCTCTTTATCCTCCGCCGATATCCGGTAAGATTCGATCATTTTCTGGATCGCCTTATTGTATGTTTCGTCATCCAAATGATTCTCCAGTAAAAATGCATGTGTTTCCTTTGGGTACTTTGCATATGCAGTTGCAACGCCCCACGCAACTCCCATTTTCCTGTAATATCCCGGATGGTCGAGTTTGTCCCACACAGACAGCACGCGCGCAATATATTCTTCTGTCAGAAAATGATCCATCAGCATAACTGCAACGACACGCTGCTCAAATTCCTGATCCGATTTCGCATACGGCATCAGAAAATTCCAGACTTTTTCGCGGTGTTTCTGCGCAATTTTAAAAGTTGCACAAAAGCAGTCATTGACCGACCAGTCATGGATCTTCGGGATAAATGCCCGCACATATTCCAAAAGCTCATCGATCTCTCCTTTTGCATATCCGAGTACGAGTCCCTGCAGCATGATCTCCTCATAAGTATCGCAGGCAGCGTGTTCTAAATACCCGCGCCAGTCCTCTTTTGCAATCTTTTTTGCAAGAGTGCGCAGCTTTGGGATACGCACACCTATGATCGGATCTGTTCCGGGAATCAGACCGGATGTAAACTTCTGAAATTTTGGTTCTGCTTCTGCCTTTAGCCATACGCAGATCTCTTCGTTTGTCATGTGCGGCTCTCCTTGTTTTTATTGTAAACCAAATGCCTTTTATATTAACATACCACACAGGACAGATGAAAACCACCTCTAATTTTCATAGAGTTCCCCATCCACGATACGAACCACTCTCTTCGCATGTTCGGCAACGCTTAAATCATGCGTGATCATGACGATGGTATTTCCCATATCACTCAGACACTGAAATAGTTTCAGCACTTCTTTTCCGCTGTTACGGTCTAAGGCTCCGGTCGGCTCATCTGCTAAGAGGATCGCCGGCTGTCCGACCAAGGCACGCGCGATTGCAACACGCTGCTGCTGACCGCCGGAAAGCGCATTCGGTTTGTGATCGATACGCTCTGCAAGCCCTAACATTGCAATGGTATCCATGCTGGCATCTCTTGCATCCTTCAAGGTCATTCCACGCATCAAAAGCGGCATGACGATATTCTGAAGTACATTGTAGGTCGGAATCAGATGATATTTCTGGAAAATGAATCCGATCTTCTGGTTGCGGATATTAGTCAGTTCTTTTTCCTTTGCCTTTTCGATCTCCACACCGTCAAGGTTATAGGTTCCCTCGTCTAAGACATCCATGCAGCCGATGATATTCATCAGGGTACTTTTGCCGGAACCGGATGGCCCTAAGATGGCAAGGTATTCTCCCTGTTCGACGGTCAGGGAAATGTCTTTTAATACATGCAGGGAACCAGATCCCATCTTGTAGGATTTGTTGACATTTTGCATGGTGATGATCTCGGATGTGTGTTCTGCTGTGGCAGTTTTTTCGGTGTCTGCCGGTATATGTTCATTTGCAAATGGTTTTAGGATTTGTGCTGCGTCCATGTGTGCTCCTTTCTGTGTGTGGCTCGCATGGCTGATTTTAAAACTCAGTTTTTCCTTTTTGAATATTGTGAAACTGGCACTGGTTTAGCGAAGGCACGCTCTCGCTGCGTGTCGCTCGTAGCGGATACTAAGCGCATAAAATACATGCGCTAAGTACCGACGGCTCCCCAGCACCTTCTTATAAACCAGTGCCAGTTTCACAATTATTTTCAGTTTTTGATGAGTTTTACAATCAGCCATGCTGCCGTTACGTTACTGTAACATCCAGATTTCTTCGATTATTTCATTTCCGTCACTATCTGTTTCTACCAATATTTTTAGCAGATCACCTGAGGCAAGGCGTGAGAAGGTGGTCGTAGTGTCAGATGTTGTATGTACGGTTACGCCAACAGGTATCATAGTTGTGACTGTCTCGCCTGTCATATCGGACATGCCGCCCGGTGCGCCCTGCGGCATCTCGGTGCTGTCCATGTCGGGCGGCATCTGCATTTGACCGGACTGCTCTGTACTTTCTGTATCGGTCGATGTACTTCCCATATCTGACGGTGCCTGATTCTGACCGGACTGCTCTGTACTTTCTATATCAGTTGATGCACCACTCATATCCGGAGGCGTCTGATCTCCACCGGATGATCCATCCATATCCGGTGGTGTTCCCATACCGGATTTATCTTCATCTGAACCTATGCCGCCGCTCTTATCACTTTGACCTGCAGAACCTGTGCCGCCATCATTCTTATCACTCTGACCTGCTGAACCTGTGCCGCCATCACTTTTATCACCCTGACCTGTACTGTCCGAACCGGCACCATCTTCCGCCTTTGCCTTCTCCTTCGCCCGTTCTTCCGCCGCCTTCGCCACCGACTCATCCACTTCCATATAAGTAACTTCATTCCCCTCAATCGACGAAACATACGCATAGACATACTTCTGATGATCCCCCAGCGCACTTTCCGTCTCAACTCCACCTATCCGCCACATCACACATGCCGCAATAAGTACAATCACTAATACAATTACAACCACAATCGTTACTTTCTTCTTCATCAACCGCCTTAAACCTTTCCCTCTTTTACTCTGCCCCCAGCGCCTCCACCGGCACCAGTTTCGACGCCTTATACGCCGGATAGAATCCAAACAGTGTTCCCGTGATGAGTGCAAACAGCAGTGCAATCAGGAATGCTGCCGGTGTCAGTTCAACACGCACACCAAGATACTGTGCCACCGGAGTGACGAGCAGGCTTGCCACAATGCCAAGCACGCCGCCGATCAGACTGATTGCAGCCGCCTCCGCTAAAAATTCAAACAAAATATTCCTCTGGGAGCAGCCGATTGCCTTTAAAATACCGATCTCATTGGTGCGCTCTTTGACAGATACAAACAATACGTTCATGATGCCGATACCACCGACCACAAATACAATGGCTGCCATAGCCATCAGAAGCATCGTCAATATCTCATTGGACGCCGATGCAGCTTCCATCTTGCTTCCCGCATCCTCAAAGGTAAATTCTGCATTCGGATAGGAAGTTGCAAGCACTTCCGTGATCTCCTCCGTGACACCGGACACATTGCTTACATCCTCCGCGATCACGGTGATAGTCGGACTTACATTCGTTCCCACTAAATATTTCACCCCGGTCGCATACGGAATGAAAACGGAATCATCCGGGCTGATACCGGAAGCCACCGTACCCATAGAAGAAAGCACCCCGTTTACCACATAAGATCGGTCATCGATATAGATCACACTGCCATATGCATCGATTGCACTTCCAAAGATCTCTTCCGCAATAGAAGCGCCTAGCACGCAGACTTTTTCTTTATTCTCATCATCGGATTCTGTGATAAAATCTCCGACTGCAAGACTGAGATTACTGATAGCTGCATAGCTGTCCTTGACTCCGGCGATCGAGTAGGTCTGTGCCTCATCGAGATCACCGCCATCCACGGTAGACCTTGTCATATAGGAGATCGTTGCCGCTGAGATCCCGGAGACAAAAGTTTCAATATCGTCCACGTCATCTTCATCTAACGTGATATTTTCCTGGTTCATGCGGTCTTCCATATCACTGCCGCCGCCAAAGAAGCCACCCATGTCACCCGGCATGCCGCCTCCGTCACCACCATTTCCACCTCCGGGGCCACCCGACGGTCCACCGCCGGAAGAGTCGCCACCGCCCGTAAATCCTCCCGAAGGTCCACCGGAAGCCCCTGACCCTCCCGATGAACTGCTGCCGGATGGTGCACCGCTGCCGGAAGGCATCATCATCATTCCTGAGTCTGATGAGTCATCGGAACTTTGATTTCCACCACGGTTTTTATCACCGCCGTCATAGGAAATATCGATTGCACCTGCATTTAAGTTTTTAAACTGGTCTGCCACATCCTCCTGACCGCCTTTTCCGATGGCAATCACCATCACGATCGTTGCCGCGCCGACAATGATACCGATCGACGTCATGATTGTTTTAAATTTATTCTGGGTAATATTGATCCAGACAAGTCTTAATAATTCCGATGGTTTCATTCGCCCGTCACCTGACTTTCTATCAGAACCGTCTCTCCCTCGGAAAGTCCCTCCGTGATCTCCACATTGACGCCATCGGAAAATCCGGTGGTCACCTCTTTTTTCTCAATGGTTCCATCACTGTCTTTGACTTTCACATAAGATGCCGTTCCCTCGTTGATGATCGCTTTATTAGAAACATAGACAACGTCTGCCACCTGTTTTTCAATGAATGTCACATTTCCTGTCATATCCGTGTAAATGCCGTCCACGTCACCATTTATTTTTACCGTCACATTATAAGAGACTGTGGAAGAACCACTCGATACGGAAGTATCAATACTTTCAACTTCTCCGGAAAACGTCTGATCCTCGTAGGCATTCAGTTCGATCATGACCTCGTCCCCGATTGCGATCTCAGAGATATCCTCCTCGGAAACGGATACCGTCATCGTCACTGCATCTGTATCCGCAAATGTCACTATGCTCGTACTTGTGGATAGATCATCTCCTGCCTCATATCCGACCGACATGATCATGCCGTCATAATCCGAATAGATTGTGCCATCTCCGACAAATATCTCAAATTCAGATAAAGCCTCTTTGGCATCTGTCAACGTGTCCTGCGCCGTATCCACTGATACATCCACGCCTGTCACATCTGCGGAATACTGGCTGTCTGCATTTTCGTAGGATAACATTGCCTCTTTGTATTTTTTCTCTGCCTCCACGGATTTTGTAGTGTATGCACTCTTTGCCGCTTTTAATTTATTGTACAGTTTGTCATAATTTTCCTGCTCATCTGCAAGTGACTCACTTAAATCCATTCCACTGTCGATCATTTCCTGATAATAGGTAAGAAGTGCCTGTGACTCATCCACTGCCTCCTGGGCCTCATCCACCGCATCCTGCAGTTCACTGATGGTTGCCTCATATTCTTCCTGTGCAACACTTCCCTCCGCCACACTTAAGTTATAAGAATAGTTCGCACTTACCTTTTCTTTTGCCGAACTGAGTGCTGCAGAGTTATAATCTGCCGAAGCCTCCGTCACAGCTTCCTTTAATTTTTTCCTGTATTTTTCAATGCTCTCATCTGTCAGCTTTAACAGTGCATCGCCCGCTTTTACCTGCTGTCCGACTGAAACATACACTTCCTCTACCTCCAGTACCACCGATGAATTATTGGTGGATGTTCCTGTTGTCTGGGTTCCACTTGTCTGGCTGCTGCCAGAATTTGAAGACGTACTGATATCTTCATCCATATCCTGTGAAATGCTTCCGATTGTCACACTTCCACTCTCTGTAATCCCGACGGTAAGCGTTCCATATTCTGCTGTCGTTTCTTTATAAACCGTTTCTGATTCGCCGCTGTCCGAAGTCTGATGTGCATATACGCTGATCCCTCCGATCAAAAGAAGTGCTGCTGCGCCCAATGAAAGAACTACTGTCACTTTTTTCTTTTTCATTCTGTTTTTTCCTCCTGCTCTCCCTGAAATGTAACGGTTGCGGAAGAACCAGAACCAAGTCTTCCATCCGAATTATCAATTGAAATGATCACTGCATAAGTAACATTCGAAACACTGCCTCCGGTCGTTGCCGAAGATGCGATCGATGAGACAGTTCCTGTCACTGCTCCATCCCGGTTTCCTGCTATCATGACAGATACCTCATCGCCGACGCCAACCTGTGCGATATTCTCCTGTGGCACTTCCACGGAAATCATGATCGTCTGTGTATCACAATACAGCGCAAACGCAGTACCTGACTGCAGCGTATCTTCTGCCTCATAAGGCACTGCCGCGATCGTTCCATCTTCATCCGCCGTAACAACACCATTTTCTAATGCAAGAAGTGCTGTCTGTTCCTCTTTTAATGTATCAAGTGTATCCTGCGCGGACTCCACTGCACTCTCCAGTTCCGAGACGGTCGATTCATAGGTACTTCCCGCATATTTTCCTTCCACCACTGCAGTGTCATATTCATTTTGCAGTTCTGCTTTCTGCATTGTCGCATCACGCTCTGCCTGTTCATAGTCAGATTTTAAATCATCCAGACTATCCGTCAGTTCCGTAATTTTAGTGTTGGTTTCTTCCACATTTTTATTGTAAGTTTCGACCGCGGAGTCAAATTCCTTCTGTGCCTGTTCGAGTGTACTCTGTACAGCATCTGCAGACTGCTGTGCCTGTGTCAGCGTATCCTGTGCCTGCGCTAATGCTGTTGTCGCTGCATCAACTGCAGCCTTTTTTTCATCAATCGCACACTCCACATAGTAATCATTGTTATCGATCTTCATCTGATATTCCGAAATCTGCTCTACCGCCTCATCATAGGCTTCTTTTTTTTCTTCCACTGCGGCATCTAGCGCATCTACCTGTGCCTGATAACTGTCCGCTGCGGTCTGAGCTGTCAGATCGGCGTCCTGCTTTGTGCTCTCCGCAGAAAGTTTTCCGCTTGCAAGATTCGCCTCGGCTGTTTTTAATGTATTCTCGGCATCACTGATGGCATCTTCGTAATATGATTTTGCCGCTTCCATGCTCTCATCCGTCAGTTTAAACAGGGCATCCCCTTTGCTCACGGTATCCCCGGATGAAGCATAGACTTCTTCCACGGTCATTGTGACTGCATTTACCGTAAATTCCGGCATCTGGCTGACCGTACCGATCTGCGTGGTACCTTCTTCCGAAAAAGAGCCGTCTGTACTCTCCTGCTGGTCTGTATTCTGATCTTTTACACTACTTTCCGTGCTGTCTGTCTGCGCCCCGGATACTGCAGCCTGATATCCGATTCCGCCAGTCATCACACAGACTGCTGCGATGCTGGCGATCACACTTGCCATTCTTTTTCCTGGTTTTCTCATTGCCTTCCTCACTTTCCATACTCATGCGCTCCGTTTTGACAATACAAAAATAACATCGCAACCTAAAGAACAGCTGATTGCAATGTGATGGTTATGTGAAGAAAGCGTTAAATAAGTGTGTCATATAAAAAACCGGAGTGGCACACATCTTTTTGCACCACTCCGGCATTTTTCGTTTTTCATGATATTCTTTTTTATAATTGCCGGTTGTCACACACTCACGTTGTCATGTGCACCAGGTCAGTGCGTCTCCCCACTGATCGTCTTCACATCTGCCTCGTTCTCAACGATCGCCCGGATGCCGCACGCTAATGCCTTTGCGATCATCTCCGCCGGCATGCTCGGTGTTCCCTCCGGCAGATCAAGCGTCTGCTCCGGTAAGTATGGGACATGGACAAATCCGCCCCTCATATGTGGATATTCCTTATCGATCATGTAGAGGACACGGTACATGATATCGTTGCAGACAAAAGTTCCGGCTGTATAGGAAACGCGCGCCGGGATCTTTGCCTCTTTCATATACTGTACCATGCTCTTGACTGGAAGCGACGCAAAATATGCATTCTCTCCGTCTTCCCGGATTGGTGTATCGAGCGGCTGCTTTCCCTCATTGTCCGGGATACGCGCTTCCATCAGATTGATTGCGACTTTTTCCACTGTGATCCCGGATCTTCCACCAGCCTGTCCGACACATAAAACTGCATCCGGATGATGTTTCTCCACCGCAGCCCTGACCACTTCCTCATCCCTTCCAAACACGGTCGGGATTTCAATTTTGATCACTTCTGCCCCCACTATCACATCCGGAAGAAGTTTGACTGCCTCGTAGGCAGGATTGATCACTGCTCCGCCAAACGGTTCAAAGCCTGTCACTAATATTTTCATTCGTATGCTCCTTTTATCTCCGGTTATTTGTTCAAGAAACGATCCCACTCTTGTGTATCCCCGGAACCGCTGACGCGAAGCAAAAAGGTATGATCCTCCGTATCGATGGAAATAACATAATTTCCGTTTTCCTGCTCAATGGAATACACTTCACAGCCCTCTAATTCCTTGAATTTGTCTGCATACGCTTCCGGCGCGATCGTAATATCCTCATTTTTCTGTTTTAAATTGCCGTTCGCATCATAGACTTTATAGCCTTCCTCCACCAGTGCTTCAATTTTCGGTTCACTGATCTTTAAAACCAGTTCATTTGCACGCATCTCCCGGATATCGCGGTTGCAGGAATTCTCCGGCAGAATCGTCACATTATCAAATACGATTTCAAACATCCCGTTTACCGCGCAGATCTGCGCAATGTATGCCTCCTTAAAACAAAAATGATCCAGTTCATTTATCGTATGATATTTCATGGTAATCCTCCATTCCCACGCTGTTTTCACAGTATTTTCCTGATCATTATACCATTTCCCATTTCATTTTGACAATTCGAAAAAAATACCGTACAATTCTTTCGGTTAAAAATATTTATCATCATTATTTTACGGAGATCAGCCTATGAAAAAAATTGCTTTTTTTGATATTGACGGAACCTTAACCTCGGAGATCGACGGTTCCCTGCCGAAGAGTGCCATAAATGCCATTAGACATGCGCGCACCTTTGGTCATCTGATGTTTATTAATACCGGCCGCTGCTTTCAGAACGTAGAACCACGTTTCAGACGGATCGGTTTTGACGGATATGTCTGCGGATGCGGCACAAATATTTTCTGTTCCGGCACAGAGGCACTGCACGTTGCACAGACACACAGCATTACCATGCAGCTGTTAGAGGCGGCACGCATAACCAATGTGGATATTCTTTTCGAATCCAGAAAAGAAGTTGCCTTTGATAAAAGCAGATCCCTCACACACCCGGATGCCATACACCAGTATAAAGCATTTTTAAACCGCGGCTATGATATGCCGGAGAATTTGGAAAATCCGAATTTTTTCTGCGATAAATTTGTGGTCTGGTATCAGACTCCTGACCAGTTAGAAGAATTCCGGAAAGTCAGCGATCCTTATTTTACCTGCATCGACCGCGGCGGTACCTTCCGCGAATTTGTTCCAATCGGTTACAGCAAAGCGACCGGCATCCAGTATGTGCTTGACTATTATCATCTGGATCTTGACGCCGCCTATGCGATCGGCGACAGCAACAACGATCTTCCGATGCTCTCTTATGTACCAAACAGCGTCGCCATGGGAAATGCTTCCCCGGCTTCCCTGTTTGATCAGGTATCTTTTGTAACAAAACGCGCAAGCGAGGATGGTATCGCTTATGCGTTAGAGCAGCTTGGATTTTTCGAGTCGTGATTTCTTTACACAGACACCAAAATTTCCGCGGACATTCTATTCATTCATCATGCAGATCATCTTTTATTTTACGCAATATCTTGTTTGAGACAGGTCTTAATATCATCCTCAGCATTACTGATCTGTCTCAAATGAAACGTATCGGTCAGATACTGTAATACATTCGGACTTAAAAATGCAGGCAGTGTCGGTCCAAGATAGATATTGTGGACACCGAGACTTAAAAGTGCCAAGAGATCTGCCACCGCTTTCTGTTCATACCACGAAACGATCATGGAAAGCGGAAGTCCGTTGACATCAGTTTCAAACGCATCCGCAAGCGCTGTGGCGATCCTGACCGCCGAATATACATCATTGCACTGTCCGACATCTAAAAGTCTTGGCAGTCCTGCCACCTCCCCAAAGTCTAACTTATTAAACCGGTATTTTCCACAGGCGAGTGTTAAGACCACACAGTCTTTCGGCACCATCTGAGCAAATTCCGTGTAATAATTTCTTCCCGGTCTGGCTCCGTCACAGCCGCCGATCAGGAAAAAGTGCCGGATCTGTCCGCCTTTTACCGCCTCCACGATCTTATCTGCCTGACTTAAAGCTGCGGCATGCCCAAAGCCGACTAAAATCTCTTTCTTCTCCTGATCTTCCCTAAATCCGCCAAGCTCCAATGCCTGCTTTATAATCTCACTGAAATCTTTTTCCCCTTTTTCATTTTTTCCGATATGCTTCACACCTTCCCAGCCGACCACGTTCGTGCTGTAAATGCGGTCTTTGTAACTTTCCCGCGGGCGCATCAGACAGTTTGTCGTCATCAGGATACAGCCCGGAAGGTTGTCAAACTGCTTCTGCTGCTCCTGCCATGCACCGCCAAAATTTCCGATCAGATGCGGATATTTTTTTAACCCCTCATAACCGTGGCACGGCAACATCTCACCGTGGGTGTAAATATTGATGCCCATATCCTTTGTCTGCTCCAGCAGCATCTCAAGGTCTTTTAAGTCGTGCCCGGAAACAATGATAAACGGACCTTTTTTGATTGTCACATCCACCTTGTGCGGATATGGATTTCCATAGATCGTCGTATTTGCCTCATCAAGTTTTTTCATAACCGCAAGCGCCATCTCACCGGTGCGCATCGTCATGCGGATCAGCTCCTCCACCGTCAGACTGTCATCTGTTGTCGCCTCAAGCCCCAAAAGATAAAAATCATCCACTTCGTCACTGTAATAACCAAGTTCTCTTGCCTGATGTCCGTACGCGCTGATGCCTTTTAATCCATAAATGATTGTCTGGCGCAGGGAACGGATATCCGGATCTAATGTATTGTCGTACATGATTCCCGCAAGCGGTGCATCGCGCAGCATATCGCTCTTGCTCTCAGGCAGATCGTAGGCAGCATGTGCCGTCGGATTGCTGCTCCTTCCCGCCATCTCCCTGACCTGCTCTTTGATCCGCTGTGATTCCCGTAGCAGTTCTAAATGTGCATCCACATCAAAATTCACGTTCGTTAATGTTGTAAACAGCACGTTTTCAATAAAACTGACCACTGTCTTATCCATATGTGCACCGTTTTCCATCAGCACTTTCCCGTAGCAGCTGATCCCCTTTACCTGAAAGATCAAAAGATCCTGCAGATTAGCGATCTCCGGCGTCTTTCCGCAGACACCGAGTTTGGTGCATCCCTTTCCGTTTGCCGTCTGCTCACACTGGTAGCAGAACATCTCATAGTTTAAATCCATGTTATTTCCCATCATAATCTCCAATTCTAAAAAAATTCCATATCCGCAATGTCTTTTACGATCTGCGCCATCTGCTCCTTTGTCTGTGCACCTCTCGCCGCATCAACGACCTGCCTCTTTTCGTCTTCCGTCATCATGGAAAACTGTCCTAACGCTTTCTCATTCATCGCTAATCCAAACCCAAGTCCTACCGGTAATCCATCTTCTTTAATCATACAATCCTCCCTGTTTTCCGGAGGAAAATGCGAGCTCATTAGCGAGCAGAGGATTTTCCTCCCTGTTTTTCACCTTGTTTCCAACAATAGAATGCACGCTCCGCGAACATTCTATTGTCATAAATAAAAAAAGTAAATGCCCCATCACAGGAACATTTACTTTTCTCATTTGTATTTTTATTTAGTTTTCTCCGGTATTTCTGTTTTTATACGAGAATCTTACTTAAAACTTCATCTTCAAGTACCAGTTTTTTTGCCGCTTCACGGTAGTTTTCCTCATGCAGATAAGTGTGGCGGAACGGCTTGATGGATGGTGCCATATCGATTGCCTTGATAAAATCATCACGCTTCATCTTTAACGTCGCGGCATAATCAAAAAATCCTGTTTCCCGCAGAACCGTCTCCACACGCACATAACGGTGATCCTGCACTTTACTCATGATATAAGTTGCGATTCCGACCTGAATCCCATGTAACTGCGGAATTTCTAATATTTTATCCAATGCGTGTGAGATCAGATGCTCACTTCCGCTTGTCGGTGCACTGCTTCCTGCGATCTCATTGGCGATCCCGCTCATGGCAAGGGAATCCACCAGCTCCTTTAAAAAAAGTTCATCTTTGATGCTCTCATACGGTGTCCGCACAAAACTGTTGACCGCCTTTTTCGCGATCATGACAGCAAAGTCATTCACTTCACTATAACCACATTTTTCCTCATAGATCCAGTCATAAAGTGCTGTGATCTTTGAGATCATATCGCCGATCCCGGAATAGATAAACTTCTCCGGTGCAGTTCTTATGACCTGTGTGTCCACAATAATGCCGTAGGCAAGCCGTGCCGGAACCGAAGTGCGCTTTCCGTGGACAAGAAGGGATGCACTCGCACTGGAAAATCCATCACTCGAACTGGAAGTCGGCACACTGATAAATGGAAGATTGCGTAAAAATGCCGCATATTTTCCCGCATCAATGACCTTTCCACCACCGATGGAAATGACCGCCTGTGTCTTATTTGGCATTGCAAACGCCAGTGTAATGATTTCGTCGATATCCACGGTATCCAATTCACTGTATTCTAAGACTTTGATATCCTCCTGCTTTAATGAATTCATCACATCCGTTCCAAACATATCGATCAGACCATTTCCAAAAAAGATAACGGCCTGTTCGATTCCTTCATTCTTTAAATAACTGCCTATTTTAGTTAAAGCACCTTTTCCAACTTTTAAGATGGATGGTATTGAAATACCTTTTCCTGTCTGCATTCTGTTTCTCCTTTTCACTACCCTGTTTCTCTAAATTATTTTAACCAATACTCTGAAATATCAACCCAATATTGACGCAAGTGTCTCCTTTAACAGACTGACATTGACCGGAAGTGTTTTGCAGCCCTCCCTGTCAGGCTGTCTGATCATTCGCGTTACCTCCAGTCCATCCATTTCCTGCATCATAATATCCTGGCGGTGTAGTACGCACATCTTCCACTGCTTCTTTTCCATTATACACCTCCTTAACTTCAATGCCAAATGTATCTAAAAGCATACATGCAATTTCCATATTCAATGCATTATCCTCCACCACAAAGACTCTTTTTCCGGTAAAATCCATGGACAGATCCGGTGTCATCTCATGCAGCAGATCACTTTCCACCGGTTTTAACTGCAATGTAAAATAAAATCTGCTTCCCTTCCCAGTGTACCTTTTAACTGTATCTGGGAATCCATCTTGTGAACAAGACGGCTGCTGATTGATCTTATTTGTGATGATAGATCCTATCTCATCCAAATCTTTTCGATTTTCCTCGTTATCCAGCATTTTGGGCTAAAGATTACAAAACCGGTGAAAAAATAATTCACCTCAAAGTTCACCGGTGTTTCAGTCTCAGAAATATCACGTTTTAAGCAGCCATAGTTTATGCAGAAAAGAGACGCAGACTTTATATCCACGTCTCCTTATCGCTGCTTTATTACATGCTTATTTTTTTATTGTTACAGATTTAACACCGCTGTAGCTTCCATTACCTTGATATAGTATGTACCGGCAGTCAGATACACTTCATAGGATGCCACAACTCTTTTCGTATTTTCATTACAATCTTCCGTATGTGAATAAAGTTCTTCCTCATCCGTAGAATATACGGATACCTCACACTTCTCCATCTGTGCCGTCATCGCAATCGTTAGCTTTCCTGCTTCCGGCAGTGTAACATAGTACAGGTAATAATCCCCCTGATTTTCACACACACCTGAATATGTTCCGCCGATAACAGCATCGTAGGTTCCTGCTAAGATCTGTGTTGCGCCAGACTCTTTTTCAGTTTCTGTTTCTTCCGATATTTCAGTTTCTGCTGTATCTGATATTTCCGTTGTTTCGTCTAGCTCTGTCGCATCTGTGCTTTCTGTACTTTCTGTTCTGTCTGCGGTTTCTTCTGTCACCGCTTGCTCTGTCACAGTGTCTTCACTCTGCGAGACTATTTCTGTGGTTTCACTGACTTCTAATATATCGAAAAGAAACCTTACTCTTTTAGTAAAGCATAGCAATCAGCTTATTGTCAACAAAATCCAAACATTTTTGCCGCCCAGTAGATCAGTCCCAATACCCAGCTCGAAAAAATACCATACAAAATGACCGGTCCCGCGATCGTAAATATTTTACAACCGATTCCAAAGACCTGTCCCTCTTTCTGAAACTCGATCGCCGGTGCCGCAACACCGTTGGCAAATCCGGTGATCGGCACGAGCGCACCGGCACCTCCCCAGTTTGCAAGTGACGGATACAGATTAAGCCCTGTTAAGATCACAGATAATAAGATCAACAGGATACTGCACCAGCTACCCGACATCTCTTTATCAAGTCCAAGGCTTTTACAGATATTTAAAATGAACTGCCCGATGCAGCAGATAATCCCTCCCATCACAAATGCCTTTGCCATATTTGCTGCAAGGTTGTGTTTTGGGGTGATGGACTCCACATATTCATTGTATGCCTGGTCTCGTACTTTTTTGTCTGCGCCGTATGACACTTTGGATAAATTTTTCTGCTTTTGCTCATCTGATGTTTTGGCTGAACTGCTTTGTTTGGTGGTTGGTTGTGCCATGGTTTTTCCTCCCGTATATTTTCCTCTTATTGGAATAGTATGTCAGATCTTTTCTATATTTATTCGCAGCTTTTCAAAAGAACTCTTAGAATGGGCAGATGCTCCCTATGACTCCAATCCAAATTACCCTGAACAGTTGATTCACAAAATCGTCACCGTCCACAGATACTGCTCGCCTTTTCCCCACAGGAGCAGCTCCTTCATCTGTTCATCATACTCATCGGTCGGCTTATAGTCCTTTAGCATCGAAAACAGGTACTTTTCCTGTTCATCCTTCGGCTCTGTCTTTTCGATTTCCTGATGTAAAAGTTTCCCCAGTTCGATCGGTTTGATGTCATCTGAAATCTCAACCCCGAATAATTTTGCAATAAGCCCTGCCGCATAATAAAATTCGTAGTTGCCGGTCAGGACTGATTTCTGCATGTTGCATTTTATGATAACACTCTGACGTGCGATGGATGTGACCATTTCTCATTCCCCCTGTTTGTATTCATTATGAAAAATCCGGAACAAAAAATTGTTCCAAACCTCTATCATTTTAATCTGAAATTTTTCACACGTCAAACCTCTCCTACGACAACCCTTCCCCGATTTTTTTCACAAAATAATAAAGCGCCCCGCACGTCTTGCCGACCGCCATCGTCCACATGACCCACTGGAGACCAACTTTCAGTTTTGCCCTGCGAAACAGGATTGGGAATGTGTTTAATATCTCTGCGAGAGCCACCGCGATGCAGCCGACAAACATTCCCGCCGAGAGCCCGTACAATCCGAGAAAGATATGTCCTGATACCTGTCCAAGCGGAATATGCATCTGCAAAAACACGGAGACGATATTTCCAAGTATCCCACCAAGGATGATCGCCTGCTCAAAGCAGAGTGTATTCGCCGCACGGTTGCATTTTCCGATCATACGGGGAACGACACCGATGACGATCACAAACGCGAACGTTCCCGCAGCGACCGCACCGCCAAACGCAATTCCTAAAAATCCGAGCAGAATATGATTAAGAAACATCTATGCTGTGACCTCCTCTGCCTGCATTTTCAATAAATGTGGTATCCACATCTTTTTCGTATTTCCGCATCTCGATCTGGATCGGCGTTGGATCGGGCGTGATCTTCTTTCTTCCGACATGATTGAAAAATAAAATGATGCCAAGTCCAAGTCCGATGCAGTAGCACACTTCAAGCTCATTCACACCGTCCGCCTTTGTCCCCGTCACCTGTCCGTATAATTTGTCAAACACATCCGTCACGGAAATATCATTGTTAAATGCCATGATCGTAAATGCGGAGCCAAAAAAAATGATAATGCATAGCAGCACAGTTTTGATTGTATTCATTACCTTTGGCTTTTCCGGGTTCGGAATATATTCTATGATAAAATCACTCTCGCCCTCATTGGAGATCGTCAGCGACGGATAATCTTCATGAATCTGCTCAATGATCTTTAACACAGAAAAAACCTGCATCTGGTTTTTCTCTTTTTTCTCATCTTTCTGATTCGTAAAACTGTATATCTTTTTCTGTTTTAACTGACGCAGAACCGCTTCGTTCGTGCACTCCATCTTTGCAATATCGTTCAGCACGACATGCCGGTCATAAACGATCGTGTTCTGCTCGATTTTCAAATAAAGTGTTTCGTTATTTACGCCCATATCTTATTCACATCCTCATCCTCCGAATTGTCATATACCAACATTCCATCCGTCGGTATCTCATTTTCTTTCCGATATTTTGTGTAGAAACAAACCCCGACCACCAGTATCATAACTATCACTCCAAGTAAAACTGCTCTGTATTTTCTACAATTCATAGTAAACCTCATTTCTGAGCAACTTGTTGCGAAGAGGCAACGAGAATCTCAAATTCTCGTAGGCATGTTTTTTTATGCCTTGTCATAGAAGCTATTTGTTTTTGCTCAGAAACAAATAGCCGTGCGAAAAATAAGCTATCGAGCTTATTTTTCACACTAAGCCTCCATTGATTTCTGACTTTGCAAATTATTATCTCTTTTTTTGGGGATATTATGTATAAACAAAACAGAAGCATTAGAATATGTAAAATTACTTTTACAGGAAATCATTGCATATGGCATCTTACTTTTTATTGGAAAGTATATAATTTTTTACACATGACAGATTGCTTTTTATCCAAAAACATGTTATTTTTTCATGAGTGTTCATAATAAAAACTCCTGTCTGGCAGGAACGGGATTTTAACATAACAGTTGAACAACTATAATGATCAATTTCACTGATAGAAAGGAACTGCACCATGGCAGTCACAAAGGAAATTTTATCTTTAGCGGTGGAAACCGGAGACGCACTTCTTCGCAACGGCGCAGAGGTGTACCGTGTGGAAGATACCGTAATGCATATCTTAGAGGCATATGAAATTGAAGAATATGACGTTTATGTGCTCTCAAATGGAATTTTTGCGAGTGCAAATGAAAATAAAGATGATGCGTGCAGCATGATCCGTCATGTCCCGCTCGGTCAGACACATCTTGGGCGTATCGCAGCCTTAAACCAGCTTTCGAGGGAAATCTGTTTCCACGAATGTTCCCTAAAAGATGCGTGGACACGTTTAGATGAATGTAAAGCGATTCCCACTTGCAGTAAATGGACGGAAGTCTTTTTCTGCGGTCTTGGAAGCGGCAGTTTTTCATTTCTGTTTGGCGGAACTCCGTTAGACGGCGTGATAGCATTTATCGCCGGCGCACTTTTAAATATGGTGTTAAAAAAGTTTTCACAGCGGAAAACTTCAAAATTCATCACCAATATTTTCGGCAGCGCACTTGTGACACTCGTCAGTCTGATCACTTTTTCCATTGGACTGCCGGTTTTGTATGACAAGATCATCATCGGTGCGATCATGCCGTTAGTGCCGGGGATCGCATTAACGACTTCAATCCGCGATTTCTTTAACGGCGATTATCTCTCCGGCGCGATCCACATGATCGATGCGGTTCTCACCGCTTTTTGTATTGCGGCAGGTGTCGGAACCGTCATGACGATCTATAATCTTATAGTAGGAGGTATTTTGTAATACTATGTTTATCCAGTTTATTGTCAGTATGATCGCAACGCTTTCTTTTGCCGTGCTGTTTTGTGCACCAAAATCAGAACTTCTCTTCTGCGGACTTACCGGTGCGATCGGATGGATCGTCTATCTGATCTGCCTGCAGTTTGACACCGGAACCGTCATTGCAAACATGATCGCAACACTTGCCCTCACGGTCTTTTCAAGGGTGGTTGCCGCCCTGCGTAAAAATCCGGTGACCGTCTACCTGATCGCCGGTATTTTTCCACTGGTGCCGGGGGCTGGTATTTATTATACTTCCTATTATTTTATCATGAATGACATGAGTGAATTTTCACGTTACGGAATGGAAACAATCAAAGTTGCCGGAGCGATCGTACTCGGTATCATCTTCGGATTTTCCCTGCCGCAGGCATGGTTTAACGCACTGCAGCACCGGACAAAACGGCAAAGCAGCCATGCCTGATGCCAGCATCGCAAAAGAACTTACAGAAAAACAGAACGGATCCCCTTCTGCTCTAATTGATTCTCAAATACATCGCAGATAGACCGGTCAAACTCCCTGATATCCGTTACCGTTTCGTCCATGATATATTTTCCGCTTTCAATACGCGCCATTTCTAAAACATCATTGAGAAGGGATAGCAGATATTCACTGGAACTTTTGATCTTGCCAAGATAGTCCTCCCGTTTTTCCACGTCATCCCCATATATTTCTAAAAGATCAGTATAACCAATGATGGCGTTCATCGGCATGCGGATGTCATGGGACATATTAAACAAAAAGGCTGATTTTGCATGGCTTGCTTCCTCGGCTCTCTTTAACGCCTGCTCTAATTTTTGACGGCTTTCCCTTTCCTCTTCGACAATGTCATCGATCGGACGGTAGCCAAGAATGATCTTGTAGCTGTCATCATCTGAATAAAGACGCACTGCCCGCGCTTCAAAATTCCATTCCTGCACGGTTCGGCAGTGTTCTGTGCCGGTATACAAAGCTCTCATGATCATCCAGATATGCCATCAGATTCCTGTTGTCAAACATTTCCATAAAGCCCGGGGCCGACTCTTTCACGACAAAAGTATTATAAGAATGCCGTATCCATTGAGAATAGCATTGTATGCTGCCAGACTGGAGTTCTTCGGCAGCACAGTGGGAGAATGATTTTTTCTTGATGACAGTCATGGTATCTGCCATCAGGTCGCATAAGTATGCCGCAGTGTAGTCAATGCACAGAGCGTCATAAAAATGTCTTTCCTGTTCAGATTTATCAAGTGCGTGCTGTAATTCGACAAGCGTTTCGCGTACATTGGCATCCTTGTCTTCAATGTGCCTGACCTTGTCAATGGTTATATTTAGCATTGCAGTTTTCTCCCCGAGTTTATACTATCTTAAGCTGTATTTTACCTTCCCCCGCAGGCAAAGTCAACCTGGTGTGCTGTCCGTTTTACGCTCTATATCCCTTTTCTTTTGAGCATACCGTAATGCATTGTATCTGGTGTGTAGTTTTGGATTTTTATCTTATTTGCAAGTCAAACAGTCAGGATTTTACCGTTAAACAAAATATGATATCTCATTGCCATATCCTGTACCCAGTTCACAAAAGGATCCCAGCCATCGTTTAACACCTCTGCGCGAAAAACAATCTTTTTCTTCTCAAGATTTATCACAATCCTCTGTTTCTTGTATTGATCCAGATAGAAAAATTCTATGCTTTTTATATCACTCCACGGTATGCTTTTTTTCCTCAAAAAATGGATTACCTCTAACAAATATCCTGTACAATACACTTTATAACAGCAGTAATGCGCCAGCACATAAACGCCATAGATGTTAAAAAATCCCATACAAAACAGTGGAAAAATTCCATCTCTGCCTTGAAAAAATTCTATCATCACCTGTGCATCTTTGTTTCTCTCATGCAAAAAAGATAATACAAACATCATATCCAGCGCAGTAACTGCAATCGGGAGCATGTAGTATCTGCTGCTACACCGCAATACCTGAAAATTACCTTCCCCGAAACATTCCTTTTGGTTTTTTCGCCGAAAAATATATTTTTCAATTCTTTCAAAACATTCAATCAGTATCAATCCGACTATGTTTATTCCGACCAGACTTCCCGTGCTGATCGCAAAATCTTTTATCAGCTTCAAATTCGACTCTGCGTCATCACTGAGCAGCATACAGGCAACAGCAAATAAAATATTTGAAATAATGAACAGAAGGAAAAAAAGTATAATCAAATCTGTTGTTGAAGTTTCGCTTTTGTCTTTCATTTGTGAGTGTCCTTCCTGCCTTTGCATACTAACTGTTTTCTTTCCAATTTCATTGTATTGATTATATGCAAAATCAATCATAAAAACAATCGTATTTTTTTACGATTGATTTTATGACCGTTTTCAATCATATCGAAATCTTATCCACGCGGGAAAAAAAATCCTTTCGATATTTTTCAGGGGTTGTGTACAACACTGGGGCAACAGTTGACGGAAACAGCAGTTTAGCTATAAAATAGATAACAGATGGAGGAAGCTGCGAGCATGAAATTAAAACATAGTATTTTAGGGTTACTTTTACTTTTTACCCTGATACCGCTTGGTATCTTCGGAATATTTTCCATTTATGAAACGAACCGCAAGATTGATGAGCTGACGGAGCAGAATGTGCGGGCGATCAGCGAAAATCAGGTGATGAATATCAAAAACTTTACGCAGGACCGCAATAACGAGATGGACATGATCGCGAGTTATCAGCTGACGCAGAACGCGATCCTTTACAGTCTAAGGGAAAATGAAAGCCCTCTGGCACGAAACTATGTAGACAATCTGCTGAAGGAACGCAAAAAATACAGTATCTTTGTAGCGAGCATCTCTGTGGTAAACCGGAATTTTCATGTGGTCAGTTCAAGTGAAGAGTACGAACCGGGCACTGTCAGTGCAATGAAAGATGTCGATCCTAAATATCAGACCGGCGAATTTATTATCGGTGACGTGTATGAGCGTATAACAGATGACGGCAGGAAAAATGTCGTGCCCGCCTATACCGGCGTCTATTATAATAATGAACTGATCGGCTATGTGATGGAGGAGCTGGATACGGCATATTTTGACGACCTGCGGCTGAATATGGACACTCTTGCAGATGGAACTTTCTATCTTCTCGACGGCAATGGGGCGATCATCACGGCAGGTGACACAAAAAACAAGAGAAGCTTAAAGACATTTGTCTCTAAAAGTTCCGACCGCAATGATTTTCAGAAAAAATGGGATGCGATCGACCATGAGAAAAATCCGTCCGGTTATGTGCGCTACCGCTATCACAGACAGGATTATATTACATATTATTCCGATGTGGAAAATACCTGCTGGGGCATCCGTGTGACTGAAAATCTGAGTGCACAGAAGCAGACTGGAAGAACCTATGGCATGCTGATCACGCTCGGTCTTTCTGCACTCATCATCGGCGTGTGCTGTACACAGTATTTTATGACAAAGAAAATTTTCGCACCGATTACCCATATTCTGCAGGTATTTGCGCAAATCAGGGAAAGTGAGGATTATTCCCTGCGCGTTCACATTCAGGAAAAACATGAGACAGGTGAACTGGCTGCGGGTATCAACGAGCTGTTAGACTATGTGGAACAGGCAGACCGGAAAGAAAAAGAGCGTCAGCAGAAACTTTTACAGATGGCAGAGAACGACCCTCTGACCGGTATCAAAAATAAAAAAGCGATTGAAAAAGAGATGCTTTCGATGGTGCAAAGGGCGGTTGAAAGCCATGAACAGATCACATTCGGCTTTGTCGATATCGATGATTTCAGGGATTATAATACCAATTACGGTCATCAGGAGGGCGATGCTGTCATCCAGTTCGTAGCGCAGACACTTAAAGAAAACATACACGGTGCAGTCGGCAGGATCGGAGGGGACGAGTTTGCATTTTGCTATGCCGGTGAGTTAGAACCGGAACGCATCCGGCATAATGCCGACAAAATTCTTGAGATTCTGCGCACGCAGCATGTAAACGAACAGACCGGCGAGGTGCTGCCGGTGCCGTGCAGTATCGGCATTGTCATGTCCCAGGGCGATACGCTTGACTATACACAGCTAATCCGCAAGGCAGATCTGGCAATGTATCAGGCAAAAGAGAACGGCAAGAATACATTTGTCCTGAACGTGGACTGACAGGCAGGCTTTCCAGTGTACTGTATCAATGATTCAGTACACTAGCTCTGCTGCCCTGCGATCTTTGCCGCCAGCTCTTCTAAATACTCCCACCTGTCCATCTTTTCTTCTAACATTTTCTCTGCGTTTTCTTTCTCCTCAACCAGCTCCCGCAGCTTTGCTGCATTGGTGGCATTCGCTGCCATCTCGTTATCTAAATCTTCCAACTTCTGTTCGAGCGCTGCAATATCATCCTCGATCGTCTCGTATTCTTTCTGCTCTTTATAGCTGAATTTCAGTTTCTTTTTTTGCTTCCAGGTTGCAGTCGAATCATTTTTTTCGATCACACTTTCTTCGGATTTCTGGTTTTGTGAATTACCCGATATATCGGCACCAGCAGACCGCGCCGCAATGTTTCCACCCGGTGTCCTGCCCTCTGCCGCAAGTCGGTTTACATAATCTGTATAGCCGCCTTCATATTGTTTCAGTTTTCCGTCTCCCTCAAAGGCAAAGATACGTTTCATTGTCCGGTCGAGGAAATAACGGTCATGCGATACCGTAACAACGATGCCCTCATAACGGTCCAGATAGTCCTCTAAAATCGTCAGCGTAGCTATATCAAGGTTGTTTGTAGGCTCATCCAGCAATATAAAGTTCGGGGATGTTGCCAATACCCGGAGCAGATTTAATCTTTTCTTTTCCCCGCCTGACAGTTTTCCAATCGGACTGTACTGTTTTTCCGGTGGAAATAGGAAACGCTCCAATAAAACAGATGCAGATATGACTCCGTCCACAGTCTGGATATATTCTGCCGTATCTTTTACATAATCGATCACTCTCTGATCCGGGTTCATATATGACAGATCAATTTCATTTTCATCCTCATTTTTTTCTGAGGCTATTTCCTGCGCATAATATCCCATTTTCACAGTCTGTCCGATAATGACCTGTCCGGAGTCCTGCGGAATAATACCTGCAATAATTTTCATCAGAGTAGACTTGCCACAACCGTTTGGTCCGATAAATCCAACTCTGTCTCCCTTCAAAAAGATATAAGAAAAATCCTCGATCAGTTTTCTGTCTCCATAAGCCTTGCAGATATTTTCCAGCTCCACGGTCGTTTTTCCCATTCTTGTAGAAATAGAACTTAATTCCATCTGTGAATCCTGCGCCGGATTTTCACGATCTCTCAGCTCTTCATAACGCTGGATGCGTGCTTTCTGTTTTGTAGAACGTGCCCTTGCTCCCCTTTGTATCCATTCCAGTTCCACACGCAGGATCGACTGACGTTTTCGTTCACTGGCTGTTTCCATTTCCTGACGCTGGGTTTTTAGTTCCAGATACCCGGAGTAATTCGCCTGATAACTGTAAATTTTTCCTTTATCAATCTCCACGATCCGGTTACACACACTGTCTAAGAAATACCTGTCATGTGTTACCATGATAAGCGCACCTCTCCATTTTTTCAGATAATCCTCCAGCCAGTCTGCCATATCATTATCTAAATGGTTCGTAGGCTCATCTAACAGAAGAATATCTGCCGGGGAAAGAAGTACCGATATCAATGCCAGACGCTTTCTTTGTCCACCGGATAATTGTCCCGCAGGCTGCATGAAATCTTTAATTCCAAGCCGGGTCATCATTGCCTTGGCATCACTTTCAACAGACCAGCGGTTTTCATCCGTTACATTTCCTTCCAGCACACATTCCAGACTGCTTTTTTCCGGTTCGAATTCCGGATGCTGCGGCAGATAACGCATGACCACATGGTTAGCCGTCGTGACGGTTCCCTCGTCTGTCTCCTCTTCCCCCATGATCATCCGTAGAAGTGTTGTCTTTCCGGTTCCATTGACGCCAATGATACCGACTTTCTCCCCATCCTGCAGCGAAAATGACGCGCCATCAAATAACTTTCTTTCGGTATAGACCTTTGTCAGATTCTCTATATTAATCAGATTCATGTATTTCCTCTTTCACTTTATTTTATAGCTCATGATACACCATATAAATTTAATATAACTTCAATCCACTGCGTACCGGCTCACTCGTCAGATCCACACCCAGTTTTTTGAAGATCTTAATATCCACCTCGGAAAGCATGACCGACGTATGCACCTGACAGCCACGGAGTGCAGGGATCTGCTCAATGGCGCATTTCGCATTTTCATTGGACACTGCTGCAAGAGATAACGCAATCAGAACCTCGTCCGTATGAAGTCTTGGATTCTTTCCTCCTAAGAAACGTACTTTCAGATCCTGAATCGGCTCAATTGCCTCCGGGCGGATCAGCTTTTCATCATGTGCAATTCCGGCTAAATATTTTAAAGCATTTAAAAGCAATGCTGCTGATGCTCCAAGGAAATCAGACGTTTTTGATGTAATGATCGTTCCATCCGAAAGTTCGATCGCTGCGGTCGGAACACCCAGTTCCTCCGCACGCTTCTTTGCGGCAACGGTAACTTTTCTGTCGTCTGTTGTAATCTTCGCCTGTTTCATTAGAAGCTCGATCTTGTAAACTTCATTTTCGGTCGCTTCTTCTCTTACCAGCTTATTCACTGCGGTGTAATAACGTCTGATAATTTCCATTTTAGATGCCACGCAGCAGGCTTCATCATCGATGATGCAGTTTCCTGCCATATTTACTCCCATATCAGTCGGCGATTTGTAATAGGTATTTTCACCGTATATTCCCTCAAAAATTGCATTTAAAACAGGAAATATTTCTATATCACGGTTGTAGTTTACCGTGGTCTTTCCATATGCTTCCAGATGGAACGGGTCAATCATATTCACATCATTTAAGTCTGCTGTTGCAGCCTCATATGCAAGGTTGACCGGGTGCTTCAACGGAAGATTCCAGATTGGGAATGTCTCGAACTTCGCATAGCCGGCTTTGGTTCCGCGAATGTTTTCATGATAAAGCTGTGAAAGACAGGTTGCCATTTTTCCGCTTCCAGGCCCCGGCGCAGTAATAACCACAAGCGGTCTTGTCGTCTCAATATAATCATTTTTTCCAAAACCATTCTCGCTGACGATCAGTGGAATATTCGACGGATACCCCTCGATCTTATAATGCTGATATACTTTGATTCCACGTTTTTCGAGTTTTTCCCGAAACTGCACTGCACCATTTTGTCCGGCAAACTGTGTGATGACCACACTTCCGACATAGAGTCCTTTTTTCTCAAACTCTCCAATCAGACGGACAACATCCACATCATAAGTAATGCCAAGGTCTCCACGCACCTTGTTTTTCTCAATATCTGCAGCACTGATCACAATTACGATTTCTGCAACATCTGAAAGCTGCATCAGCATCTGGAGCTTACTGTCCGGTGCAAATCCCGGCAATACTCTTGACGCATGGTAGTCATCAAATAATTTTCCACCAAATTCCAGATACAGCTTATCACCGAACTGGCTGATGCGTTCTTTGATATGCTCCGACTGAATTTTTAAGTATTTTTCATTATCAAATCCTGTTCTCATTTTAACTATCCTCTTATGGTTTATTTCTCTCTCAGACACGGAATATATTATACTATATAATCCAGTCAAAATACACGTTTTCTTTTTCCTTTGTTCATTATAAAAAGCTGCCTAATGATATTATCACTATCATTGGCAGCTTTTCTCCTACACATTCATTTTCACTTTATACCTGTCTCTCTTATTTGACCACAACTTTTATTTTTTGTGCACATCCGTTTGATGCATATACATATATGGAACAGGATCCTTTTCCTTTCGCGGTGATCTTACCATTTTTAGATACCACTGCCACTTTACTGTCTGATGTAGCATATCGGAATTCCGATATATGATTAATGATCGGACGCTTCTTATCCTTCTTGACAATCGAAGCTTTTACGACAGCTTTTTTCCCTTTTGCCAATACATAAGAAGTCTTTTTCAGTTTAATGCTTTTTGCATCTGTTACTGATTTATTCTTCTTTCCTGCTGCATGTATCGTGATCGATTTCGCAACTGTTACTTTTTTGCCATCAACCATCTTATATGCAAGAACATGACATTTTATATTTTTTTTCTGATTGATTCCTTTCTTTTTCAATTTGCTGATCTCAACAGATAAACTATCCGCTGCCTTTACGGACTTTACAACCTTTTCCTTATCTTTTCCGCAGTATGCCATATAAACATCATAACCATCTGCATCTTTAACTTTTCCCCAAGTTACCTTGACCGTCTTTCCTGCTTTCACATTAAATTTCGAATTTAATGCTGCGTCTTTTGCCTCTGTCCTTTTTACTTTTACCGGTTCACTTTCCGTATTCTTTTTATCTGCTGCCTCAGCTTCTCTTTTTCTTGTTTCACTTACATATTTGCAGACACTACAGGTATATCTTTCCGCACCTGCCGTTCCATAAACATGAGCTGCTTCATCTTTTTTTTCTGTGGTGTGTTCACACGTGGCAGCATGCCAATGGGAAGTATCATTGCTGCTCCACTCATCCCTAAATGTGTGCCTGTGTTCTACCCATTTTGCATAAAGAGTCGTGTCGGCAGTAAGTGCCTGTCCCGGCCGCGCAATCGTCGTAAAATCTGCATCTGTATACCAGCCGGCAAAATCATATCCATCTTTCGTCGCAGCTGGCAGCGGATCAGGCAGGTTCGTCTGATTTCCCTCTGCTATCTGACTGCCACCGTTTGTATTATAGGTAATCTTGTATTTAATGTTAGCATTTTCTACGATCGTAAATGGCGTATTTTTTAACAATGGGCCGGAGCTGTCAAGATTAAAATACCAGTTAAACTCGCTATACCCCACCTTATCCGGATGATCCTTATGGGCTTCCGTAGCCACCACCTCAGAGCGTTTCACGTCTCCAGTACCGTAATCCGTGCCCGTCGTAATCCATATCATATTGCACTTTTTACAAACCACAATCTGTCTGTCTACCGTTAACTGAACCCCCCTGTAAACTACATCTCCAGCTTTCAATTCGGCAGGATCAATCGTTCCCGTTGTATATTGTGCTGCATGTACCTGTGTCGTTCCCATTGCAGCAAGCATCAAAAATGCCATCATCATTGATACAACTACATTTATGTACCTGCTTCTGTGTAACTTATTCATCCTTTGCATCTCCTTTTCTGCTAATTTTCTACCAGATAATCCCGTTTTTCAAATCCGAGCATATGTGCAAGTACACTGGTTGGGAAAATGTGAAGCTCTCTGTTTAATTTTGTCACCGAATCATTATAAATCAGTCGGCTGGTCTGCACCATTTTTTCATAACACTCTACCGCGTCCATACATTTGATGTATTCATTTTCATCAGTCGAACCCGGATATTCTTCTAAAACCGTCTGTGTCCGGAAAAGCACCTCGTTTATCACACCTTCCTGGCGCAAAACCTCCTCCGGTGTGGAAGTTTCCATAATGATACACCGTTTTTCATTTACTTCATCTGTAAGTGTCTGTGCCTCGTATCCTGCATATTTTTTTGTAAAATCAAGCAGGGAAAGTAACGCATCAAACCGTGACGAAAGCTGCACTCCGATCTGATTCATGGAATGATTGATATTTTCATCCATGATCGCTAATTTTTTCCGTACAGAAACAATCCATATGGCAAGCAAAATCACAAGCAAACAAACAATTACAGAGATTTCCATTCAAATACTCCTTTACTGTACAAAATATACCGCATTGTATCCGGAAGTATCGGACAATGCTACCATTGTCAGTCCGTCAAAATCTGCAAACACGCAGGCGTATACCAGATCTGTGCCGTTATTGTCAAATGTTAAACGCACACCTTCATCCTCATAATGATATTCGCAGACACCGTCTAACGTTCCACCTCCCTGTACCATCTGTACAGTGGAACCATCATCGCTAAACACGATCTCCAATTTTCCGCCATACTGCTCTAATGCAGCATCATAATCGTCCTGTGTCATTTGCACACCGCCAATGTTACCCCCACAGAAACTCCAGGTTGTTCCTGCTAAGTCCGGCATCTCTAAAATCGGCACATCAAGCAGGCAGAATAAGTCTTCGGTAGAATCTGTTTCCACATCTTCGCTTTGTGCATCTGCTACCTCTGTGTCCACAACAATATCTGCTGCATCGGTCTCTGCCACATCGGTCTCCACATCAGTGCCAGTATCTGCCACATCTACATCTACATCTGCCTCTGCGTTTGTCACTGTGCCATCAGCAGTCTCCTCGGTATTCCCGCAGGCGGTAAAAGAGAATGCCAGCATTGAACTCAACATAATTGCTAAAATTTTTCTTTTCATAATTTTTCTCTCCTTTGTCATTTGTTTTTCATTTCTCTCTGTTGACATTAATGTACCGTATTTTGTGCTACAGTGGATTAACTTGTTCTGAATCGACTATAATGCGCACTCAATCGACATTTTTTATTTTTCATCTGTAGTTTCGTTATTTCTTTTAAAGTGCAGCAAAAAGCTGCACCTTATAAAGAAACGCGTAAAATAAATTTATTATCTTCTACCAGAAAGCTGTACATACCGCCATACCTGTCAACAATTGCACAAATACTGCGTACGCCGATTCCATGCCCCGGCCGGTCGGTAACCGGAACACCGTTTTCAAATACTACTTCTTTTCTGCATGGATTCGTGACCTGAAAAAAGAACCTCCCGTTCTTCTCATACGCTAAAATATCTATCGTTCCCTTCTGCTCCTGTGCAGTACACGCATGGAGTGCATTTTCTAACGCATTTGATAAAAGCACACACAAATCTGTCTCCGAAACCGGAAGAATATATGGTACCACCGCTTTTATGTTCATTGTGGCACCAGCACTTTCCGCCCTTCCTGCAAAAGAGGAAAAAATAAGATTGACCGTCTCATTCTCACAGTAATTTTTTACCCTGCCTGCCTCAATCTGCGCACATACTTCATGAATGTAGCCTTCTGCCTGTTCAATTTTTCCATTCTCGATACATGATAACAGATGCTGCATATGATGTCTTAAATCATGCCGGTAGGTACTGGCATCTTTCTGCGACTCCCTCAAAGCCTCAATCTCGCGGACCGCCTGGGAAATCTGGAGATTCAGACAGCTCTGCATCTGCTCAAGTTCATTTTTCTTCCGCTCCTCCTCTGAAGTACGAAGCACAAACACCAGATAAGCAATACAGCAGACGAACGGCATAAATTCCACTGCCGCCGGTATGCCTTCTGAAAGTAAATCCGTATAAACTCTCGTCAGGTAATCAAAGCCGTAGCCCAATGCCGGAATCAACCCGAACTGAAGCTGTATTGACACGGGATAATTTGATATTGCCCGCACCGAGGGTGCCACAAAACGCAGTAAAAGAAATAATAACGGCAGCGTAGCAATCAGTTCCGTCACATTTTGCACCGTTTCACTGTTCACAAACACAGCCATTATAAAAAGTGCCACCCACCTGCGAAGCTGACAGCAGAGATAAGCGGTCAGCACGGAAATCACTGTCCACAGACGTTTTTTCGTTAAAATGTAAAGGGCAATACACATCGGGACATGTGTGATCACAGGATAAAGATAACGGATCGTCGCTGCCCCGGCCAACAGATACATCACGCCCTGTATGGCAAGCAGCACAAAAATACTTCCAACAAGAAATTCCCGTTTTTCTTTCGTCCAGTGAATATCACAAAAAGCCCCGGACAAAACCATGCCGAATATCCCGACTGCTGCACCATTTGTTACATAAAGAAGATTCATGATAAAAATACCTGCTTTCTGTTAAACGCATACTCGAGATATTTATTCTTTATCTCCGAGCATTTCCCATGCGGGATTGGTATTTCTGCAAGACTTATCAGTTTAATTGCACGGTAAGAAATATTCTGTATATAATCCATATTTACCAGAAATGACCGATGTGGCCGTAAAAAATTGCCATAAGGCTTTAACTGCAAAAATAAATCGTCTAAACTGCCAACACTCTCAAATACTTTCCCATTTCCGAGATGAAAAAAGAGCGTCCGTCCTATCACTTCACAATATTCTAACTTTTCAAGGTCAATTCTTGTAATTCCTTCTTTGCTCCGCAGAATCAGACTGTTTTCCTGTGTCTTTGTGCACTCTGCAAGCACGGAATCCATCAGGCGGAAAAAACTTTCCTCCCAGACTGGCTTTAACTGATAAAAATATGCCCCGACCGTGTAAGACTGTACTGCAAACTCCGGAGATGAGGTAAGAAAAATAATTTTCATATTATTATCATACTGTCTGATTTCTTTTGCAGTCTCAATTCCGTTTTCCCCCGGCATTAAAATGTCCAAAAATAAAATATCGAAAGAAAACCCTTTCTCAATCGCGGCCAGTAACTCTAAGGGACTCTGAAATACCGTATAGGTAAGGTCTTCGTCTCTTTCTTTTTTATATTTGTCCAATAAGATACCAAGTTCTTTTAATATCTCTAAATCATCATCACAAAATGCTATTTTTAGCATAAACTTTCCATCAACTCTTTCCATATTCCTCTTTGGCAAAATGCATTCTTCTGATATAGCGCAGACACTCCGTCTCCGGCATCGGTTTCCCGTAATAATATCCCTGGATCATATCCACACCAAGCGCCTCTAAGGCATCACTCTGTTCTTTCTTTTCCACGCCCTCCATGATCAGTGGGAGACCGAGTTTTTGTATCGTCTTTATTTCATTTTCAATCACGATTTTTGCAGTTGGATTTTCAAAATAGGACCAGGTCATGTTTTTATCAATCTTAATTTCCCGAAATGGAAAACGGATCAGATAAGAACAGTTCGAATTGCCGCTTCCATAGTCATCCATCGCAAACCCCATGCCAATTTTGCCAAACTCCTGCATGTGCCATAACATCAGCTTTGGTGCCTCAACTGCTGTCCGCTCCGTCAGTTCCAGCGTGATCATATGTGCCGGCACATAATAACGCTCTAACACTGGCAGTATGCTTTCTTTCAGATTCCGGTTCAGACACTGCGCTGCAGCAATGTTCACATGGATCGTCCGTATTCCAAGTGATGGGTTCGGAAGCACATGTTTTGCCAGAAAACGACAGCACTCTTCAAGTACGATCTCACTGATCTGTGTGATCGTTCCGTTTTGCTCCGCCAACGGAATAAACTCATCCGGTGGAATGGCTCCAAGTTTTTCATCCTTCAGACGCACCAGCGCCTCTAATGATACAACACATTTTTCTTTCAGGGAATAGATCGGCTGATAATATACTTCAAATCTGTTTTCCGTAATTGCACGATCCACCGCCTGCTCTACCTTATTTCTGCGGTAATAGTCTTTTTTTACGGCTTCATCCACCTCAAAAAAGACCTGTTTCCCTGAATTTTGTGCCGCTTCCAGCAAATATCCATACAGTGCCCTGTACTCTGCCAGAGAACAAAAATCTCTCGGATAATGCAGGGTGATCATGACCTCGTTTAAAGAAATCAAATTGCCAGACACATGAAAATCCTGTTCAAATCTTTTTTTGATCTGCCCCTTTATGTGTTCTTCTTTTCCCTCATCCAGCAGGATGGTAAATGTATCCTCCGCATTGCGAAACACACAGAACTTTCCACACAGTGCGGTAAGATAATGTCCCACTTCGGCAAGCAGCCGCCTGCTGTTTTCATATCCTAAAAGCATTTCGATATGATGCATCTGTCTGATATGTACCACAAGAAATACTTTTTTCCCGGATTGCTCCGTTACATTTTTCATCTGGATCAGAAATGCCTGCTCATCACTGGTTCCGGTTTCACTGTCAATATAAGCAGACGGATTCTGCATTGCCATATAGATCATCAGAATAAACAGCATATTTGCCGCACTGGTAAGCAGCATTTCTTTTCTCTCATACTGAAGCACCACCATAAGAACTGCCACAATACTGTATAAGATAACGATTACCTTGATCCGCGTCTCAATACGCACTCTCCCCAAAAATATAAGAAGCAGGTTCATAAAAAAATAGTATCCAATATACACATAGCCAAACCATGCAAAATTTCCCTGATAATAGCTGCCATCTTTAAAATAAAAGAAAAAGCCCATCCACGGTGTCGCTAAAAGCATGATCTCGAAAAAGAAAAACGGGACTTTTCCCATGTATTTTATCATTCGACCTGCTACTCCGGAAAAGCTGCATACCTCTTCCATATAGCGGAACATCAGATAAGAAGTCGCTCCCTCTAACGCAAAAAAAGCAAACGTAAACAATTCGTTCCAGATTAATGGAACGATTGCTGCATTTGCCAGTCCAATACATGATAAAATATTTGCGATACACTCGCCAAGACACACCCCAAGCAGTCTGCCAAATACTTTTGACTTAACCGTTGGAAACTGTCTGATCAACAGGAAATGACCGCTGATAACCACAAAAATGACGAGCGACATAATCTCGAAGTCATAATTATACTGCACCCGTCTGCTCCTCCTGTGCTTCTTTCGCCTGTATAATTGCTTCATTTAGCTGGAGCATCTTTGCATCCAGCATAGAAACAATATCGGAACATTCTCTTAGATCCCTGCTGATATAGCCGGGTGCATTTCCCTCAAATTTGTAATAGATCTTATGCTCTAAGCTTGCCCAGAAATCCATCGCCATCGTCCGGATCTGTATCTCCACCTTGGTATCGATCACGCGGTCCGATAAAAATATCGGAACAGTCACAAGCATATGATAACTTTTATAACCGCTCTCCTTTGGATTTTTAATATAATCCTTGATGGAAATAACGGTCAGATCATTCTGTTTTCCAATCATCTCTGCAAGCTTATAAATATCAGAAGTAAAAGAGCAGACAATACGGATACCTGCAATGTCATTGACATAATTGACCATGTTATCGATCGATGACTCATATCCGTAACGCTTTAACTTTTTCACAATACTCTCAGGCGTCTTGATCCTTGACTTGATATATTCTATTGGGTTGTACTGATGTACCTGCTGAAACTCATCGTTTAAGATTTCAACTTTTGTGCGTACTTCCTTCAATGCGGAATTATATAAAAAAATAATCGTATTCCAACTGTCAACGCCCTCACTTAAGGTGAATGGCTTTTCCATAAAAATCCTCCTTGTTTTGCGGAGTAAAATGCAATTTCATGCATATTATTCCTGTAATGACTACTGTTTACAGTATACCATACTTTCCTCATTATGGTGGATTTATTTCTAAACTTTTATGGATTTATAAGTCCAGCCTCATATCGCCTTCTTTGATCCAGCCGATCTTACGGAATAGCACACTAAAAAGCCATGATAAAACGCCCGGCAGAAGAAAGCTTACGAAAATCAGTCCGATCCAGTCCATCGGTGTAATGGCAGCTTTGCTTCCCGCTTCAATATCTGCGATCCATCCGGTATAGACACCAATCTGTCCGACCAGTCCACAGGTTCCCATACCGGAGGAAACTGCTGCACCATTCATCTGTAAATGGAACAGACACGTTGCGATCGGTCCGGTGATTGCAGACGCCAATGTCGCCGGCAGCCAGATGCGCGGATTTTTCACGATATTACCCATCTGAAGCATGGATGTACCGATTCCCTGTGCAAACAATCCGCCCCATTTATTTTCACGGAAACTTGCCACTGCAAATCCGACCATCTGCGCACAGCATCCGGCAAGTGCTGCACCACCGGCTAATCCGGTCAGTCCAAGTGCTGCACAGATTGCTGCGCTGCTGATCGGCAGTGTCAGTGCAATCCCGACGATCACAGATACAATGATTCCCATGAAAAACGGCTGCAGCTCGGTTGCCCACATGATCGCATTACCGACTGCACTCGCTGCCGCACCGATCGCCGGAGCCCACCAGATAGAAAGCGCGACCCCGACAAAAATGGTCACAAACGGAGTGACAATAATATCGATTTTTGTCTCTTTGGAAACTGCTTTTCCGAATTCTGCTGCAAAAATTGCAACCACAAGTACCGCAAGCGGCCCACCTGCCCCGCCAAGTTCATTTGCCGCCGCACCGACTGCCGCAAGTGAAAACAGTACTAAAGGCGCTGCCTGCAGGGCATATCCGATTGCGATCGCCATTGCCGGTCCGACTGCCGCTTTCGCGTAAGTTCCGACTGTCACAAGAATCGGAATATTAAGCTGCGTTCCAAGTGTACTGATGATCGTTCCGATCAAAAGCGATGCAAATAATCCCTGTGCCATCGCACCAAGTGCATCAATCAGATAACGTTTGACGGATATCTCAATATTTTTCCTTTTACAAAATGCCTTTACTTTTTCCATAATTTCTCCAATCCGGAGTTTCTTACTCCTCTTTGCTGTGTTTTCATGTGGTTAACATGTGTCTTGTCAGCTTGTGACAGTGTAGCACAGAGGGGAGAAAAAAGCAAGGGATGTTGTCCCTTGCTTTTTTATGTCATGCAGTACTCTTATTCCGTTAATAACTTATGAACAGTTGTAACAAATGTTTCAACAACACCTATTGCATTTTCCACATCCTGCCGGTTAATATCATACAAATCTCCCGTCTGGTGATTTCTATCTGCCTGATGTGCTATCTTGTTTCTGCGTTCAAACAAATCTGTCAATGCTCTTGCCAATTTGTCTGCTGGTTTCACTCTGCTCTCCTTGTCATAAAACATTTCATTTGCTATTTTATCAAAAAAATCTTTTCCAACAATTAATGATAACTGCCCCTTAATCTCTTTCGCACTCATATATGTTTTTGATGCATGGTAAGACACAATTACCGCATCAATCCACCCTGTATTTTCGGGATGCATAACAGCATCCATTACCTTATCAATCGGCACCTTTAAATCGGAATATCCCCGTGTTTTATCCCAGTGATTATTATACATTTGTACCATCGCATAAATTCCAAGACAATGCATATAATAATCCAGTGCACTTTCCAAAAACACAATCTGTGACCGATAAATATCTTTTACTGCTTTTTCTTCATGAACGTTATCTAATTGTTCTGCAATATGAAACTTTTCTTTTACCGTTTCCACATTTTTGCAAAACTGTTCATACATTTCATCAAGTTTTGAAACGTGCATATCCGGCACTAACATATTTCTGGAATTTTCATTTCTGGAACTGAGTCCTAGCTTTCGTTCCAAATTTATTCACCTCCCAAAACTTCGATCAAACTGCTTCCCTTTAACGGAATTGTCGAATATCGACCATTGATATATCCTTTTTTTATATTGTCATCCTTTCTGACATTTTTCAATTCCACTAAAGAATAATACTCTGTCGTGCACAACCCGGGATTTCTTTCTGCAAACCATATTTGATCTCTGCGGAATAAATCCAGATCCAACAAACTTGTATCATGGGAGGAAAAAATTAATTGTGGATTTTTTTCACTTTTCCAGTTTTTAAATGTGTGGATTAATTCATCTACAAGTGCAGGGTGGAGACTAGCTTCAAGTTCATCATAAAATAACACTTTTCCATTGACTAGCACATCTATAAACGGACATAGCAATTTAAAAAGTTTCTGTGTTCCCTGTGACTCCTCATTGATATTCAAAATATAATCTTTATATACAAACTTTACTTCTATTGTCTGCAATGAACCCATACCAGTTAACATCTGGACCTTATTTAATAATTCAAGCGGCATATCCTGTGTTGTCAATTGTCTGTTTTCTATTTTTACCTGGATATCCTTAATTGGAATTCCTATTTTTTGCATGAACACAACTAATATTTGTTTCATACCAGAATTTGTCCGAATCTGTTCTGCAGAGTATTCAAACCAATTATCAGGTCCAATTCCATGAACAATCAATTCTTCTTTAAAAAACCTGAAAGGATGAATGATTTCCTTTAAACTGCACCACGCTTCTGCCGTAGTCAGAAATAATTTATTACTTTTTGTCTTACTCTCCAGTTGAGACAGTTCTTTCTTATACTTTATTCCATATGAAAACTTTGTACCTTCACGTTCAAATATCTTCGCCTGTCTTCCAGATGGAAAATGATACAAATACTCATCCAGAAACTCAACATCATTCATGGAAAATCCATACGCATAACGTATTCCATCCACAACAAACTGAATATCAAACGCTGTCGGTTTCTCTGCTGAAAGTTTATGTGGTGTTCTCGGAATCTTATCTCCTTCCTGAAATTTCACACATTCCCTCACCAAAAAGCCTAGATACCCTACCGCATCAATCAATGTACTTTTTCCAGCACCATTTGCACCATATACAGATGTGATTCTTGACACCCGGTAATCATCAAATTCATACAATTCTTCCTGATGTGATTTATCACTTCCTGCAACCATGGAAAATACTATTTTCTCCTTAATTGCCTTATAATTACTGCATGAAAATTCAAGTAACATATCCCACACCTCCAATCACATTATATGTTTCTAAATATTTCATGTCAATAATTTATACATTGCTTTTGTGAAATATTCACATTTTTTGTGTTTTGTTTGTATATTTTATTCATTTGACATCTGCTCAAGGATTTTCCTGTTCATTTCATCGTAAGAATCCCAATACCCTTTTCGTATGGAAATCTCCGTATATCCAAAAAGCTCCTTGATCTTACTCATGATATCCCTGCCATAAAAACCTGTCAGGTTTTTAATTGTCTCATCTGTCACAGACACAATCTCATGCGCAGCAAGATTCCGGATATTACTTTCCACATTTCTAAGATCTTCCATCAACTGTTTTAAGCGGGTATCACTCGAAAAATGATCTGTGAGTATTTTTAGATGTTCTGAATACACATCTTTTGCTTCAAATCTTTTTCCCATTTTCTGATAATGACTATTCAGTACTTTTCCTACTTCCGTTCCATTTAATTTTTTTGCTGACCACATCCTCTTCCACTGTCCGGCACGTTTATACTGGTCGCAATAATCGTCTACTATGATGCCACATTGTTTTTTTAATATCATTTCAAACAAATCTACTACAATCGGTGTGATCGACCTGATAAAATCCACATACTCACCACGTTTTAATCGAATATCGATCGTAAGTGCATATTCAAAATATTTTCTTTGGGAAGAAGACCTCACCGGAAGACATTGAAACTTTGTTTTCTGGATTGTCTTATCCACATTCGCAAAATCTAATAACACTCTCCTTGCAGCCTGATAAATTAAATCCCTGTACTGCACTGTCTGCTCTGCCGGTAATGAATCCGCAACATCAAGCGCAGCCTGATAATCATATACCAAAATATGTTTTTTTATAATTTCCTCTTTCTTTATCTTTGAAAGTGTCGGACACTGTATTTCCTTACATCTGTTTTGTGCACCTTCCTGATTATCCTCATCCAATTCCCATAAAGTTTCTACATCATATCCCTCATGCACCTGCTCATTCAATTTTCCTACTGGTGTCGCCACCTGAATTACTTTTGCAGGAAACTCCCCTAATGTCTGCAATACCAGCAATCCACTTTTCATTGCCGGTGTACCGGATGACACATTTAAAAGCAGTGTATCTGAATCATCCATCGTCTCATATATATGGCTGATCACCTTCCTGAAATCCTCGTAAAAGTAATCAAATTCATGTACTTTGGTAAGCTCCCGGCGTTCTATGATCTCATAAATCATGGGACGATCCTGCATCTTTGCCAGACGGTCCAGACAATAACGATACCTGTCATCTTTCTCCTGAAAATCCAACATCTCTTTTGACATGTACAAAATGACTTTATCCGGTTTATAGAATCTGCAAATATGCAGTATTGATCCATCATGATAATTATTTAATGAAATCGGGTCGGTTCCTCCCACTGGTGTAAACAATATCGTCTGATTCATAATAATCTCCATCTTTCGTAATAATGATTTAATTTTCCTGCATGGTTATTTAGTAAAAATTTATTCTAATTTTGTCCCCTTAGCGGGGTTCTTATATCTCAGTAAACCCTAATTTGATTTATCCGGGGCAGGTTTTCAAGTTTTCGTCCCCTCCGCGGGGTCTCTTATCTCAATTCAGGAAGATGCAAGAAAAATCAAACCCATCTGGTTCTCGTCCCCTTCTCGGGGGTCTCTTATCTCAATAAGTTACTTGCGCAGGCTTTTACAGGATCTGAAAGAAATTCTCGTCCCCTCTACGGGGGTCTCTTATCTCAATGTTGGAAATATTTGCGGTAAAGCACATCCAAGATTATTCTCGTCCCCTCTACGGGGGTCTCTTATCTCAATCCTGTCCCCTACACCTCCCAAAACACAAGGCTTTTATCCCCCATTTGCGGGGCAAACCCGCAAATGAGAGAAATCTCAATATCAAACTGGTGTATAACATTCTCAAAGCCTGATTTTAAGCCTATCGGAGCAAAATCATTATATTTCCTCAAATTCAATCCTCCCCCATCCCCATATGATACAGCTTTCCCTGATACTTTGTACATTTACAGACATGCGGTGCCAGTTTAAGCTGCAGGTCTTTGGTATGTTTATGCACAACATAATTTCTGCCCAGTGTATTTATAATATATCTTTTGTCATATTACCCTATAATAATCACTTCTTCATTTTTAATTTCAGGACTTGCCCCAAACAGGCTGACTTCTCCATAACCTCTTATTTTGTAAACTCTCACGCTGTCCGATCTACGGTCAATCAGCTCCGGAATATCATGTAACAAACGTCGATATAAATTTTCCGTAACCATCGCCTCAAATGCCGATTTCTGAACCCGAAAACCATATCCGTTCATTTTCTTCGCAAACCTGACTCTTCGCTTATTATCAACAATATCATAAATTACAAGAATATACAGCTTCTTTATGCTATTTTCTTCCTCAGTATTCCAAAAATAATTTTCCATTTGTCTTTCCCCCCACATTTATCAAACCAATTACCGAATGATCACCGGCATATATTCATTCACATTTTCCGTTTCAATTGCCTTTACAAACTGATTAACCTGAAGATCCATTGCACGCCGGAAGCTGACACTGTAATCAATATACGAAAGGTATCTGTTCTCTGTACGAAATTTTCCCTCCAGTTTCTGAATATATTTTCCTTTTCTAAAAAGACTCCAGGCTGATCGATTCCAGTATAGAAATCTTCTTTTACCAATTCATGTCCATTTAACATACTAAGCGCTGTTGTGTCAATTAATACGGCTCTCCATTCTTCCATCAGATCACTTGCTAAGGTAGGATGCTTTTCTCTGTCTTTATGCATCACTCCAAAATATGGATTTAATCCTTTTCCCTCAATCTTTCCATACAATTCATTTAAGATGATCGAGTAGCCAAGACTGATCAGCGAATTAAACGGGTCCATCGGAGGACGTCTTGACCTGCCTTCAAAAACAAATTGTTCATCAATTAACTTCCCCAATACTTTAAAATATATTTTTGCTGCCGTTCCCTCATATCCCATAACCTGTTCCACACTCTTCGCATATAGCAGTTTTTTCTGCATATTCTGCATCTCAATGATCATTCTATGAATATCTTCATCTCTGCCTCGCGCATATCTACGCAAAACAACAACCTGATTGCGAATCTTTGCATCAATGATTCTTTTTGACATTTCCAGTTTAAATGTTTCATTGTGTCCAATTTCCGCCTGAATACGCTGTCTTTGCACATTCACATGGGAAGTTGAGATCAGCCTTCCATAATACGCCCCGCTTGTGGAATAAAACAGGATATTCACTCCCCGTTTTAAACATTCCGTCAGGCAGCGTGTCGTAATCTGGACACTGCCAAATACTTCGATCATCTCTAACGTCTCTGCTGGAATACTTTTTATCATTCCATCCTTGTACTTTACCTGAAAACGGTTTGCTTCTATCCCGATACTCGCACCCTGTTCACTGACATAAAGATAACTCATGTGTTTCCTCCCTTGTTTTTATTTGTCCCCTTACTGAAGATTTTTTCAATTATACTTGTGTAAGTATATAACAAAAACAGCTAAAGGTTCTCGTCCCCTTATCGGGGTTCTCTTATCTCAATCCATCTGAAACATCCGATGCAGCAACTGAAAATGATAAGTTCTCGTCCCCTCCACGGGGTTCTCTTATCTCAATGAAACAGACGTTGCAAGACAGTGGTGTTATAAGGTTCTCGTCCCCTCCACGGGGTTCTCTTATCTCAATTAGCAACTTAAAAAACAATAAAACAACTTATTGACAATGTTCTCGTCCCCTCCACGGGGTTCTCTTATCTCAATATCGTGAAGAATGTGCCAACGGTGATGTCGGTCAAGTTCTCGTCCCCTCCACGGGGTTCTCTTATCTCAATATTATGAAAGGAGATGAATGACATTGGAGGCATATAGTTCTCGTCCCCTCCACGGGGTTCTCTTATCTCAATATGACTGGAAAAGTCAATCAGAAAACAAGACATGAAAATAGTTCTCGTCCCCTCCACGGGGTTCTCTTATCTCAATTCTGTGCCATGCTCCCATCCTCCTTTCCAGTTCAGTTCTCGTCCCCTCCACGGGGTTCTCTTATCTCAATACTGTCCCTTACACCTCCTAAAACACAGGGCTTTCATCCCCCATTTGCGGGGCAAACCCGCAAATGAGAGAAACCTCAATATCAAACTGGTGTATAACATCCACAAAGCCTGATTTTAAGCCTATCGGCGCAAAATTGTCATATTTCCTCAAATTCAATCCTCCCCATCCCCATATGATACAGCTTTCCCTGATACTTTGTACACTTACAGACATGCGGTGCCAGTTTAAGCTGCAGGTCTTTGGTATGTTTATGCACAACATAATTTTTTCCAAGTGTATTTTTAAACACATTATCCACAACTTTTACTGCATTACTGCCAAGCAATGGATATAAAACCGTCTTTGAAAGAAAACCACATCCTCCACCTAACCATACTGTATTTTTTTCCTTTGCCTCCCAGTGGAATCTTGCATAAAAATACCGGTTACAGATATTCTGGAAAATATTCAGTGCTTCTATGATATCTTCCATCTGATACGGGCAGATTGTCGTGTCAATTGATACATCAAAGCAAATCTCTGTTCCGGGGATCAGTGTCTCCCGCAATACATTCAGCGGTTTTTCTGTACCGTCTAGTGTAACATCGATCTTCTGGCTTAATGTCAGCTGATCCACACTGATAGGCTGGCTGTCACCTACATGCAGACCAGAAAGATTATCATTAACAGCATTTGCAGGCTTTTTTTCATCACGGTTTAAAGTATAAAATATCTGTTGTTCTAAACGTTTTGTCTCTCTTGCAAGGCATTGTTTCCTGCTTGCGCGTTCTGCGGAAGCAGACTGTATCTCCCTGCCTGTTCTTTCATATTTTTCCGGACATTTTTGTATCTCATCTGCAATCAGTGCCGTGCGGAACATGCCTTTTAAAGTACTGCCCGGAACATACGGCATGCCATATGCATCCTTCACAAAGGCTTCGATCTCTTTTGGTCTGGCTGTCTGTGAAACAAATGCTTCCCCTGCATCCATCTCATACAATTTCCACCTTTCATAATCTTCCCGCTGCATCTTATGCTGTCCAAGCCACTGGGATAGAGAAGGTTCCTTCGGCCGCCCATCCATCATATAGTCTGCAAACTCTTTCCCGAGTCCTTTTTTCTGCAGATCCATGTACATCTTCTCTACATTCGGTATGATCACATGATGATTCCATGGCATATAGATGTGCTCTTTTTTTCCTATTTTTTCACCGGAACCTATATAGACTGGGGATAATACACATATTTTCACCCGGTAGTGTTTTAAATAATCCCTCATAATGATACCCCCATAAAAATCGGCTTTGCATATCGATACACAGGATGTTTTCCGCCTTCCGACACATCATAGATATCTCCGGCAAAACAATTTACAAAACAGGAACCTGCTGTAAATACATAAAGATCCTTCTTTTTTCTCCACTCCTCTGCATAATCTGAAGATGCCACAAATCCAGATCTTTTTTCTAACAAATAGGATGCATTTTCCATCGCATTTTCCAATTCCTCATCTGCAGGAAGTGCAACTGACAATAACATATATCTGTCCGATTTTTTCTGCAGACATTCTAAAAGCTGTTCCGGAATCTGCCCCTCATTGTATCTATATTTTCCAAGTCCACCTGATTTTTTTCCACCAATTCCTGTATAAGATAATGCCGTCAGCAGTTTTTCCATAAGACATTTTTCATTTTCGCTTTGATACGCGGCAATGATATACAGGCCACATCCCTCTCCATAATAAAATGTTCCAACCCGGTACGGCAGAGTCTCCTCCCCGGTGCGGACAGCTGCCATCGTCTGCTGAAAATAATGTCCATAATGTTCCATCGGATCATTTGACAGATCCATTTTCCCATTCAGAAAATCGATCAAACATTCTACCGGAATAAACTTCATTTTTTTATATGCTTTTTTCTGCTTCGATTCCCCACGGTTTACCGGCTCCACATATATCATCGGTTTTGGAATCATATACTGCTGTCCAATATATGGAAATGCATCTGAAATTAACAGATTTCCTTTTTTCACAGCATCATATAACTGCTGCTGCAGATTCAGTTTTAAAGCCTCTATATAAAGTGCTGAAAATATCTGATCTGCCTTAAACGTGCAGGCACTTTCATTTAACATTCCGGTACCAAAATGAACACCCGTTTTAAATTCTAACTGATAGATCGTATATTCCATGTCCCGCCTCATTTCTTTTCTCTCTGTAGTCAAAAATCAATCCTGCAAAGTTATTTTATTCCACTGCACTCATGATTTTCTGACACTGGGACAAAACATCTTCCGACACTTCCCCTATCACAGGTTCCACATGGATATCCATGATTTTGACACGTCCATAACCTCTTGATCCACTGCCGCCTAAATAATCATATTCTAAAAGTTGAAACCCGTCTTTTAATATTTCAAAATCATGAACCATTTCCGATTCATTCGTCACTTCATAAATCAACTGCATCGGAAATTTTGCGCCTCTTACCACACGTTCGATCTGTCTGGGGTTCGCTACTGCCGTTGTTCTTTGGATGCTGTTTTCAAATTTAACCTCTGTTGCACCTGTCAGCCCTGCATATTTTAATTCATCCATATTTTCAAGAAACATATCGTTAAACAGGATTTTACTAGTCTTTACCTGACCTTTTTTCGCACTTCCAAACAGACTTGTCAGACATACCGCATCGTCATCCGGTGTTTTCGCTACTGTCTGATTATATTTTTTTGCCAGAAGTGTCCTTAATTTCCCTTTTAAACTGCTACCCGGAATCATCGGCATATTCGTCCTTGCATCCCGGATGACAGGAGAATCTACTGCACCAATCGCAGAAAAAGCACTCGATCCGCCAATATGTAAACCCGTTACTGTCTCTAACACCCCACTGATTTTAACTTTTGCAAACATTATTTCATCCTCCCTCTACTCATCACGTCCACCATAAAATTTTCTATATGCAACCAAGGCTTCCATATACCGGCTGAATAAAATATACTGGTCTCTGCTGCCTTTGATCTCTTCTAAGTGCTCTAAAATTTTTGCTTTATCTACCAGTTTCTTTACCTTCGGTTCACGCCCTGCTTCATAGATAAAACGAATCTTCATATAGTTGATCCGTCCCATTATTTCCGCATTCAGTTTGTCACTCTGACTATTGACCACATCATTATAAATATCGGATGTCATGGCAAGCAGATTTCTGATCTTGGATGTTGTTACCGGACCAACCAGTCTCCCTTTCTGGTCTTTTTCACTGCACAGTTCCTTGATTGCCTGTTCTGCAATCCCCACATAATTTTCTTCTGTCAATTTCATTTAATCCTGCTCCTCTCTTTTGCGATTCAGATATACATACAGATAGATTGCCGTGATCAGTTCTTTTCTATCCTGTTCCTTCCCGCTCCACTCGTACATCTTTCTTGAAAAACTCCGGTAAGCCGCCCGTTTTTCTTTATTTTCATGTTCCTGTGGTTCCATTCTCGACAACAGATAAACATATCTTGCAAAATTGATGTTGTTCCCACTTTCCCTTAACAATTCCATGAGATGATATAAAAATCCCATACCGTGCTCATCATTCTGATCAAAATAATTCTTAAGCACACCTATCTTTTCTGTAACAACATTTTGTATAAATACATTCCATGGATAAGCATGTGTTTCATCAAACAGCGTAACTGCATTTTTTCCTTCCACATGTTTTGATCTGTCTTCAAGTCTTTCCACTTCTTTTGCCATAACATTCAGCGGATATTTCGCATCGTAAATACCAACACCTCCTGATATTGTCAGCGTTCCCTGTGTAAATTTTTCAAGCGCATTTCTGATATCCATAAAAGCTGCGATCACATCATTCCACGCTCCGGCTAAAAACACATCATCTCCACCAGAATATACAATTACCGCTTTTCGTTCCCCACTTCCACCAAAATTGTCTGCTGTTCCTTTCCGAAGTATCTCATTGATATAACATTTAAAAAATAAAGACAACTGTCGTGACAATGTAGATGTTCTCGAAAGCGTTACATATTTGTCATCTCCGTCTGGTCTCTGCAGTCCATAAACAAAAGTCGTTCCAAGGTTATCCACATCCGCACGAAGGATTCCAATTCTTTCCACACCTTCTGCCTGTTCTGCCAGTTTTTCAAACGTGTCACCTGTCGTATAATCTCCAACCCACAATTTTGTAGTAACATGTTTCCCGGTATAAATTTCATTTTTCGTATAACACCGGACATAATTTTCTGATTCCATCCGTTTTAGCAGGCTCTCTTTTGTATCTGCTACTAAGTACCTGTTTTCCGGAAGTGGCAGCGCATCTTTATCCGGTTCACTCATGACAGTAAAATAATTTTCATACAGAATACTTCCTGACATTTTTTCTAATGCCAGACATACCTGACATTTATCATCTGTAAGGCGGGCTATCCTGCGGCACACTTTACATTCCCGCTCTCCTTCATGTTTTCTGCTATTCAGATTCCGGATCATATCTGCATTATACCGATTCGATTTTTTCTCAGAAATCATCTTAGATATCGTAAGATACAGATCGGAATAACTTCCCTTCGGCATATTTCTTAACGCATTGGCATTTGCTTTCGCATATCCGCAGGCAACATATAACGCTGTATCAAAATGTTCCATCATCCAGTGATTCAGACTTTTTTCATAGTGCTCTAAAATATCACGGGTATCATCCGTATTCGCTAAAAGCAAATAGCAGTGTCCTCCTCCTGTATAAATTAAATTTGCCCTTGAAAGTGACAACTTCTCTAACAGTTCATCCACAATATGCTCCATCATAATTTCAAGGTAAAAACTTCTCGCACGCAGTCCTTTTAATGCACCTTTTTCTCCTATCGTATAGATAAAACTCTGAATACCGGAAATATCCATGGAATACAGTAAAAACATTTCCTCGTCATAAGATTTCTCTGCTTTGATAAACAGGCTCTGCTTATAATTTTTTTCGCCTTTCGCAGTCAGAAACTGCATTACGCATGACGCAACTGCTGCGGTCATCTTCATGTGGTCATACAAAGAAATATCTGCAAGCTCCTTTTTTGAAGTAGAAGATGGAATGTATGTCAGATTTGCCTCAAGCACAGCCAGCAGGGAATTGATGTATTCTTCGTCTAACGTGATGCCCTTTAAATTATCTGTAATATTTTGAATGACGGACTGATAAAAATGTTCATCCATAGATATTTCATCTTCTGTCGGATAATTAATTCCATTCTTCGGATTTAAAACCTGCATGGCATAATGACTTTGTCCGTGATTTCCATTTAAAATATTAAATACACTCTCTAACGGCATCGCTTTATCAAATCCGCCTTCTCCTGCTTCCGCCTCTCTGCGATCCGAAAATGCTGCCACATTGTCTGCATAGTAAACAACATATGCCTTATCGTCTTCTGCTAAGGATGCGTTCTTTAAATACATTCCATGATGATATCTCACACAGTTTAAAATTTCATCATCTGAAATATGTGCTTCATTCTTCAGATACTCATATCCACTCTGACTGTGATTTCTTCCATCCCCACTTCTATACACAACTTTTCCTATGTCATGAAGCAGACTTCCAATCATTAATTTTATCTGATCGTCCGTTATCATTTTCTTCCCCCTTCGTTTATGATTTTCATATATCCCATTCCGAGGGAAGTTTTGATTCCTACCCCGGAATACTCTCCAAACTCGAACAACATGTTAACAAAATTTGCCATTGTATCTGTGCCATGCAGCTTTATGGTTATTTTTCCGATAAAGGATGGAATCCTGACCCCCTCCAAAGAAAAACTTACACTTTTCAGATCATACCTGATCACCTGTGCATGCTCACATATCTGTTCGAGTGTATCTTCATCATGCATTGTATTTTCTGCTGTGGCACTGTCGTACTTATTCATCAGACTCTGAAAAACACAGCGAAGATCCGGATAAAAAAGATACCTTCCATTTTGTTTAAATGCAGTCGGAGATAGAAAATGAATCTGAATATACCTTTTCCCATCATCCTCATAAAAATGATCCATTAATTCTTTATATGTTGTTTCCATATAATTTTTCTTCACTATCAAAACTTTAAGATCATGTTTTTTTATCAGAATGTATTCTAATTTCCACAACGTATCCTGTATAATAATCTTCACTGCTTCTTTATTCAGTCCTGTAATTACCCAGTACCAGTTCCCCTCTCTGCGTTCTAAATGCTGTGCATATGGATGAAGGCTTGAAATATGCAGATAATCTGCATATTTCTCCGGCAGCAATTCCATAAGTGCCCCATGAAACAATGATGACATCTGGTATGTCAATTCTTTTTCACATTTTAACTTTAATTCTAATTTTGCTAACATTCCCCTTCTCCATCTGTTATTTTATGCCTTTATATTTTATTTACTTACTATTGTAACATGCATCTTCCAAATTTTCATATATTAACGTAAAATATTTATTTTTCTATTTCATAATCTGACATAAATAACCAAAAGGCAAGAGATCTCTCCCTTGCCTTTTCATAAGCCAGCCACCCTACAACTCTTCCGTCTTATACGTGACATATCCCTCATAATAATAACTATGGTCAATACCTTTCATATAAATTTCCCGGTCATTGATCTGATCGGTAAGTGCTGCATTTAAAATATATTTAATTTCAATATCTTTGATCGGACTGCGTTCCATCGCCATCAGATAATCTTCTTTTTCTATCTTACTCCAGTCTACTACCTGTCCGATCTGTTTTTTTAACATCATATCCAGCCAGATGCGCATGCTTCTTCCATTTCCTTCACGGAACGGATGCACAATGTTCATTTCCACATATTTTTCAACAATCTCATCAAATGTGTTCTGTGGCATTTTGTCTACATTTTTAATTGCTGTTTCAAGATACATAAGCGGTGCAAATCTGAAATTGCCTTTTGATATATTTACGGTTCGGATTTTTCCTGCAAAGTCATAGATATCATCAAATAAATATTTATGAATCTCACATAACGTTTGAAACTTTCCCGCCTCAAGGTTCTCGAGCATACCATTTTCAAACAGTTCTACTGCCTTCTTTTTACTGATACGCTCCTCTTTGCGCGCAAGTTCCGCGGAATTTTTAATTCCAAACTTATTTTCCAATGCCATACAACATGCCCTCCATATCGGAATGTTCTCCCTTTTAATCCTCCTCGATCACATGCATCTCCAGAAAATCAAAATCCACATGCTCAATAAAACAATCCTGCGTAAAACGTGTCTTTGCATGCCTCTTAAACTCTTCCACATTCGCATCTAACCAGATCGGTTTTCCAAGGTCAAATGCATAACATACCTCATCTAACGCCTTGAAAATTTTGTGCGTTCTCGTATCATCTGACTCATCTGTCACTGTCATATCCTTGATCAGGTGGGTACCCTTCATCATTTTAAACCAGATTCTCATGAATTGTTATCTCTCCATTTTTATCGTTAATCAGTGTCTTCTCTGCCGTCCCGTCTCATACATCAGAAGTGATGCAGAGATCGCCGCATTCAACGACTCCACCTGTCCCTGCATTGGAATCTTAATATAAGTATCTGCTAAATCTGCGATCTCATCCGACAATCCGTTTCCCTCATTTCCGATGAGAAACGCCGTCTTTTTCTTATAGTCCGGCTCATCATAGGAAAGCATACCCTTAAGGTGCGCCGCATAGACATTGACCTGCTGCTCTTTGAGTGATGAAATCGTCCCAGGAAGATCTTTCGTGACGAAAAAAGGAACACGATAAATGCTTCCCATCGTGGAACGGATTGTTTTCGGATTAAACAGATCCACGGTCGTCTGGTTCATGATCACACCCGTGATGCCTGCCCCCTCACCGGTGCGCACCATCGTGCCGAGATTTCCCGGATCCTGGATGCTCTCTAAGATCAGAAGATGTGTCTGTTCCCCTTTGAGCATTTCCTCTAATGCATACTCCGGTTTCTTTATCACACAGAGAATTCCCTGCGGTGTCTGTGTGTCGGAAACACTTTTAAACACATTGTCAGAGACGATCTCATAGCCGGTTTCATTCAAACGCTCCAGTACTTTTCTGTTCAGTTTTTCTTCCCCATGTTTTGGCGTGCAGGATTCCATGCAATCCTGCATATTGCCCTGCGTACATGTTCCATAAAAACTCTCGGAAACATAAACCTGTTTCACCCACTCCACCGGGGCCTCTAAAAACATTTTTCTTCCCTCTGCCACAAAAACACCCTGTTCATTTCTGGCTTTTGCTTTTTTCATGAGCAGTGTCAAATTTTTCATCTGCTGGTTTGATGTACTTGTAATCATAATTTCCCTCACTAAAAAATCCGTTATACCTGTCGCTAAGTATAACGGATTTCTCTCTAAAATGCAAAAATATATGATTCTATGTAAAATCAGATTACAGAGAAAGGTTCTTGCTGATCTCGTACTGATATTCCGGAATCTCTTTTTTCATTGCAAGTGCCTCGTCGATATCATAATCAACGAAATCACCATGACGGTATCCAACTACACGGTTTGTCTTTCCTTCGCAGAGTAAGTCTACTGCTAAGGCACCCATGGTAGACGCATATACACGATCTTTACATGTCGGGCTTCCACCACGCTGCATGTGACCTAAGATGGTTGCACGTGTCTCGATACCGGTTGCAGCTTCGATTCTCTTTGCCATACTGGAAGAATGTCCGATTCCCTCAGCATTTACGATGATATGATGCTGTTTACCGCGTTTACGGTTCTCGATGATGTGGTTGACTAATTTCTGCTCGTCATAGTCATATTTTTCCGGAAGTAAAATATCCTCAGCACCGTTTGCAATACCGCACCATAATGCGATATAACCAGCGCCACGTCCCATAACCTCGATGATACTGCAACGCTCATGGGAGGTTGATGTATCACGAACTTTGTCGATTGCTTCCATTGCTGTATTTACTGCTGTATCAAATCCAATCGTGTACTCGGTACATGCAATATCAAGGTCGATGGTTCCCGGAAGACCAATGGTATTGATTCCAAGTCCCGCAAGCTTCTGAGCTCCCTTGAAAGAACCGTCACCACCGATAACAATGATTCCGTCGATGCCATGTTTTTTACAGATCTCTGCACCACGCTGCTGTCCTTCTGCTGTTGTAAACTCCATACAGCGTGCTGTCTGTAAGATCGTACCACCGCGCTGGATGATATCGGAAACATCTTTTGCTTCCATATCAATGATCTCTTCCTGAAGAAGTCCTGCGTAACCTCGCTTAATTCCTTTTACCTTTTTTCCCTTTGCAATTGCTTCCCTTACAACTGCACGAATGGCTGCGTTCATTCCCGGCGCATCGCCACCACTTGTCAGCACACCGATTGTATTAATCTCTTTTGCCATTTATCGTTCCCTCCTAAAATAATATACCCATTTTTCTAATCTTTATTATTCTAATCTCTTTATTATTTCTTTTCAATGCTCTTTTCAACAATTTTTACATTTTTTTCGCCCAAAAATTCCGTCAAGTTACCGACAAGCTCCGGATTGATATGAATATTGTAATTTTGGCCTAATCTTTTCATGGCACGCGGCGAGGCAATATAGATCACAATCTCATCATTTCCGTCCGAACCATAAAGCCGGGAATACAGTTCTTTTTCCTTTTCTTCATATGATTCTTTTGTCGCAAACTGAAGCCACAGCTCCCGTTTGGTGTCGTCAAAGGAATAGATTTTTTCACAGATCAGTTTTCCGTTTTTATCTTCCTCGACATTGGCATGTCCGGCGACAAAGACTTTTTCATCCTCGTTCAAATAACGGCTGTATTTCTCGTAATCGCGCGGAAAAATAATAACTTCCACCGTTCCAAACAGATCCTCAACCGTGATGAATGCCATCGCTTTGTTCTGCTTGGTGTATTTGATGGTCTTTTCAGTGATAATGCCCCCAATGACAACACTCTGGTTATCTTTGATCTTTACGGCATTCGTTTCTTCATCCAGCATAAAATCTGCTGTCACGGCGCTGATATTTTTGCGCCATTTTTCCTCATATTCCTCCAACGGATGTCCGCTTAAATAAATGCCAAGAACCTCCTTCTCAAAACCAAGTTTGATCTCCTTGGTGTACTCCTCCACATTCGGGAAACGGACTTCATACGCCTTTTTTTCTTCCTCTGAGACAAGGTCAAACAAAGACATCTGCCCTGCAAGTGAATTTTTCTTTTCCTGGTTCAGGTTATCAATCAGCGTATTATATACTAAGAGCATCTGCTGTCTGTTGCCGTCTAATCCATCGCAGGCTCCAGCTTTGATCAGGTTTTCGACCGCACGCTTATTGACCTCACGCCCCGCCACACGGCTTAAAAAATCAGAAAGTGTGATATATTTACCGTTTGCCTCTCTTTCTGCTAAAATGATATCAATGACCTGTCTGCCGATACTCTTGATCGCATACATGCCGTAGCGGATCCCATCTTTTGTTGCCAAAAAGCGTCCTTCTCCCTCATTGATATCCGGGGAAAGCACTTTGATCCCCATCTGACGGCAGGAATAAATGTACTCGGCGACTTTTCTTGTATTGTCGATCACTGACGTCATGAGTGCTGCCATAAACTCAACCGGATAATAGTATTTTAAATATGCCGTCTGATAGGCAACCACTGCATAAGCTGCCGCGTGGGATTTGTTAAATGCATATTTGGCAAAATCGACCATGGAATCGTAGATCTGGTTTGCCGCCTGCTCGCTGATTCCGTTTGCGATACAGCCTTTAATACCCTGTTCTTCATTGCCATAGACAAAGTTCTGACGCTCCGCGTCGATGACGTACTGTTTCTTTTTACTCATGGCGCGGCGGATGTTATCAGCCTGTCCCATTGTATAACCGGCGAGGTTCTGCACGATCTGCATAACCTGCTCCTGATAGACGATACAGCCATAGGTCGGCTCTAAGATCGGCTCTAATTCTTTGCAGACATAGGTCACACTCTCCGGTTCATTTTTTCCCTTGATGTATTTTGGGATAAAGTCCATCGGACCCGGACGATAAAGGGAGATACCGGCGATAACGTCCTCTAAACTCTGCGGTTTTAACTCCTTCATGAAGTTTTTCATGCCCGCACTTTCTAACTGGAATACACCGTCGCATCTTCCGGTTCCGATCGAATCTAATACTTTTTTATCATCATAATCAATGTTATCCACATCAATTTTTATTCCATGATTTTTTTCCACAAGTTTGACCGCATCACTGATGACAGTTAAAGTACGGAGTCCAAGGAAATCCATTTTTAACAGTCCGAGTTCCTCGATCGTGGTCATGACAAACTGTGTTGTGATCGTACCGTCAGAACTTCGCGACAACGGCACATATTCGTCCATCGCCTTCTGGGAGATTACGACTCCGGCGGCATGCATGGAGGTATGGCGCGGCAGACCTTCTAGTCTTTTCGCCATGTCGATCAGTCTTTTTACCGTCTCATCCGACTCATACATGGAACGCAGTTCCGGGTTCATTATGAGTGCTTTGTCGATCGTGATGTTTAGCTCATTTGGGATGTTTTTTGCAATCGTATCACAGAAATTATACGGCAGATCCATGACACGTCCGACATCACGGATGACACCGCGCGCCGCTAACGTACCGAAGGTAACGATCTGCGTTACACAGTCTTTTCCGTATTTTTCAATAACGTAATCAATGACTTCACTTCGTCTCTCATAGCAGAAGTCAATATCGATATCCGGCATGGTCACACGTTCCGGATTTAAGAACCGCTCAAACAGCAGGTTATAACGGATCGGATCAATATTGGTAATGCCCGTTGTATAAGACACAAGGCTTCCCGCCGCACTTCCCCTTCCAGGGCCAACCGGAATGCCGTGTGTTCTCGCATAGTTGATAAAATCCCATACGATCAGGAAATAATCGACGTACCCCATCTTCTGGATGACAGAAAGCTCATAGTCAAGCTTCGGCAAAAGCTCCTCATGCTTGTCCGGGTAACGTCTTACCAGCCCCTCATGACAGAGTTTGTTCAGGTAAGTCCACGAATCATACCCCTCCGGCACGTCAAAATGCGGCAGCTTGGTCACTCCAAATTCGATCTCCACATTGCAGCGGTCCGCGATCTTCTGTGTGTTGTCAATCGCCTGTGCCGCATACGGAAACAGCGCGCGCATCTCCTCCTCAGATTTCACAAAATACTGCCCGCCCTCATAACGCATGCGGTTTTCATCGGACAGTTTTTTTCCTGTCTGCAGACAGAGTAAAATATCATGCGGCTCGGCATCCTCGGCATATGTGTAATGCACATCGTTTGTCGCCACCAGTTCAATGCCTGTCTCTTCACTCATCCGCATCAGACCTGCATTAACGGTCTTTTGATCAGGGATTCCATGATCCTGCAATTCCAAAAAGAAATTGCCTTTTCCAAAACATTTTTCATATTTACAGGCAGTCTCTTTTGCCTCCTCATAAAGACCACGCACCAGGTAGCGCTGCACCTCCCCGGCAAGACAGGCACTTAAGGCAATGATTCCCTCATGATAAGTTTCTAAAACTTCCATATCCACGCGTGGTTTGTAGTAATATCCTTCCACGAAACCTTTTGAAACTATTTTCATCAGGTTCTGATACCCCTGATTATTTTCCGCTAAAAGCACCAGATGATAATAACGGTCATCCCCGTGTGAAAGTTCCCTGTCAAACCGTGATCCCGGCGCCACATAGACCTCGCAGCCTAAGACCGGCTTAATCCCTGCTGCCCTTGCTGCCTTATAAAAATCAATCACGCCGTACATCACACCATGATCTGTGATGGCGGCGCTGTTCATCCCGAGTTCTTTGACTCTTGAAACATATTCTTTTATCTTATTTGAACCGTCCAAAAGGCTGTACTCTGTATGGACGTGCAGATGCGTAAATGACATGCTTTGTTTCCTCCGCATTCTATTATATCGTCTCCCTGATAAATATTCAATTTTTTTCGCACATCTCATACAATCTCATACAATTTTCTCTCTTTGTCTATCTGACTGCCGTGTCTGCCTATGCATCCTCTGCCGGCACTTTGTTTACGGTATCATCTTCCTGTACCAGAACCAGCGCAGAGATACCTTCGACAGTAACAGAACCTTCCGCCGTTCCAAGAGATCTGCATCCTGCCTTTTTACCATTGACACAGATATCCCATGTCCCGGCAGGTAAGTTTACTGTGACTGCATCCGGATTTCCATTATAGATGATTACAATATTCTGTGCCGTTTCTCCCTGTACCTCACCCTGAATGGTATAGGCTACGACATTTGCATCAAGTCCAGTCATAAAGGTAAGATTATTCTGAATTGCAGCGGCTGTTGTCATGCGCAGTGCACTGTGTGCCTTACGGAATGCGATCAGACCTTTATAATATTCATAAACATCCATTACGTTACCTTTATTATCCCACTTAATGCTGTTCGTTGCATCAGGGGAAGAATAGCTGTTCTCATCAAATCCAGTTTCAGACTTCTCATTTGGCTTAGAGCGAAGCATCTCTTCACCAGCCTGCATAAATGGTACACCCTGCGAGGTAAAAAGGACCGCGCTTCCCAGCTTATTCATCTTCACTCTGTCAGCCTCACTGTCATCTGCATTGGAAATGGCAAGCTTATCCCAGAATGTCAGATTATCATGACAGGATATATAATTAATACTCTGTCCCGGCTGTCCCGACCAGTTCGTACACTTATCACCAGCCTTTGTGAGCGTAACCTGCGAATGCGGGGTTGCTGCTACAACACTGAATTTAATGTTTTCTTCCATATCATCTTTGCCGCTTACAAAACCTTTGTCCAGAAAATCAAATACACTGCCTTTGATCCCATCACGGATATCATCACTGAAAGCACCCACACGATCCAGCCGGTAAATATTGTTCTTCGTTGCCAGCTGTGCTGCCGGCAATGCAGATTCTCCTCCAGTCCATCCTTCACCATATACCATAATGTCAGGATTCACCTGATCCAGTGCTTTTCTGACAGCCTTCATGGTATCCAGATCATGTACGCCCATCAAGTCAAACCGGAAACCATCAATATGATATTCCGTTGCCCAGTATACAACAGAATCTACGATATACTTGCGCATCATGGCACGCTCTGAGGCTGTTTCATTCCCACAGCCTGAGCCATCTGAATAATGATTGCCATTCTTTCTGTAGTAATAATCAGGCACTGTCTTCTGAAACCATGAATCTGCCAGATGATAAGTATGATTATATACAACATCCATATTCACGCGGATTCCATTTTCATGAAGTGTCTTAATCATCTGCTTCATTTCATTGACACGTACTTCCCCATGATATGGATCTGTACTGTAAGAACCTTCCGGCACATTATAATTCTTAGGATCATAGCCCCAGTTGAACTGCGCTGTATCGGGCTTTGTTTCATCTACAGTAGCATAATCAAAGCTCGGCAGAATCTGTACATGAGTCACTCCAAGATCCAGAATATGATCAAGTCCTGTAGCCAGCCCTTCCCTGTTCTTTGTTCCGCGCTCTGTCAGTCCAAGAAACTTACCTGTATTCCGAATCCCGGAAGAAACATCGGAAGACAGATCACGAATATGTACTTCATAAATCACTGCATCTGTTGCATTATTAAATGCCGGTCTGACATCTGCATCAAATCCATCCGGATCGGCAGCTTTCAGATCAAGGATCTCACCTCTGTTGCCATTTACGCCTGCACTTCTTGCATATAAATCAACAACTTCATTTACTTTATTACCGATCTGTACTGAATAAGTATAATATACACCATTCAGGTCTCCTGTCTTTTCACACACCCAGGTTCCTTTGACATCTGCTGTCATTGGAATTGTTTCTATCAAATTGTCACCATCGCCCTGCTCATATAGGTTAAGCGATACTTTCCCGGCAGCAGGTGTCCATATACGAAATGTTGTCTTTTCTTTTGTATATACAGCCCCCAGATCGTTACCGTCATATACCAATTCATCATTAAAATAAGTAGAACCAATCTTTCTTTTCATCGATACCATACATCCTTAATAGCCCTGTCTGTTCAAAGAATCATCCTGTTACCCGCCTAGTATACCTCTCCCTTTTCAGTTCGTCCAGTTAATTTTTTCGTTTTTTTTCGTAAATTATCCTATTTTGTCAAGTATACTACCGCTTCATACGGACGGATTTTTTCTGAAATATCTTTATAGTTTCCTATCAGAATTCCCCGGTTTTCTTTTACCATATCCGCAATAGAAGCCGGAACATCCAGTTCTTTTTCCGTGAAATTGCAGATTACCAGTATTTTTTTATTCTCGGATGATCTTGTATAAATGTAAAGATTTTCATCTGCATCTTCAAGTCCGTCGAACGTTCCATAAACGATCACTTCTTCCTCTTTGCGCAGTTCTATGAGTTTCCTGTAGTAATTGTATATGGAATCCGGATCTTCCACCTGAGCAGCCGCATTGATCGTTTTATAATTCGGATTCACGGCAAACCATGGCGTTCCCGTGGTAAATCCTGCATTTTCTGAATCATCCCACTGCATAGGTGTCCTTGCATTATCCCGTCCTTTCTTACTGATAATGTCCATCATCTGATCATGCGTATATACTTTTGTATCGGTAACAAGATCTATATAAATATTTTTTTCTTCTATATCGTCACATTCAGACACATCCGAAAAATGCATATTGGTCATTCCAAGTTCTTCCCCCTGATATACATACGGTGTTCCCTGCATCATGTGAAGACAGGTTGCAAGCATCTTTGCTGAAAGTTCCCTGTATTCCCCGGAATCATTTCCCCATCTCGAAACAACCCTTGGCTGGTCATGATTGTTCCAGTACAGACTGTTCCATGCTACTTCCTCTAACCCTTTCTGCCAGCGGTTTAAAACTTCTTTGAGATCCGGAAGATAAAGTTTCTTATCTGTCCACTTTCCATGTTCATCCGAATCCACATCCATATGCTCAAACTGGAATACCATGCTTAACTCTTTTCCATCGCTTCGCGCATATTTTTTTGCCTCTTCGAGCGTAACGCATGATGTTTCACCCACTGTCAGAAGGTTATACCTGCTTAATACTTTTTGGTTCATCTCCTGAAGATATTCATGTTCATGAGGTCCATTGGCTGTGACTGCACCACAAAAAGAATATTTTTCCCCTTCTTTTACCGGACCATCTTTGTATTCTTCCGGCTTACTGATCAGACTGATCACATCCATCCGGAATCCATCAATGCCTTTTTCACACCACCATGTCATCATATCAAAAACTTCTTTTCTTACCACAGGATTATCCCAGTTAAGATCAGGCTGTTCCGGCACAAACTGATGCAGATAATACTGTCCGGTTGTCTCATCAAACTGCCATGCAGATCCACTGAAATATGATCCCCAGTTTGTCGGTTCATGACCATCTACCGGATCTTTCCAGATATAATAATCGCGGTATTTATTATCTTTTGATTTTCTGCTTTCCAGAAACCATTTATGCTGGTCAGATGTATGGTTGACAACCAGATCCATTACCAGTTTCATTCCTCTTTGATGAATTTCTTTTAATAATTCATCAAAATCTTCCATTGTCCCGAACTCATCCATTATAGCCTGATAATCGCTGATATCATATCCGTTATCTTTATTTGGAGATTTATAGATCGGGGATACCCAGATAACTGTGATACCGAGATTCTTTATATAGTCTAATTTTTTTATGATCCCCTGAAGGTCTCCGATTCCATCTCCGTTACTATCCATAAAACTCCTTGGATAAATCTGATAAACAACTGCTTCTTTCCACCATGCTTTCTGCATCTTTTTTCTCCTTATAAATCAGCGGTCATGATCTCAATGACTGCCAGTCTGATCTCTTTTTTTAAATTCGTCGTCTCAAGCTCGCCTAAGATATCTGCCAGATTTTTTCCACTACTTAAAAGCCGGTATGCAGATTCTTTTGCAAGATTACTGTCCTGTGCCTGATTCAGCAGATCATACACACGCTCCAGTGTGTGGTTGTCATTTAATGTCAGTTTCTGTTCAAAAACAATTTCCACTTTTTCATCCACTGACACTTTCGGAATGTGGATTCTGATACATCCCTTCTTCCACTGATATTCATACGCTATTTTGATTTCATTTCCACTTATGTATACTTTAGGCACTGCCTCTTTTACTCCACACAGTTCCACTGTATAATCCCGGAATTCCGGGATCAGATCTGTCTGTCCGGCTGCCCCTTCAATCGTGAACGCCCCTCTTTTCCAGTCAAAATGCATGGATGTAAAGCAACAGCTCCTGCCATCTTTATAATCCTCGGTTTCACCGTCATCCTCATAATGTGTATAATTGCCATCCGCTCCGCCATAGACTCTTATGATAAGTTCTTCCGGATTTTTCAGAAAATCTTTTCCGAACAGTTCTTTCTGCATCGGAATGATGCCTCCTGCTTTTACAAGCACCGGAATACTGTTAATGCCGCGGAACATCCACATTACTTTCTCACCTTTATAGATCAATCCGGTAAAGAAATCGTGGTAACAGCCTTCCGGTATCCACGCTTTTACTTTTCCCTGATTTAAACTCGCTATCTGGTCACTTGTAATCGGTGCAACAATCATATCTGTTCCAAAAAGATACTGGTTGTTGCTTACTCCCTCAACAAAAGAATGATCCTGAACCGGATATGCCTGTTCCTTTTCCGGATAATCGTAATACATTGGTGCAATGACCGGGCGGTATTCTTTGTATGCCAGATAGTTCATGGTGTAAATATAAGGCAGTAACTGATGCCTTAAGCGCAGGGCTTCTCCCATCGCATGTTCTACTTCCGGTCTGAAATTCCATGGTTCTTTTCCACTGAACGACATTTTAGTACTGTGCAGCCTGTTGATCGGGGAAAATGTCCCTAACTCATACCAGCGTGCCTCCATAACATCTGACCGGATTCCAAGCATATGTCCGCCTATATCATGACTCCACCATCCATATCCAATATTTGATGCCGTTGCTGTAAAATAAGGCTGGAAATCAAGAGACTCCCACGTTACAACTGTATCCCCGGAAAAACCTACCGGATATCTGTGAGAACCAGGACCTGCATAACGTGAAAATGTCATTTTTCTTTTTCCATCCCGTCCACTGTCAAGATAATGGTAATGATTCAGCATCCAAAGCGGATCTAACTCTTTCACTGCCGTATGTCCACCCTGCTGCCAGTCCAGCCACCAGAAATCAACCCCCTCTTCCTCAAGCGGATGATGTACGATCTCAAAATAATTTTCCAGAAACTCCGGATCTGTAATATCGAATTCAACCGGTTCTCCGGCTGCCGGATCCATTCCCATTGCCTCCGCCATTTCTTTATACATACTTTCGCATTCCCGGATACCGAGTGCCGGATGCACATTTAAAGTCACTTTCATTCCCCTGTCATGCAGATTATCCATAAAACTCCCCGGATCCGGAAACAGATCCCTGTTCCATGTATAACCGGTCCAGCCGGAACCATACTTCTTGTCAATATCTGTGATATGCCAGTCCATGTCAATGACTGCCACCGAAAACGGGATTTTTTCCGCTAAGAAACGATCCATCAGTCTCTGATACTCATCCTGTGAATACTCGTAATATCTGCTCCACCAGTTTCCAAGTGCATATTTTGGAAGCATTGGAACACGGCCGGTAACCCTAAAAAAATCTTTTACCGCGCCCCGGTAATCATGACCATAGGCAAACAGATAGAAATCCTCTCCTCCCTGTTTTCTCTCTTTGATCCAGCCATCCTCGGTAAGTAAAATCGTTTTTGAATCATCTAATACTGCAAATCCATCCCTGGAAAGAATTCCTTTTTCCAGTCTGATCCTGCCGTCTGCTTCATCGAGCGTACGGGCAGTTCCGAAAAGATTACGATCCTCTTTTCTGCCATAATACCATTCCAGATCACATCCATTGTCCGGTTTTTTCAGCTTCACACTCAGGATGCTCTCATCAAATGCTCTCTCATCATAGCGTATCCGTATGCTTTTTGTCTGGATCTCCAGAAAGTTACTTTTCTGCTTTATCTCAAAAGGAACCTCTTCTAAATCCCTGTACCATATTACCTGCGAAGCCTCATCCACAAATGCACCGGATTCATTATATTCAAATCTGACCAGCCTGTCCGTCAGAAATGTAATACGGTAATTTTTTCCAAGAACAATATTCCGCGGATCTGCTTTTGGTCTTCTTTCACATATGAACTGCTGTTTCATCGTCTATTACACATCCTTTCGTATTTTTACATTTTGAAAAATCTTCTTTAAGAAAAAACTGTTGATCCATGCAATTCCTGAGATACCGATCAGAAACCAGATACCAAATGCAATTGGAATTTTTGAAATAATAAAAAATGGAAGGGTATTCAAACCCAGCATAAGCAATGTATATGGAATATTCGAGATTCCGAGCAATACGGCATTCCTCACAGTTGCTTTCACAGTATTCTCAAAGTAAGATTCCATTGGAAACGCGTAAGTAAAAATCTCTGCTACTATGATCCCGGCTGCGATCACAAGTATCTGTAAAGCATTCATCGTTCTGTCTGCAGCAAAAATATGATAATCCAGATATAGCATTGCGATCACCAGTACACCCACAAGATAAATGATCGTAGATGACCTGAAACTTGCTTTAAACAACTTCCAAAAATCCTTTATCAGATATCCTTCTTTTTTCTCCTGTATGCGAAAGATGCATCCATAAACGGCTGTTATGGATGCCCCTATCGTAACGATCGGAATACAAAAGAGGATTGCTAAAAGATTTAATCCAACCAGATCTGCGATCCGGTTTAATACCTTTACAAACTTTCCATCATTCTGCAGCATTTTTCTCTCCTATGCTCTTATGCCCGAAATTCGTTTTTTCCTTTGCTGACAGTTACTGTCTGACCCATGATCTCTGCCTCGAAATCTTCCCCTTCGTTTATAACTTCCACACCATCTTTGCAGACTGTGATATGAAGTTCGTTTCCTTTCCAGTAAAGAGGATATGTAAACTTCTCCCACTGTTTTGGACAATTTGGAGCAATACGGAGATGTCCGTCACGGATTCTTATTCCACCGAATCCCATTACCACATCCTGCCATACACCTCCCATATTTGCACTGTGGATTCCTGCATCAGAGGATTTCATCTCCTGTCCAAGATCGGTAAGTGCAGCACTCATGAACATATCATAAGCCTCTTTCTCCATACCAAGATCACATGCAGTGATACTGTGTATCGCCTTGGAAAGAGATGAATCATGCAGTGTTCTTGCTTCATAGTATACATAGTTCTTTGCCTTATTATCCGGTGTCGTGATATCTTCCATCTGATACAGAAGTTCTACAATATCAGCCTGTTTACCTGCCTGCATTCCCTGTACATCTTCCCCTGAATAATCATGAAAGACCGTTCCCACAACAGATGCATTCTTATACACAGAAAGATCTATTTCTTTTAGATCAAAGTATCCGTCAAACTGAGGAATAATCCCTGTTTTTTCATCCGGCTGCGGCAGATAAAGTTTCTTCATTTTATCTTTCAGTTCTTCCTCTAACTGTTCTAATGATGTCCCCTCTTCCTGCATTAATTTCTGCATTTTCCCGTAGATATCTTTCTTCTCATCACGGATGCATGCAATTACCTGTGCTGCAAGTCTCATATTTTCATGTGCCATATAATTCGTATATGCATTATTATCCACATGTTCTTTGTACTCATCCGGTCCTATAACATCACGGATTTCATATCTGTTGTTTTCTTCAATCCACTCCAGACGGCTGTTCCAGAATCTGGCAGTCTCGATCGTCATCTCATAGCCATATCTATCCATGAAGTCCTGATCATCTGTTGCAGCATAATACTGCCACAGTGCAAAAATAATATCAGACGTAATGTGCTGCTCGATCACTCCGGTTAAACAGATCATCGGCTCTCCGGTATGAACATTGACACCGGTCACATACGGTGTAACTTCACCATCACTGACCCATGCCGCTTCCCACGGGTACATGGCTCCTTTGTAACCATTTTCGATCGCTTTCTTTCTTGCACCGTACAGTCCCTTATAACGGAATTCCAGAAGAGTTCTTGCCGTCTCCGGTTCTGCCATCTGGAAATATGGGAAAATAAATGTCTCTGTATCCCAGAAAGAATGTCCTTTATATCCTTCTCCACTAAGTGCCTTTGCACCAATACCAACCCGGTTATCTTCCCTGCGTACCATGATCTGAAGATGATAAAGTGCAAAACGCACCGCTATCTGTGCATCATCTTCTTTACTATCAATCTGAATATCCTGTTTCTTCCAGATTTTCTCCCAGACTTTTTTACTTTCTTCCAAAAGAGTTTCATAGCCTTTTTCTTCTGCTTCTTTTAAATTATCAAGACCATCCCTGCAGACATTCTCTCCTTCCGGCTCTTTCCCTGATGCCACATACTCCAGATCTCTGCTGGAATGGACCGTTGAAATCTTCTCCACTCTTGCAGTCTCTCCCTGTGGAATGACAAGCTGAATTTCAGCGTGGATTTTTCTTCGGTCATCAATGATCTTAGATGCCGCATCTTCTGTATACTTTCCGCTCTGGAATACTTTATGTACGGTGCTGACTGCAATTGAAACTGCCGATTCTGTCGTGACCATACCCATTTGAAGAAATTTTTCTTCAAATGCACGCTTGGAAAATTCTGTGAGATGCTGTGCCCCATGATTTGTTACCTGTGCGTTGATTCCGCTCACAACCGTTGCTTTTACGTCGCAGTTTACAGGTTTGATCTCAACATATGCACCGATCACATGTACGTTCTTATAAGACACAAAACGATGGAAAGACAGCTGCACGACATTCCCGTTTTTTCCTTCCCACAGGACATTACGGCAGGTTTCCCCCGTATAAAGATTTAATGTTCTTGAATACTCTTTTAGATTGTCCTCTGTCATGGAAAAACGTTCACCATTAAGTTCGATTTCCATATTCACAATATCAGAAACATTCGGAAGTTCAGTTGCTTCCTCTTTGCTTGCTTTGTTGAATGTTCCTGTGATGAACATACCCCTGACAGTATCCACATATCTTTCTTCCAGCGAATTGCGGAGGCCTAAATAACCATTCCCCTGTGTGAAGATGGACTCACATTTTCCAGTATATTTCTCATGAAAGCTGGTCTCCTCAATGATCCAGCTTGTCTCTGCCCCTGTTCCTTTTCTGTAATTCATAACTGGCATAGCTTCATTCTCCTTTATTAACCTTTAATTCCGGATGCAGCAACAGATTCCTGTACCTGCTCCTGTGCAAAGCAATATACAATGATCGCCGGAACCACTACGAGTGTGAGTGCCGCAAACATTTTCGTGTAATCGTACGATAATGACTGGTTAAAAAACTGTAATGCAACCGGCAGCGTCCTGTTCTTCTCTGATGATGTAAGAAGTGCTGCATAGAAATATTCATTCCAATTGCCGAGAAACATTAAAATTCCAGCGGTAGAGAGACCTGATTTTGCAAGTGGAAGATTGATCATAAAAAATGTACGGAAAAACCCTGCACCATCAATCGTAGCAGCCTCATCCAATTCTTTTGGGACTCCCATAAATGCCGATTTCAAAATGAAAATTGACATTGCAATACCGCTTCCCAGATATACAAGGATCAAACCTGTTTTGGTATCATACAGATGCATGGAATTGATCAGTGAAAAAATCGGCTGTGCTTTTGCATGACCCGGAACAAGCATTGTAATTGTAAATAGTGCAAAAATAAGATTTCTTCCCGGGAACTCATATTTCGCCAATACATAGGCCGCCATTGCAAAACAGACCAGGGATATTACCGTAGATATCAGCGATATCATCAGCGAATTGCCAAAATAACTAAAGAAATCATATTTCTGGAACAGATATGTGTATGCCTCTTTCGCTGTTGTAATACCTGTTGGCAGTGTAAATGGTCCCTCCAGAATCTGTGCATTCGTTTTAAAGGAGCATTCCTGTTAAGTAACAAATAACCGGTTTGCAAAAAATGAGTGCCACCCATAGAATAATGATTGTTAACTTGGCGGTTAATAAGAATCATTGTTCAAAGGAGACACCCACAAATGAATTATAAGCAGAATGAAAAAATCAATCAAGTAAAAGAATCAACTTTGGTAGTTGGAATCGATATCGGAAGCACGACACAGTACGCCAGGGCATTTGACTGGAGAGGCATTGAGCTTGGGAAAGTCTTTCCGTTCAGCAACAGCAGAGAAGGATTTGAATCTTTCAAAGCATGGATGCAGCATTTACAGGACAAGTATAAGAAGCTGGATGCAATCGTAGGTATCGAGCCGACAGGTCATTACTGGTTTGACCTTGGCGCTTATCTTGAGGATGAGGGCATCCTCCTGGTTATGGTTAACCCTTATGCGGTAAAGCAGACCAAGGAACTGGATGACAACAGCCAAAGCAAGAATGACAGGAAGGATCCGAAGGTGATCGCAAAGCTGGTTACCGAGGGCCGGTATTCTGCACCGTATACACCGGATGGTGTGTATGCTGATTTAAGAATTATGGTGGCCAATCGTAAGAGACTCATCAGGGAGATGACCCAGATCAAAAACAGATTTGCCAGATGGTTCGCCATATATTTCCCCGAGTACACAGATGTGTTTGGGGACTATGAAGCACAGAGCAGTATGCTGCTTCTAAAGAAAGTTTGTACTCCGGAAGCAATCGTGGAACTGGGAGCCGAGAAAATCAATCAAATCTGGCGTGATGCAAAGCTTAGGGCTGTGGGAATGAAAAGGGCAACGACCCTGTGTGAGACAGCAAAACGCAGCATCGGCTTAAAGAAAGGCTCTTCGGCTGCCCAGTATGAAATGAAACTGTTGCTCGAGGATTACGAATACAAAAAGGCACAGCTGGATGCCGTTATGGAGGAAATAGAAAAGCTGTGCAGGAAGATACCCGAAAGCGAGCAGATGCTTGCCATCAAAGGTATAGGAGTAATCACGGTAGCCGGATTTCTGGCAGAAGTGGGTGATGTGAGGCGTTTCGAATCACCCAGACAGATACAAAAGCTGGCAGGACTCTCATTACGGGAGAACAGCTCAGGAAAGCACAAAGGACAGACGACCATAAGCAAAAGAGGTCGGAGTAAGCTGCGGGCAGTACTGTTCAATGCAGCAATTCCGCTGATAGCGAAGAACCCAGAGTTTAAGTCATTGCATGAGTATTACACGACAAGAGCGAACAATCCACTCAAGAAGAAACAATCCGTGATTGCCATCAGCTGTAAGCTGATACGGGTCTTTTATGCCATCCTGGCAAAAGGAGTGACCTATGATGCACAGAAGTTGATTTCTGACATTCACAGGCAGCCGCAGGTAGCGTAAGAAGACCAACTGTGAGATTCAGGAGACGTCCGCCGTAAGGCGCTGAAAGGAACAGAAGAATTTCATAAACATAGAGAGCCAAGTCAGATTTATTTCCATCAGAGCAGAGACTCAGCGAAGGAGCATCATGACGCCCCTTTATGGATAAGCAGAACGAAGGAATTAAGGACCCAGAAGTAAAGGAGATCCTGTATGACATGGGAGGTTAGGCTGCCGTAAGGAGTTGGGGAAAGAAAGGCCGATCATAGCAGAATAAGACGACGTCTTATTTTGTGCACCCTAAACATCCGAATATCCATGATTCATGGCCAAGGGGAATGACATAGACTTAGAAAATATCTCTATGAAGAAATGAAAATGTGAGAAAAAGCGAGTTAACAAGAGAAAAACAAAGATTATTATGGGAGGATAATGCCACCCATACGATTGGGAATACACTCAGCATAATAACAATGAATTCTGTTCCATAAATCAGGATATTTGTTAATATTTTTTTTATCACATTCATGATTGTTCCTCCTAGTAGATTGAATCATTCATACGGAATGCCTTTGTTACAATGTACATAACCAGTAAACCGATCAGGAACATGATCACACCGATCGCATTGGCAAATCCGTAGTTGTAATCTGTGATCGCACGTACCAGCAGTACAGATAAACTCATCGTATCATCACCAGGTCCTCCGGCTGTCGTAAGTGCGATCGCTTCATACATGGAGATACGTGATGTGATAGAACATAACATTCCGGTTCCTATGGAGATCCGGCAAAGTGGAAGTTCCACGAAACGGATCAGCTGCCATCCATTCGCTCCGTCAAGTTTTGCTGCTTCGATCAGTTCTTTTGGAATCGCCATTAAATCATTCAATACAATCAATGTGACAATAACTGCATAAAACAGCCACGTAAGGGTAACTGCCCAGAATGCATATGGACTCTGGTAGAACCACTGCACCGAAAAATCTTTATCAAATACACGTATCACTGAGTTTAAAACACCCATCTGGTCATTGAAAATAAACCGGTAGATCAATGCCCACGCTGCTGCTGAAATAATATTTGGTATCATAAATACAGAACGTGTGAATTTCCATCCGTGAGGTTTCAGATATAAAACAAATGCTGTGAGCACACCAAATCCTACATGGAACGTCATTGCAATAACCGACCATAAAATCAGGTTTTTGATCGATGCTGCAGAAGCACTGTTGGTAAAGAGTTTTATATAGTTACTGATCCCATTAAAAGCAGGATCATTAAATCCATCCCATTTTGTAAATGATGTTGTAAGCATCACAACGATCGGCTGTACATAAAACATCACAAATATAATGATTGTCGGAAGAAGGAATGCGTAAATCCATTTAAAATTTTTAACCTGTACTTTTCCATATTTTTTCTTTTTTGTCATAATATTCCCTTTCCTTTCAGAAATATTCATTATTTTCAGATAAATTCCGCATCCAGAAGGCAATCTTCTGAAAGAAAAGGGGGAATCAATTTGTCCGTAAATGACTCCCCCTCCATGATTTCATTGATTATTTGTCACCAGCTTCAGCGGCTTTTGTTGTAAGAGTCTCACAGAACTCTTCCGGAGTGATCTGTCCATTTACTAACTGCACAAGATTGGTTCCAAATACACTGCTTGATACGGAATCAGGCATAATAGTTAATACATTAGGAACGATATTTGTATCAGATGTCAGTAACTCGGTCTGCTGTTTTACCAATGGTTTTTCATCTAACTTCGAAAGAAATTCATCGCTATAGGTAAGATTCGGTATCTGGCATCCCTCTGTAAGTGCAAATGTCTCTAACTCATCTTTTGAATAAATAAATGCAAGAAATGCTTCTGCACATTCTCTCTCTTCATCCGTACCACCATTGGTAAGCGTCCATCTGCCAAATACTTTTGTATCACAGATTGACACATTGCCAGGATAATAATCCGCTTTTACATCCGCTCCGTTAAATCCATTAGACCAGTTACCAGAAGCACTGTCCACGAATTCGGAGTTCATCCAGGGGCCATTGCAGATAACGGCTGCCTGATCAGACATGAATGCATTGGCTGCGTCTGCATATGCTGCACCAACTGCGTTAGCGGATGCATTTGTTTTCCAGATCTCTGTTAATTTTGTTACAGCATTTACGAATGCCGGCTCTGTGTAATCGTAGCATTTGGTTCCTTCATTCGATCGAAGCCATTCTTTACCGCCATCTTCATTTGCGATCAATGCCGTTAATAACATTGCTGATGTCCATGCATTGTCAACTGTCTGGAACGCAAATTTGTTGTCACCAAGAGAACTGATAAATTCATCCATTGTCATGGATGAAACTGTTTTCTCCGGTGAGTACAGTGCTGAGTTATAGTATAAACCTGTGTTAGAAAGTGTGATCGCCGGCACACTGATGATATCACCGTTCTCCTGTGTACAATATTCCAAAGAAGCATCTACGCAAAGCTCTTTGATCTCCGGATGTTCATCCAGAAAATCGTTCATCGGGTAATACAGTTTTCCCGGGATCATTGCTGTCTTGATCCATTCTATGTTAGGTGTCTGGATCAGTGCCGGAAGTGAATCAGACTGTGCCAGCTGGCTGATCTTGTCTGTATAAGATGCCTCAACGACTTCTTCTAATTCAATATGATATTTTCCTTTGTTTGCCTCATTAAATCTCTCAACGGCAGGTTCAAAATATACAGCGCCAACATTTTCTCCTACGAAGAAGGTCGGGATTGTAAGTGTGATCTCACCACCGTCAGATGCACTCTCTGTCTTTCCTCCCTTTTCGGTTGCCGACGCACTGTTATCACCGCCGTTTGAGCCACCGCATGCTGCAAGGGAAGCTGTCATTGCTGCCACAAGTAAAATAGATACAAATCTTTTCTTCATATGTATTCCTCCTGAAACATTAGTATAAAGTAAAAAACTAAAACGTTTTGGTAACTGATAAACGAATCATATCCCAAAACGTTTTGGTTTTCAAGTCTTTTGTACATTTTTTTGTTTTTTCATCATGTTTCACGAATTTTATTGTTTACTTTTATATAATTTTCACAAGTTCATTTCTTTGTTGATGCGCGTTTCATAAGTTTATATTCCATGGGTATCCAGTCTGGTACACGGTTTCCTTCAATCATGCTGATGACCGTATTCGCACACGCTACGCCCATTTTGTAAGGATACTGCTTAATTGATGTAATCCCTCCGTGAATATACTGTGAAACCGTATAATCATCAAACCCTGCTATTGCTACATCATCCGGCACCCGCACTCCAAGCTGTCCCATGCCTTCAATTGCTCCAATCGCAATGCCGTCACTTGCACAAAAAAAAGCATCAATCTCCGGATAGCTTTTTTTTAATTCTATTGACTTTTGAACAGCTATTTTCTGCTCAAACAGACAGTCCTCGATCCATTCTTCCCGGATATGGAGTCCATGTTTCTCTAATGCACGCCTGTATCCACACTCTCTGCGTTCTGACACCTGCGCCATCTTCTTACCGGAAAGCATTGCAATATTACGGCATCCATTCTCAATAAGATGCTCTACTTCTTCAAAAGATGCTTTCTCATTATCAACGGAAACCTCACATACATGATCGCTTTCCAGCGCAACATCCACAAGGACGCAGGGAATCTCACTGTTTTTAATCTGCTCATAGTACGGCATATCCATAGCGAGCCCGTCAACTATGATTCCAGTCAGTTTCTTTTTCTTGCAGATCTGCCCAAAACTGATTTTTATCTGCTTGTTTGTCGGCATTGTAAGAATCGTAAATTCATACTCCATTTTCTGGGCAATCTTATAAATCCCACTCGTAAGTCCAAACATAATACCGCTCGGATCTTCTTCCGGCAATTCTCCGGCAAGCAGCAGTGCAATTGTCTTCTTCTGTATGCCTCTTAGTGAACGGCCAGCCTCATCCGGCATATAATCCAGTCGTCTTGCCACCTCCATGACTTTCTGTCTGGTCTTTTCACTCACATCTTTATAGCCGTTCAGTGCATGGGATACCGTAGTCAGTGATACTCCTGCCTCCTGTGCGACATCACGTATCGTCGTTCTTTCATTCAGATATAACTTTCTGTCTTTCGCCATATGATCCCCCATTGCATTACATTTTTCAGTGGTTTGTAACCATCTTATCACATTTTATCATGATATTCCAACTGCAAAGTAAGCAATTCCATCCATATTTTTCCTGTTTATATTACTTGTAATTCTTATTTTGCAATGTCCAGTAAATCTTTAAATGTAGACAGCTTATAATCTGCTTTGTCATAACCTGCCGCATCGCCGATCGCAATTGCTGTCATATGACCGGAAACTGCTGCATCAATTCCCGCATATGCATCTTCCACAACACCGCACTCTTCCGGCTTCAAGCCAAGAAACTCTGCTGCTTTTAAGAAAACTTCCGGATCTGGTTTGGATTTTTTAATATTTGTTCCATCCGAAATTGCATCGAATTTGTCGATAATTCCTGTTCTCTCAAGAATATATTTTGCATTCCTGCTTGATGATCCGATTGAAAGCAGATAACCCCTTCTATGCAGCTCATCTAAAGTTTCTTTCACTTCATCACTGACATCTGCCGGTGTCATCTGCTCTAAAAGTTTTTTATAAATATCATTCTTCTCAACCGCCATCTTCTGTTTATCCTCATCGCTTAACAGAGGTCCCTCATATCTTTCCAGAATAATTTCCAGGCTATCCATACGGCTCACTCCGCGCAGCCGGTTATTGATCTCCTGATCGAAATAAATACCTTTCTCATCAGCCATCTGTTTCCATGCTTTATAATGATACTGATCTGTAAACACGATCACCCCGTCCAGATCAAAAATAAGTCCTTTTAATGACATTTCTACACCTCCATACTTTCTCTCGCTCTTAGTTTTCCGATATCATCCTGTGTGTTTTCTCTCTTGTCTATGTTCATGCGTCCAGTTACCAAAACGTTTTGGTAAATTTATATTATCATCCTCTATTTTAAAAATCAACAACGTTTTGGTAAATTGTCAATAAAATTCATGTACTGCAAAAACTGCGGTTGAATTTTACAGCAGACAAGCCTTTCTTTCCATACTTCCATCCGGCGAAACAAAAACACCGGCAAATCTGTTTATATTGGTATTGAACGATTTGTAGTAAATAAAGTATAATGTCCATAAGCTCATTTTGACACCTATCAAAATACAAAGAAAGGAACACTATGAAAACAGGACTTGTAGTAGAAGGCGGTGGTATGAAATGCGCATACAGTGCCGGCATTCTGGATAAATTTTTAGACGATGATATCACATTTTCCTACTGCATCGGCGTATCTGCGGGTGCTGCAAATACGCTGTCTTATCTTGCAGGGCAGCGGGGACGTAATCTCCGTTTTTATACGGAACATCTAAGTGATCCGCGCTACTTAAGCGTACGAAGTTTAGTACATACTGGAAACTTATTCGGTCTGCAGTATATTTACGGGACACTGACAAATTCCGATGGGGCAGATCCGCTTGATTACTCTGCCGTCATGGAAAATCCGGCTGAATTTTATATGACTGCAACCGATGCAGCAACCGGGCGTGCAGCTTATTTTTCCAAATATGACATTATCCGCGACGATTACCGCACGGTTATGGCAACCTGCGCTCTTCCCGGTTTCTGCCGTCCTGTAAAAGTAGGGGAACATTTTTATTATGACGGCGGTGTTGCCGATTCGATTCCGCTGCACCATGCGATCGAACAAGGCTGTACCAAAATGGTCGTTATCCTCTCAAATCCAAGGGACTTCGTAAAAAAACCAGAGGCACACCGCCCGCTGTATAAACATATGCTGCATAAATATCCGAAAACAATCCAAAGCATCGACAACCGGCATATTAATTATCAGGCATCCATCGACCTTGCCTGCCGGCTAGAAAAAGAAGGCTATGTTTTTATCTTTGCGCCAAGCCGCCATATGCCGCTTAGCACTTTCTCCAAGGATGCTGCCTTAGAACAGGATCTTTATGATCTCGGAGTTGCAGATTATGAAGCCCGCGCAGAAGAGTTGAAATATTTTTTGAACTAATTTATCTTACAAATAAAAGGACTTTTACCACTATGACCAAAGATCTTACCACCGGAAAAATCATGCCGATCCTGATCCGCTTTACGATCCCGCTCGTGCTCGGCAACCTGTTCCAGCTTACCTACAATGCCGTAGACAGTATCATTGTCGGGCATTTTGTCGGAAAAGAAGCACTTGCCGCTGTCGGCATCTGCAATCCGATTTCCACTCTGATGATCCTGTTTTTAAACGGACTGTGCATGGGTGCCAGCATTTTAATGGGAATGCAGTATGGGGCAAAAGATTACGACACGCTGCACCGCCAGATCAGTACCACCATGCTCTCCGGCGTTATTTTTTCGTTGATCTTATCCACAGCATGTATCCTGTTTGCAAGACCGATCCTGATCTTAATGCAGGCGGATGCAGGTATTTTATCCCTCACAACAGAATACTTACAGATCATCTTTTTAGGATTGGTCTTTACTTTTCTGTACAACTTTTTTTCGAGCACACTGCGTGCACTCGGTGACAGCAATACCCCGCTTTATTTTCTGATGATCAGTGCCGTTTTAAATATTTTAGGGGATCTGTTTTTTGTTGTCGTGTTGAAAGCCGGCAGCAACGGCTGCGCGGTATCTACCGTGCTGAGTGAAGCCTTATGCTGCGTTTTCTGTGTCATCTATATCCAGAAAAAAGTGCCCTTATTAAGACTCGGAAAAAAATGGCTGGTATTTGACCGCTCGCTCTTAATGCGCACGATCGCCTATGGCTGGACATCCGCATTACAGCAGGCAACTGTACAGCTTGGAAAACTCGGCATCCAGGCAATCGTTAACACCATGGGTGTTTCGGTTGCAGCCGCATTTGCGATCGTAAACAGAATTGACGACTTTGCCTACACACCGGAACAGAATATTGCGCATGCCATGACTGCCCTGATGGCACAGAATAAAGGTGCCGGAAAAAAAGACCGCATGCGGGAAGGATTCCGCTGCGGTATGATTCTTGAAATTATATACGGGCTTATTGTATTTGCACTTTGCTTTTTATTTGCAAGAGAATTTATGCTCTGCTTTATCAAAGATGAGGAAGTCATCGGTCACGGCGTTATTTACCTTCACCTGATTTCCCTGATGTATGTCCTGCCGGCTGTCACAAACGGTATTCAGGGATATTTCCGTGGCATCGGAGATTTAAAGATCACACTTATCAGCAGTTTTGTAAATATGGGAATCCGCGTGCTTGCCGCCGCACCTCTCGTCTTTAAAATGCACCTTGGCATTGAGGCGCTGCCGTATTCCTACCTTGCCGGCTGGATTGCCATGCTGATCGTGGAGCTGCCGCTTTTGCTGCGCAAAGTACACAGCAAATAAACAAATTTTTTCAGATTTCTTCCTCATCATGTTCCTTCATCTTCAAAATACAAATATTGAAAAAAGGACTCTATCCGTTTTGGGGATAAAGTCCTTCTTTTTCTATTTTGTATCTATGCAATTATCTCTTCAGGCACATTGTCTGATTCTCTCGCTGCCATCCACAATCTGTCACTTTACGCGCGCAGTCAGATGGTCTCCTTCCACGTCAATCAGGATCGTATCGCCTTCCCTTACCTCATCTGCAAGAATCAGTTTTGCGGACAGTGTCTCGACATGCTTCTGTAAGAAACGTTTGAGCGGTCTTGCACCGTAAACCGGATCGTATCCATTGTCCACGATATACTGCTTTGCCGCATCTGTCAGCTCCACTGTGATCTCACGGTCAGAAAGACGTTTGTTGAGATCTGTGATCAGAAGGTTGATGATGTTGCCGATATTGCCTTTTGTGAGCGGCTTGAACATGATGATCTCATCGAGACGGTTCAAAAATTCCGGACGGAAGTGTCCTCTCAGTTCGTTCATGACTGCCTCTTCACACTCCGGGTTGATATCTCCGTTGTCGTCGATTCCTTCGAGCAGGTGCGCCGAACCAAGGTTTGACGTCATAATAATGATCGTGTTTTTAAAGTCCACAGTCCTGCCCTGCGAATCGGTGATACGTCCGTCATCAAGTACCTGTAACAGCACATTGAATACATCCGGATGTGCTTTTTCCACCTCATCGAACAGTACGACGGAATATGGTTTTCTGCGGACTGCCTCGGTGAGCTGACCGCCCTCATCGTATCCGACATATCCTGGAGGTGCTCCGATTAAACGGGAGACGGAATATTTCTCCATATACTCACTCATATCAAGACGCACCATGTTAGACTCGTCATCAAACAGGCTTGCCGCAAGTGCCTTTGCGAGCTCCGTCTTACCAACACCGGTAGGTCCTAAGAACAGGAACGAACCGATCGGCTTTGTCGGATCTTTGATACCTGCTTTGGAACGGATGATCGCTTCTGTAACCTTTGTGACACCCTCGTCCTGTCCGATGACACGTTTGTGTAGTTCCTCATCGAGATGAAGTGTCTTGTTTCTCTCACTCTCCGTCAGTTTTGCAACCGGGATACCGGTCCAGCGGGAAATAATACGTGCAATCTCCTCCTCACTGACATTTTCATGTACCAGGGAAAGATCACGGTTCTTTACTTCCTCTTCTTCGGCTTCCAACTGTTTTTCTAACTGCGGCAATTTGCCATACTGCAATTCTGCTGCTTTTTCCAGATCATAATTCTGCTGTGCAGTCTTGATCTCATTTTTGACTGTCTCGATCTCCTCACGCAGTTTCTGGACTTTTTCTACCGATTTCTTTTCATTTTCCCACTGCGCTTTTTTCGTATTAAACGTATCGCGCAGTTCTGCCAATTCTTTCTGCAGGTCAGCGAGACGCTCCTGGCTTAACCTGTCTGTTTCTTTCTTTAATGCAGTCTCCTCAATCTCAAGCTGCATGACACGACGGTTTAATTCATCAAGTTCTGTCGGCATGGAATCAAGTTCTGTCTTGATCAGGGCACATGCCTCATCCACAAGGTCGATCGCTTTATCCGGCAGGAAACGGTCGGAAATATAACGGTTCGAGAGCACTGCTGCCGATACTAATGCAGAGTCTGTGATCTTTACACCGTGGAACACTTCGTAGCGTTCCTTTAAACCACGCAGAATGGAGATCGTATCCTCAACCGTCGGCTCATCCACCATGACCGGCTGGAATCTTCGCTCTAACGCTGCATCTTTTTCAATATATTCACGGTACTCATCGAGTGTCGTTGCACCGATACAATGCAGTTCACCACGCGCAAGCATAGGTTTTAACAGCTGTCCGGCATCCATTGCGCCGTCCGTTTTTCCGGCTCCGACGATCGTGTGCAGCTCATCGATAAACAGGATGATCTGTCCGTCAGAATTTTTGATATCATCAAGAACCGCTTTCAAACGCTCCTCAAATTCACCACGATACTTCGCACCTGCGACCAGGGCACCCATATCCAGTGCAAATAACTTTTTGTCTTTTAAGCCTTCCGGCACATCCCCTTTTACGATACGCTGTGCAAGTCCTTCTACCACTGCGGTCTTACCTACACCAGGCTCACCGATCAGTACCGGGTTATTTTTTGTCTTACGTGAAAGGATACGGACTACATTACGGATCTCATCATCACGTCCGATGACCGGATCAAGTTTCTGCTCTTTTGCACGCGCTACCATATCGTAACCGTATTTTTCAAGAGTATCATAAGTAGCTTCCGGATTGTCCGAAACAACACGCTGGTTGCCGCGCACGGTTGAGAGTGCCTGTAAAAACCGGTCTCTCGTGATCCCATACTCTTTGAAGATCTCCTTCATCGCCTTGTTCGGGTATTTTAACAATGCAAGAAAAAGATGCTCCACGGAAACATATTCGTCTCCCATCTGCTTTGCCTCGTCCTCTGCGTGGATCAGTACCTTATTTAAATCCTGCCCGACATAGACCTGTCCGCCGGATACCTTTACCCTTGCTGCGAGATGTTTCTTTGCGTTATCCAGAAAATGCTCTTTCTGGATTTCCATTTTTTCTATCAGTTTTAAAATCAGTCCGTCTTCCTGCTGCAGCAATGCAACAAGCAGATGTTCCTGCTCGATTTCCTGATTGCCATATTCATATGCAAGTTTTTCACAATCATTGATCGCTTCTACGGACTTCTGTGTAAATTTCTGAATGTTCATATATCTTCCTCCCTCTTATTCAATTGTGGTCCAAACTGGACATCTATATCAAATGATGGCAGACCATCATGAGTTTTCTTTCTTAATTTATATCTGTTTTCCGTTTACAATTTGTGTTATACACCAGATTGTTAGCACTGTCAAGAGGTGAGTGCTAATTATTTTATAAAAAAAATATAAACTGTCCTGCGAATACGATATGCTCTGCATCCGCAGGACTTTTTCCCTCACAATCCCCTATTCTTCTATCCGGATCACATCTTTCAGCACATAATGAAACGAAGGTGCAGACGCAAACTCATTCTCCGTATATCCCTGATTCAGATCATAGGTATCGTCCGGGTCATCCGGATCTGCCCCGACATAATCTCCCCGGAACACATCCAGTTTCCCCTGCTCAAACTGCCGGATCACTTCCTGCATTTTTTCCGCTGTGCCATCCGCAGCCGTGATTTCATTTAACTCTAACATCTGCACCCAGTCTTCTTCAAAACCGGCACCAATATCATTTCCATTGACCGTTCCTTTGATACTTTTCTCAATCACGCGGTCGTTTAAAACTGCATCCACGGCTCCCATCATATAGGGTTTCCAGTTGATCTTGCATCCGGTGAGATAAGTGGTCGGCGCCACATCTTCCATACTCTGATTATAACTTACCAGATAAACCGGGGTCCCCGCAGCAGTTTCCTCACACGCGGTAGCCGGGCCTGCAGTATCCGAATGCTGTGATATGATCACACAGCCCTCATCGATCAGGCCTTTGGCATACTTTTTTTCCGTCCGATAATCATTCCATTTATTGGTATAACGCACTGTCATCACCGCATCCGGTACGACTGATCTCACTCCGAGCAAAAATGCCGTATATCCGGAGATCACCTCCGCATAAGGATAGGCTGCAACATATCCGATCTTTGCCTGCTGCTCTGTGATCACGCCTTCTTTGATCAGTTCTTTCATTTTCATCCCGGCTGCCACTCCCGCCGTATATCTTCCCTGATAAATTTTTCCCATAAATGTATGATAATTTTTTAAAACAGGTTCTTCATTTGCATTCGCACATGTTGCCATACAAAACTCGATCCCGGGATATTTTTCTGCAAACTCCTTCGTAACGGTTCCATAATTATAACTGGTCGTAAAAATCAGGTCACACCCGGCATCCACAAGCTGCTGTAAGTACTCCCTTTCCGTTCCCTCCGCAACATTATTGAGTGCAATGACTTTTACCTGATCCCCGTATTTTGTCTGGATTGCCTCCTGCGCATCAATAAAATTGCTGGTATATGCGGTACTCGCATCTCCAACATACACAAAACCAACAGTGATCTCTTTTTCTTCGTCTCTCAGAAAGTATACAGATGCCGACACAAGAGCAATCACAACCAGACAGGTGCACAATGTCACAAGATATACTTTTTTCACCTTACTCCTCCTCTTTTTCCCTGCTATGATCTGTATGTGTATGTTCTTTGTACAGACTGCATATGTCAATCTTTCCATTGTCAATCAGTCCTAACATAACATCGACAAGTCCTGGATCAAACTGCGTTCCCCTTCCATTTTTCAGTTCCTGTATCACATAGGCCATATCCAACTGTTTCCGGTAAACGCGATTCGCCGTCATTGCATCAAATGTATCTGCAATTCCGATAATTCTGGCATTGATCGGGATTTCTTCTCCTTTTAACCCGTGCACATATCCTTTTCCATCGTATCTTTCATGATGATATAAGGCACCTTCTTCCACATGGTCTACGATCGTGAAACTTTTTAAGATCTCCGCACCTTTCGTCACATGCGATTTCATAATTCCATATTCCTCGTCTGTTAATTTCTCCGGCTTATTTAAAATCCGGTCGGGAATACCGATCTTTCCGATATCATGTAAAAGTGCTGCCTTTTTCAGATCCTCACAGCTTTTCTCATCAAACCCAAGTTCTTTTGCGATCAGTACGGAATATTCTGCCACACGCTCAGAATGCTGACTTGTCCTCACATCTTTGGCGTCTACCGTCTTAGCAATCGTAAGTACCGTCTCATTCCCCATTTCCAGCTGCTTTTTTACCAGTTCAATCTCCTTTTTCTGAAGATTGATCACTCTCTGCACCTGTGTATGAAAAATCATCCAGGTCAGATAAGCTACTGCTAACGTAAACACTGCCACTATATAAACCACAAACCACCAGTGATCGTAGATCTCTGCCTTTTTTTCAATGGTATACACACTTTCCACTACCGGATTCTGTCCCTTATGATCCAGCACCGCAATATGAAACTTATAGGTTCCTACCGGAAGATTTGTATAAATCACACTGGACATCTCACTTTGGGACATCACCTGCGGCTCACTGTCATACCCCTCTAAGTAAACACTTACATAAGGGATATTCACGGAATAATTGATAATCTCCGGAAATATCTCAAGCTTTTCTGCTCCCCTTTCCAGATAGATCACCTCTCCACGTCTGACAAAATGCGATACATCATCTATTTTTACGGATTTCATCTGCATACGGTAGGAACGGACGGAAACCTCATAATTTTTAAGATCCATACAAATCACGCCCGTATCTGTGGAAAAATAGAAATTCATATTCTCATCTACATAATTCCATGCATTTGGTGTCAGCGCCCGGTTAAGCCCGGCATCACTGTTTAACAGTTTATACTCTAATTCCTTCCCGGACAAAAGATCCTCTTTATCCACAACATAGATCCCCGCTGACCCTGATATAAACAAAGTATGGTCGATTCCCTCCACAATATCATAATTATTATAATAAGGAAATTTATCAAGACTCCTGATTTTTCCTTCCGTATCCATGTAACAGATTCCATTACTTGTTACAATAAATACACCTCCATCCTCATTTTTCACCATACGGAGGATCACCTCTGAGCTTAATCCATCCTCTTTGTTGTAAACATCTTCCACTTTTCCATTTTTTATCACCGCGATTCCATTTCCATCCGTGCCGGCAAATATGGTTCCATCTTCCTGTTCTAATACACAAAGAATCTTCGGTACCGTAAGTCCATCTGATTCACCGGTCACTTTTGTGATCTCCCCATTCCGGATAAATGTAAGTCCCGCATCTCCTGCCGCAAGTATCGTCCCGTTTTTTAGTTCTTCGACGGTACGGTATTTATTACCATTTGCCCCACTGGCATTGTCATAGACAAAAGTCTCTCCTTTTGCTGTAATCTCATAAATGCCCTTTCCCGTTGTGCAGATCCACAAGTTTCCACAGCTGTCTGTCCGAATACATCGTATTCTTGTGCCAGCTAAGGTTTCCGTAACATCATCCGTATATTCTTCTCCGGTCTCTTCATCCATTACCTCTAATCCGCTGTCCGTTCCTATATAAAACCTGTTCTGCCATTTCGTAACTGAATTGACAACTTGATTTTCCTGGATAGCTCCTGTCTGCAATGATGTAAATACCGACTTACATAAACGAAGAACGCCAAGCCTTGACGATGTAAACCAGAGATTTCCCTGATAATCCATCAGCATATGATCAATCGAACTGTTGAATGTATCTGTATTTATCATTTTAAAATCTGTCTGTTCTACAAAATATCCCACTCCGTTATCGGCACAGACAAACATGGCTCCGTTATCTAAAAAATACAGTGACTTTATATTTGATAATTCTTCACAGCCTTTCGTTTCCCTGTATTTCCACTCTCCCGTATCACAGCCATAGCAAAGTATCTCATTCTGTGAAGTTCCGGCATACAAAAGTCCGTTTTCATCAAACTTACAGCAGGAAAAATCAGCTCCTTCGGATGGTTCCACAACATCAGTGATCTTTCCCTGCCGGATAAAATACAGTTTTCCATCATCGGTTACCGTTGCAACCGTTCCATTTGCATCTGCATCCATACTTTTTACATACACAATATCTTCCATCGTCTTTTTCACATTTAACCCTCCTGCTAATGTGACAATGGAAAGTGCCCCGGCTGTTCCAACATAATAATTTCCATCTGCGCACTGTGTAATACAGCGTACCGAATCCGATGCAAGTCCCTGTTTTTCAGTAATAACATTTGCAACCGTATCATTGATAAAGATGGAAAGTCCGCAGTCATTCGTTCCAACCCATAATCTGCCTTCCTCATCCGTATACAGGCAGTTCACGGTTTTTATCGATTCATATTCATTGATCCATTGAAATTTTGTGCCATTATACCGGTACAGCCCGCCATATGTTCCGATCCATAAAACGCCATCCTTCGTCTGCACAATATCATTGGCACATCCACCCGGTATTCCATTTTCCCTGCCATAAACAGTCTGAAGATAACTACTGTAATCTTCCTGTTCTGTAACTGTTTTTGCTGTTACTGTCTCTCCCCGGATCACACCAAGCGCCAATATACAAAGAAACATCATGAGCAAAGTATGCTGTCTTTTAGATACAATTTTTTTCTGAAGCAATTTTATAAGAGAAAATACTAAGACGATCGTTATAACCTTATCAAGAAAATCAAGATAAAACTGTCCCATACAGTGACTGAAAAAGCTGTTAAACCCAACTTTTTCCATAGACTCAATAACACCGTCTCCCCAGATATTCTGCGTAGAACCATCACAATACAGATAATTAAGCGGGACAGAAAGTGTCACCGATAAAACCGCTATTAAAAAACTTGTTGAAAGTACTCCATAAAGATTTTTTAAAAATCCTTTTTTCACACATATGCCGGTCGTTATGCCGACCATGGCACTGACCACTGCGTAAAACATATTTGTCCAGGAATATAAAATCCCATAGGTAAGATTTACCGTCATCCCGACCATAGCTCCACAGAAAGGTCCCAGCACATACGCTGCCGTTACTGTTCCAAAAGAATCAAGCCACAACGGCAGCTGCAGTCTGTCAGACAAAATCCTGCCTGCAAAATTTATCACTATACATCCAAGTACAAACGTGCTGATCACATACCATTTATTATTTTTCATAACCTTTTCCTCATGTGTACATCAATAACACAGGTGCTATTGCTTTATCCCAGGTAACTCTACTAATATTTTAACAAAAACCGGTAAAAAGACAACTGTTTCCGTTGATTTCATACATTAATTTTTTAATGTATGAAAGCACCGGGCTGCAGGATTTCTATTTCATTTAAAATTACAATATGTTAGAATAAAGCAATCACTGTAACTTATCGAATGAAAATGGTTAAAAAATACCGTACAGGTATGGAGAATAATGTGCAATGGAGGAATATCATGGAACATCAGACAAATTCATGCTTTACAGATTATTCCTGTAAAGATTTTATCACCGTTTTATCCGGCAAGTCTCCGGTTCCGGGAGGCGGAGGTGCCGCTGCCCTCGCCGGCGCGATCGGTATCGCTCTTGGAAATATGGTCGGGAGTCTTACCGTTGGAAAAAAGACCTATGCCGCTGTGGAAGAGGATATCATTCAATGTAAGAAAAAAGCGGACGAGATCACGGCACGGCTTTTAGATCTCGTGGAAAAAGACGCCGAAGCTTTCGAACCGTTAAGTGCCGCCTACGGCATGCCAAAAAGCACACCGGAAGAAATTGAAAAAAAGGCAGAAGTAATGGAAGCCGCCTTAGTGGGAGCCTGTGAAGTTCCACTTGAGATCATGCGGACCTGCGCAGAGGCGATCGATCTGATTGAAACCTTTGCCGAAAAGGGCAGTAAAATTGCCATCAGCGATGCCGGTGTCGGCGCCACGCTGCTAAAATCTGCTCTTCAGGGGGCATCCTTAAATATCTACATCAACACAAAATCCATGGCTGACAAAGAAGCTGCCGCTTCCTATAATAAGGAAGCTGATGAACTGCGTGAAAAATACGAACAGAAGGCTGACGAGATTTTCAATCGGGTCTGCTCAAAAATCAGATAAACATGGATTGTACATTTTCTCAAACAATCTATGTGCAAAAATAAAAACAGAGATACAAACTTGCAAAAATGGAGGTACCAATGGCTAAATTATTATCAGGAAAAGAAGTTACCGCTTCTTTAAATGAAGAAATCCGAAAAAAAACAGAACTGCTCACTGCACATCATATCACACCAAAACTCGGCATCATCCGCATTGGTGAAAGAGAAGATGATATTTCTTACGAGCGCGGTGCGACTAAACGCTGTGAAACTCTTGGCGTTTCCTATGAAAAATTCCTGCTTCCGGAAGATGCCTCAGAGGAAATGGTTTTAAATACGATCGCACAGGTAAATGAGGCAGACGATATTCACGGCGTATTACTCTTCCGTCCTCTGCCGCGTCATTTAGATGAAAATAAGATCATCAACGCGCTCGCCGTAGAAAAAGACATTGATGGCATCACTGACCGATCCATGGCCTCTGTTTTCCTTGGAAAACAAACCGGTTTTGCACCGTGTACACCGAGTGCCTGCATGAAGATTTTAGATCACTATGGCATCGACTGCTCCGGCAAAAAAGCTGTCGTGATCGGCAGAAGTCCCGTCGTTGGAAAACCAGCCGCCATGATGCTTCTCCAGAAAAACGCAACTGTCACGATCTGTCACACAAAAACAAAAGATATGCCATCCGTTGTAAAAGAAGCTGATATTGTGATCGTTGCCGCCGGAAGAGCAGGTGTCATTGGCGCAGACTATCTGCGCGCCGGTCAGACTGTCATTGACGTAGGGATCAACGTAAACGAGGAGGGCAAACTCTGCGGCGATGTAAACTTCGCCGACGCAGAACCTGTTGTGGATGCGATCACTCCTGTTCCGGGCGGTGTCGGAAGTGTCACAACCTCCGTACTGGTTGAGCACGTTGTGGATGCCGCTCTCCTAAAGGCTGGATTAGACATCTTATAATTGTGCTGCACCAGTACATCATTTTTCTAAATAGCAACAGGTCACTGCACTAGAAAAAAGTCTCAACGCAGGCATAGCTTTCTACGTTGAGACTTTAAATCTACTCTCCAATCACAACTTTACAGTCCTTTTTATAGCCTAACAGGACGTCATACTCATCTATGATAATAATAACCTTTTCGATCTACAAACCAGTAGTATCCAACTCTACGATCATCTGACCGATTTTCTGCTCTTTTAACAGATAACACATATAGATTGGAAGATATGTCACAGTTCCTTCTGTTTCTACATTTCCAACGGAAAAAACATAGGCTTTCTCAAGATGATAATCCGGTATGTTCATAAAATTATCCAAAGCTTTGTGTGATTTATATGCCTTACCAGACTTAACTTCAATCGGAACAACTTTTCCATTCATTTCTATCACAAAATCCATTTCACCAATATTTTTCTTTTTACAGAAATATGGTGTAAAACCATTCGCCGTTAATTGCTGTGCGACAGCATTTTCAAAGTGTGCTCCGTTGTTCACTTCTCCGTTTTTATTAATTAATTCCATTTTTGTTTCTGCCGGATATGCACTTGTCAACAATCCAATGTCGCTCGAAAAAAGTCTGAATATATTACTGCTCTTGCTTGCTAAAAGTGGAATAACTGGTGCCTCAATATTATAAACCGGCAACGCCACACCTGCATCTTTTAACCACAAAAAACTATTTTCGTATCTGTCAAATTTCAGTTCTTTATCCAACATCGTAAATACAAACTTTTTATTCTGCTTATTTAGTTCAGCAGGAATAATGTCATATATGGACTTTAACTTAAGCTTTCTGTCCTCAATCTCATATTGGGAAAAATCCTCTTTATAAAGCGTTGTTATATCACGTTGTACTTTGTCAACCTCTCGAATATCTTTTGTTTCTATATAAGTTTTTACAGCATCTGGCATCCCTCCAACAATAAGATAAACAAAAAACATAGACAAAAGCTTCTGATGTACAAATTCGTCCACAGGACTGGCGTTTTTAAATTTTTCATTTAGCATATCTAATGTAGTTACTGAGACATTATTCGCCATCATAAATTCTTCGAAATCCATAGGGTACATCTTTAAAACAGTCAGGTATCCAACCGGAGCCGAAGCGATACCTTTCAGTTCTACCCCTAATAAGGATCCGCTCATTACATACTTAAAACTTCCCTCATCTACAAGAAATTTTATTTTAGTTACTATTTCCGGGCATTTCTGAATCTCATCAAAAAAAACAACCGTTTCATGCGATTTGCAATCTTCTGGCATGATCATTTTTAATTTAATCAAAAAATCTTCCGCACTCATCTCTGCATTTAAGTAGGAAACCATATCCGGCTGATCAATAAAATTCACTTCAAACTTAGTATATCCGCTCTTTTCAATTTCATCTCTTATGAGCCATGTTTTTCCTATCTGTCTTGCTCCTGTCACTAATAATGCCTTATTTGAATTTTTAATCCATTCACCAATTGCAATTGAATCTTTTCTGTACATAAATTCATACCTCCAATTACACAATACACTATCTGCCCCGTTTTTTCAATCATTATCATTACAATTTGCCCCGTTTTTAAATTTAATATAATTATATTTTGCCCCGTTTTTAACATTGCTATTCACCAAGTCTGCCCCGTTCATCAAAAAAATCCGCAGGTGCGCTCTCACATCCTGCGGATTTTTCATCTCAAAATAATTATTTTACAGTAGAAACGATCAGACTCATCTTCCCCTGCATCTCAACTTTTCCATAACCATTCGGCAGGATAAAATGATCTCCCTTCTTCACCGGGCTGCTGCCCACGATTCCATCTCCCTCTAAAACAGATACTAACAGGAACGGATACTTCTGCTCAAATTCCATCTTTCCATTTACATCTGCCTTAAAGATCGTATAGTATTTGCAGGAATACAGCTCATTCAACTGATTTTCCGGCAGATTCAATGCGGATTTTACACTGTCATCCACAGATTTTGCCGGAACTGTGATCACATCAATACTCTTTTCTACATGCAATTCTCTCGGCTTGCCATTTGAAAGACGGTCATAGTCATAAACACGGTAAGTAATATCACTGTTCTGCTGTGTCTCTAAAATTAAAAGTCCACCCTTGATTGCATGAACCGTTCCCGGATCGATCTGGATAAAATCACCTTTTTTCACCGGAATCTCACGGATAAATTCTTTCCATCTTCCCTGATGGATCATATCGGAAAGTTCTTCTTTCGTCTTTGCATTATGTCCGATAACAAGTGTTGCTCCCTCCGGTGCATCCATGATATACCAGCACTCCGTCTTTCCAAAAGAACCATTTTCATGCACTTTTGCATAATCATCATTTGGATGTACCTGGATACTTAAATCGTCTCTTGCATCAATGATCTTCGTGAGAAGCGGGAAACGGTCACAGTCGTAATTGCCGAACACTTCCGGATGTTCTTTCCATACAGCAGATAACTTCATGCCGGAAAATGCGCCGCTTCGAACGGTTCCGTCTCCGTTTGGATGTGCGGAGATGCCCCAGCACTCGCCGATGTCATCACCCTCTACCGGATAGCCGAACTCCTCTCTTAACTTTGTACCGCCCCAGATATTGTGCGTACATACCGTGTCTAAAAATAAAATATCTTTATTTGCCTGATTCATACTAAGTATTCCTCCATTCGTTTCTATTACTTTCTGATACCAGAATGCCGAATCCTTTACAATGCGCTGCTGCGTTGTAAAGTCTACATAAATGATACCAAAACGCTGTTTGTATCCATCGGACCACTCAAAATTATCAAGAAATGTCCACAGGAAATATCCCCTTACATCTGCACCTTCATCGCTTGCACGCTGCATGGCTCCGATATAGGAATCCAGAAACGTGATACGGTTTGGATCATGCACCCTGCCATCTGCGCTGATATTATCATGACAGGACATGCCGTTTTCCGTGATGTAAAGCGGCAATGGATAACGCTCTGTCAGAAATTTTATACCATAATAAAAAGCTTCCGGCGTTACCGGCCAGTCTGCTCCTGTCTTAGGAAATCCCGGTTCACGGTCCACAAATTCCGGTTCACCGTTCTCTCCTGCACGGACATAGTAACCATTGTATATATTCTGTCCCATAAAATCAAGTGGCTGATGGATCAGCTTCATATCTTCTTCCGTGATCTCTGGCAGATACTGCGCAAATTTCTCCAATCCTTCTTTCGGATAATGCCCTAAAAATACAGGATCCGAAAACCATGCTACATTCCAGGTCCAGTTATCCATCGGATTATAGAAACCAAAATATACTTTTTTCGCAGCTTCAATGTCCTCCGGTTTATCCGTATAAGGATAAGCGACACCTCCGGTCGGTGCGTATCCGACTTTGATATCCCGGACTGCATATTTACGCAGATTGATAACAGCCTGGCCATGTGCCTTCATCAGATTGTGTGCGATCTGGAAAGTATCTTTGATTGACATTTTTACTCCCGGTGCATGTACACCGCTTAAATGTCCAAGTCCAACCACACACTGCGGTTCATTGATCGTGATAAAGTATTCACAAATATCGGAAAAACGCTCTGCAACTACCTTCGCATACTCACCAAACCAGTCTGCCACTTCCGGGTTCAGCCAGCCACCCTTTTCATAAAGAGCCTGCGGAAACTCCCAGTGAAACATGGTAATATATGGCGTAATCCCATTTTCTTTCATACATGTGATCATATCACGGTACATCCGGATCGCTTTTTCATTGACACGACCGGTTCCTTCCGGCAGAATACGTGCCCAGTTTAATGAAAAACGATATGCCTTGATACCAAGATTTTTCATCAGCGCGTAATCTTCCTTATAATGATGCATATGATCACAGGTCGTATAAGCATTCTGATTTTCGAAAATCCTGCCTGCCTCCGTAAATGCATCCCAGACTGTTTTTCCTCTTCCATCGTTTGCATCGGTTCCCTCTACCTGATAGGAACTGCTCGCAACACCCCAAACAAAATCATCCCGAAACATTCTTCTTTTCCTTTCCCAGTGAATTATTTTTCAGAGGAACCAATGACAGACACCAGATAAAATGGCACTGCATCATTCTCGTGTGTCTCTGTCAGACGCACCTCCACTTTATGTACTTTATTTTCGCCATGTTCTAAGATGGTGTCAAGTTCTAATTTATCACCCCAGGTCTCATCAAAGTTCGCATCCAGACGGACTGCATGTTCTGCATCGCCGTCCACAATGATCTCTGCAACCGGTGCCGGAAGTTTTACGGATTTTCTGTACTGTACTGAAATATTGCAGCCCTCAACATCAAGTGTGATGGAATCACCTTTCTTTGAAGCTGTCCATCCGTGTTTGAAACAGTCGGTAATATCTCTCTGTGCGGACGTATCTGCGACAAATCCATGGCAGACTACGTTTTCGTCGCTGTTCTGATGACGGATGGATTTCTCATAAGTATTTTTTGTGAGAGGTGTCGGATAATCCGGTTCGCTCTGTTCCGTTGCATCTTCTGTTTTTACTTTATCTAAAAAGTATGTAATCACCGATGCGACAAGTGCATGTCCGGCATCATTCGGATGCAGGTCATCCGGTGTGATCTCACGGTTTTCGATGCGCCCGGCGACAACTTCCGGGTAGATCGTACTCTGCATGCTGACAGCCGGAAGATTATAATATCTTGCAATGCGTCCGTGCATCAGCTGCGCATTGGCACCGTTATTGTAAAATACGTTGTGCACTAAAAGAACTGCCGGTTTTGTCTTACTGGTATATACTTTTCGCACCAGTCCCTCATAGGTCTCCATAAAGTGCTCCGTGCTGTCATCGTTGACGGAAAACTCGATGATGACAAAATCCGGCTCTTTGGAAAGCAGATCAGCTTCTGCGCGCGCCACACCAAACTGTGAGGTTGTTCCGCCGATTCCTGCATTGATGTAAGTAAAATCAGCCTGTGGAAATGTCTTTTTCCACCACTCATAGACATGGTATGCGTAACAGAGTTCCGGTTTGGAAGAAAGGCTTCCCTGAGTGATCGAGCCGCCTAAAAATGCAATATTTAAAGCTTCGCCTGCTTTGGCGCGGTCCATGACTTTTTTCAGGCGGTATAAGCAGCCGCGGTTGGCAATGCCGTTTTCGTATTTGATTTGATATTCCATTTGATATTCTCTCCTTTTTTGCTGTTTCCGGTGCGAAACTAAGATTCCCAGACTGCATCCCCTAATGAGTTGATATACGCCGCAAGCTCATCCGACATCTGCTCTGCTTCCGGGATACGGATGTGTCCCGGCGTGCCGGAGCCATTTTTTGTGTAGAGAAAATGATGGACTCTCTCACTGCCGATGCGGGTGCAGACTTCGTCGATGGAACGGTCCCAGCTTTTATCATGACAAAGAATGGTTGTAGCTAAAATGATCTGCGCCTTCGGATAAAGCTGCATCAGTTTTTCGATGAATGCCTGATAATGTTTTCTCCAGTTTTTGGATTTTTCACTGTCATAATCTTCTGCCATATAGTCTACCGGGTGATTGTCGTTTTGTCCGATTGCAACAACGACTACATGTGGTATATATCGTGAAAAATCCCATGGTTTGGTCGGTCCAAGATCCGGGTGGTACTCGATCTTGTCATAGCAGGACTCGACACCTTTATAGTGCGGTGCTACAAACCAGCCGGTATCATCTAAAAGTGAGATTCCACCCTGTGAAGTGTCGTGGATCTGCGCATTTAATTTTCGCGCCGTCATCCACGCATAGGAATACCAGCTGTTCGAATATTCCCCATCATGCTCAGGATCCGGCTTTCCAACATATGCCACAGCCTCCGAAACTTCTCCACAGGAAACACTGTCACCAAAAAATTCCATTTTCCGTTTTGGTTTTTCCGGCAGTGGCAGAACTTCCGCTCCATCATCAATCTCAAATCCATAGAACGTAAAAGTATGACAGGAATCCATACGCTTAAATAACAGCAGTTCATGTGTTCCCTCTGAAAGTCCCTCCGCCAAAGTATAAGTCTTTTTCTCTTCATCAGACGACAAGGTAAAACGCTTCTGTTCCCCGTCTATAAAATATCCCAGTTCATTCGTCCAGCAGGAACGATGGTTTGCGATCACTGCCTTTAAGGATGTTCCGGTAAATTTCATTCCAATTGAGCTGCACGCATAGACAAGAACCGGTGCAAGCCTGTCATCAAAATCAATTCTTCCGCTGTAAGATAACATCTCATTATCTGGTTTAATTATCATGTTCTGAGTTCCCCTCCAAAAATTAAATATGTAAGCAGACTGCCCGCTCCGCGGACATTCCATTATGATAAAATGCACGTTCTGCGGACACTCCATCACACGTTTCATGAATTACGCAACAAGGCTGCCGCAATTTTCATTGCATCTGGCAGCCTGTGTTATGAATTAATTTTATGCTATTAAGGATGAATAGCAGCAATTTTAGCGTCTTCCGATCTCGGTATCTTCCGGTGTTACGACACTGTTTTCTTTGATGTAATCAATGATATCATCAAGTTCTGTAAATGCAAGACCAACATAGCTGTCTGCAGCACCGTAGTAAATTGCAATTTTTCCGGATTCGGAATCATGGATTGTTGCACATGGGAAGCATACGTTCGGAACAAATCCGCGCTCCTCATACCATTCTTCCGGTGTGAGTAAGAATGTCTCACAACGATATTTTACGATAGATGGATTGTCAATGTCTAAGATTGCTCCACCGATGGAATATACATAACCGTTACAGGTTCCGCTTACTCCGTGGTAGAATAACAGCCATCCTTCGGATGTTTCGATCGGGGCAGCACCTCCACCGATCTTTAAGGATTCCCACCACTCAGAGCCTTTGCCCATCACATGTCTGTGTTTTCCCCAGTAAGTAAGATCCGGGCTCTCGCTCACGAAAATATCACCGAACGGTGTATGTCCGCTGTCGGACGGACGGGATAATAACATGAAGTTTCCGTTGATCTTTCTTGGGAACAGCACTGCATTTCTGTTGAATGGAAGGAACGGATTCTCAATTCTTGTGAATGTCTTGAAATCTGTTGTCTTTGCCATACCGATTGCTGCGCCGTAGAAATCCTGACACCAGATGATGTAATAGGTATCTTCTACTTTTACAAGACGCGGATCATATGCATAACGCGGCATAAACGGTTTGCCTTCCTCGTCTACGAAATTGATCTTGTTTTCATCAAAATTCCAGTGGATCGCATCTTTACTTCTTCCAAGATAAATGTATGGGATACCGTTCGTCTGCTCTCCACGGAACACACCGATGAATCCATCTTCATATGGCATAACAGCACTGTTGAAAATTCTTGCAACACCCTTTACCGGATTGCGTCCGATGATCGGGTTCTCATTATATCTCCATACAGGTGCTCCTGTTAACTCTGTCGGTCTTTCCTGCCACGGTACATTTGGTACCGGCTGGCTGATCATTTTATATTTGCTCATTTTCTTCCTCCATTTCTGCGTCTTACATCCACGCACCTGCAGATTCTATCTGCAATTTATTTTCGTCGTTCTTTTTTATTTCTTATTTATCTTCCTTTGCAAGGAACTCTAAATTCTTCTCGATCAGTCCGCATCTCTGTGCCACACACTCAACGCTTCTGCCCGGATCCTGCGGTGTATTAAATACATAATCCACCAGTTTATCCACGGTAGTTGTCGCTACATGCATTCTCGTATCCGAAGATGCATAGTAGATAAATACTTCGTTATTCTCATTTACGATCGCACCGTTGGTAAATACAACATTGCTTACGTCACCGACACGCTCTTCACCTCTCGGTCCAATTAAGAGTCCGGACGGCTCTGCGATCACTTTTGACGGATCGTTTAAATCTGTTGCAAATGCATAGATAACATAACGGAGTCCTGCTGCGGTGTTGCGGACACCATGCGCAATGTGGATCCAGCCTTTGTCTGTCTTGATCGGAGTTGCACCGGCACCGTTCTTTGCCTCTGTGATTGTGTGGTATTTACGAAGACTTGTCATTTTCTCCTCGTCGATCACTGCATGCGTGATATCTTCGCAAAGTCCAAATCCGATTCCTCCGCCTGATCCGGTTTCAATAAAGTCATCCATCGGTCTTGTATAGAATGCATATTTTCCATCTACAAATTCCGGATGAAGTACCACGTTTCTCTGCTGCGGAGAATTTAAAGTAACAAGATTTGGCAGTCTCTCCCAGTTCTTTAAATCTTTAGTACGAACGATTCCTGCTGCAGCTACGGCTGCAGAAAGATCGTTTACGGTTGTATCTTTTGACTCAGAACAAAATACACCATAGATGTAACCATCTTCATGTTTGGTCAGACGCATATCATAGACATTTGTCTCTTCCGGGCAGGTATCCGGTAAAAGGATCGGATAATCCCAGAAACGGAAACCATCGATTCCGTTATCACTCTCAGCAACACCAAAGAAAGATTTTCTGTCATTTCCTTCGATTCTTGCAACCAGATAATATTTTCCGTTCAGTTCGATCGCGCCGGAATTCATCACTGCGTTGATTCCAAGACGCTCCATGAAATATGGATTTGTCTCCGGGTTTAAGTCATATCTCCAGGTCAGAGGAATATGCTCTCTTGTCAATACCGGATATTCATAACGGTCATAAACACCATTGTAAAAATCCGATTTTACATTTTTGCGGGAAAGCAGTTTTTCCTGCTTTTCTTTTTCTACATAATATCTCTCATGTAACATTCGTCGAATCTCCATTCTTTTTCTAAAAATAAATGAATCTGTTTTATGCTCCGATTCTGCGGATGACTTCTATACACATTCTTCCATTATGATACGGACATTTCCACGGCTCTACGATCGGTCTGTCTAAAATCGGACTTCCATCCTCATTGACTTCCCAGAACCACTCAGAACCATTTCTCTTATCAACCACATAGGTTTTGATGAACTCCCACTCTGCCAGTGCAGCATCGCAATATTCAGAATGTCCTGTGTTTCTTTCATAACCATTTAAGAAACCAACAACGGTTTCTGCCTGCACCCACCAGACGCGGTGTGCATTGACCACTCCGCGGTCACATTCATTTGCAAGAGAATGACCATCAAATGCCACCTGATAAATTCTTGAGGTCAGTGTCTTTGTGATCGGTGTCATTTTCTCACGGTAATGTTCATTGTTTAATACATCGACACCGCGATCCATCAGCCATGCTGTCTCAATGTCATGACCATAAGAATGAAGGTCTAAGATTGTGTTATAGTCTGCATCAAAAAATACTTCCTGACGCTGTTTTGCCGGATTGTATACCTTATCTGCAAAGGTATCCATGATCCACATCAGTCTCTTTCCAACCTTTTCATTTTTTGTCACGCGGTACAATTCTGTATACGCTTCAAAAACATGAAGCAGTGTATTCATTGTCTTATCTGCAAGTACACCGTTCTCAGAAAGCTTTTCGTTTGATTCCGGTTTGAAATCTCTTGTAAAAGCTTCTAAGTAACCGATCTCATCCGTGCAGCGCTCCTCAATGATATCAAACAGGGAAAAAGCAAGTTCTAACGCTTCCTTATCCCCGGCTGCATCATAGTAAGATGACAACGCATAAATACAGAATGCCTGATTGTATGTATGTTTAGTTGTATCAAGTGGTGTTCCGTCATAATTTAATGACCAGAAGATCCCTCCGTATTCTTTGTCGATACAATGTTCCCTTAAAAATTCATAACCATGTTTTGCCTCGGCAAGCAGGTCTTCTCCCTTAAAACCTGCTGCCTCGCATTCCTCTTCCGAAATGCCGCCGTCTTTATAAAGTAAATACGCATTTGCAAAAAACCAGGTAATACGGCTGTTTAAGATACATCCTTTTTCTGCTTTTTCATCCAGTGCAAGATCATAGGAAAGATAACCGTAATATCCGCCGAACTTATCATCCCGCATACCTCTCCAAAATGGAATGATATGTGTGAGCAGTTCGTGTTTTGCTTCTGCTGCAAGTTCTTTTAACTCACTCATAACCGTTTCCTCTTTCTCTCTTTAGCCTTTTACTGCACCAGCAGCAATTCCACTGTAAATCTGTTTCTGACAGAGGATAAATACGATCAATGCCGGAAGCAGGGAAATGATAACACCTGCACAGATCAGGTTGTACTGACTTCCCATCGGGCCAACAAATGTATAAAGTGATGTCGCGATTGTATGTAACTTTTTATCCATCAGATAAAGGTTTGCCATATAGTACTCGTTATAAACACCAACCCCCTTTAAAATACAGGATGTCACGATTGCCGGTTTTAACAGTGGAAGCATAATTTTCCAGTAAATAGTCCAATAGGATGCGCCATCAATGATTGCCGATTCATCCAGAGATATTGGTATATTTTCCATAAACTGAATGAAAATGTAAATTGAGATAACATCCGTTCCGCACATCAGAATAATATATCCATATAAATGATTGACAAAGTGCAGTGCTGTCATGATATTATATACAGTTACCTGCATTGCAACTGCCGGAAGCAGTGAAGCAAACAAAAACAGGTTTCGGATCAGTCCGTTTCCCGGGAATTTAAAACGGTTTAATACATAAGCAAGCTGTGTTCCGATTACAATGGAAACAACCAGGACAGATACCATAACGATCACGGAGTTTAAGAAAGCTCTTCCCATATCCGCTGTCTGAAATGCTTTAATAAAATTATCAAAATTCAGCCAGTTCTCCGGCAATGTCATAACATTGGTCGCCTGATATTCTTCCTGTGTCTTAAATGCTGTAATCACACAGGAGATAACCGGAACAACTGCACAAAGTCCAAAGAAAATCAACGATACATATTCAACGATCAGCCAGAGGATTGCACCAACGGTATAATGTTTTTTTCTTTTCTGCACATTTACATTATATTTTTTCATCGCCCTATGCCACTCCCTTTCCAGCTTTCTTTGCCTGTTTTTCTGCTTTTAATCTTGCACGTTTTGCCTTGTAGGATTCATCCTCACTCTCAGCATCACGGAAGATATATTTAAAGAATAACTTCTGTAAAATCGTACATGCAAAAATGATAAGGAGAAGTACGACTGCCATTGCTGATGCAAGACCGACTTTCTGGCTTACATGAGCGATCTCATTCATAATTACAAAATATGTTCCGGTTCCATTTGCACCATCTGTGATAACGTAAGGCTGCTCAAATGCACTTAAGGAACCTGTGATAGAAAGAATTACATTTAAAGTGATAATTGTTTTGATACTCGGCAGAATAATATGTTTAAACTGCTGAAATTTATTTGCACCATCTAACTCTGCTGCTTCGTAAAGGTCTGCATCCACAGACATGATTGCACCGATAAACAATACCATGTTCTGTCCAAAATAACGCCATACCGAAGTAGCCACCAAAGACCAGTTGTTAATTGACTGATCTTTCAGCCAGTATGGAAGATTGTCAAGTTTAAATCCACACCATTGTAAGATCGTATCAAATACAAATCCTCTGGTATAGAAAAATTTAAAAATAAATCCGATCGCAATACCACTGATCAGATATGGGAAAAACATTAACCCTTTAAAGAAGTTTCCTCCCTTTACTTTAAAACTTAAAATAGTTGCCAGATAAAGTGCAAGCACAAGCTGAATGATTGCACCTACCATATAATAAAGACTGAGCTTTAATGCTCCAAAGCAGTCATCCCTGCGAAATACGTCAATATAATTTTTGAATCCGACAAATTTTCTCTGATCTACCGGAGTTAAATATTTCATCTTATAAAAACTAAATTTTACCATCTCGGCAAAAGGCAGATAAGTAAATACAAACAGCAATAACAGCGGAATTGTCATAAATGCCACACAGATGATCACCTGCTGTCCTTTTCTGCTTTTTGCCCATTTTGTAAAACTGAATGGTTTTTTCCCTTCCATATCCACAATTCCTCCATCCATTGTCTTTTATCCGGGAAGGGGAACCTCCCCTTCCCTTTTGTGGAACTATATTACTCAGTTACTTCAATTCCGTTTGATTCCTGTGCATCAGACCATGCTGTGTTCCATTCGTCCATGATCTCATCAAATGTCTTATCGCCATTGGATGCATGCTCAATGATTGCCTGGATTTTACTGTCTCCACCTGCGTTAATGTTTAACTCAGACTCTGCGTTCATCTCATTTAAGAAATCTTCCTCACCCTCTAATGCCGGTTCATCCTCTAAGAATGTTACGCCATCGAAGGAAAGTTTTGTATCTGTACTGCCGGCTGCGACTGGAAGTCCATCCTCGTTGTATGAGAAACCGGATTTTTCTGTCATCCATTTTACGAATACCATAGCTGCTGCTTTTTCATCCTCTGTTGCATTTGCATTGATACCATAAGAGTAATCAGCACCTGCGGATGCATACTGCTCACCATTTACAGTGATTGGGAATGGCATATAACCGATATCTGCGCCATTTTCGCCTGCTGCTTCCATCTGAGGATAAGCCCATGAGCCAAGTACCATACAACCGATCTCACCATTGTTGATCATACCTTTACAGCCCTCCCAGTCAGTTGTTGCAAAGTCATCTTCGATCAGTCCGTCTGCAACTGCATCATAGAGGATCTTGTAAACTGCATAAGCATGTGTATCATCGCCATAATTCTGGAATGGATCTTTTGTATGAACTAATTTCTGGTTCATATATGTATTGTCGCCTGTTGCATTATTTCCGATGTAAGCATCCCATGCTCCCATTGTCCAGCCTGCTGCATAGTTTGTATAAAGTGGGATTGCATCTGTGTTATCTTTGATTTTCTGTAATGCACCGATAAATTCTTCCGGAGTCTTTGGAAGTTCTGTAACTCCTGCTTCTTCAAATACTTTTTTATTGTATACGATACCCTGTGTAGTTGCTGTAGAAGGAACACCGTAAACCTGTCCGCCATACTCCCATGTAGTTGCATAATTGATCTGGGTCTTCATGGTATCAAGATCACCATATGAAATAAAGTAATTGCTTAAGTCTGCCTTATCAACCGCCGGGATCATCATGACTGTCTCATAGTCACCAGACTGTAAATGCATCAGAGCATCATCTGCATAGTTGGTATCGGTTGTAAGTTCAACTGTAATATTTGGATACATTTCATTGAATGCTGCTAAATACTCTTTCCATGTTGTTCCGTTATAATCGTCAGATTCAAGATCTGTTCTGTGGTTGAATAATGAAATTGTTGCTGTCAGATCTGTATAATCCTCACCAAGTTTGATATCTGCATAGGATAAAGATCCGTCTGCGGATGTAGAAGCATCACCACTCTCAGTTGCTGCTACATCATTTGATGCATCTGTGCTGTTATCTGCTGCTGCACTGTTGTTGTCTGTTGTTCCCCCATTGCCTGCTGTGTTGTTTGAGCCACCGCATGCTGCCATGCTCATGGTCATTGCTGCTACTAAAGTAACGGCTAAAACTTTTCTTAATTTCATAGAATTTTCCTCCTTATGATGTTTGTTACTTGTTTTGTAACTTAATTTAATTATATATCGTTTTATTTTTTAGTCAACACTTTTTTCCTGATTTTAGTCCATTTTAACCCTTCTATTGTGCATTTCGGCACTATAGACAATTCTATTTTGCTGTTTTTGTGCACTTTTTCACATTTATTTTTGTTTTAGTTTCATTTTTTAGCTTATTTTAGTCTATATTTTGTAAATTGATTAATTTACTTATTTACCTTGATTTTAGTTTAACTAATTACTTATTTCACCACAGCGTTATCTGCAGAACATCCATAACTTAACAATATGAAATGCTCACCAAATGATGGTTTGTGGGTGACATGAGTTTCCTTGTGTAGGGTGGTTCTGGGGGGTTACGATTGGCAAATTGCATCAAGCCGGGACTGTTTTGTTTCCGTTGTCCGAAAATAAGAAACTCTAAGCATGCCTGATTCAGGTTGGGGCGGAGTGACGTGTACGTCCTAAATGCGCCATCCGGGCACATTAGGACTTGTGCTGCCGTCCATGGCAGCACAACACTATGTTGCGAACAGGCATCCTAAGAGTTTCTAATTTCCTTCCAAAGTCACAAAACGAGTCTCGGCTTGATGCGATTTGCCAGCCGCAAGGTTGTGAACCACTCTTCGTCGGGGAACTCATTTTACAACCTTGGGGGTGCGTAAATTTTTGTGACATTCATTTCAAAAAGGTTGAAAAATCTCGACACAATCTGTTATATCTATGCTTTTAAACATACATACTTGGAATAATAATCTGCATTATCAGTCTGGTAATTTACGAAATGATTAATGTAATGCAACATAGCAGATGAAACTTCAGACAAGTCATCAGGCTGAATATTAATGATACAGCACATTACGATTTTAAGCATATTTCCATTCGTGCGAATATCAAAAATTCACACCCGCACCCCCAATTCTGAGATGAACCGCCCGCCCAAATGGTGTTCATAACCTGAAGGCTGGCATCTTGCGCAAAGCCAGAGCTAATTTTGTGACTTTGGAAGAAAATTAGAAAATCTTGGTGTGCCTGTCTACACATAGTGATGTTCTGCCACGGATGGCAGAACAAGGCAGCATCGAGTCATGGATGACTCGTTGTTGCCGGTCACGTCACTCCGAGAAAATCTAACCCAGACACACTTAGACTTTTCTTATTTTCGTACAACGGAACCAAAATTAACTCCGGCTTTGCGCAAAATGCCATTCACAGACCTACGACACACCATTTGGACGGGCGAAGCATGTCAACCACAAGCCAAAATTTGGTGTGAAATCCATGAAACGAAAAAAGAGAAAGCGGCAAGCCTTTCACAACTTACCGCTTTCTCTTATTTTACAACCTGCTGCACGCTGGCTTTTTCCACCAGCCTTCCCTCAACAATGGTAATTCCCTGTTTATAACGTTCCCCGCTGACTTTCTTTAACAGCACATGTATTGCTTTATTTGCCATTTCACGGATATCCACCTCATAAGTTGTGATCTCGACATCACACAGTCCCGGAAAAAGATAGTTATCAAATCCAACCACTGAAAAATCTTCCGGAACGCGATACCCCTGCTCTTCTAACTGATTGATGACCATGCTTGCCGTGAGATCGGAGTTGCACACAAATGCCGTCGGCATATCTTTCATCTGATCCGGATGAATATCAACCTTTACCACACCACATTCCATATCACGATCCGATATGATCCACTCCTGTGGCACTTCAATACCATGTTCTAACATGGATTTCCGGTAACCGAAATAACGGTCTGTGATACTTGCTGTAAACAACAGTGTTCCGATATACGCAATTTTTTCATGACCATGCTCGATCAGATAATTCGTCAGCATGTAAGTACCATAGTAACTGTTAGAGATCACCGCATCACTCATCTGGTGTTCATCATAAAAATCAAGATACACGATCGGAATCTGTGTATTCTGTCTTAATGCACCTAAATATTCTGTCCTCAGCCGTCCGATCAGAATCAGACCATCTACTTTACGTTCCAGCACGATTTTAGGCAGATTCGCCTCGGCTTCATCTTCTAATGAAACAACCTCAAGCATCGTGAAACATTCTTTCTGAACGGCCCTTGTTGCAACACTCTGGTACATTCTCCAGTAAAAGGATGCATACTCTCCTAAGTATTTTTCCGATACCAGCACCCCGATATTATAACTTTTTACTGACTTTTCTTTTTTTACGGCAGATGGCTGCTTGTATCCAAGTTCATCTGCCAATTGTTTGATTTTTTCCCGCATAGCCTCGCTGACACCTTTTTGTCCGGAAAGTGCTTTTGAGACCGTGACCGTACTGACACCAAGCTGCTCTGCAATGTCTGCCAGCTTTACTGCTTTTGCCATAACCGTCCCCTTCTTACTACTTTTTACTTTTTCGATTTAATCTTATTTCTTTTCCACAAAATGTAACAGTTTTGACTGGAAATCACCCCATGGATTCTGGATCAGAATACCTGCATACATTAATGTATCTCCCGCATATACAGTATCTTCGCCTTCCAGACAGTAATTCTTCTGCGGATCGAGTCCTTTTAATGTGATTCTTCTGCTCTTATAATTCGGACGGTTGATCACCTGCACAAATGTAACCAGTGCTTCTGATTTATCTTTTGAAACCACCTCGTAACAGTCAAAATAATGATTTTCCTGATAGGAGGCGATCCTGTAATAATCGCCGCTTCTTACCAGATCATTGTATTTATGATACATGGCAACCTGTTTCGGGATCATCTGTCTGTCTTCTTCCGGAATCTTTGTGATATCCAGCTCATAACCGAAAGTTCCTGCAAGCGCTACATGACCTCTTGTCTCAAACGGTGTAACACGTCCCACCGTATGATTCGGACAGTCTGAAACGTGCGCTCCCATCGTCGATAACGGATAGATCATCGCCGTACTTTCCTGAATCTTTAACCGCTCCACCGCATCCGTATCATCCGAGCACCAGATCTGTGGACTGTAATAAAGCATACCCGGATCAAAACGTGCCCCACCGCCGGAACAGTTTTCCAGTAAAAGATGTGGGAACTCTGTTACCAGACGCTCCTGCATCTCATACACTGCCAGCACATAACGGTGATAAAGTTCACCCTGTCGGTCTGCAGGAAGTCCATAGCTTCCGATGTCAGAAAGCTGACGGTTCATATCCCATTTGACATACTCAATATTTGCACTGCGTAAGATCGACGCCACGCTCTCATATGCATAATCGCGCACTTCTTTTCTGGTAAGATCAAGTACATACTGATTTCTGCAGAGAGATCCCTCTCTTCCCGGAATCTGAATTGCCCAGTCCGGATGTGCCTCGTAAAGTTTTGAATCCGGTGAGATCATTTCCGGCTCAAACCAGATACCGAATTTTAATCCAAGCTTATTTACCTCATCTACCAGATGTTTTAAACCACCGTTTAATTTTTCTTCGTTGACATACCAGTCACCCAGACTTGATGAATCATCATTGCGGTGTCCAAACCAGCCATCATCCATAACCAGCATTTCAATGCCAAGTTCCGATGCTTTTTTTGCAATGGAAAGTAATTTTTCTGTATTGAAATCAAAATAAGTTGCTTCCCAGTTGTTGATCAGAATCGGACGTTTCTTATCCTTATATTCGCTGCGGATCAGGTGGTTCCGGTAAAGTTCATGGAACTGGTGCGTCATGCCGTCATATCCGGTGTCACTGTAAACCAGCACAACTTCCGGTGTCTGGAAACTCTCACCTTTTTCTAACTTCCAGCAGAAGTTCTCCGGATGGATTCCCATGCCGACACGGACGGTATCAAACTGTCCCAACTCGACCTGTCCAATAAAGTTGCCGGAGTATACAAAATGCATGCCATACACTTCGCCCTGTGACTGGTCGGCATTTCCTGCCGCAAGTGCCATAAACGGATGCTCCTGATGGGAGGACTCACCTCTTACGGATTCCACACCCATAAATCCTTTTTTTACTTTGCGGTGTTCTAACATACGCTCTCTCGCCCAGGAACCGTGCATCGTAAGCAGTGTAAAATCACGGTTATCCATATCCATGGAGAAGGACAGTGCCTTTGTCAGATATAACATCTCGCCGTCATTTTCGATCCGCACGCTTCTTGTGATGACATCCACATCAGAAAATGCCGTGTAAAGCAAAGTTACCTTTAACCCAAGTACCGGATCCTCGCATAGAAGTTCTAATGTCTCACAGGAATCTTCATCGCCGAACGTTGCAGGAAGTCCGGCAAGTCCCGGTTTTCCTGCATAAATTTTATGTGACACATAAAACAGTGATACTGCCGTATGGCCTCCCTCTGTTCTCACAGAAATACTGCTTCTTCTGTAATCTCCGAGTCCGTTTCCTGCATATTCCATCGGAAACGTATCATAGAATGATACTCTCTCTCTGTTATTTTCAGAAGGCACAAACGGTCCCTCTCCCGTGCGGAGCAGATATGCAATGTTTGCATCTCTTAATTTCTTACCATAATAAACATGACCGACAAAGTTTTCTTTATCCACGATACCGATCACATAACTGGAGGCTGGTGTATCCAGCTTGAAAATGCGTTCTTTTTCAAAGTATGTGATTGCCATGCTGTATTTCCTCCTGTTATTTCAGCAAGTCTTCTTTTAACACGGCAAGTTTCTTTTCTGCATCCTCTAATGAACTGCCTTTTACACCAAAGTAATATTTGATCTTCGGCTCTGTTCCGGACGGACGCATACAGCACCATGCATTGTCAGAAAGTTCATAGTAAAGTACGTTAGATTCCGGCAGACCTGTCTTTGTCACTTCTCCGGTCACAGTATCTTTTCTGGTATCTTCTTTATAGTCGCGCACTGCAAGCACATCAAATCCGCCAAGTGTTTTCGGAGGATTTTTTCTGGAATTGCTCATCAACTCCTGGATCTGTGCAGCTCCGTCGATTCCCTTTAAGGTCTTTGTCTCAAGTCCCTCTCTGTAATAGCCGTATTTCTCATACATGGCAAGCATCTCATCCCATAAGGTCATATTGTTCTTCTTGCACCAGGAAGCAACCTCACATAACATCATGACTGCAACACAGGCATCCTTATCCCTTGCGTAAGTACCTGCAAGGCATCCGTAGCTTTCCTCTAAACCAAACACATAATCGTAAGTATTCTGCTGCTCGAAAAATTTGATCTGCTCTCCGATATATTTAAATCCAGTTAAAACTTCGATCAGTTTTACACCGTAAGCTTTTGCGATCGCTTTTGCCATATCGGTTGTAACGATTGTCTCAACCAGTGCAGGATTCTTCGGCATAGTTCCCATTGCTGTTTTTTCTCTTAAAATGTATTCCGCGATCAGCATACCTGACATATTTCCGGTAAATGTCACATACTCGCCACTCTTCGTATCTTTGCAGTATACGCCAAGACGGTCTGCATCCGGGTCAGTTGCAAGAACGATGTCCGCATCCACTTCTTTTGCAAGTTTTAATGCAAGTTCAAATGCTTTTGGTGACTCCGGGTTCGGGTATGCAACGGTCGGGAAATTACCATCCGGTTTTTCCTGCTCCGGCACTACATATACATGCTCAAAACCAAGCTCTTTTAACACGCGGCGCACCGGAAGATTTCCAGTTCCGTGAAGCGGTGTGTATACGATCTTGATATCTTTTGCCATCTCTTTGATGATCTCCGGATGAATGGACTGTTTTTTCAGTTCTTCCATATAACGGTCATCGATCTCTTTACCGATCACATTGTAAAGGCCTGCTGCAACTGCCTCTTCTTTTGCCATGGTCTTTACCTGATCGAAGGAAGTTACTTTTGCAACTTCCGCTAAAATATTTTTGTCGTGAGGCGGTGTGATCTGTGCACCATCTTCCCAGTATACTTTGTATCCGTTGTATTCTCTCGGGTTATGGCTTGCTGTAATTACAATACCGGAAATACATCCTAACTCGCGGACTGCAAAAGATAACTCCGGTGTCGGACGAAGGCTGTCAAATACATATGCCTTAATGCCGTTTGCATTTAAGCAGAGTGCTGCCTCCTCGGTAAATTCCGGGGACATAATTCTGGAGTCATGTGCGATTGCAACACCCTTTTCCTGTCCATTCTGGGAAATAATGTAATTTGCAAGTCCCTGTGTTGCCTGACGTACGGTATAAATATTCATACGGTTGGTTCCGGCTCCGATCACGCCTCTTAAACCACCGGTACCAAATTCTAACTGTCTGTAAAAACGATCCTCGATCTCCGCCTGATCCCCCTCGATCTTCTTTAACTCAGCCTTTGTATCTGCATCAAAATATGGATCTGTGCACCACTGTTTGTATGTTTCCATGTAATTGCTCATTCTTCTTCTCCTTTACTTTTCTGCGATTCATTTTTTATTATATTTTGGATTATAACCTTTTTTTAAGTTATTGTAAACTAATTTTAACCTTTTGACTATTTTTATTTAAAAATCAGCTTTTGACATCAACATCATTTATTAAAAATATCATAATATTTTTTTACGACTTTTTCTGCGGGCTTTGCATAAATTTCATAGTCCATACGGGTCTTTGCGCTCCGCTCCTGATAAAGCTTTGCATCCCAGGACCAGAGCGCCATACCTCCTACCCAGTCTCTTTTACTGCACGCCGTAAACATATCTTCGTACCATTCTGCCTGACCCTTTGGATCCGCATCACCTCTTACACACCAGTCATTTGGCACCTCTTTGGAACCTTTTACCGACATACATCCTGTTTCCGCAAAGAAAAACGGTTTTTGAAATCTGTTTACCACGGTTTCAATACGATCCAGCTGATTTTCCCAGTCCCCATATGGATAGTAACCACTCGAAGAAATCACATCCACAGCATCCCACCAGTTTACCCGGTGTTCCTGATACTTATCTGTATTATAGGAAAGCAGTCCATGATAGACCTGTCTGATATCCGAGAGCAGTTTGCGCCATTCTGCTTCACGGTGCTCACTCATCACCATCTCGCAGCCGGCAATAAACATTTCACAGTCATGCTGTTCTGCAATTTTCGCATAGTGAAGCTGAAATGCCGTATAGGATGCAAACCAGTTTCCCCATTTCGGTTCACACGGAACATCCTCATCAAAAAAATTAATATGCGCCCGCCAGGTCCCGTTTTTACAGTTTACGGTCGGTTTTAATGCCACACGAAGCCCTATTTCCTTTGCATATTCAATCATAGCGATCAGCTCGTCATCTTCCATCGTCGCCTTTGATGTGAAGCAGATCTCCTCCGACTGCGGTGTCTCCTGTAACCCTCCAGGCACAAATATCACGAAATTTGCGCCGGTTCTCTCTTTCATCATGGCAAGGCTCTCCTTTGCCCCCGGTTTAAAAAAAGCCCCGGCACACGCAAACGGTGCAAAAGTCACCCCACAGATATATTCCATATTTTTTTCCTCCCTTTTCTCAATGCACTCTTAAAAATATAACATTTATTTTACTGATTCTGCCATTAATATAGCATTCGTCATATATATCTGCTATAATTTTTCAAGTTAAAAATTGCATAAATCTATTTTTATGGAGCCGCCTATGAAATCTTTATTTGAATATACCGACAAACTGAACAAACCTTACGAATGTTTCTTTTTAGATATGAAGAAAGAATGGCTGCCCGTGCAGCCACACTGGCATTATTTTATGGAAATCCTGTATATAACAAGGGGCACCGCCCTGATGTATCAGAATGAACAAAGTTATATTGTGACGGAAGGTGACATGATCGTCTTTCTCCCCTCCGTCGTTCATTCTGTCCATGCAGTGTCCGATGCCCCTCTGCAGTATTATGTTTTAAAATTTGACCTAAGCCAGCTGGATTCTTCCGCTTCACTTACCGGTGGAAGCTGGAATTACAGTGCACTGTTTAACAATGCCATAAATAACGAGCAGGCTGATATTTATTTCCCGGAGGAGATACTCCACTCTCTTCCGGTACAGTCTTTATTTGACGACTGTGTCCGTGAAATGCAAAATATGCAGTATGGGTATCAGATGATCCTGCAGTCAAAGGTCAAAGAACTTCTGACCTGGCTGCTTCGCATCTGGCGCGATGACGGGTTCGATACTGACTGTTATTTTTCTTCACTCACAAAAGAAAATACAATCTATACCATCACAGAATACATTGACCGTCACGCCTGCGAAAACATCCGTGTAGAAGATATTGCTGCACTCTGTCATATGAGTTATTCACATTTCGCCAAAAATTTCCGTGAAATCTACGGGCAGTCCTGTAAAAAATATATTGAATTTATCCGGCTGTGCAAAGTAGAAGATATGCTTCTTTTTACAAATTTTGACTTAAATTATATCAGTCAGGAGACGGGATACGCCGACTGCAGTCACCTGATCCGGTCATTTAAAGAAAAATATGGTGTTTCCCCGCATCAGTACCGCAGGCAGCATTCCTCACCCAGACAGAATCACTGATTCATAATGGATTCAAGTGTACTGGTATCACTTAAAACCGGCATGAGAAACATGATTGCAGTAATCATCAGTGCAGCGATCACCAGTCCGATAATTGAAGTGATCAATGCAGCGGTTGCTGTACCGTTCTGCTGTGGTTTTATCTTTTTCGAACAGATTGCACCAAGCAGACCGACCAGACCGAATCCTGCTCCATATCCGATAAATCCGGTTACAATGCCAAGGATTCCAAGGATCAGTGATACTGTCGCAGTCGTCTCCGCCTCACGTTCAGAAGGAATGATGATTTCCCCCTCTCTCATTTCCACGATCTCGTCTAATTTACTTCTTCGAAGCAGTACAATACATGGAATCAAAAACAGTGGAACTGTCACCACAAGATTTAACAAGGAAAGGCTGCCGATCATGTCCGTCATATCACCATTTCCAAAGATACCGCTCGCCATCAGGCCTCCAAAATCAACAAGTGCATGAATTATGATACAGATCCACAGGTTGCCGCTGCGCAGATAGATTGCAGCAAACAAAATGCCAAGCAGTGTCGCCTGCAGTGCCTGGATCAGCGCACTTGATAATGGCACACCGGAAAGCACATTCGGGATATGTGCAGCGCCAAAGATCACACTGGATAAAATAATGGCTGCAAGTACACCCCGTCTTGTGTTTGAAAAACGGTCGGCAAAAAGATTCAACACGATTCCACGCATGATCACTTCCTCATTCATGCCTACGAAAAACATTGTCAATATGTAAATGATGATCCCACCGGCAGAACGCACTCCGTCTGAACCGGAAACACTCTGCAAAAATAACTGTGCAACTGCCACATACACGCAGTAGCCAACCATAAAACCACCGATATAAAATCCTCTTAAAAATCCCACGCCGGTTTTTCTAAGTGACTGCTGGTATCCTGTAAGAAACAGCATACCGATTGCATAGATTGCTACACCGATCTCGGCGATCAGCTGTAACGTGTAACTGTCTGTAATGGATGTCAGATGTGCCACTACTCCTCCAACCAGATTCATCAACACCAGAAACAGTGCCGTGATCACAATGCCAATGACAATCACAGCTGCCTTTGGCAATCCCAAAATTTTGTTTTTCATACTATTCCTCCTATACTACTTTTCACTGATATTTCCCGCTTCATCTACTGATGCATTGTCCGAGATACTCTCCATATAAGAAAACAGCCCCGGTGCCGCATTCGCATCCATCTGTTTTGTCTGCCCGTCCGATGCATAGACCGGAATCAGCGCATAAGAAACTGTTCCATCTTCTGTCACTGTAACTTTCACGGCTGCGGATCTGTCAATATTCTGTCCGAAAATAAAATTACCCAGACTGTAAAACACGGGTTTTCCGTCAATACATTCGATTCCTTCCAGACAATGTGTGTGCGCTCCGACAACCAGATCTGCACCTGCATCCATGCACTGTTTTGCCAGTTCACGCTGCACGGCATTCGGCTGTTCGCTGTACTCTGTCCCCCAGTGTGGAAATACCGTCACAAAATCACAGGTCTGTTTTGCTTCTTTGATCACTTCGATCAGTGCTGTGGCATCATAACAGGTAAACATTCCCGGCGCAGCACTCTCGATCTTCCAATCAGCAGACGGTACCACGCGCGATACAGCGATAAATCCATATTTTTTTCCATTTACTTCCATAATCTGCACTTCTTTTGCACGCTCCACCGAATCTCCGGCACCACCGTACAGGATTCCTGCTCCGTCTAATGCACTGAAAGTGTCTGATAGTGCCGCTCTTCCATAATCTAAGGTGTGATTGTTTGCAAGTGATACAATATCCACACCCATTTCATTTAACGCCCTTACATAGGAAGGACTGCACCGGAATGTGAACTGCTTGTCTGCCATCGGTTCCCCACGGTCACTAAATGGAAACTCGTTGTTTACCATCAGGATATCGGCTGCCTTTAACTGTTCTAACAGTTCCGGTGAGACGACACGCTCGATCCCGCCGGCATCATAGGCTGCCTTGAAAGCATTTGCAAAAAGAACATCACCTGTCAGGATGATGGTTGTATCGCCGGAGTCTTTTTGATTATCCTTGTTTGCTGTTTCATCTGATGCACTCCCAGTTCCAGCTGCTGTGGCTGCATCATCTGATATGCTTCCATTTTCACCTGCTGTGACTGCATTCTCTGACATGCTTCCGTCTTCACCTGCCGTTTCTGCACCATCCGTCGATATTCCACTTCCATCCGCTGTGGCTGCTCCATCCAGAGTGGTTTGCGCATCAGACATATCCGCCTGCTCCTCTTCTGCCGTCGCCCCCGGCGCAGACGCCGGTTTTGCCTGGCCGCCGGTTAAAATTGCCGCTGCGATCACGCCCGCCACAGTCAGTATGGAAAGTACATAAAGTACGATTCTGATTGTTTTATTCATAGATCCCCCATTTTTGCATTGTTTTGTTTTTCTTTGGTCTGAGAAACACTACAAAAATGACGCCGATGTACAACGATTGTACGCCGACGTCATTTTTATCATAATGATTTGCACCTTAATTGTCAACTGACACAGGATCTTAGTCTACTCAAAATCCACTTCAATACTTCCCATGCCACAGTCAAGTTCCATATTTTTCTCTGCCCCTTCATTTTTGACTTCTTTATCTCCGCTGATGTTTGAGTAAGTTTCACCATCCACATCAATCGAACCAAGTCCGCAGGAAAGTTTGTAGTTATACTCTTTTTCCTCGCCGTTTAAATCGAGTGTCATGCTTCCCATGCCGCAGTCTGCTTTCAGGTTACCCTCAACACTTCCCTCCATGGAAAAATTGCCAACCCCACAGTCTAACGCAACATCACCATAAACTACACCGTCTGTAATCTCCACATTTCCAACGCCTACGGATACATCCATCTTTCCGTATACCTGAAACTGCTCTGCTTCAAAATTACCGGCCCCGACTTTTAGAATCAGATTGTTGCAGCTGACATCAAAATCTTTCCAGCTCATGTCTGCAGCACCGATGTCAAAATTCAGCTCATCAAAAGAACTTCCCTTGGGCAGATACAGGATGATCTGCGGCGATCTTTTATAATAGTGTTTTTTTGCATCGTATTTAATTTTTAATGTATCACCATCCAACCTGCAGGAATAATATTTCTCCTTACCGTGTTTTAATACGGCGCGGATCTTCGTACTGTCATCCGGTTCTTTGACTGTAATTTCCGCTGCATCAATATCCAGCTTGATATTTCGAATGGAAGAGACATCAAAGCTGCTGTCTGCTCCACCTGCAGGTACCTCAGTAGAAAACTCCATATCACCGATATCTGTTATCATATCATCGTCATCGCTATCATCGTCATCTTCATCAAAATCATCCATATCATCATCTTCTTCGTCATCTCCATCAGCACTGCTATAATAAAGTCCCACCGGACCAATATGCCAGTTTCCATACCGGAGTTCTCCATTCTTTGCCATACGCCATACAGAAGCCCCCATCGCAGTACTGACACCGCAGAAGATCAGTCCTGCACCAAGCAATGACACTGCAATGATTAACATAATTTTTGTAAATTTTTTCATGCTGCCACCCCACTTTCTTTCTTCTTTTCAAACGGTTTTTTACACAAACCGATGATTCCCCTGACTGCCCATGGAAGGAATACGCCAGACACCCACACGACCAGAAGTACTGCAAGGATTCCGAGTCCCAATACCAAAAGTCCTGCTCCGGTCAGTCCAAGCCCGACAGCCACTCCACCGGTAAATAAAGTGCTGAATCCAAAACCAATCAAAAGGAAACCTGCAAACACAAGTGATGCCATCACTGCAACCACTGCAACCGCAATGCCAAACAATATCGCAACAACCGCAAGAAGAAGTGATGCCACGACTAAAAGCAATGTCAGCCAGAACGGTGATGTAAGAACTACCACTACGATTGCTGCTGCACTCCATCCACCTTTCTTTTCTTTTGGCACCTCTTCGCTTTTCACAAACATATCATCGTTCTTATTCCACTCCGGATTTTGATCCGCCGGCATGCCATAAGATCCATTCTCTTTTTCCATGCCAAGATTTTTTTTGATGCTCTGGGCAACCTTCTCCGGTGATTCAAGCTCCGCTATGACGGATTCCTCATTTTCCTCGCCCGCATCTTCAAAATAACTGCGGTAAAACGCAAGCGCATCCGCTTTTTCTTCTTCTGATATTCCATCCAGAAGCTGTTCTAACTGTTTTAAAAATTCTTCTCTTTTCATAACCTCTAAAGCTCCTCTCCTGAAAATAATGCTGATATTTTCATGGAATAATCTTCCCATTCTCTCCGGTATTCAACTAACTTATCCTGCCCCGGTTCCGTGATCTTATAATAACGCCTGTTCCTGCCTCCGCACTCTCTGTCATATACCTCAAGGCATCCGTCTTTCTGCAGTCTCCTGAGCACCGGATACAAAGTGGACTCTGATACATCAATGGCTTTTCGTACATCCTGTGTGATTTTATAGCCATAGGTGCCTTCCTCCTCTTTCGACACAACAGCTAACACGATTGCGTCTAAGAGAGCGGCTCCTGTATTAAATACCATACGCTCATCTCCTTTTCTTTATAATATTCTATCTGTTTTAATATTATTTTCTTATTAATACTATATTTCATATAATATAATTTGTCAACATTTATTTTATGGAAAATATTATTAAGGAATTCTAAAGATTACAAGATATTGAGATTTCATTGAATTTATATGAAACAAATAAAGCAATAAAAATACCGGCCTCCAATCGTTAGATTTTTAGGTCTAACTTTTGGGGTCGGTACACTTTTCGATATCATATCTCTTTTTTCATATACAAAAAATTATAACTGCCTTACTATTTCGCACCAAACAGATACACGCCGCGCTCTGTCACACGGATCTCCGGTATTACCGTAAGTGCCATAAAGGAAAGCGTGATAAATGGATCGATGTCCTCGGAAATGCCAAGTTTCTTTGCTTTCTCCAACATGTCCGCCACTTTTTCCGTGATCTCATCACAGGATTTTTCGCTCATCAGACCGCAGATTGGAAGCGGAAGCACATCCACGACTTTTCCACCGGAAGCGATAACATATCCGCCCTGATTTTCTTCCACACCTTTGATTGCTGCAAGGATATCCTCATCATTATCGCCCGCAACGATCAGGTTATGGGAATCATGTGCAACGGAAGTCGCCACTGCGCCGCCTTTGACGCCAAACCCTTTCAGCGGCGCAACACCGATCCCCCCTGTCTTTCCATGACGCTCTACCACGCAGATCTTGTTGTATACACCATCCGATTTGAAATATCCGTTTTCTGTCGGCACTTCCTCCACCAGATGCGTGGTCACGATCTGGTGCGGGTTCATCTGTATCACATCCGTTTTTCCATCACAGGAAAGCCTGATTTTCTCTTTGGTGACCTCTCCCACATGAACGGTATGAAGCAGCTCATCCGGAACCGGAACGGAATAATCTTTCGCATAATCTTCCTCTGTCAGAATACGTCCGTCCTTCATGACATCAAGCGGTCTGACCTGCTCTAAATCATCTAAAAATACGATGTCTGCACGGTAACCCGCACCGATCGCACCATAATTTTTCAATCCATAAAACTCTGCCGCCTGATAACTTCCCATCTTATAGGCTTTTGCAACCGGCACGCCAAGTGCAATCGCCTTGCGGATGCAGGTACTGATATGTCCCTCTTTGCGGATCTCCTCCACATGCTTGTCATCCGTACAGAAAGCACAGCGGTCTAAGCATACACCTGCATCTAACATTGTTTTGATCAGTGTCTCTAAATTCTTTGCACCACTTCCCTCGCGCACATAGATATGCAGTCCGGCACGGAGTTTATCGAGCACTTCCTCAGCGGTAGAACACTCATGATCGTTTTCCACACCGGCAAGACGGTATGCCTGCACTTCTTTTCCTCGGATTCCAGGCGCATGCCCATCAATATGTTTCTTGGCAAACAGCTCTAACTTGTCTGCCATTCTCTTTTCACCCTCACAGCACTCCATAAAACGCATGGTCTCACCGAGTCCAAGTACTCTTGCATTATCCACATATTTCATCATGTCAGAGGCAAGAAATTCACCACAGCCGTTTGTCTCCACATCCGTTGCAGGAACTGCGGAAGGCACCATAAAAAATACGTTTACCAGAAGTTTTGCAGCACATTTTAAGAAATAGTCCATTCCTTTTGTTCCGCTGACATTCACGATCTCGTGCGGATCGGCAATGATCGTCGTTGTTCCCGCCTTCGCAAGGACTTTGGCAAGTTCTCCCGGTGCTGCCATACAGGATTCAATATGCATATGCGCATCGATAAAGCCCGGCACCAGATATTTCCCGGTACAGTCGATTTCTTCTTTTCCCTCGTATTCACCTACGCCTACGATCGTGTCCCCGCAGATCGCAACATCCGCTTTTAACACTTCCTCCGTAAAGACATTCAGCACATTTCCGTTTTTCAATACGAGATCTGCTTTTTCACGTCCATTTGCACAATCTAACTTTCTTTTTCTCTCTAACATACGCTTCCTCTTTTCGTTATATATTTATTATGAAAATAACTTTTTAAAGAAATCTCCCACAGAAGAAATGATCGATTTAAAAAATCCACCGACAGCCGCTGCTATACCGCTATTTGAACTTCCATCTCCGTTTTTAAACGAATTGTACAAAGACTCCGCATAATCCACAAGTCCGTTTAAATCAATTCCGAGTGAATTGATCTTCTTGATCAGATCTATGATCTGCTGACGCTCATCATCCGATAACGTCACACCATATTTTTCACACGCCTCATCGATTGCGCCGTTGATTCCCGCATCATCTGTCAGATCATCTTTAGCGATCAGTGCCTTGATATACGCAATAAACTCTTCCACTTCTGCGTCGGAGACACCTTTTAAGGAATCTTCTAACTGACCGGTCAGCACAAGTTCATTGAGTGCCGTATCAACTACCGAATCACTGATCTCTTTTCCTGTCATCTCCTGATATGCTTTTAATACGCCTACTAAAGCCGCCGTTCCGGAAATTGGAGTTGGTCCTGCTACAATAATATCTGCATCTGTTACCCCTGCAGTAGTCAGCGCATTTTTATACATACCAACGGTACAATAATTAATATTTGTTGTGGAAATGTTTAATCCGCTTCCCTTATCCCTCTGTACGATCACAACAGAAGAAAGCGATCTTGTTCCAATCTGCGAGGATGAAATATAGGAATCTAAATACTGGTGTTCCTCTGCATTTGTCACATAGACCACATCATAATTTGACAGATTTGCCGCATCAATGCCCATAATAGAAAGAATCGTCGCTCTTTGAGAATCATTAAGATCTGCTCCAAGCGCAAGGTACGGTTTATCACTTGCCTTGATTGTGACATTATCGCTGTCCTCGTTTTGCACAATCGTTCCGCTGATATCCTGTGACGCCTGGTCTGATGTCGCATTTCCATCCTGCTGTGGCGTCTGATCCGACGATATATTTCCATCCTGCTGTGCATCAGAATTGTTTGTCTGAGCCGAATCATCCAAATACTGAATGGAACCTTCCAGATCGTCACTATCTGCATTCTGCGCAGAATCCTCTGCCGAAGTTTCTGCTGCATTCTGCACATCATCTGTCTGATCTGCCGTCGCTGCAACTGCCCCTGCCTGTGCTGCCTGCACACCCACACCGGAGGAAACAGGCATCGCTGCTGCAAGTATCACACATAATATTTTAACTACTTTTTTGTTTCTCATAATAATCCTCACTAACACTGTCCATCCCTGCTTTATATTTTATGCAGGTAAATCTATCTTATATTTTATATCTGCGCAATTCTGACACTCATCCATGCACAGATATCCGCATAAACCTGATCGCGGTCTGTCTCATTTAATATCTCATGACGGTCTGTCTCATACAAACGGTAGGTCAGATCATCCACACCCGCATCTTTGTACATATGATAAACTTTTTTTACCCCTTCACCGAGGTCACCAACCGGGTCATCTGCCCCGGAAACCATGAAAACCGGCAGATCTTTCGGCACTTTTTTTATATTATCCATCTGATTGTCAAAATATACCGCTTCCATCAGCCCATAGTACCCGTTTAATGTAAACAGAAACGTGCAGCGTGGATCACTGTAATATTTTTTGACATGCTCCACATCCTTTGTCAGCCAGCTGTTGGTATAATCTTTTCCATAAAGGTCAAATTTGTGGTATGGCTTGCTGTAGGAAAGTTTCTGCACCAGTTTACTTCTGTAATTCCAGCCACGGAAAAAGGCTAAAAATTTACACAGCGTCATACCAAATTTCATGGTGCCATCCGGCACACACCCAGTTCCCATAATGACCGCTCCACTTAAATTTTCACCATGCAGACACAGATATTTTCGCAGCATATAAGAACCCATGCTGTGTCCCATCATAAAATACGGTATCCCCGGATTCTCTCCCTGAACTGTTGTTCGCAGGCTATGCATATCCGCAACAAGCGTATCACTCGGATTTTCTGCAAAATATCCCCACTCTGTTTCATCTTTTACCGAAGCGCCATGCCCTAAATGATCGTGGCCAACAACCATAAATCCGCGCTCTGTCAGGTACTCTGCGAACTCATGATATCTTTCAATATATTCGATCATGCCGTGCGTGATCTGTAAAATTGCCTTATACTTTCCATCCTCCGGCATCCATTTTACCGCATGGATCTTTGTCGTTCCATTCGCAGATAAATACGTCATCTGTTCTTCTTTTGCCATATAAGTTCTTCCCTCATTTCTATACTGCTCTTTACTATGCCGCTGACTGTTTTGCATGCAGATATTTCATTACAGATTACTTACTCCATATCCAAAAGTGCTTTACATCCATTATAGATCTTTTCCAATTCATCCTCAGCAGATTTTTTTGCATTGATTTCTTCACGCAGTGCTGTAACCTGCACTTTTGCCTCATCCCCGAGTTTTAAGAAATCCTCCCCGGCCTGTTTTATAAAATCCGCAGCCGGTACTGCGTTGCCGGACATGTGCTCCCTTAAAGAAGTCTGTCCATTTTCATATATGGAAAGTTTCTGTGCACTGTCACTGTACAGTTTCATTACCATCGATGTAATACCCGCCTGCATTTCATTGATCTGTGCAGTCTGTTCTTTGATTTCTTTTTGCGCCTCTTCCATCGCGTCGATCTGTTCTGATAATGCCTTTAGTCTTTCTTCATACCGCTGTGCCACATTTTTGATCTCCTCCGCAGCATGAAGGAATTTTTCTCCATTCTCTCCCATTCTTGCTGCTTCGATTGCCGCATTCAATGCAAGCACTCCCATATTTTTTGCATCATCTTCCAGTTCAGCTGTCACATTTCCAAGACCATCCTGCTCTTTCGAAGCACGGTAAAGACTTTCTTCTAACTGTGCACACGGTTCTTTTAACGCCTTGTGCTGTTCAAAAACTTCTTTGATCTTTTCATTCTGCTCTGCCACCTGTCCAATAAAAATGGAATGATTTGCCTCAAAAGATTCCACAGCATTATGTACTTCAACGAATGTACTGTACAGTTCTTTTCCTGTTCTGCAGCTCTCTTCTGCCAATTCACCCACACATTCTAACTTTTCCTCAAGAATTTCTATATTTTCTTCCATCTGGACACGGGATGCTGTCATCTGCACAGAATCTTCTTTTAATTCATCACTGTATTCTGCAATCTGTTTCTTGATCGTATAGAGTTCGTCCTGCAGTGCCTTCTCTTTCTTTCCACCAAACATATATGTCCTCCATTTACTGATAATTCTTTATCACAATCTGTATGCTTTCATTTCCCTGATACCTGTTTATCTCGGGATAATATACCACAGACATCCGGATTCCATTTGTCCTGCCAAGGAATGCCTGCTGCACTTCATTTTCCCCATATTTTCTTCCATAATATTCCCGGAATTCCTCCACATCTCCAAAATAAACAGCAGATATGGATTTTCCACGTTCAGTCTTAAGTGTCAGTTTTAATACATTCTGATTTTTCCCGACTACCACCGCACGATCGATTCCAAGATTCTTATCCGCAAACTGAGGTTTTACATTTGCTTTCCCGAATGGTTCTAACAACAACAGTTCATTTACCAGCGGAATGTCCGGATAATCGACGGGCATGGGAATATCTATTTTTATCTTAGGAATAAAATCTTCTTCTGTCAAGCCACAGCAGGCATTTATTTTCTCCCTGAAAATCTCTACATTTGCTTCCGGCAGGGAAAGTCCTGCTGCCATCGGATGACCGCCAAATTTTGTAAATAATTCCTGACATTTGCACAGTTCCTCATACATCGAATATGCCTCGATTGAGCGCCCGGAGCCTTTAACCCCATCCTCACTCTTTGTCAGCACAAAAGTCGGTTTATGACACGCCTCCCGGATTCTTCCTGCAATGATTCCTGCAAGACTTTCATGCACATCCGGCAGATAGACAACCAGGACTTTTTCACCCGTATTTCCCTCTTCCACCTGCTGCATGGCAAGTTCTACGCCCTCTGCAGTCATGTCTTTTCGCTGCGCATTCAGATCGACCAGTTCCGCTGCGATCTCCGATGCTTTTTTTACGTCCTCCTGCAGGAAAAGATTTAAGGCAATTTTCGCTGTCTCTAATCGTCCGCTTGCATTGATGCATGGTCCTAACACAAATCCGAAATGATAGGAACTGATCTGTTCCGGCTCTAATTTATTCTGTAAAATCAATGCGCGCATCCCCGGATTCATGGTCGTATGGATCCGCTTTAATCCTTCCCTTACCAGGATTCTGTTCTCATCCGTCAGATCCATCACATCCCCGACCGTCGCAAATGCCACATTTTCCAAAAAATCGTAGGACTCCTCCACCGCAATGTCACATTTTTCATAGAGGATCTGTATCACTTTCCAGGCAACTGCAGCACCGCAGAGATTTTTATACGGATATGTACACTCCATCTGCTTTGGATTTACAATGGCATCCGCCTCACTTCTTTTATAATGGCGTTCTCCCCTCTCCTCCGTATATGGTATTTCATGATGGTCTGTGACAAGAACTGTCATTCCAAGACTTTTAGCGTGCGCGATCTCGCCTATCGCTGCAATTCCATTATCACAGGTAATGATCGTATCAATTCCCGCCTCATCTGCCTGCTCAATCAGATGATCGTTGATTCCGTAACCATCTTTCATCCGGTCCGGTATCTGAAAATCCACACTGCCACCGCAGCGTGTGATTCCTTTGTACAGAATATAAGTCGACATTACCCCATCAATATCGTAGTCGCCTATGACCCTGATCTTTTTCTGTTCACTGATCTTCTGCACCAATATATCCGTCAACCGGTCCGAATCCAAAAGTAAATGAGGATCGTAAAGTTCCCCAATTCCGCCTTTTAAGTATCTTGCGATTGCCTCATCCCCCATAACCTCACGATTCCGGATCAGCCTTGCCGTAACCGGACTTATCCCAAAACGTTTTGCAATTCCTGCAAAATCAGCGCCTTTATTTATTACAAACCATTTTTCCATATATTACCTCAAGCAATGTCAGCCCGCATGCCGGTGCCGTGTATCCTGCTCTTTCCCTGTTTTTTGCCTCTAAGATCTCTGACACATCCTCCGGAGTTCTTCTTCCATCTCCGATCTCGATCAGTGTACCGGTTAAAATGCGCACCATATTCTGTAAAAATCCATTTCCGGTATAATAGATCTGTATCTCTCCCGGCAGTTCTTTGATCTGTATCCGGGAAATCGTCCGAACCGTGGATTTCTTCATTTTTTTATTGCCGCAGAATGATTTAAAATCATGTGTTCCACACAGGTACTCTGCCGCTTTTCTCATGCGGTTTACATCAAGCGGTTCCGTATAATCATAAACATATCTGCGCTCGAATACCTCCGGTATTTTTCCTGTATGGATCCGGTAAAGATAGGTCTTTTCCACTGCCTGATATCTGCTGTGGAAACGCTCATCCACTCTCTTTACTTCACAGACCGCAATATCTTCCGGAAGGTACTGATTCAGATAAAATAAAATTTTATCCTCATCCCATTCCTCTCTCAGATGAAAATTAGCCGTCTGTCCTTTTGCATGCACGCCTGCATCTGTTCTGCCGGAACCGGTAACTTCCACCTGGTATCCTGCCATTTTGCTCAAAACATCCTGTAACTTTCCCTGTATCGTAAGTTCCGCCGGAAGCACCTGCCACCCGCGGTAACGTGTTCCGTCATATTGTAAGATCATTTTATAATTTGCCATATATCTCTGTTACCTTATATCTGATTTTCGGAAAAAATAATGCCACAGATAGTTTTCCTGTGGCAGTACATCAATTATAATTATTATACCTCTGTTTTCGTTAATTGACAAATCATAAACCACATTTTTCCTTCCATTATTTTATAATTCACACAAACAATTTAAACACACCTTTTGACAGACTGCATCATATAATAGAATGAATGAATCTACGAGGTTTTTCATGTCAGATATTGCCTATACACAAAATAATACCGATCAGGGTGAGTTAAAGATCCAGGTAACGGCAAGAAGAAGTAACCGTCCGATCACAAACGCCCGTGTAGCGATCTCCTATTCCGGTGATCCGGACAGTGTCGTTGAGGAGGTGAATACAGATGCATCCGGTATGTCCGAACAAATTACGCTTCCTGCGCCTCCGCTTGAATTCTCAATGGAGCCAGGCGAAGAGCAGCCGTTCTCGCAGTATAGTATTCAGGTCGATGCTGAAGGATTCCGCCCGTTTACTGTGTCGGGAATTGAACTGTTTTCGAAGCAGCTGTCGCTTCAGGAAGTACGAATGGATGAGGTGGATGCACCGGGGAACCCGGTAGACACGATCGTGATCCCGGTCAATACCCTCTGGGGCGATTTTCCACCGAAAATCGCAGAGTCTGAGATCAAGCCGATCTCCGAGACCGGGGAGATCGTCCTAAGCAGAGTCGTGGTGCCGGAATATGTCGTGGTACATGACGGTCCGCCAAACGATACGACTGCGCGCGATTATTATGTGCGATACAAGGATTACATCAAAAATGTAGCGTCCAGCGAAATCTATTCCACCTGGCCGGATGCGACGCTGCGCGCAAATATCCTTGCAATCATGTCATTTACATTAAACCGGGTGTACACGGAGTGGTACCGGAACAAAGGCTACAGTTTCACGATCACCTCCTCCACCGCCTACGACCAGAAATTTACCTACGGCAGGAACATTTTCCAGAGCATCTCCGACATCGTGGATGAAATGTTCCAGAACTTTTTATCCCGGCCAAACGTCAGCCAGCCAATCTTAACGCAGTACTGCGATGGGGAACGTGTGACCTGCAGCAACTGGCTGAGTCAGTGGGGCAGCAAATACCTGGGTGACCAGAACTATGAGGCAATCGAAATTCTGCGCTACTATTATGGAAACAACATGTACATCAACACGGCAGAAGAAGTATCCGGCATCCCGGCTTCCTGGCCGAGAGTCGACCTTACGATCGGTTCGACCGGCGAAAAAGTGCGTCAGATCCAGGAGGAACTTGCACGGATTTCAAGATCCTATCCGGCGATTCCGACAGTTACACCGGACGGAATCTACGGACCTGCCACAAGAGAGGCTGTCGAGGTCTTCCAGCGTGTCTTCGGTCTGCCGGTCACCGGCGTCATTGACTACCGTACCTGGTATAAAATTTCTGAAATTTATGTGGCAGTGTCGCGCATCGCGGAACTGGTCTAAATGCAAATGGGGGCAGTCACACCAAATACTTTGTGCGGCTTCCCCCAATCTTTTTTTATGCTCAGATACGCGGTCTTTTTCCCCTTTCCGGACACTTTTCCACATATCTTTTTATTTTGCTTCTCTTATTCCACCGTCACTACTTTCGCCAAGTTTCTTGGCTTATCCACGTCAAATCCCTTGTCGGAAGAAACATAATAAGCAAGTAACTGCAGTGCCACGGATGCCGGCATTACCATAAATTCATCCTGCATATCCGGCAGATGGAAGGTATCATATGCACGGTCGATATCTTTTGCAAGACTTTCCTTGATAAAGAGCACGATGTCCGCACCTCTTGACCGTACCTCCTTGATATTTGACAGCTCTTTTGACATTAATTTTTCCTGTGTCACTGCTGCAACGACCGGCGTATCCTGCGTGATGAGTGCGATCGGTCCGTGTTTTAATTCGCCGGACGCATACGCCTCAGAATGAATGTAGGATACCTCCTTTAACTTCAGAGAACCCTCTAACAAAATAGAGTAATCAAGTCCACGGCCGATCATAAACAGATCTTTCGCCTCTAACACCTTGTTGGCAAGTTTATGGATCTCCTGCCGTCCCTCTAACACTTTTTTCATGACATCCGGCGTGCGCTGCAGCTCACGGATAAAACTCTGTGTCTCTTCCTGTGAAAAGACACCGCGAAGCTGTGCCATTTTTGCCACGATCAGATAAAATACAGCAAGCTGTGTCGTGTATGCCTTGGTACTTGCAACGGCGATCTCCGGTCCTGCGTTGGTATAGAGCACATAATCACTCTCACGCGCAATGGAAGATCCTTTTACGTTGATGATGGATAAACATTTCGCTCCACGTTTTTTTGCATACTTGACTGCCTCTAAGGTATCGATCGTCTCACCGGACTGTGAAACTGCGATGACTAATGATTTCTCATCGATGACCGGATCCGAATACATAAACTCGGATGCCATATCGACATCGATGTGCATATGAAGAATCGACTTTATCAGTGCCTGTGCCACAAGACCGGCATGCATAGCAGTTCCACATGCGATAATGTTGACACGCTCACACTGTGTAAAGATCTCATCCGGCACACCGTCTGCCGTAAAGTCCGGCATTCCACTTGTGATGCGGTTTGTGATTGTACGCTCGATCGCATCCGGCTGTTCCATGATCTCTTTTTCCATATAAAACGGATAACCGTTCTTTCCGGCATTATTAAGTTCCCAGTCTACTTCAAGATAGTCCGGCTCCACCTGATTGCCATTGAAATCTTTTAAGACAATGGCATCTTTTGCCAGTTTTAAAATATGATACTCCGGAACAACAAAATAGCGGTTGGTAAAACGGCAGAGTGCTGTCAGGTCGGATGCAAGCATAGCCCCCTCTTTGCAAAGTGTTGCGACGATCGGGCTGACATTTCTGGCAGAATAGATCTCACCCTGATGATCTTCAAATAAGATCACTAATGCAAATGTTCCTTTTAATTTGGAAACTGTCTTTTTGATGGCTTCATCCGGATCACCTGTATAAAACTTATTTAAAAGTGCAGCCACAACCTCACTGTCTGTCTCTGATTTTAAAACACTTTCCAGTTCATAGTCGGCGATCAGCTCTCTGTAATTTTCAATGATGCCATTGTGTACCAGAGTCACTTTTCCAACCTGATGCGGATGTGCGTTTGTATCATTGACACCGCCGTGTGTTGCCCATCTGGTATGACCAATTCCACACTCTGTGATCAGTTTTTCTGACTCACAGATGGCTCTTAAATCTTTTACTCTTCCCGCACATTTATAAACTTTCGTCTGTTTCAGGCCGGTATCTGCCACAGCAATTCCCGCACTGTCATATCCGCGGTACTCAAGAAGCTCTAACGCATCAAGTAACACTCCTTTTACATCTTCACTACCTGTATAACCAATAATTCCACACATAAATTTTCCTCTTTTCTATCTATCAACTGTTTCCGGCACAATCCCGCCGGTACACTCATTTTCCCTGACCAGTTCCACTGTCAGAAGATCCTCTTCTGACAGCAAAAATATTTTTCAGGTTATCTTCTCCCTTATACCGTATTTGTTTTGCAGTCACCTGCATATTTGCCGGTATATCTCGCACCGGGAGTGTACGGGAGAGCATCCGCCGAATCTTCGATCACTCTCCTCCTCGTTAACCTGCTGATTGAAACACAGGTAATTCCTGAACATATCACAATGTCTGTTCACAGAACCTTCCTATGCATTTTCCACAGGTGCATGGCGCTAATAAGGAGACAACAGACTGCATATCCTTCCGGCAGATCTGCTGTCACATTTATGTATCCGGTATACGGGCGCAAAGACCGCGTATCTGAACATAAAAATAATATACTTTTTATTCAATTTTCAAGGTTCAACATGCTTTACTATACTATGATATGAAAAAAAAGTCCAGTGTTTCCCATCAAAGATGGCCGTTCAGACATTTTTTATTCATGCATCGATTTCCAGACTGATTCCCCATTTGGAATATACTGGCAGAATGCATCCACCATAATACTGCGGAACGGGCGGACCGCCTCTTCGAGTCCGAATGCTGCCGGGTAATCTTTCGTCACAAGATCAATGTCCTGTGCGATCTTTTCTGCAACTGCTGCATCTTTGATCGGCACGATACCAAACAATGTGGAGCAGTACGCCCTGCTTCCGGTACAGGATGCCAGATAGGTATATGCAAAATTTTTCCACTCTTCCTCAAGTATATATCCACAAACATCTTCCACATCAGCATCCTTTTCCACATTTTGTTTCTCATCTGTCCGGATACCGAGCTGCATAAGATATCCACAAAGTTCTTTTTTCTGTCTTTTTTTCTGAAAAAAGGATACACCACCTGCACTGGCTGCCTGTATCATCATCCATGCGCGCAGAAAATGATCCGCACGTTTTTCTGCCGGATGATCTCCAAAGCGCTTTCTTAAAATCAAAAGGCGTTTTTCATCCAATGCCGGATCTAACTTCTGCTCGATTGCAAGCTGCAGAATACGTTCACGTTCATTAATATCCTCAATCTCATAATAATGGGCGGGCCATTCCGAAAGATAGTCCACGTTTTCATTATTCAAAAGCATTTACTCTGTATCTCCTTCCATGTACGAATCCACATCATCACAGGTCACTCTCGCATAAGGCAGACGGATATATTTTCCATCGATCAGATTCAGATCCGACAGATCACCTCCGGTGGAAAGCTCATATGCAAGATTTAACATTGCATCTGCCTGGCCTTCTTTATCATTATAGACCGTTCCGATCATCTCTTTATTCTTGACCGCCTCTAATCCTACATCAGTCCCATCGATTCCAATGACCGCCGGCCATTCATCCTTTGTAAGATCGGACGCTTTGAGCGCATCGATCGCACCTAGCGCCATATCATCATTATTGGCAATGACCAGCTCAATGCTGTCACCAAACTGTGACATAAGCTGTGCCATTTTCGTCTGCGCCTGTGCACGGTTCCAGTTTGCGATCGCATATCCCAGCTTTTCTACTTCCACTCCACTGTCGATCATTGTGCTGACCGAATATTCCGTACGGACAATTGCATCCTGATGACCGGCTTCGCCCTCCAACACCACATACTGAAAAATCCCGTCTCCGTTTTTATCCAGTGACTGATCGGTCAGAAATGCTTCCGCTGCAAGCTCTCCCTGCATGATACCGGACTCAAATGCCTGCGCTCCGACATAATAAAGCCTCGTCCAGCGCTCTAAATCTTCCTCCACCAGTTCGCGATTGAAAAAAATAACCGGAATATTGTTTTTTTCCGCAAGATCAATGATTGCGGTAGGATCCGTCCTGTCCACCAGATTGACACAGATCACATCGCATCCCTCCGTGATCATGTTTTCAACCTGACTGTTCTGCGTCGACTGGCTTGCCGATGCATTGTAAGTGTCGATATTGATCGCAACACCCGTCTCTTCTTCTTTTTTTGTCGCATAATCATTAAAATCTTTCATCATTTCTGATACAAATGTATCATACTGATCATAAACAGATATGCCGATCTTAATGCTCTTTTTGGCATCTTCCCTGCCGCCGCAGCCGCCAATTACCACACTCATGACTAAAATTCCACCAAAAGCCACGGTCATTTTTTTACTTTTTTTCCATTTCTTCAAGACTTGTTCCCCCATCAACATGTGCCGGACTTTTTCTGCTCCACACATTTACATCTACCCCCCATTTGTATATCACTGCACGATAGGAAATAAAATTTTCTGATTTTCCTCGTCATACAGATTATCTTTTGTGATCGTAAGAAACCCGACTTTTTCTGTTTTTGCCGAAGATAACGGCTCGCGCAGCTGACCCGCGATCGCTGCCGCACTTAAATATCCGATATTGAACTCATTCGGTACGACCAACGCTCCTATCACACCCTTATCCAGATAATACACATTTTTTTCTGAGCAGCCAATTCCATACAGTCCAAATTCTGTCTGTTCCTGCGCCTGCAGATAATCAACAGCCTGTTCCGTTCTGTCATTATCTAATGATACCACGATGTCTACCCTCTTTTTCTCAAGGCACCATTCAAATGTATTATTTACATTGTCTTCATCAGACAGATTCCATAAAATGGATGCCCCGGCAGACTCTATTTTGTCCATAAAACCTTTCAGGCACTGCTGTCCGGCAGTCTGTTTTAAGTTACCGGCAAGAATCCCAATGTCCGTATCTTCAAGCTTTTCCCCATAATCCGCAATAACAGCTTCGGCAACTGCCTCCCCCATCTCATAAGACTGCGGCAGAATTGCTGCATACATTCCCTCAGCTTCCACATCCGTTTCCACCAGAATCATCTTATCAGAACCGATTTCCACAGCAGAATCATCCGTATAATTGCTGCTGTCACACATTTCAACGATCACGCCCTTTGCTCCATTATCGATCTCCCTGTGAATGATCTGGTACTCTTCCTCAATACCGGAAAATGCGCCTGTCGAAACCACATTTAAACGGATATGATAATCTTCCGCTCCTCGTTCAAGTCCTTCCCGAAAAGATGTAAATCTGTCACTGCTGCTGTTTTCTACGATCACGGATACCGGATACCATTCCTCATCCTTGCTGCCATCAAGCATCCCATATGTCGCAAACGCAATAAATGCAATGATCACTAAAATCAATGCCATTAAATAGATCAAATTATTTTTTCCGGTCCGCTTCATAGTTGTTTTCTCCCTGACTCTAACCGTTCCTGCTCCTCCGGCGTATAGACGATATACGGCAAATGGATTCTGACTGTGGTTCCCTCATCCGGCTCGCTTTCTATCTCCAGACCATATTCCTCACCGAAACGCAGCCTGATCCGGTTATGTACATTCAAAAGTCCCACACCAGATCCACGTTTGTGTACACGGTTATTTTCCTTCAAAAGCTGTTCCACTTCATCTTCCGGTATTCCAAGTCCGTTATCTCTGACCTCAATATAGATATCATCTTCCCTGCGATATCCATTGACATCAATTTCTCCGTCTCCATCCATACATTCCACGCCATAATAAATCGCATTTTCAAGCAGCGGCTGCACCACCAGTTTTACCGTACAGCACTGCAGGATCTCCGGATCTATATCAAACCGTACCTCAAAAATATTTTTATAGCGTACTTTCTGGATATTCATATAGTTTCTGGCATGTTTCAGCTCATCTTCCACACTGATGACTGTTTTTCCCCTGCTTAAACTGATACGGAAAAGACTCGCTAACTGTGTGATCATAAATACCGCATCCTCATACCGTTCTCCCTCGATCATCCAGACGATCGAGTCAAGTGTATTATACAAAAAATGAGGGTTGATCTGCGACTGAAGCGCATCGAGTTCACTTTTTCTTTTTTCTTCCTGCTCGACCACAATATCCTGCATCAGCTGCCTGATCTGTTCCACCGTGGAACGGAGTGTACACCCTAAATGTTCCACTTCCATAGATCCGCCGATATAGATAGACGGGTTCATATTTCCGGTCTCCCACTCCTTGACCGAATTATTTAATTTTTTCAGCGGCATGGCAATACTTGCAGACACAAGCTGATTTAAAAGGATCACCGCAAGCATAGATACTGTCACTAGCATGATCACAAAATATTTTGTGCCTGTCATTCCCATATCAAAGGAACTCATTGGCACAACACTGACGATCTTCCATCCGGTATAACTGACCGTCTTTACCGTAACAAGGCGTTTTTCCCCCTGGAAAATCTCTTCCGTGCTTCCATCCTCGTACCCTGCTGCCTCGATATTATTCTCCTGATAAAGATCGGTATAGATCAGCTTCTGTCTCGGATGATAAATGATCTCACCCTTTCCGTCGATCAGGTAAACATACTCCGAAGAATTTCCAACATTCGCTTTTTTTAAGATCTGTTCAATACTGTTGTAGTTCATATCGACCAAAAGTACTCCCAGCGTCGATGTTCCATTACTTGTCAGCTCCACGGCACGGCTTAAGGATACGACCCAGTAATAACGGTAAGATGGATCGCCAAACAGATTCTGCACATGCGGTGTCGAAAAATGAAGGTTTTCCATCTGACCGACCGCATCGGTAAACCACTGCTGCTTCACAATATTTACCTGACTTTTTTCATTCGCAACAGGTACTGCTGCCACAAGCTGTCCCTCTCCCGTATAACAGGCAATACTGATCAGGTTATCTTTATTCGCCTCATATAAGAGATTCATTTCTTCATCCATGGTATCACTGGCAAGATCTTTATTCTTGATGACACTGTAATACATAGTATCAGAAATACGGCGCATGTTTCGGAGATAATCCTCAAGGTTGATGGCTGTCTGATTTAAAAGCTGCCCCGTACTCTCAATCGTCATCGCTTCTGCTCTGTTTGAAAACTGCCGGTAAAGTGTGACGCCAAGAAAGGCCATACTACATATGGACAGAATCGTAAACGAAATCGATATCGTCATCTGAATACTGTGCGGTTTTGTCATTTTCCTGATATATGCAGTTAATTCTCTTATTTTATCTTTGATATTTGACAAACTCATTTTCTTTTTTCTGCTTTGTACTTTGAAGGTGACATTCCAAACTGTTTTTTAAATGCGTAACTGAAATAATTCGGATCAGAATAGCCCACTTTTTCTGCAATCACATATGTTTTTTCATCCTGATTCAAAAGCAGATCAAGCGCCTGTTCCATCCGATACTCTGTCAGATAATTGATAAAAGTTTTTCCGGTCTCCTTTTTAAACACGGTAGAAAAGTACGCCGTGCTGACCGAAAGATTTTTACATACACTCTCCACATTGAGTCCTGAATCTGCATAGTGTTCCCTGACATACTCGATCGCTTTTGTGACAAATGATTTCGTCGTGTCCTGTCTGCCATTCTGGATCATCTCCTGCATCTGACGTCCGGTCTTTAGCAGCCAGTTTTCCAGTGCCTCCGGCGATTCCATCTGAAGAACTTCCCGGTAGATATCTCCCGTACCACTGAAAATTTCGTCCAGATTCAGCCCGTTTAATGTTCCAAAACGGAAGATTTCCGCAATAAGTTCCGTGATAAATATCTGATATTTCTGCAGTGATGCTCCACGTCCGGAAAGCTGTGTCACGCTTTCTTTGACTGCTTCTTTCAGCGCCTGCTCATCCCCGGTCTTAATCTTTTTTAAAATATTCCCGATCGACTGCTCTTCCCACGGTTCCTCTGCACTGCCCTGCGGATCGATCTCCGCAATATTAATGGCTCTTGTATTTCCATAGATCACACGGTAGGAAACCGCATTGCGCGCCCCCTGATAGGAAGCCGGCAGCTCTGCGATCTCATCACAGACCGGACCGATTCCTGCCGTCACCTTCGCACCGCAGACACGTTTCGCCAGCTTGCAAAACCGATCCATTGCATTGGTATATGCCGTGATTTCTTCCGTTTCTTTTAACTGTGTGATCACAAGGATGTCTCCGAGATAAAAGAATGTGTTCGATCTCCACTTGTCCACAAACTGTTCCTCAGCAAGCTGTTTGACGGACATTCCAAGCAAAAACGGATCGAGTTCAAGCTGTGGATCCGGCGTGCTGATATGTAATATAGTTGCCACATAATATGGTCCGCTCCACGGTATCTGGTATTGTTTCAAATATTTTTCAATCTCAGATGCCGGAATTCTTCCCTCAATCAATGATGTATAAAAGTTTTCCTGCAATACCGGAAGACTCTCCATATAATAAGCGCGCAGTTTTTCGATATTACGTTTTTCATCAAGCTCTCTGTCAAGGTTTGTCCTGATACGCTCAAACACTTCCCGCAGTTCATTGGAATTGATCGGCTTTAAAATGTACTCCTCCGCCTCGATCTTAATTGCCTCTTTTGCATATTCAAATTCATCAAATCCAGAAAAAATAATAATTTTTATTTTCTGATATAGTTCTTTTAATTTCTTGCTTAAGGTCAGTCCGTCCATGTATGGCATTTTGATGTCTGTCATCACAACATCCGGCTGGATTTCCTCTGCCATCTCTAATGCTTCGACGCCATTTCTGGCATACCCGGCAATACGAAACCCCATCGCTTCCCAGTCAAGCTTTTTCATAATGACAGAATATACTTCTTCCTCATCATCCACCAATAATACCGAATATAAATTCATCGTGTTCTATTCTCCATTCCAATATGAAAAAATCATATTTTCACATTTTCTTCCGCTAGTCTCCATATTTTGCATTCATATTATGCCATAAAATTCCGAGGATCACCGTACAGATAATGATCTCTGCCACTGCCACATAGGTGTTCCAGAATAATAAAAGCATCATGACAAGTGTTGCCACTGCAAAAAAGAACATCAGCTTTCCGGCGTATTTTGCATAGTTTTCTTCGTCTTTTACCGGTGGTTTATTCTTTCCTCGGATGGCGGAGATATCTTTCATAAACCATAACCGCATTCCATAATAGATCAAAATCACAAATAAAAGTAATGGTATCCCTGCTGTCTCTAAAATCTGATCTGTTGTCATATAATCCTTGTTTTCCTCCATTGTTTTACTAAGCAAAAATAACGGCTGGTCTGTAACACCCAGCCGTTATTTTACAGTCCGATATAAGAATTATACCGTATGTTTTATTTTCTTGCTATATATTTTCTGATATCCAGAGAAATTGCTACGAAGATTACAACACCGATTGCGATGTACTGTGCGTTTGCATTCATTCCTAAGTACTGGAGAGCAACCTTCAATAACTCGAATACTGCAACACCGATGATAGCGGATGAAACTTTACCACGACCACCTGTTACGGATACACCACCGATCGTACATGCTGCGATTGCTTCCATTTCGTAACCATACCCGGTCTGAACAGATGCACCACCTGCTTTTGCGCCGAGCATGAATCCTGCAAGACCATACATAGCTGCTGCTTTCATGTAGATTAAGATCAATGTCTTTTTCACCGGAACACCTGCAACCTCTGCTGCCTGTGGGTTACCACCGATTGCGTACATATATTTTCCATGACGTGTCATGTTGAAAATGAACCATGTGATCGCTGCCACAATAATTGCAATCCAGATCAGGTAGTTGATTCCGAGAAATTTTTTGTTTGCAACATTGGTATATGCCTCAACATATCCACCAAGAGGTGTTGCGTTTGTAACGATAAGTCCAATACCATAAACGATTTCCATCATTGCTAAGGTTGCAATGAAAGGCGGTACATTTAAGTATGCAATAAAGATACCGGTTACTGTACCAAATGCTGCACAGATGAGCATTGCGATGATCGCTACTAAAACTACGTTCAATGGTTTCATATCCGGGAAGAATTTACCGGAATAATCCAGACGCTGTAACAACATACCGGAAATACATGCACCGAAACCAATCATACGTCCTGCGGAAAGGTCACATCCTGCGGTGATAACACATCCTGCAATACCAAGTGCAATGACAAGTCGTGAACTCATATTCATAAGAATATTCATTAAGTTGTTGCCTGTGAAGAAGTTATTGGATGTCAAACCAGTATAGATTACCAGAATGAACATTACAATAATAACCCCGTTGTTAATCAAAAAATCTTTTACTTTCTGCTGTTTTGTCTTTCCCATTTTCGTCTCCTCCTATCGCATCAGAATCTTGTTGCGTATTCCATAATTTTTGCCTGTGTCATATCTTCCGGTTCCTTCACTTCACCGGTCAGTTTTCCGTTACACATAACACAAATTCTGTCTGACATTCCAAGAAGTTCTGACATCTCGGAAGAAATCATAATGATCGCTTTGCCCTGTTTTGCCAGGTCGCACATGATCTCATAAATCTCATGTTTTGCACCTACGTCGATACCACGGGTAGGTTCATCCATGATCAGAACATCCGGGTCATTGGCTAACCATCTTGCAACGATTACTTTCTGCTGGTTACCTCCGGACAGATTGGAAATATGTTCTTTCATGCTCGGAGTCTTGATACTTAATTTTTTAATGCTGCTTGTTACGATCTCATTGATCTTTTTGTGATTTAAAACAAATCCTGCATTCAGATATTTATTGTAGATAGATACACCTACATTATCTTTGATAGACAGGCATCCGAAAATACCGTTTCCTCTTCGATCCTCAGTGATCAGTCCGATTCCGGCATTCATCGCATCGATTGGATGTTTGATCTTTACTTTTTTGCCATGCATATAGATCTCACCGGATGCAATACCACGGATACCGAAGATTCCTTCCATCAATTCTGTTCTCTGTGCACCTACCAGTCCACCAAATCCAAGGATTTCTCCTTTGTGGAGCTGAAAACTTACATTCTGGAATGATTTTGCATGGATGGAGCAAAGATTTTTTACTTCCATAACCACTTCATCACCCGGTTTGTTTTCTCTCGGTGGATATACATTTGTCAGCTCACGGCCAACCATCTTTGTGATGATCTGATCTGTGGTCATCTCTGCTGCCGGCCAGGTTCCAACATATGTACCATCCCGCATGACTGTGATATCATCAGCGATTCGTTTGATCTCATCCATCTTATGTGAAATGTAGACCATTGCCACACCTTTGTCTCTTAAATCATTCATGATGCGGAACAATGCTTCTACTTCATTATCAGAAAGAGATGATGTCGGCTCATCAAAGATGATAACCTTTGCCTGTTGGGAAACTGCCTTTGCAATCTCAACGGACTGCATCTGACCTATGGATAAAGATCCAAGCTGTGCTTTCGGATCAAAGTCCATTTTTACTTCTTTTAACCATTTTGCAGTATCCTCATACATTTTCTTATGATCGATCACTTTTAATGGTCCACACTTTGTCGGGAATCTTCCCAGGTACATATTTTCTGCAACGCTTCTTGCCGGTACCGGCTGCAGTTCCTGATGTACCATGGCAATTCCTTTTTTCATTGCCTCATCCGGGTTATTAATCTCGACTTTTTCTCCGTCCAGAATAATCTCGCCGGCATCCATTTTATAAATACCAAACAGACATTTCATCAGGGTTGATTTTCCTGCACCATTTTCCCCCATCAGTGCATGGACGGTTCCCGGACGGAGTGATAACTGTACATTGTCAAGTGCTTTGACACCGGGGAAAGATTTGCATACACCCCTAAGCTCCAGTTTATACTCAGCCATGTTTCTCCTCCTTTATATCATTTGGCTTACTTCTCTGCCAATTATGTTCCTATTTCATATCTGTGCTATTTAGCACACTTCATTTTTCATAGAATATATATCTGCCTGTTTTTATTTCATACATTCATTTCTGCATTTCTGCAGTCTGATCATAATTCTTATGAATAGTGGCAGCGGGTGCCATATGCACCCGCACCACTTTTATACCCTGTTCTTTTTACAGATTATTTAACCATGTCAAGAACATCCTGTGCATTGTCTTTTGTTACTTTTACATAATCACATCCGATGTAGTGATCATTGCCAGCGCCTGTGATGTAGTTGATAGCTGCATCTGCTGCACTGTGGGACTGTGAGAAGTGATCGTTAAATACAGTACCTGTCATGGTTCCTGCAAGAACATCCTCTAATGCCTCTGATAATGCATCAACACCTACCAGATAAATATCAGTACCTACGGTACGTCCTGCACTCTGGATTGCCTGTAAAGCACCAAGTGCCATTGCATCGTTGTTACAGAATACAACTTCTACATCGTTGCCATACTGTCCAAGAGCATTCGCTACGATCTGCTGTGCCTGATCCTGCTGCCAGTTACCAACCTGATCGGATAAGCAGTTTACTTCAAGTCCTGCATCCTCAAGAGCTTTTACAGAATATTCTGTACGATACTGGGCATCCACGTTCTCCGGATCACCTTCTACCATAACGTAGTCGATTTTACCGTTTCCATTTAAATCTACGGTATCAAGACCAAGATCACTGATCATCTCACCCTGGAAAGTACCGGACTGACGTGCATCACATCCAACGTATGTAACATCCCAGTTGTTATCTGACCATCTCTTCTGCTCTTCTTCATCCGGCTCACGGTTGATGTATACCAGCGGGATTCCTGCTGCAACTACTTTATCTGTGATGGTTGCTGCGGAAGAGGAGTTAACCGGGTTGATAATAAGGACATCTACCCCCTCTGTGATAAAGTTATCAATCTGACCTGTCTGTGTAGCCTGATCGTTTGCACCATCAACAATTGTGATATTGTCTTTTGAAAATCCTTTTTCTACCAGATAATTTTCAAGCTCTGTACGGAACAGTGTCATGAAGTTATCGGAGAACTGGTAAATACATACACCAACTTTTTTGTCTGCTAAACTTGCATCTGCGTCTGTTGCTGCATCGGCTGCTGCGTCCCCTGCATCGGCTGCCTCTGTAGCTGCTGCATCATTCGATGTATCACTTGATGCATCGCTTGCTGCTGCATCGGTTGTTGTTCCGGCATTGTTTGTGGATGCGTTATTGCTTCCGCCACATCCTGCTACCATAGATGCTACCATTGCTGTTGCTAAAATTACACTAACTACCTTTCTTTTCATAGAAAAATCCTCCCATTTGATTTAATGTATTTGTAACTCTTTGTTTGTTACAAGTGCATTATACCAACAGGAGGATTGGATAAACATACAATATTCTTCTGTCTTTCTTAAAAATTCTTCTTTTTATTTGTGCATTTTATCATTTTTATTTGATTTTCGTTTTATTTCGTTGTGTATTTTGACATAACAGTAAATTATTTCATGTTTTTTCAACGTCATTCTGTCGCTTTAAAGTTCTAAAATATTCTCTGCTATCTCCACTGCATCACGGATACAGTCCGGGCAGCTTCTAAGTACTTTTCCGGTTGCAACGCCCTTTAATTCTCCACAGGTGAGCGATCCGTTTTTCTCTAAAAATGTCTTCGTGATCTCTCTGGTCAGTTTATAGGTATCTGCCTTACTTGCCGGCTGCTCTAAATTTTTGCAACTGTTTTTTAATCCCGCAAGCATGACTGCGCCGGATACCGCACCACAGGTTGCTGCCATGCCGCCCATGCCAAGTCCGAATCCTTCACAGGCTGCAAATAAGGTTTCTTCCGGTATGCCGGTCTCCTCTGCAAATGCACAGGCAACTGCCTGGGCACAGTTGAATCCTTTATCGTGTAATTCGATTGCTTTTTCTTTTCTGGTCATTGATGTGTCCTCCGTTTTTATCAATTTTACTTTTGGCATAGAACATGTTTTATGTACGATACATATTCTAAGTGCTGTACATACTTTATTTATTATACGGAGGTGACAGTGTATTTTCAAGTTTCTGCATCATTTAAAGCGTTTCCTGACCATTTAATCTCCTTTCCAGTCAGGGGCATTGCCGACAATATATCATCATGATCTGCAAAAGTCTATCCCAAAATCATAAAATACATATTCTCTAAACATTTTATTATCATGAAACAAAAATAACAGGGCACATCGGATTTTAAATCCGAAGTCCCTGTCGTTAAGTAAAAAACAAATAGAAAATGCCGCTCTTATTTTGCCTCATCGATTGCTTTTCCGATATCATGGCGCATATATTTATTGGCAAAGTCAACCCACTCGGTTGCCTCGTAGGCTTTCTTTCTCGCCTCCTTCAAATCAGCTCCGGTCGCCGTGATACCAAGCACACGTCCGCCATTTGTGACGATATCGCCATTCTCATCGAATTTCGTTCCGGCATGGAAACAGAAATAGTCGTCTTTTCCATCAAACTTTTCAAAACCACTGATCTTAAATCCTTTTTCATAGGATACCGGATATCCGTCAGACGCCAGTACCACACAGACTGCCGCATTATCCTCAAACTGCAGATCAATGGTATCTAATCTGCCATCTACGCATGCTTCCATTACATCAATGATGTCGTTTTTCATACGCGGAAGTACGACCTGGGCTTCCGGATCGCCGAATCTTGCATTATACTCTAGCACCTTCGGTCCATCCTCTGTCAGCATCAGTCCAAAGAAAATGACTCCGGTAAACGGTCTGCCCTCTGCAGCCATGGCATCCACGGTTGCCTGATAAATGTATTTCTGACAGAAATCATCCACCTCTTTGGTATAGAACGGACTTGGAGAAAAGTTACCCATTCCTCCGGTATTTAATCCCTGATCGCCGTCTTTCGCACGTTTGTGATCCTGTGCAGAAGACATGATCTTGATCGTCTTTCCATCCACGAAAGATAATACAGACACCTCACGTCCTGTCATAAATTCTTCCACAACCATGGTATTTCCAGCTGTTCCGAACTTTTTATCCTCCATGATCTCTTTGACACCGGCTTTTGCCTCCTCTAAGGTGTTGCAGATCAAAACACCTTTACCGAGTGCTAATCCGTCCGCCTTTAATACGATCGGCATTTTTGCAGTCTCTAAATAAGCAAGCGCCTCTTCTGCTGATGTAAAGTTTTCGTAAGCTGCCGTAGGAATATGGTATTTTTTCATGAGGTCTTTTGAGAATGCCTTAGATCCCTCTAAAATAGCTGCGTTCTTACGCGGTCCAAATACCTTTAATCCCTCCGCCTCGAAAACATCCACGATTCCGCCGACCAATGGATCATCCATTCCAACGATCGTAAAATCAATGGCCTGCTCTTTTGCAAAAGCCACAAGTTTATCAAACTCCATGGCACCGATCGGCACGCACTCTGCAAGTGCCGCGATTCCGGCATTTCCCGGAGCGCAGTAAATCTTATCGACACGCGGGCTCTTTGCCACACTTGTCACGATCGCATGTTCACGTCCACCGCTTCCAACTACTAATACTTTCATCCTCCGTCGCTCCTTACTCTGTTATTAAACACTATCTTTCATTTCCTGCTATTCTGTAATGATCGTATGTCCATTTTCTACCGATAGCTTTCTTACTCTTTCGCAATGATCACATGTCCATCTTCCACAGATACTTTCCCGTTTGCGATCAGGTCGATCGCTTTTGGAAGGATCACCCATTCTGCCTGTTCCATCACACGGCGCTGTAATACTTCCGGTGTATCTCCCTGCTCTACCTCGACTGCCTTCTGCAAAATAATCGGTCCCGTGTCTGTTCCCTCGTCAACAAAATGTACCGTTGCGCCCGTCACCTTCACTCCGCGGGCAAGCACGCCTTCATGTACTTTCAGACCATAAAATCCTTTTCCACAAAAAGATGGGATCAGGGATGGATGGATATTTACGATACGGTTCGTATATTCTTTGATCATCATCTCCGGCAGTACTACAAGGAATCCCGCCAGCACAACAAGATCTACATTGTAGGAATTTAATTTATCAAGGAATGCCTGATTAAAAGCCTCTCTGCTTTCAAAATCTTTCGGTGAGATGCACAGTGCTTCGATTCCATGTGCCCTCGCACGCTCCAGGGCATAGGCATTTGCATTATTACTGATGACAACCGAAATGCACGCATTTGTAATTTTCCCTGCGCTGATCGCATCAATGATCGCCTGAAGATTTGTTCCTCCACCGGATACTAAGACTGCCAGTTTTAGCATAAGGTTACTCCTTTTTCACCGTCTTTGATCTCACCAACCACATATGGTGTCTCGCCTGCTGCTTTGATTGCTTCCATTGTTTTGTCCACATCAGCAGGATCTACTGCAAGTACCATACCAAGTCCCATATTGTAGGTATTGTACATCATTTTCTCTTCTACCTGTCCCTTTTTCGCCATCAGTTTAAAGATAGACGGAACTTCATAACTGTCTTTGCGGATCACAGCCTGTTTTCCCTCCGGCAGCATTCTTGGAACATTCTCATAGAAACCACCGCCTGTGATATGGCTGCATGCCTTGATGCGCACACCTGCCTCTTTGACGCTGCGCAGCGCTTTTACATAGATTCTTGTAGGAGCAAGCAATGCCTCTCCAAGTGTTTTTCCTAACTCATCATAATAGGTATCCAGGCTTTCTTTTGTCATCTCAAAGATTTTTCTGACAAGTGAAAAACCGTTGGAGTGCACACCGGAAGATGCCATACCGATCAGTACATCTCCTGCCTTTACATCTGCACCTGTTATGATATCTTTTTCATCTACGACACCGACTGCGAATCCGGCAAGATCATATTCGTCCTCAGGCATCAGTCCCGGATGCTCTGCTGTCTCTCCACCGATCAGGGCTGCATCGGACTGTTTGCATCCCTCTGCGACACCGCTTACAATTGCCGCAATCTTTTCCGGATAGTTTTTTCCACATGCGATATAATCAAGGAAAAATAAAGGTTCACCGCCTGCACATGCGATATCGTTGACACACATTGCAACACAGTCAATTCCGATCGTGTCATGTTTGTCCATAAGAAATGCAAGTTTTAATTTTGTTCCTACGCCGTCCGTTCCGGACACTAAGGTAGGTTTCTCCATGTTTTTAAATTTTTCCATGGAAAATGCACCGGAAAATCCGCCAAGACCTGTTAAAACCTCTGGCCGCATGGTTCCCTGTACATATTTTTTCATCAGTTCCACTGATTTGTAGCCTGCTTCGATATCTACACCGGAATTCTTGTAATCCATTAATTTTTCCTCCTGAATCTGTTGTTTTTTAGTAATTTTTATAACCAACTTCCTGTAATCTGGCATCTTTTGCCTGAACCTGTTCTTTTAACTCTTTTGAATACTCTTTTAATTTTGCGAGCAGAGCCTCATCTGAAGTAGCAAGAATCTTTGCTGCAAGCAGTCCTGCATTTGCACCTCCATTGATCGCTACTGTTGCAACCGGGATACCGGATGGCATCTGAACGATCGAGTATAAAGAATCTCTTCCGCCAAGGGATGTGGTATGCATTGGGATACCAATAACAGGCATCGGGAAAATTGCTGCACACATACCCGGTAAATGCGCTGCCATTCCTGCACCTGCAATAATCACCTTAAATCCTTTTGCTTCTGCGCTCTTGGCATATTCAAAAAATACGTCCGGCTCTCTGTGCGCGGAGATGATCGTCATCTCATAATCAATTCCAAGCTTATCTAAAATATCTGCAGCTTTTGCCATAACCGGCATATCTGAATCGCTGCCCATTACAATACCAACTTTTGCCATAATCGTTCTCCTTCCAGATTCCTACAGTTTCACACTTCCACTGTTACCTATGTGTATTGTACCCGTCATTCTTTTAGAAGTCCAATTAATATTTATTATTTTATTTATTAAGCAATCTTATATATTATCTTATATATTATCTTATTTATTTCTGAAGCAGGACTCCAGCTTATTTTTAACAATCCTGTTTTTATAAAAGCGGCTCATTCAGCTGCTCTGTTCCGGCTAAGACAAATTTGCCATCTGCAATGATATCTTCTGTACTGCCATCTTTTCTTATCACTGTGATCTTGTCAAGCTCATCATATGGAATCGTGATATCTGTATGGCAGTTCAGATATGCCTTCTCTACAGACTCTTTTCTCTGTGCAGAGATGCTGTTTTCTCTTGCAACAATCGCTTTGCCATCCGGATTGTAGGAAATATTGTCCTCCTCATGACTGTAACAGGTGTCACCCACTGCAAAATGCGGTCCGGTCTTCTCGGCAATCAGGATCGGCAGTTTATCTGCGATCTGATAATCTCTCGCCATGCGGTATGCGGTTGTATTCGTTCCGATCGCAAACTCTCCCATCGGCAGCGTGTCATGATGTTTTAATACATTATCACGGATATATTTTTTATTTTCTGCCTCATCCTTAAAATTGGTGCAGGTATAGGACTCTACCATACCATCCTTAAACCGGATTTCTAAATTCTCATAGTTGAGTCCGTTTAAGTAGACCTGTCCGACGAAAAGTATTCCCGTGGTTTTCTCTAATACCGGTGAAGTAAATACCTCTCCGACCGGAATGTTGACATCTGCCACGCAGTTCTCAAATGCAGTCTCCTTTGCCGGATCTTTTAATTTCCAGATATTTACATACAAATCTGTCTTATTTTTTTCTTTTCCCGTGATATGCACCTGATCTGCCGTATCTAATACATCAATAATCTTCTGCTGTATCGTCTGGTACAATTTATAATCCAAAGTATTTAATTTTACCGTTTCGGCAAAAATCTCCTCAAAACGGTCACCAATCTCCGGGATCGGGTATGCGATGATTGTAAAACTGCGCTCTTCGCCTTTGATATATTCATTGATCATCTGCCCTGCCATGTTCATCTCATAGACACAGAGTTTCTGCTGTTTTTCGTTGTATTTTACCGCACGCTCTTTATTTTCCGGTGAAAACGGCTCTTCTCCAAATACTTCAATCACTGCAGGACCTGCATGACCGGCCGCTAATTTTTTCTCTTCCTCAAAATAATTCTTTCTTGCCTCTAAGCAGCGCTCCACATACGCTTTATCCAGATAGAGTGCACGGTCTTCCCTGTGATCATAGTCAAACTGCTTGTTTGGTGATGTTGCAGATGCAAGCATGGTCGGCTTTAAATTCATTTTTTCAAAATTGTGTACCGCTGCACGGACCATCCGCTCAAAACCGATCGGATAACGGAGCTGTACCGTCTGCTTTTTGCCAAGATCTTTGCCTGTCACTTCAAATCCGATCCGATAGCCTTCTGTATAGGTGTCTGCCATCGCCTGGATCTCCTCATCGGTCATCCTGTTTAAAAATGCTGCCATCTTTTTCTCATTTTCCCCAATATATACACCGTAGCGGTACAGATAGCGCAGATCGTTAAGATCAGCATTCATCACAATATCATTCTCAAAATCTTCTGCCGGATCAATCAGCCTTCGAAGACTTTTTTCATAAAAAATCTCACTGTAATCATGGAAAAACCAGTACAGATCCTGCTGCACCGCTGATTTCTCCGGGACATCTTTTTCTTCCCCTGCTTCAAAACGGTTATAAATTTCGACAAACAGTTCCATCTGGATCGTAAGCTGCATCAGATCCCCACGAAATGCCGCACCAGTCTCACGTCTGATATATGCAAGGTACGCACAGAGAAGCTGTCCGAACTCTTCTCCTAATTGTTCCACAGCATAATCCGGATTCGCATAACTTGTCTGATATGCCTCACCAAGAATGTCTTTATATAATGCCTGATTACATCTTTCTGCTTCTTTTAAACTCTGTTTTTGAATCGCATCATCTGCCCATAGATCATAGACAGCCGCCTGTTTCTGCAGCAGCTGTGCCGTCTGCCTGAAGTATTCTTTATATTTTTCTTCTGTCTCCGGCTTTTCTTCAATCTCTGCAACCCGCTCACGCACCAGCACAAAACGCTCCTTTGCAAGCTCGTTGGATTCTTTATATAATTCTTTGTATAACATTAAGTCAGAACCTCCACAAAAATTTCTATCACTCATCAATCAGTTTTCCATATTTTGCATTTTTTTCAATCAATGATTTTGCATACTCCCAGATCCGCTCAGAACCCTCGTGTACCCTCTCGTCTCTCTTTAATACCTGAGATTTTTTCACACCATGTTCCTCCCATGAAATACCACCCGATGCATCATTTAAAAACAATGGCTGTACCTTATCTAACATATTCGCAAACTTTGATTCCGGTGTCTCCATCGCCTCAAACTCATCCCACAGACCGCGGTATTCCTTCTGCTGTGCCTTCGGCAGCAAACCAAAGATACGGTCAGCCGCTTTTAATTCACGCTCCCGCTTTGTCTTATTACCCTCCGTATCGTACGCATAAGTATCTCCCGCATCGATTTCTATGACATCGTGAAGCAGTACCATTTTCATTGTTTTTAAAACATCGACCGGTTCATTTGCATAATCGGCAAGCACAAACGCCATCAGTGCCAGATGCCAGGAATGTTCCGCATCATTTTCTTTTCTGCTCCCATCGCTTAAATACGTCTGTCTTGTAATCTTTTTTATTTTGTCCAGTTCCATGATAAATGAAATCTGTTTTTCAAAATCTGTCATATGAATCCTCCATTCCTGCGTGTAAAAATCTTATTTTCACACCAATTTCTCTCTTTATTTACAGCAAAAATCCAACTATATACAGCGCAGCCCATACCCCAACAGCAAGGAAAGAGCATACGGTCGCAAGATAAGGAAAAAAACGATAGGAATTTTCCTCTCTTAAGCTTACAATTGCATTGAACAATGCGATCACTCCAACGAACATGGACGACACACCCGCACTCCCAAGATACATGCTTCCGTTTCCTCCATCCTGAAAAGAACAGGCAATGACTGCAATTAGCCCCCCCAATGATATAACCGACAGTATCCATGCAGCAATTCCTCTTTTTGACTGTTTTTTATCTGTAAATTTATATCCTCTTTTATGTCGTGTATGCATCTTGTTTATCCTCATTTTCATGATTTTTATCCATTTGCCTGTCAGGCATATGTTTTTATCACTAATTTCCATGCCGGACTCAAATATCATTCACCTGCCGGCATTCTTTTATTATACAAAAACATATCTTTTTATGCAACCTGTCCGCCAGTCACACAGGGATTTCGCTTTTAACTTTTTTATCTATGCATTTTTATAAATAATCCAGTTATCAGCATTCCATCTGCGGTTACCCTTCGTTCCTGGTCAATACGCGCAAAATTCCCCCTGCTTTTTCCCTATATATTTTTTCTGCTGATTTTCTATCCGCCTTTTTCACATAAAATCTGTTTCACTTTTTCTGTTAGCAGATCATCGCAAAAAATCCGGTTTATGCTTTTTCGGCTTATACCACTTCCTGCAAAGTTCCGGCTTCTTCGGTACAAATATAACTCTCTTACATTAAAGCCTATGATTATCAGATTAAATATGGTTTCAACCGCATCTCGACAGTAACAGTGCTTTGCGTGATAATACGTTTTCAATTGATGGAAACCATTCTCCTCAATGTCCCTCCTGCGGTGCATCATTTCCCATAAGACCCGGTAGTCTGCCGCTTCCAGAGTCGTTACAAGCCACATGAAACGCTCTGTTTCTTTTCCATTTTCTTCCCACTGCTCATGATACCGCACCACACGCAGTTTATATGGACACCCTTCCATCTTAAAACCAGAAAGATCCCATACTTCAATCTTCTTTTTCCCTTTCCAGAAAGATGCCTTTTTTCCCTCATCCTGTTTGAACAGACGCTCTGCATCCTGAAAAATCATTCTTCTTTCGTCTTTCAGGCGTATCACCCCTTCCAGACCATTTTCCTTCAGAGTGTTGATAAATGGAGCATTCAGATATAACGCATCCGCCACAATCACATCCGCAAAATGTCCATGCCGTTTCTTCAGCTGCTCAATCAACCTTTTTCCGCCTGTCAGTTCTCCTTCGTCTTTCCCAGAACCATCCCTTGGTTTTAACATTTCCTGCCCCAGAATTACGTGTGGCGATTTACCTATAATCATGCACACCACACTCCGGTAAAAGTATTCGGTTTCCCCTGTGTGTTTTTTTCGGCTCAGACAGTTTTTCAGTCTTTTCGACATGCTTTCAGGGGATGAAAAAATGGTATGGAAACTTTCATACTGCAGCATCAGAAAAAGCAGTACCGGCATGACAATGTTAAACAATGGAATAGATTTTCTTTTTCTTTCGTCCGTTAAACACTTGATTTTTTGCGGGATTTTATATACACTCTTCATATAAGTTAGCAGTTTCTTCAATGCTAATTTTTCATTCAGGACACCTTCTTTCGTATGTTTTGTTCCATAACATAATTATACAATAAAAGGTGTCCTTTTTGAGTGATTATACAGAAAAAAACAGTAATTTAATACCCCAAATTGATATCCCCTGCTTTGCCTGGAATTCACAGGCAGAACAGGGGCTTTTATTTTTTAAAGCGAAATCTCTGGATACCAATGACTTTTATGACCTGATCGAATAGTCAAAATCCGGAGGATATCAGGGTTCAGTCATTCTGTTTTTTGATTTTGAGTCCGGTAAAGTTTTCAAACCGTTTGCAAAAAAAGAAATGTCATTTACAGCAATCCTGTCTATGCAGAGGGTTTTTACTATTTTCTGCAGGGCGATTATGACGAAAAGAAAATCTCTCTGTACCGCTATATTCCCGGAAAACTTTTAGAAAAAGAGACAGAACTTAGTACAGAAGAAGTGAGCCTGTATAATCTTTGCATCATTGAAAATCCGGTACACATCATCAGTCAGGAGGACACCTTTGTATGTTATTATCCCGAGAAAATTTCTTTTCCGATAACCGGTCATGAAAGCGCCCTTTTTATAGAAGATGAAAAAATATATTTTGAATCCTGGGTGGAAGAAGGCTGGAATGGCAAAAATGACTGTGCCACAGACAATTATGATCTTTACTATAAAGTTATTGTAAAAGATTTCAGTGGAAATACGCTTTCTGAAGAAGTTGGCGATTTGTATCAGGCGGCAGACGGCACCTGGTGGATCGCATGACTTCCAGTTGCTTTATGGATAAAAATTGGATATTTCCGTTACACCATAAATGTGATATGGGCGAAATGATATGTTACTTCAATCTTTTCATCCAAAAATACTGTCTCATTTTATGAATTTGTATGATATTGGGTGAAAACGATCCTGTATCATACAAAACACCCACGAATTTCGATATATGTGGCTGTTTTTCAAAAAAAAGTTCTTTTAATTCGCCCATTTGACAATATTATGTCAACTGCTTTTCAAAAAAACGGGCGAAACAAGCATATCCTGTACTTGTTTCGCCCAACGTATTTCATTTTGCCTGACAGACTTCAAAAACATCTGCACCTTTCCACATACATCACTCCAGCACTTTTTCTAACTCCTCGATCACGATCTTTAATGCTTTGATCCTTGCATACCGTTTATCCACTGACTCTAAGATATGCCAGGGCGCATATGTCGTACTGGTTTTCTGGATCATCTCATTGACTGCATCTTCATACTGATCCCATTTTTCACGGTTACGCCAGTCCTCATCTGTGATCTTCCACTGCTTCTGCGGAGTGTTCTGTCTCTCATTAAAACGCTCTAACTGTGTATCCTTGTCGATCTGCACCCAGAACTTGATGATAACAGCGCCCCAGTCGTGCAGTTCCTTTTCAAATTCATTAATTTCGTTATAGGCACGTTTCCAGTCATTTTCGCTGCAGAACCCCTCAAGACGCTCCACCATGACTCTGCCATACCAGGTGCGGTCAAAGATCGCGATATGTCCTGTCTTTGGCAGCCTCGTCCAGAAACGCCAGAGATAATGTCTCGCCTTCTCGTGTGGCTCCGGGCTTGCGATCGGATGTACTTCATAGCCTCTCGGATCGAGTGCTCCGGTGATCCGCTTGATATTGCCGCCCTTTCCTGCTGCATCCCATCCCTCATATGCAATGATGACCGGAACTTTTTTGCGGTACAGACGGTTATGAAGCTCTCCTAAGCGGTTCTGGAGACGTTTCAGTTCTTTTTTATACTCGTCCTCTCCAATTGTCTTATCCAGTGGGATCTCCGACAACAGGGGCATTTTTTCCATGGAAAATACATTCTGTAAAATTGGCACCGCCATCGCATTATTGGCAAGCGCCACATCAATTCCTTCCGTCAGAATCTCAAGTGCCTGTAACTCCGTCCATTTTTTTGATTCTGCATCAATGATATACCACGGTGCTGACGGCAGATTTGTTTCCTTTAAATAGGAATCAAATGCATTCAGGCATTTCTCATAATGCTCATTCTGCCAGCGGTCATTCCTGCTGACACGCCATCTGGTATCCTTCTCCTTAGAAAGATGTTCGATCCGTTTTTCCTGTTCCTTTTTAGACACCTGCAAAAATAATTTCACGACGAGATAACCGTTATCTGTCAGCTGGCGTTCAAACCGCTTGACACTCTCAATGCGGTGCGCATATGCCTCGTCTCCAAGCTTTTCATGCAGTCTTTCACCCATGATCTCATCCATCCAGCCGGAGTCTAAAAAGCTGAACTTGCCGCTCTCCGGTATTTTTACAAAGTGGCGGTACAAAAACGGTTTTCTCTTTTCTTCCTCCGTCGGTGCCGCCATGGACGCTACTTTAAAGAATCTCGGATCAATGTTTTTAATAATCTGACCGATCAGTGAGCCTTTACCTGCGGTTCCCCATCCTTCCACAAGCACAAGCACCGGCAGTCCGTGCTCTTTTACCTTGAGCTGCTGCTCCTGCAGTTTTCTCCGTGCTTCCTGCAGCCGTTCCTCCAGTTTTGCATCTGACGGACGCTCTGTTTTTTCCCATTGTTTTAACATGCAAATCCCTCCCATTCTTCTGTCATTAGTTTTCCACATTCATTCTGAAATATCAAGTATTTTCAATTATTTTTCATAAAATAAGTTTTCTGTTTATTAATTTCAAAAAAATGTGTCTTTTTTCACAGATTTATAGTATAGTAAAAGTAGATAAATGTTAACGTTTCACATGGTTTCTTCACAAAAGATTCCATGCTATAAGGAGAACGCCTATGCTGGTTACATTAATACCTCTATTTGATGAAAACATAAAAGTCAGCGCATATTCTCTGTATACACAGAAAGCAAATTTTCTGCTTCACCCGAATCTTTTGGGAAGCGGAAGCAATGATGGCGCCGCCCAGATTGAAGGATTTGAACTGATCTTAAATATGGGACTTGAAACTCTTTCCCCGGCAAAAGAAATCTTTGTTCCGGTAAATGAAATATCGATTTTTTCCGATATTCCTGCTCAGTGCGGTCTGCCACACGAATTTTTCGTACTGCTGTTAAAAGGAAATATTCCATGCACACCAATGTATATTGACCGTGTCAAAGCACTGAAAAAGATGGGATACCGATTTGCCATCCGCAAGCTTCCTGTATCAAGTTACGAAGCTTACCATGATCTGCTCGTACTGATGGATTATGTCATGTTAGACTGTGAAGAAATCGACATCAGCAAAGCACGCATTTATTTCAATAAAGTTTATCCGGACATTAAACTCTGTGCTTCAAATATAACCAAAACAGAGACATTTGATGCAATCTGTCAGGATAAGAGCTGCACTTTATATGAGGGAAGTTTTTACAGACTCCCTGTCACAAAGGGAAACCATGACGTAGCTCCGTTAAAGATCAATTACATTGAACTTATGAATCTGGTTAATACAGAGGACTTTGACCTCACCAAAGCGGCAGATATCATCGGTCATGACACCGCTCTTGTCATCTCACTGCTTCGCATGGTCAATCATATGGCTGTCAACTCTGAGATCACTTCCATCCGGCACGCAGCTGCCATGCTTGGACAGAAAGAACTGAAACGCTGGATCAACACCGCCGTTGTCAATCAGTTGTGTTCCGACAAGCCAAACGAGCTTACGCGTTTATCCCTGTTGCGTGCAAAGTTTGCAGAAAATCTTGCCCCTGCCTTTGAGCTTGGCGGCAAAGCTTCCGAACTATTCTTAACCGGACTGTTTTCCGTGCTTGATATCATCCTCGATAAACCAATGGAGGAAGCATTATCCCTTGTCAAAGTTTCACGCGATATCGAAGATGCTCTCATCCGTCAGAGTGGTATTTTTGCGGAACCTTTATATTTCATCAAACAATATGAGGCAGGTAACTGGTCCGAAGTTTCCCGGCTTATGATCCTGGAAAACCTTGACACACAGACTGTGTATGATGCCTATATTTCTGCCCTGAAATGGTACCGTGATCTGTTTTCTGACACCTACAAAAAATAATCTGCTACCTAGCATTTTTTCATAAAATGTTAGGCTAGAATGCACGCTCCGCGAACATTCTATTGTCATGAATAAAAGCCGAAAGCGACACTTTATTCCGCTTTCGGCTTTCTTATTTTTCATTCATTATTCTTATGACATCATCCCGGAACCTGCATTTTTCATCCGGTTTTTCTTTACAACTTTCTGTCTTGTGAACTCTTCCCTCTCTTTTTCCTCCAGATAATCCTGTATCTCACGCGACAGTTTTTCATACTTCGGAATTGTAATGTTCGAGAGTGCATTCGCGCGTTTCTGCGTCTTTTTGATATTATAGGCAAGGCGGTATGCAGAGTTTTCGATCTCCGCAAGACGGATCGTTAATTCTTTTACTTTTTCAAACTGCTGGCACGCCTCATCTAATGACATTCTTGTGTGATAAAAAGAATATGCCGGTGCCTGCTTCTTTTTCTCATACTCTACCTTTGGGATTTCTGTTCCCATGACACTGCGCCGCTTGATACGAATGGAGTTCTCCACCGGAACCGCTTTTGCAATCTGTTCTACCTGATGGATTCCCATCTGGATGTTGGCTTTCTGCAGTGCCTGGTAGGCATTGGAAAATGTCTCATCGATCTGGTTCTGGATATCCGAAGCCTCTGAGATCAACTCCATCAGTTCCCGGATCAGGATATTTCTTTTTTTATCCATCAGGTCAAATCCCTGTTTTGACAATGCGAGCGCATTTTTTGCCAATATGAGGTTTCCCTTCGTCGGAAACGTATTCGGATCCATGCGTCATCCCCTCCTAATCCCAGTACTTTTCAAGAATTTTTGTATCAATACGGTCTAATTCTCCACGCGGCAGGATATGCAGCAGCCGCCAGCCGATATCCAGCGTTTCCGCCATCGAACGGTTTTCGTCTTTTCCCTGCCCGATAAATTCTTTTTCAAAAGCTGTACCAAATTTCAGATACTGTTTATCGGCATCAGAAAGCTCGTCCTCGCCGATGACACTCGCAAGATCTCTCGCCTCACCGACACGGGCATAGGAGGAAAAGAGCTGGTTTGCAAGATCCTGATGGTCTTCCCTGGTATATTTTTCACCGATACCGTCCTTCATCAGACGCGACAGTGACGGCAGTACATTGATCGGAGGATAAATATTTTTCTGGTGAAGGGAACGTTCCAGTACGATCTGCCCCTCGGTGATATATCCGGTAAGATCCGGGATCGGATGTGTGATATCGTCATTCGGCATTGTCAGGATCGGAATCTGTGTGACGGAACCGGATGCACCGTTTACGATCCCGGCTCTCTCATAAAGTGCTGCAAACTCACTGTACAGATATCCCGGATAGCCTTTCCTGCTTGGGATCTCTCCCTTCTGCGCCGAAACTTCACGCATCGCCTCTGCAAACGAAGTCATATCGGTCAGTATTACAAGGATATGCATATTTTTCTCAAACGCGAGATACTCGGCGGCTGTCAGCGCCACCTTCGGCGTGATCAGACGCTCTGCAACCGGATCATTGGAGAGATTTAAAAACATCGCAACATGGTCACTTACACCACATTCTGCAAAACGGCGCTTAAAATACTCCGCCACATCATATTTGACTCCCATCGCGGCAAACACGACTGCAAACGGTTCGTCCTCGTTTTCGCCATCCCCAAGACTGGCCTGTTCCACAATCTGGGCGGCAAGCTCATCATGCGGCAGACCGTTGCCTGAAAAGATCGGCAGTTTCTGTCCACGGATCAAAGTCGTCAGTCCATCGATCGCAGAGATACCGGTTCTGATATAGTTTCTCGGATATTCCCTGCTGCACGGATTCATCGGCTGTCCGTTGACGTCACGCACAACCTCGGCGTGCACCGCGCCGAGCCCGTCGATCGGCTGCCCCAGACCGTTGAATGTTCTTCCTAAGATTTCCTCCGACAGCCCCACACACAGCGGTCTGCCTGTTAACCTTGCATGCGTATTTAAAAGGGACATCTCCTCCGTGCTCTCAAACACCTGAACGACCGCATAGTCATTATTGATCTCCACGATGCGCCCTAATTTTTTCTGTTTTCCTTCCACGACCAACTCCACGATCTCATCATAGAAAGCGCCTCTTACACCTTCTACTGCAACCAGTGGTCCATTGATCTCACTCAGTCCAAGATACTCAATCGCCATATCAATCCTCATTTCTGAGCAGCTTATTCTTCACACGAATCTACATTTTTGTGTTCAACCGCCCCTTACGCATTTTCCGCCATCAGATGCTGATAAAATTCTTCGATCTTATCATCATACAGGTTTAGCTGCTCTAGTTTGTCATTTGCCACATCATATTTAATGGAAATGATCTTCTCAAATATATCACTTTCCCGAAGAAGCGCCATCGGCATGTTCCGGTCGATCAGTGCCTTGCAGCGGTCGTAAAGATGAAGGATGATCTCCATCATGCGAAGCTGTTTTTCCATCGGCACATAGGTGTCCTCTTTGTGGAATGCATTCTGCTGCAAAAATCCAAGCCGGATCACACGCGCAATCTCAAGCACCAGCTTCTGATCGTCCGGAAGCACATCACTTCCAATCAGCTTTACGATCTCATTCAGACGATTTTCCATCGTCAGAAGATTCAAGATCTCATTCCGACACTGCACGAATGTCGGGCCAACATTCGTCTCATACCATGCCGTCAGATCAGGAATATACTCTGAATAACTGGTCAGCCAGTTGATCGCAGGATAATGTCTTGCATAGGCAAGTGATTTGTCCAGTGCGAGGAAACAGCGAACAAAGCGCTTGGTATTCTGTGTGACAGGCTCCGAAAAATCGCCTCCCTGCGGGGACACCGCCCCGATGATCGTCACACTGCCATCCGAACCGTTTAAATTCTGCACATACCCGGCGCGCTCATAAAATGCCGAAAGCCTCGATGCCAGATATGCAGGGAAACCTTCCTCCGCCGGCATCTCCTCAAGCCTTCCGGAGAGCTCTCTTAATGCCTCTGCCCAGCGCGACGTGGAATCTGCCATGATTGCTACATGATAACCCATGTCGCGGTAGTATTCCGCTAACGTGATGCCGGTATAAATGCTCGCCTCACGCGCCGCCACCGGCATGTTCGAAGTATTTGCGATCAGCGCGGTGCGGTCCATCAGAAGATTGCCGGTCTTTGGATCATTTAATTCTCCAAATTCCTCCAAAACATTGGTCATCTCATTTCCACGTTCCCCACAGCCGATATAAATGATAATGTCCGCATCACACCATTTTGCAAGCTGGTGCTGCGTCATCGTTTTTCCGGTACCAAATCCTCCCGGCAATGCCGCCGTGCCGCCCTTTGCGATCGGGAAAAGTGTATCTAAGATACGCTGTCCGGTCACAAGCGGCCGGTCTGCCGGATACCGGTCTTTAACCGGACGCGGTTTGCGGATCGGCCACTCCTGTGTCATGGTAAGTGCCTTTGTACCGCCGTCTGTAGTGCGTATCGTTACGATCTCATCACAGATCGTATAATCTCCATCCGGTTTTACCGCCGTCACTGTTCCGGATACTCCGGGCGGAAGCATCACACGGTGTACGATCGACTTTGTCTCCGGCACCTCCGCTATGATAGAACCCCCTGCCACCTCGTCACCTTCCTGTACGGTGATATGCGTCTCCCATAATTTCTCCCGATCCAGTGCATCTGCCTGCGCTCCCGTTGGGATAAACGCTCCGCTTTTTTCTGCGATTTTTTGCAGTGGACGTTCAATACCATCAAAGATGTTATTTAAAATTCCGGGAGCTAATTTTACACTGATGGCACAGCCCGCACCGGCCACTTCCTCACCCGGCTTTAATCCGGATGTCTCCTCATATACCTGGATGGTCGTCTTTTCCTTCGACAGCCGGATTACTTCCCCGACTAAACGGTGCTCTCCGACATATACCATCTCATTCATTTTATAACCAAGATTTCCCTGTATCGTGATAACCGGTCCGTTGATCCCGTATATCTTTCCTGTTATACCCATATCTGATCCTCTCAAACTGCTCTCTGTTTTTGTGCTGTCTCCCGGCACATAACAGTTTTACATCATATCCAGCATATCTCTCCCGCATGTTTCATTCTCTCTGCAAATGATTCGTCGATCAGAACGTTCTTTGCCGGAATGACTGCCCGCATGCCGCCGGAAAACTCATCCTCAGCGATCTCTACCCTGCATCCGCTCTTCTCTTCAAGGACGGCCTGTCTCTCCTGATCTGAGGGACTGATAAATACGGTCAGATCCTCTCCCTGTGCAAATTCTTTTGCCTTACCTATCTGTGCAAGCAGAAATGCTTCATACGCATCCGTCCGGCGGTACGATAAAAGCTTTTCCTTCACCATCTCAAACAATTCTTCCGTCTTCTGCTCTTTGAGCGCCTGATAATCCTTTTTCCACGCCATTGTCTGCTCTGCATTCCTGCGGTTTACTTCTTTTTTCTGTTTTTCTAAGAAAATGCGTCTTGAGCTTTTAAGTGCATCACGGCAGGACTGCTCATGTTCTTCCATTGCCGACTGATAAATATTTTTCTGCTCATCGAGCATCGACTCGCTCTGGCTGTTTGCAGCACCGATCGCAGCTCCAAAAAAAACTTCCAGTTTTTCATTGATCTCCATGCATCCATCCCCCGTTTACAGTTTCAGCCCGATTGCCTGACTGACATAATCCGTAATAAAATTCTTGCTTCTGCCGCTTCCGTGCCTGTCCGGGATCTCCACAAACAGCGGTGTCCTCCGGCTCAGTTTTAAATCATTTACCAGTTCCGGAAAATCCCTGCCGAGTTTTTCTGTCAGCAGTACGATCCCGATATCCGGCTGTCCCGTCACAAAGGAAAGCGCTTCTTCAAGTTCTTCTCTCTCATGCACGACCACACCCTCAACACCGGAAAGCCGCATCCCCGTGTATGTGTCTATATTATCGCTGATCAAATACATCCTCATGGAAATCCGCCATCCTTCCCGTCTCTTTTATCCCAGAATGGAAAATGAGATCAAAAGTCCATACAATGCGATAGATTCTGCCAGCGCAACGAAGATCAGCGCCTTACCCATAATACTTGAATCCTCGCTCAGTGCTCCGATTGCTGCGGATGCCGCACTCGCAACTGCTACACCTGCACCGATACAGGAAAGTCCGGTTGACAGTGCTGCCGCCATGTATCTCCATCCCTCTGCTGCGGATGCTGCGGTATCGGATGCTGCATAGATATGCCCGCTGAAAAGCAGCATATCTGCCACCACAACTGTTCCGAAAAACAGAACCAAATTTACCGCAAGAGATGCCTTAAAACTTTTCTCTTTCCTGTTTCCGAGCACATATCCCAGAAAAGGGATCACCATACTGAAAATTAAAATTGCCACCAGTGTTATTTTTGCTGCCATATCTTTTTCTCCTCCTATTTCCTGTTTCCGGAAAATGCCACAAACGGCTTTCCGGTTCCCTGATAAAAACGGCTGAACATCTCATAATATTCAAGTCTTAATACCTGGATCCCTACGACGAGTCCCTCAAGACCTGTCACGACGATATTTCCAAGTACCACAACGATCCAGTTCGGCGAACCACTCTCATATCCGGCGAGCGTCAGCACCACTCCCATCATGCCCGCATGGCTGAGTGCAAACGCTCCGACACGGACAAAGGATATACTGTTCGTCGCATAACTTAATACCACATCAAACAATTCCACGAGAGATTCCACAAAAAACATCGCCTTGCTCTCGCCTTCCGGAAACAGCTTTTTCTTTCGTTCAAGCAGATTTGTAAGCGGTTCTTTCAAAAGGATTGCAATGAGCGGCACTCCGACAAAAACAGCAAGAATGCCGGTAGCCGGAACCGGTTTTTCAAATGCATAAAGTACAATGCATAAAACCGCACATCCGTAACACAAAATACCCGCGACTCCGCTCGGACTAAAAAGAATCCGTCCCACATCTTTCGCACGCACGGCATTGATGATATTTAAGACCATCGCAGCCAGGATCAGAAACATTCCAAATCCGATCGCTAACATCAGTGTCGTCATAATGTTATCCATCGGACGCATCCACACGGGCTTTAAGATATCCTCGAATCCAAACACGCTGCCATACATAAAACCGAATACCGTAGACCAGATGCCGGCTAACGATAAAATCGCTCCAAGGTTCATGTGCCTGATCCGGTAAAAAACAAATCCTCCGATCAAAAGGCACAGTCCCTGCCCGACATCCCCGAACATGATCCCGAACATCAGCGTGTAGGTAAGCGCAATAAATATGGTTGGATCCATCTCCTGGTATGCCGGAAGTCCGTACATTTCCACAAACATCTCAAACGGCTTAAACAGCGCAGGATTCTTTAATTTTGTCGGCGGACTGACGGACATATGCTCCTCCACATCCTCCTCCATCACATGGATCTTTGAATCTTCCGCCGTCTCTTTTTCTAATTTTCTGGCATCATCTGCGCTCATCCATCCATATAAAATGTAGTATTCGGTCTGCTCTCCCGGCTTTCTTCCGGATGTCGTGCAGACTGCAAACTTACGCACATCAAAATTGTTGCAGTAATGCTCTAATGCGGCACATGCACCCGCGATCTTTCCGGCATGTTTTTCCAAGGTATCATGAAGCTGCTTTTTTAACTTCTGCTCTTCCTCGTCATATGCCTGTTTTTTCTGCAATGCCTCCTGATAAGCACTCTCCGGTGTTCCATCAAAAGAATCCGGTATATAGATGCGCTCAAAATGAAACGACAGACACACCGCATCTACTTCTTTTGCGTAGACTCTTGGCACAAAATAGCCGCCCCACACATATGCCTCGTCACTGTCACATTCATAAAATAATACATGATCGGTATCATGGATATAGCGTTCGAGTTTCTGATAATGCTCTCTTGCGATTCTTCCAAAACGGAATGCGATAAACTGAAATTCCAGAATTTTTTTAAATTCGTAATCAAGCCGCCGAAACGGTGCGATCTGATCCATCAGGCTCTGATTCTCCATGCGTTCCTTCCGCACTTCCTCCTGCCGTTTCACGATCTCATCTGTCAGCCGGTATGCCGCTTCCACCACTTTTTCCGCTTCCGCTGGCTCCATTTTTACCGGCATGGCATAGTCTGCTGCCCCACCGGGCTCGTCCTTTAAGTGTTCCCACAACGCCTGTGCCTTTGTGCATGCATCCTTGTAGATATTTGTCTCTGCAAACGGTCTCACATGACCGGATATGCCAAATCCGGATGCGGCATTTTCAAAATGTATCTCATATCTGCTCAGGTACTGCTCCATCACACGGTCGACATCATTTTTCGGCCCGGTGATATGAAGCAGCTTCATTTTCTCTACCACTTGCACCCCTCCATCCCATCATCACAGTGTCTACCGCAATGATTCTTATATTTACATCGCAAAGATCAGATCACGGATCTCATACGGCGGTATACGGTAACGGATTCCTTCAAGTGCCGTCGTTAAAAGATCGATCTCGTGCTCTTTTTCATACAGATAACGCAGAACCGGTGCCACGGACATTGGATGCTTTTTGCATATTTTCTCATATGTCCTTATCATGACTCTCTCCCACGTCAGTTCATCCTCCGGCTCTAACACCGCCTGTTTTCCACGAAAATATGCGGTCTGCCGGACAAATTCCACAAATTGCTCTGCAGTTTCCGTCTCTAAAAGCCGTTTCGTCTCAGCAGATCTCAATCGGTAGCTTACCGGGATCTGGTGTTTTTTCACATCCGCTTCTCCCATCGAATAAAACCGCTTTGCACGGTACATCCACATCAGATTCTGCCAGTCGATCTCTGTCCCGAAAATCTGTTCTAAGATCTGCCTTGTCTCCTTATCGGAAACCTTTGTGATTTCTTTCCATACTTTTTTATAATAATAAATATCAAGTGCAAATGCATAATCTGCATAACTCTTTTCTGCTGCAGATTCTAATTCCTTTAACAGGCTTTCATATTCCGTTCCTGTCACCGCCTGTATCAGCTCCTGCACACTGTTTGCCGCCATCACCGCTTTTAAGTCAAAATCTGCATGCCGTTCAAAAAATCCTCCGCTTACGGTGATCTCCCGCCCGTTTCCCTCCATCGCAGACTGCAGACAGTTTTTTATCACATTGATCTCATAGCGTGAAAACACAAACTGCAATGCTCTTCTTGGCTGTACACCGGAAAACCGGTACAGCTTACAGTAATCCATATACAGCGAATCCCGGATCACCGCCTCCACCTGACCGCGGTGTGCCACTTCCCCGTGTCGTTCAAATACCGGCGCATAAGCAGGCTGCTCCCGCAAAAAAGCAATAAAGTCTGTCACAGACTCATATTCAGAAATTGCCGTATAATCATCCGCACCAAGCAGTCTTGCACGCATCGCTTTTGTCTTTGTCACAAGACCACTGTACTCTAACAGTCCTCCTGCCATCTTCTTCCCCCATTCCGTCACGCTGCTTTTTCTTCTCTGCCACCCGCCACGCACACATCAGGGACTTATAATGCTCTCAAAAATCTTCTCCGCAAGAGAATCCTTCTTCTGCGCAAAATCCTCTTCTAACCGTCTTTTTGCCGCTTCATAATGTTCTCTCTGCCGTGTAATTTTAGTCTCAGCTTCGGATAAAAGCTGCTGTTTTATCTCTTCTTCCTGTTTTTGTCTCATGGAAGTATATCGTCCATCCATCTCACGTTTATCAAATTCTAACTGTTTTAACATCTTTTCTTTTTCTGCAGCTGCCTCCGTCAGAATTGACTCTGCCTTCTTTTCGATCTCATCAAGTTTCGTAATGATCTCATTCATGAATAACCCCCGTATCCTTTCTGCTGTCTATTACGTTCCCCAAAAATTACTGATATATTAATTATATTCATTTCTTAATCTGATAGCAAGGCATTATTTCCGCTATTTTTTCAGTCAATATGTAAAACAGACTCTTTTTTTCGACACAAAAGAAGGATCAGCCAACGTACCTCATTCCATTGACTGATCCTTCTTTTGTATCATTCATACAATATTTACTTTTTTGTTCCGCTATGCTTCTGCAGACCTTTGTATTCTGGCTGTAATATCTCTTACCTCTGCCATAATAGCCACATACATTTCATGCTCTAATCCCACTGGCGACATATGCGGGCACTCCTGTTTCATGCGATATGCCTGTACTAAAAGTCCCCTTTTCATGTCTTCGAGTTCCAAAAGCTGCTCTCTGCTCATAACGCCTCTCCATCTCCTGCTCTTATTCTATACTGTCATCTCTGACCTACCTGAATATGATAGATCTTTTGTCATAAGTATAACCAGATGCCGTGCACGCACCTATGACATAATAGCATATCTGGTAAAATTCAGGACATCAACTTGTTCGGCAATTTCACCAAATTTTAAAGATGGATTTTCCTGTTTTGCCTATTTACAAACTATCTTTTATTCATTTGTTACAACGCCATCAGCGTTTGCAGCGCCTCTTTTTTAACAATACAATCTCCGTGTTCACGGATATAGGAAATTTGTCCTATCTCTGAAATTCTGCCCGCATCGTACTCGACTGCACCGAATGCAAACGCCCTCATTTCGTCCCTCGGGAACTTCGAAAAGTCCATGATCAGATAGTATGCACCCTCTAACCGGTAAAGGCTGCTCTTTGGAAAAATCTCCTCAAAACAAGCTCTTCCCATGCGTGATGCCTCATCCAAATCAAAGAACCTGAGTGCGCAGATCATCTGCCGTTTTTTCAGCTCTTTCTGTTGTTTTGATGGCTTCTTTTTATTTTCTTTTTCCTGTTTCTCTTCTGCTACTCTCTGTTCCTGTGTGTCCTTCTTCTGGTCTAAGAATGCGTCTAACACTCCCTGACGTTCTTCTTTGCTCAGGTTTCTAAACTCCTGCATTTTCTCCGGTGTCATCTGCCCAACCAGATCCGAAATCGCATCCATCAGCTGCTGAAAACTCAGATCGGAATCTCCGCCAAATGTGATTGCCATGCTGTGATCGGAAAGCAGCTCTGCTTTTACCATCGGAGAAATATTTTCAAGGCTGATATTCTCCTGTTCCTCCACGATTTTTAAAACAACACGCATAAACTTCTGTGTTGCTTCTCCATTGCCAATGATCTCATCAATATCAAATCCCATCTCCCGGATCTCGTCCTCGGTCAAGGCACATCTGATTTTATTTTCTCCTACGCGCTTTATTTCCATGTCGTATTCCCCATTCGTATCTCATATGTAAATTTTATTACTATTATCCTATTTTTTTCGTTGTTTGTAAAGTTTGGTTTACTGCATCTGCAGCTTCACTTTTACAATGCGCTCCACAGATTCGTCGATGCGTTCCTCCGTAATCGTTCCATCCTGTACCGCCTGAAGCAGTCCATTATATGCTGTCTCATAATCCTGCGGCATTAAGATCATATCCACGCCTGCATTGACTGCCATGACTGCTGCCTGGTCTGCTGTGTAAGTTCCGGTAATTGCACCCATATTCATGGCATCCGTGATCACGATCCCCTGATAGCCAAGCTGCTCCCGCAGCACATTACTCACCATCATCTGTGACAGGGATGCCGGTGTGTTATCCCCGACTACCTGTGGAACGGAAATGTGTCCGACCATCACAAACGATACACCGTTTTCCACCGCTTTCTGGAATGGAACAAGTTCCGTCTGCATCAATTCTTCTAAGGACTTGTCCAACGTCACCGCTTCGTCATGGGAATCCCCGGAGACACCTCCCTGACCCGGAAAATGTTTTACTGCGCCGAAAACGCCCTGACTGCTTAGTCCCTCAAGTTCTTTTGTGACCATATCTGCCACCATAGACGCATCCGAACCAAACGATCTGGTTCCGATCGCTGTATTACCCGGATTGGTGAGAACATCTGCTACCGGCGCATAGTCCACATTAAAGCCAAGCTGTTTTAAATAGGTTCCGATCGTAACACCGGCATCGTATGCTTTCTGCGCATCACCAGCCGCACCGATATCACTCATGTTTCCAACATTTGTCACGCCAAATGCTTCATTTGCCGCTACTCTTGCAACCGTTCCGCCTTCCTCGTCCACACTTAAGAATGCCGGCAGTCCCGTCCGCTCCATTGCAATGTTCTGCATATTGGTAAGCATTTCTGTCGTCTGTTCTGTACTGAGAAGATTGTCTGCCATATAGATCAGACCTCCGACCGGTCTGCTTTCATATGCTGTTTTGGTCGTATCTCCGGCCGCCGTCACACTGGTATATCCCGTCAGCGCTTCCGGTGTTATGACAAACATCTGCGCCACCTTATCCTCTAAGGACATCCCTGATACAAGCTGCGCTGCCTGCTCATCTAACGGGTCCACGGCAGGTTCTGCCACGTCACTTCCATTCTGTGATGTCTGTGTATCATCTGAAATTTCCGTGCTCTGTGTGTCCGGTGTCTTTACTTCCTTTGTGCCCTTTGGCAAAAACTTATGCAGGGCAGCTGCCGCCCCAATGATCATTACTGCCAAGACCAGTACAAATACGGTAACCACCACTGCTGCATGTTTGAACTCATCCTGTCTTTTCTGCCTTCTTTCTTCCTGATTCATATCTTCTCCATTCTAACAAAATCTGTAACCAAAATTCACTTTTCACAAACTTACCGCCATTATAACAGATGTCATTCTCACGGTGCAACCCACGCCTCATCAATTCCATCCTGTTTCCACTGGTTCTGTTCCTCGGAATATCCATTTACCAGCAAATACTGATATTTACTGACTGTTTTTAAAGCATCATATACATAGCGCAGCGGTATATAATTCCGGTTTCCATCAGGATCCGCCGGGTCTGCAAGAAACACTTCATCGGTATCTTCCTTATAAAGACTGATATTTACATAATGACCACCCGTCTTTTTCCAGTAAGTATTGTCATCATGGCTGCTGACCAAAACAACTACACTCTTTGCAGATCTGACCTGATCCCGAAAAGTTTCGTAATCCTGCGGCTTTGTGTATAGCTCCGCATCAAATCCACATTTGCGCATGACAGTTTTCATATCGCCCCAGCCGATCGCACCGATCTTTTTCGTCGGTGTGTAACCGGAGACCTCTCTTGCATACAAAAACATGTCCCACGGCGAACAGGTATGACCTGAAAATGTACTGTATATATTTGCCATACAGCACAATCCGCACCCGAAATTGCCAAAATAGTTGCCGCGCACATACTGATTGCTCCATTCACCGGACCATGCCCGTCCCTCTCCCCAGGACTTTGGTCCCTGTAAAAATGAATAAACATCCGACTCATCAAAATATCCCCGGTTTGCGGCAGCCACCAGAATGTCCTTATTTTTTTCGATCACGGCATACTCTTCCCCGTCTAATTTTGTAAAAATCCCGGCATACAGTCTGACTGCCGGCACATACTCCGGTTCGGCGACTGCCTTCTCTGCCACCGCTCCCATCTCTTTCGCATTTTGCTGCACAGACTTTTCACCGGAACCATACGCTCCTGTGATCAGCAGAAATGTTCCGGCTAACACTGCATAAAATGCGTACTCCTTTCTTTTCTGACGACCCAAATATCCAATCCTCCCAATTCTGAACTGTTTTATATCGTAAAATATCTTATCCCATTTTCGTACGAAACTTCTCTATATTATGTTACCCTGTAAGAAGTCTTAATTCAAGCAAAGATTTTCTTAAATTATTTACTTTACTACTCGTTTTTCGGCTACAATAAAGCGGTATCCTGTAATGATGTTACAAGCATCTGCAGGCACTATTATTTTGAAAAGAGGTACGCAATTATGGCAAATCCAATCGTTACGATTGAAATGGAAAATGGCGATATCATGAAAGCGGAACTGTATCCGGAAATCGCCCCGAATACTGTCAACAACTTCATCAGTTTAATTAAAAGCGGTTATTATGACGGACTGATCTTCCACCGCGTGATCAAAGGATTCATGATCCAGGGCGGATGCCCGGACGGAACCGGCATGGGTGGACCTGGCTATGACATCAAAGGTGAGTTTTCCCAGAACGGTTTCAAAAATGACCTGAAACACACAGAGGGCGTTTTATCCATGGCAAGAGCTATGCATCCGGATTCCGCCGGCAGCCAGTTTTTCATCATGCACAAAACTTCTCCACATTTAGATGGAGCTTATGCGGCTTTCGGCAAGATCACTGAGGGAATGGATATCGTAAATAAGATTGCAGAGACAGCAACTGATTACAGTGACAGACCATTAGAGCCACAGCGCATGAAAACTGTTACCGTTGAAACTTTCGGTGTAGATTATCCGGAACCGGAGAAATGCTAATCATTCTATTGTCATAAACAAAGAAGTGTATGTCGGGAATCACCGAACATACACTTCTTTTGTTATAACTTATATTTTTCACTGTTTCAGGATCTCGTCCCCACAGCTGTTTCTTCTTATTTCAAAGGAACCAGTTTCTCTTTTCCGCCCATGTACGGCTGTAATGCCTTCGGTACATTGACGCTTCCGTCCTCATTTAAGTTGTTCTCTAAAAATGCGATCAGCATTCTAGGCGGTGCAACAACCGTGTTGTTTAAGGTATGTGCAAAATATTTGTTCCCATCGGAACCTTTCACACGGATCTTTAAACGTCTTGCCTGTGCATCTCCTAAGTTCGAGCAGCTTCCGACCTCAAAGTATTTCTTCTGTCTTGGAGACCATGCCTCAACATCACAGGATTTTACCTTTAAGTCAGCAAGGTCACCGGAGCAGCACTCTAAAGTACGAACCGGGATATCCAGACTGCGGAATAAGTCTACCGTGTTCTGCCATAATTTATCATACCACGTCTTAGATTCTTCCGGTTTGCAGACCACGATCATCTCCTGTTTCTCGAACTGGTGGATACGGTATACACCACGCTCCTCGATACCGTGTGCACCTTTCTCTTTACGGAAACATGGAGAGTAGGAAGTCAGTGTGTATGGAAGTTTTTCTTCGTCGTTAATCGTGTCGATGAATTTACCGATCATGGAATGTTCGGAAGTACCGATCAGATAGAGATCCTCGCCCTCGATCTTGTACATCATCGCATCCATCTCGTCAAAGCTCATAACGCCCGTAACAACGTTGCTTCGGATCATAAACGGCGGAATGACATAAGTAAATCCACGGTCGATCATGAAATCACGCGCATAGGAAATCACTGCGGAATGAAGGCGCGCGATATCACCCATCAGATAATAGAAACCGTTTCCTGCAACTTTTCCTGCCGCATCAAGATCAATACCATTGAAACGCTCCATGATGTCTGTGTGATATGGGATTTCGAAATCCGGTACGACCGGATCGCCGAATTTTTCGATCTCTACATTGCAGCTGTCATCTTTTCCGATCGGTACGGACGGATCGATGATGTTCGGGATCGTCATCATGATCCTGGTTACTTTCTCCTGCAGTTCTTTTTCCTGCTCCTCTAACTCTGCAAGACGTGCTGCATTGGCATTTACCTGTGCCTTTACTGCTTCTGCCTCATCTTTTTTACCCTGTCCCATTAACTGTCCGATCTGTTTTGACAGTTTATTTCTGCTTGCACGCAGATCGTCTGCTTCCTGCTGTACGGCTCTTGCCTTTGCATCAAGTTCAATTACCTCATCTACTAACGGAAGTTTGTGATCCTGAAACTTATTTTTAATGTTCTGTTTTACAACTTCCGGATTCTCTCTTAAAAATTTTAAATCGATCATCGTTCTCCTCTTTCTGCGGAACCTGCCGCTTCTTTTTGTAAATTTCTGATTTTGCCGGACAGCAAATCTCTGTCTGACATTTTTCCTGATAACACAAAAAGCCTTCCGCCCTGTGTGCCATCCTGCACATGGGACGAAAGGCTATAAATCACTCTTCCGCGTTGCCACCCATCTTGTCACTGCAGCATTCTTATCCAAAGCTTTTTGTGGAAATCCTTTTGCAATGACCTCTCGATTCGTATGCTATGGGATACGACCCCGTGACTTTCATCACTGACTCCGGAAGTGGAAAGGCATTTTCCTGTACCGGTTCTCACCATCCACCGGCTCTCTGAAACATTCCTGCTGCCGCAGCTTCCATCACTGCCAATTTCTGACGTTATTATACACTCATTATTTCCGTAATGCAAGTCTAATATACCCTGATTTTTTCTTCCAGCTCTATTGCACGCTGTGCCCAGGTATGCTTTTCTGCTGTCTTTTCCACTCCCCGCATGGCAATGTCTCTCATCTGCTTTTCATCTGCCAGCAGGTCTTTGACTTTTACCGGGAGCTGCTCTAAATGCTTCAGATCATAATAGGAAACACCCTCACCCTCTTTTAACTCTTCACTGAGGTACCGGCTGGTATCCGAGACACAGACTGCCCCGTTTAAAATGGAATTAAACACACGGTCATGCGCACCGTCCTTAAACCACGGCATCACATTGACCGAGATCTTTGCGTGCGAAAGCTGCTCTAAGCAAGTCAGGGAATCAGTCTGCGGATGGATCCTCACATTCTGCATGGCAGAACATTCAAGTTCCTCCCAGCCTTTTCCAATGACATCCACGGTGATTCCCGCCTCTGCCAGTGTCTTTATGACCATTCCGCGCCAGTAGTTGCGGACATACAGATCAATGAAGATCATCTTGTGCATCACAAGCCGGAAATCATCCGGTGCAACTCCTCCCATCTCCCGCTCACAGTGGCGCAGTGCTGCCTCCTCAACTGTCTGGTCCGTCTTTTCTAATAATTCCTCAATGATCCCGCGGTAAAACGCCGCATACTCATCATTGATCCAGTTGATATGCTGTTCAAAAAACGAAGGCGGTGTATAATTTCCGGTCATGATCACATCGATATCCCGTTTTTCATAAGGTACCTCAAGTGCCCCGTCAAGCCCGGTTCCCGCTAACGGAAGAAATCCAAAACTTTGATATTCGGGATAATATTTTAAGAAATATGCCTCCTGTTTCCGGTCAATGCTGATGTGATGATATCCTTTAGGCAGATCATGCAGGCGGTTATCGTAATAGTAAGGATGATCCGCCGCTATATTGTAACACGGGATCTTATACTCATCCCACACATAACCGCTTTTTTCACTGTAAACGCCATCTTCCTTTTCGAGTCCCTGAAAATTGAACGTGATCATCACGGTCTCACCGGGTTTTATAAATTTTCTCAGCCTTTTGGCACTTCCCTTTTCATCTTTCAGGTTGTAGAAGAACACTGCATATCCCATTTTTACAAACTGTTCTGCCATCTGTTTTGAGAAATATGCGAGCGTCTCCACGCCCCCTTCAAACATCACGATTTTTTTCACGTTAATCTCCATTTCAGATCTGCACCGCTGTCAAAGTGCTTATTCGTGGCGCAATGCGTCGATCGGATTTAAGTTTGCCGCCTTATAGGACGGGAAAACTCCGAATACGATACCGATGACCATGGAAAACAGAACAGAACCGATCGCTGCCGGAATACTGATCGCAACCGGCATCGTTGTCACATAGGAAATGATCTCCGCTAATATAATACCGACGATCACACCAAGCACACCGCCTAAACTCGTAAGCACCGCTGCCTCCGTCAAAAACTGATTCAGGATTTTTGACTTTCTTGCACCGATCGCCTTTTTTAATCCAATTTCCTGTGTACGCTCCGTGACGGATACCAGCATGATATTCATGACACCGATACCACCGACGATCAGGGAAATTCCCGCAATCCAGATCAGCATCGTATTAGTGGAACTGCTGAGTTCCTGAATCTGCTGTGCCTGCTCTAACAGGTCTTTTGCTTTGTACTGGATCGTATCATCTTTGGGTGACAGATAATTATTGAGCACATCTGCACATGCTTTTCCTGCGGATGTCATATTATCGGTACTGTCCACACGGATCACAACATTCTGCGGTTCATCATACTGATAGATGATCGGCCAGGTCGTATTTGGAATATAAATAGAACCTGCCGTATCCTGTGCATAGGTATAATAATCATCAATGGAATTGATGACCGGCTCGAACACCTTCGCCTTTGTCACGATTCCAATTACCGTATAAGGCTCTTTCTGGATCTCGATCGTATTTCCGACCGAATCTTCTCCCTGGAACAGGGCATTTGCGGAATCCGTATCCAATATAGCTACTTTCTTATACTTTTTGAAATCCTCATCCGTAAAAGCACGTCCCTCTTTCATAATGTAATTGCAGGTATCAAAATAACTGTTATCGATTCCGCGCACATATCCACCGGAAAAAGCAGTATTTAAATGATACACTCCGCTGTAATCCTGTCTGCTTAAATAAGCAGAAGCATTTACTACATGGTCAAGATCTTTAATGTCGCTCATGACATCGTCTGTTACAAGCGGCACTCCCTGCGGTACTCCGTTGTAATCCATCTCGTATTCCCACTCGCCCTGATAAAGAGACACTTCCACTGTATTCTCTCCGGAGCCGATCAGGTTTTCTTTGATCTGTTCATTCGTTCCTTTGATCGTCGATACGATCGCAATGATCGCTGCGATACCTATGATAATTCCAAGCATGGTCAGAAAGGAACGCATCTTGTGGGACCAGATTCCCTGAAAAGATAATCTTATATTCTCAAACATCCTGTTCCTCCTGATTAATATTCAATACTTTCATCCTCTGTTACTGCTGCTCCCTCGACTGCTGTCTTTCCATAAGGGAAGGCGATCCTGTCATCCTCTGTCAGTCCTGATTTGATCTCAACTGCAGTACCATATACTGTTTTTCCGGTTACAACATATTGTTTTTTCAGATGATCACTCTCATCCGCGATCATAACATATGATTTTCCATCTTCCTGTCTCACATATGCCTTATCAAGGTAAATTCCGCCTGTTTCTGACTGATTTGTCTGAATTGCAAGATCCACATATTCTCCATTTTTCAGTGCAGAACTGTCTTCCATATATGCAGTATACTGATAATAAGAAACATTCGGATTTCCTTCTCCCCAGGAATTGCCACTCACAGGATAATCCGATACGCTCGTTACGGTTGCCTCAAATGTCATTCCTGATTCCCATGAATTTGCGGTAACAACCGTTCCCGGTTTGACTTCATCTAACAAAAGTTCGCTGATCGTACCGCTCACGTACAGTCCGTCATCCCCGGTTACCACAAGAAAGGCATTCCCATCATCCTGTTTCTGATCCGGATCTCCCACAGATTTCACAACACCATCAAGTTTTGCATAAACCACACCATCATTGATGCTGTCCTGTAACGTTTCCAGCTCCAGTTTTAACTTGCGAAGCTGTATATCCAGTTTTTTTACTTCTGATTCTTTGTCATTGATTGCCTCTGCAAGTTCTTTTTCGGTATATCCTTCCGGCTCTTCCCAGTCATCTTCATCGTTCCAGTTATCTTCATTCTCAAGTTCATCCAGATAATCCTGAAGACTTTTTCCAACTTCTTCTCCTGAAAAAACATACCAGGACCGGCTTTTATCATAGTCCATAGGCATGGTACTTCCATCGACATCTTTTACATTCGGTGAAATACTGTCATCTGCCACAGGCTCATATTTCTGTACTGTAACTTCTTTTGTGTCACCATTCGACTCAGTACTGTCATCCACCACTTCATCTCCTGTTTCCACACTTTCAAACACCATTTTCCCATCGCTGTCTTTTTTGCAGATAATAAACTTTACATATTTTCCATCCGTATAGGTGCCATCTGATTTTTTCTGCGGCCGCAGCGAATTGTAAAAACTTCCATATGCAAAAACATCTTTATTACAATAATAAATGTAAGGATTCTCTGCTGTCCCATCTGCCGTGTCTTTATTATATGGCTCCGAATCTTCCGTCACATAATTATAAATGCGGTTATCCTTCGCATCCTTTTCCGGCAGTGACTCTATGTAGGCTTTCTTCTGCTCTAATTCCTGCAGCTTTTTATTTATGTACGAGGATGCAGTACTGGCAGTAGAAGGCCGTGTCTTATCCACCGGTTTTGTGTTTTTTAATGACTCTAAAGAATGCTGTGCCTTCGCAAGACTGTTTTCTGTTGTACTGATCTCAAGGTTTTTCCTCTGGATATCGATCTCTGCCTCCGATGTATCATACTGGATCAGCGGATCTCCCTCTTTCACTGTATCGCCTTTTGAAACATAAACCTCCTGCACTTTGTTGGAATCATCTAAATATACTTCCTGGGAAGAATCATTGGTCACAACACCATAGCTTGTTTCAGAGTTCCCATAATATCCATAGTTTAAACTGGAAACAGACTGTACTTCTGCCACCAGATTCTTCTTCTGATACGACTTATAACCATAAATTCCTCCGGTGACTGCACCAACAGTGACGGCAAGTACGACAATGACTGCGATTACTTTTTTTAATTTCATGATGCATCCTCCTTTTCATCGCCCTCAAAAATCTCCCCGTCAATGATTTTCACCATGCGTTTTGCATTGGATGCGATATGCGGATCATGTGTGATCATAACGATCGTAACACCCTCTTCATTGAGTTTCTGGAACAGTTCCATGATCTGCTCTCCTGACTTGGAATCAAGTGCTCCGGTAGGTTCATCCGCAAGTAAGATCTTTGGATTATTGACCATTGCTCTCGCAATCGCAACCCTCTGTTTTTGTCCACCGGAAAGCTGCGTCGGACGAAAGTCCACCCTGTCACCAAGTCCGACACGTTCCAGTGCTTTGATTGCACGCTCCCTGCGCTCCTTTTTTTTCACGCCGGCATAACTAAGCGGCAGTGATACATTTTCCACCGCAGTCTCTCTCGGCATCAGATGAAAACTCTGAAATACAAACCCGATACTGCGCAGTCTTAAATCTGACAGCTGCTTGTCTTTTAACTTTAAGACGTCCTCTCCTGCCAGCTCATAAGTCCCGCTCGTCGGCTTATCCAGACAGCCTATGATATTCATAAGTGTTGTCTTTCCGGAACCGGACGGTCCCATGATCGCAACATACTCTCCCTCTTCCACGGTAAGACAAACATCTTTTAATACCGGAACGACCAGCTTATCCTGCTGATAATCCTTGTAAATATTCTGCAGATTCAGTATCATTCCCCTACCTCCATATCATTGGAATCATCATAGGAATCATCAGAATCCTCATAGTCAGAATCATCGTAATCAGAGTCATCATATTCCGCATCATCCGCAGAATCGCCATCGTCAGCTCCATCATAACCTGATCCATCTTCCATATCGCCATTTACATAATTCTGCATACCATTATCGATCATCATTTCCGTGTCGTACATTCCGTTTTCATACATCATCTCCGTACCGTAATCAAGCATCTCAGTGCCATAATCAAGCATCTCGGTGCCATCCTGATTATAAAGAGGCGAAGAATAATCGACCTCGCTCACATCTGTCACGGTCGTTACACCCTCATAGAGTCCTTCCATCGGCCATGTGATATAGTCGTCCAGTGAAAGTCCGGATAAAATCTCATACTCTGCAAGATCTTCATCGTATTCACCAAGTTCTACATAACGTTTTTCCAGACGTTTCTTATCATTTGCCGCCCAGACATAAGCACCGCTGTCATCCTGAACAACATAGTTGGAATACAGCCAGATTCCTTCTTTCTGCTGATCGTCCTGACCTTCGTCAAGTTCAATATATACATGCTGTCCTAACAGCAGTCCCTCTGCAGATGGAAGTTCCACATAAAACGGGTACTTTGTTGCAGAGACACTACTGTCTGAAGATGAATCGTCATCACTTTTCTGCACGTTATCTGTATCAATCTTTGAAATCGTTCCATTCCATGTCTGACTTTCATCCACCCTCGAACGTATGATGACCGCCTGTCCATCTGAGATCATCCATACATTCTGCTCATCGATACTTCCTTTTACACGGTATTCACCTGTCTGAAGAATCGTCATAAACGCAGCATTATTGCCATTACTGTCTGTACCGTTCTCGTTGATTTCCTTTACCACGCCGGATTTTTTGCTGACAACAGACGATGCATCGATCTGGTCTTCATATTTTGATATTTCAAGGTTCTTGCTCTCAAGATCAAGTTTATTCTCCTCGATGGAATTTTCCTCCGACTGAATATCTGTCGTCAGTGAAAATTTATCGTCCTCATCTGTCGTTTTATTTAATTCATCGGTCAATGTGGCTATCTTTTTATTGGAACTGTCAATCTCATTCTGGATTCCCTCGAGTTCAAGTTTTGCCTGTTTCACCTGCATCTCAAGCTCACTGGTATCATAGGTGACAAGTGTCTGCCCCTCTTCTACCTCATCCCCCACTTTTACAAGGATTTCTTTGATGGTACGTGACGAATCCACATTTACCTCATAACTGTCCTGTGACTCCACAACACCATTATACCGGTTGGTGTTTCCTGTATATGTATTCATAATCTTGGAAACTTTTTCAACATACACTTTATCATCCGATTTTCCCGACTGTAAAAACGGAATCTTCTCTGCAACTACATCAAATGCCTCTGTTGCCACATCTATCACATTGTCACGATAATAATAACCGGTTCCTCCAACTGCTCCAATCACTGCAATGGTTACAACCGGGATAATTATTTTTTTCTTTTCCATAGTTCCTCCTTAAATGTCCACTGTCTGCATCCTGCTCATCAGACATCCCGTATTATAGCATTTTTCCTACTTAATATATAGATGAATATTATTAATTCTTTTTTAAATCAAAAAATGGTTTTTTCTCCAAAATGCATGATTTTCAGCTTTCATTATAACTTTTTCAAAAAATTTGTTGACAAATCCTGTTTCCCATAGTATGATATCGAATGTGTCTGACAGACAGATACAAAACAATTTACATATGCGCGAGTGGCTCAGTTGGTGGAGCACGACCTTGCCAAGGTCGGGGCCGCGGGTTCGAGTCCCGTCTCGCGCTCTTCTCTTAATGATGGGGAACTTTGGTTTACAAGGTTTTCCATTTTTTTATTGCAATGTAAAAATTAATTACACTTTTTTACTGATCACACAGTGCTTTTTCAAAGCTTTCCTGCGAATTTGTGAGTGGGGTTTCCGTTTAAATTTACTCTGCTTTCACTCTGATCCACACATAACAGACATCCACCAGATGAACGGGCTAAATTTCCATCTTTCAAACCACTTTCACCCATTATTTTCTATTTTCAACTTCTTCCTCTATCATTTTGGGCGAAACTCCTTCATTTCTGCTGTTTTCACCCTGACTTTTTGATTTTCGTGGGCTATTATAATGAAATCTCATCCTTTTTCACCCATTTTCTTGTATGTTAAATGAATTTCTATTATAAAATGGATGAAATCACCTCTATCTTCTATATATTTCGCCCATATTTAATTTTTATCTCATCCAAGAGCAAATAATAGAATGCGCGCTCCGTGAACATTCTATTATCATGAATAAGAAAAAAGATCCAGTAAAAACTGAATCTTTTTTCAATGCCGGCAATGGGACTTGAACCCATACGATGTTGCCACCGCCAGATTTTGAGTCTGGTGCGTCTGCCATTCCGCCACGCCGGCTTATTCTGTTTTCGAATTGCTCGAACAATAGACATCTTATCATATCATGTAATAAATTGCAAGCAATTTTATTTTAACATTTGCTGATATCATATAAAGAATTTCATACAATGCTATTTTAACATTTGTTGATATCATGCAAAAAATTTCATACAATGGTATTTCCTGATTGTAGCAAAAAAATCCGAAGGTTCACGTTAATCCTTCGGATTTTTTTGATAGTCACTACTCTTCACCAACTCCACTGATTGCAGTTCTCTGTACGCTTTTGACACCGTTCTCCACAGTCGTTGTTTCAAGATAAGTAACGCCATTGATCACAACTGTCTTTGTTATTGTGGTCTCATCATCGCTGTCTCCACCGCCTCCGGTATTTCCAGCCGCACCGGTTCCGGATGCCTGTGTGGTCTGTCCGGATGTCTGTCCTGCGTTTTCTGAGTAACTCTGGGACTGACCAGCTTCTGCTTTTGTTTTCTGGATTTCTTTTAAGATATCATTATAATTTTCACTTGGCATTACTGCATCGGAACTTCCGATCGTCGATACATAACTGTCTGCATCTTTGCCGTCTGCATCCTGTGTAGAAACATTCTGTGATGCTGTCTGATTTTTTAATAACTCAGATACTTCTCCACAGTAACTCAGATATTCATCAATTCTCAGTGACACCCCTGCTGTTTTTTCTAAACAATTTCTAAATAAATATTCCGTTGCTTTTATCACAGCCTCAGATTCTGAAATGCCCCAAACACATCGAGTGTCCCATATCCCCACTCTCTGTTTGGATAGGTCCGGTTTTCCGGTTTAGCCGTGCCGCGGATCAGCATATTTTTGATGGAAGTATTCGACATGACTGTATTGTTCTGATCCACGATCGCCCACTGCATGATCTGCGCACAGGCTCCTGCCGTGATCGCAGCAGCTGCACTTGTTCCCGTAAAGGTGATAAAGTTACCAAGAAGCCCGGGACCATAGACATCCACTGCCGGTGCCACAAAATCCGGTTTGATCTCCCCGGTTATCGTATAACCCCTGCCGGAATCCGCATAGATACTGGTATTTGATGCCTGATAACCGCCCACCGTGATCACCTGCCTTGCCGCACTCGGAGAAGTCAGTGTAATCTCCGGATTGGAACGAAGAAAAAAATTATTTCCATCCGTCAGCTCCCGCAGCGGCAGCCAGAGATGATAGTTTCCCGTCACTGTCAGCTGCGGGAAAATGCGTATCGTCCACAATCCCGGTGTCGGTCGGATAAAACGGAAAAATATGAGCTGGCTAGCCGTCTCTTTTGTATCGATCCGGTAATCCACCGTAATTGTTGTTCCCTCAAAAATAAAATGAAACTGCTCTGACGCTCCACGGCGCACCAGAATCCGTGGAATCTGCTCCCCCGAAGGCGATATTATGGTGACTGCATACAGTTCCGGTGCAGATGCCCACAATTCCACAAAAAAGCCTTTTGTATTTTCCTCCACCGTGATCTCCGCATCCTCATGTTCCATCTCTCCAATGATACGCCCCTGAAAATGATGTCTTGCATTGGCCTCATTTCCAGCTGCAGTCACGACCACACGCTTTCTTCTTCCACAGATATAATTCAGATAAGATGGCAGAAATCCCTCGCTTGCATGACTTCCTGCACTGTTTCCAAGTGCCACACAGATGACAAGCGGACGATTTAAAATATTTGCAACTCCATTTAAATAGGAAACCGCCATCATAATGTCGTTTTCCTGATATGCCGGAACGCCGTCTTTCACAAAAAAGAAATCCCGAAGATACTGTTTTGCCTCCTTTAACTTTACCATGATGATCTCAGACTGCGGCGCCGCCCCGATAAAGTCACCGTTTTCACTCTCACTTCCACATGCCACTCCTGCAAGAAATGTGCCATGTCCGTTCATATCACGCGACGGCACCACATCATACGGATTTTCCGAAAGCAATGCCGCATTGATCTGTTCTCTTGTATAATCTGCTCCATACAAAATACCAACAGGCGGCGTTCCATCCTGTATGGTCTGATCCCAGATACGGACGATCCGGCTGCTCCCGTCACTGTATCGAAATGCCGGATTTGTATAATCAATACCGGTATCAATAAAACCTATCAATACACCTCTTCCCTTTAAGGCGAGAACGGGCTGGTTCTGCATTTTTAAAATACCGGACACCTCAAGTGCAGTCTGATCCAACAGCCCATAACACTTTGGAATCTCTGAATAAGAATAACTGCCTACACTAAGCGGAGGCAGTCCCTCCCTTGGATAATAAAAAATATCATATCCTTCATCAATTCTCTGGATACACGTCCCTGCGATCGTCTGTTCATTCGTTTCCTCATAAGATACAATAAAATCAAAAAATTCGTCAGAATACACCTGTTCCCTGCAATCCGCCATAAATAAAAAAACTCCGGTCATCTATTCAATTACTAAATAGATGCCGGAATTTTTTATTTTAGAACCACAAATATTATTCTAATTCGAATTTCTGTACAAGTTCATTTAATGTAACTGACTGTGCTGCCAGCTCCTCACTTGTTGCTGAAGTCTCCTCTGCCATAGCAGAGTTATCAGAAACCACCTGTGACATATCCCTGATGCCGTCACGGATCTGGTCGATACTCTTCATCTGGACATCTGCCACCTGTGCTGTCTTCTGAATCATTCCGTTTGCAATACGAACACGCTCTACCGCGTTGTCCAAAGATGCAATGACATCATTTACGATCGTATTTCCCTTTTCAATCTCATCGAGTGATACGTTGATCAGGTTACGTGTCGTATTTACCGCATCGGCACTCTCATCTGCAAGACCGCCGATCTCTCCTGCAACCACTGCAAAGCCTTTGCCCGCCTCACCTGCGCGTGCAGCTTCAATAGATGCATTCAATGATAAAAGATTTGTCTGGCTTGCAATATCTTTAATTGCCTTGATGACACCGACAACCTGTTTCGAGGATTCCTTAATTTTGTCCATTGCCTCACGCATCTGTGCCATCTGCTTCTTGCTGTCTTCCATTTTTTGTTCACCGTTTACCTTATATTTCAAAAGCTGTTCTGACTGATTGCTGATCGCAGTGCTTACACTGTCTGAAATATTCATATCCTGAATCATAGTATCAATCAGATCTGCATTCGGATGATATACAAAAGTTCCATCACTTGTCAACAGCATGGAATATCCATTTGCACCGATCGTATAATTCCCCATCATATTCATGACTGTGTCCAGCCCTACGTCTATTCCAACGACACCGACAACCGTATCTTTCTCGTCAAATACAGGTGTTACCGCACTTAAGATTGTTTTTCCTGTACTTGCAGCAACATAGGTCTTTGTCAGCATAGTTTCTCCTGTCTGCGTACAGCTGTACCATGTGCGGGTCGTACAGTCATAATCATCGCCGGAAATACCGCCTGCTGATGTAATGGATGCATTACTGTCCAAATCCGCCGTGAATACACCCTGAATATTTTCCGTGCCAAGTCCTGCCACTGCGACAAGCTTCTTTAGTACCGCTGGATATACCTCGTTCTCTGTCATTTTCTGTCCAGCTTTGGTAGTGGTCAGAATTGTCTGCACATCTTCATCCAGTGCAAGCTGTTCTACCATGCGCTCAAACGGTGAAAAATATTTTTCCACTTGAAGTGATATCGCTTCAGAATCCTGCCGCAGCTCTGTGTTGTTGGCTTTGATCAGCAGATTGTAAACCACCACTACTACCAGTACAGCGATCACTGCCATAACCACGATAATGGAGGCACCGATCTTGCTCTGGATCTGAAACTGTATGCCCTGTTTGTTTCCTGCTTTTTTATTTTTTTCTTTTTTCTCTTTTCTCTTTTGCCATTTTCACTCCTCCATTTTTTCGATTAGTACTATTGTACTATACCTAATCATAGTGTGAACACTTTTTTACCATATTCTTCAAATTCAAAATGAGGAAAAATCTTTTTCTCAGTCTGTAAAAAAGATTTTTCCCCATTTCAGAATCATTCTTTCATCGTCTCATTCAACAGCAGCAATCTGTGCACAGCCACGCATGGTAATGAGCGGTCCGCCCTTTTTCTCCACATACTCTTTTGTGATGGTCACCATGCCGATATTGTCATCTTTCGGAATCTCATACATGATATCGAGCATAAAATCCTCGATGATCGCACGGAGTGCACGCGCACCGACTTTCTTTTCCTTTGCCTGCTTTGCGATCGCCATCAGTGCGTCATCCTCAAATTCGAGTCTGACTTCATCCATGGCAAGCAGTTTCTGGTACTGTTTTAAGATCGCATTTTTCGGTTCCTTTAAGATGCGCACTAACATATCTTCTGTGAGCGCTTCTAAGGTAAACATGATCGGCAGACGTCCTAAGAATTCCGGTATCATGCCAAATTTGCGCACATCCTCTATGGTCACCTTCTGCAGAATATTTTCATCCTGGTCGTATTTATCCTTAAGCTCGGATTTAAAACCGATCGATGCGGATTTATTGAGGCGTTCCTTAATGATATCCTCTAACTCCGGGAACGCGCCTCCACAGATAAACAGAATATTTTTGGTGTTGACCATTGTCATGGGTACCATGGCATTCTTGCTGCTGGCTCCGACAGGCACTTCTACCTCCGCACCCTCTAACAGTTTTAACATTCCCTGCTGCACGGACTCTCCGCTGACATCACGCTGATTGGTGTTGCGTTTCTTTGCGATTTTGTCGATCTCATCAATAAAGATAATACCGTGTTCCGCGCGCTCAACATCATTGTCCGCTGCTGCAAGCAGTTTGCTGACAACACTCTCGATGTCATCACCGATATACCCTGCCTCTGTCAGGGACGTCGCATCTGTGATGGCAAGCGGCACATCTAAAAGCTTTGCAAGTGTCTTTACCAGATAAGTCTTACCGGAACCGGTCGGTCCAATCATTAACATATTGGACTTTTCAATCTCGATGCCGTCCTTCTCATCGGATGCGATCCTCTTATAGTGATTATAAACAGCGACGGACATGACTTTCTTTGCATGCTCCTGTCCCACTACGTACTCATCCAACGATGCCTTGATTTTATGTGGTGCCGGGATCTTTTTGATATCAAGTACCGGCTCTTTCTTTTCTTTCGGCTTTTTCTTTTTGATTTTCTGGTTATTCGGAATAAATCCCTGCATCCCCTGCAGATCTGAGAGATTGATCATGCTGATATTCGGCATTTTTCCTATATTCATGTTCAGCATATCATCCATTGAAAATCCGGTCTGATTCATACTGTCAAACGTTTTCTGCATACAGTCCTGACAGATACAGATGTTGTTCGGGATCTTTATCATCTTTCCTGCAATATGCTCCGGTCTGCGGCAGATGTAGCAGATATCTTCATACTCCGGCTCTTTCTCATCCGATGCGTCTGAATTTGTCACTTCCGCCTGCACGGTCTCCTTTTCATTTTCTGACACGTCAGGGGTATCATTGACGCTTTCCTGTCTGTTCATTTCCTCTTTCTGATCTGTGGATACGGTTGTTACATCATCCTCAGTTATTTCTCTATAATCATTATTATTCATCTGAATACGCTCCTGAATTTTTCCATATCTCTGCCCAAAGCAGACTTATTTAAGACATTGTACCGCAAAACATCTGCAATCACAAGAAAATCAGAAAGATTTCATTTTTATTTAAGGATTTTTGACACAAAAAATCCGGGCAGCCCTTTCACAAAAAGGCCATACCCGGAAATTTCTCATCCGTTATCTTGCACTGTTATCCGTTGTGTTACCGTTATTATTGTTTCCTGTCGCGTCATCCACGCCGTTTTCCACACCGTCAATAATGTCTTTGCCAGCATCGCCGACGCCATCCACCACATCATCCACAACAGCACCACCGTCTGTGTCTGCACCATTCGCGTTTGTGTTATTTGTATTTGTGCCGTTCGTATCCGTGTCATTCACGGTACCATTTGTTCCATTCACATTGGTATCATTCATACCATTTTCGGTATTATTGATACCGTTATTTGTGTTTTCATTGACACGGTTTTCTGTACCGGCTGCCGGATTGTTGCCATTGTTATTGGTATTTGTGTTGTTTCTGTTTGTGCCGCATGCGGTCAGTGCGCTAAGAGACAATGTAAGCACCAGGCATGCCGCAAGCATTTTAAACTTTTTCATGGTCATTCTTCTCCTTTACTTTACAAGAAATTATTTGTAACGGTTCAAAAACTCTCTGAACCATCACCTTTTCAAGGATAGTATGACCATCTCTGCTATTTTCTATACCAGCCTAATTCCATGGATAATTCTTCCTGTACTTTTCTGACATCCACAGATAACTCCTCCACCCGTTCTCGCGTCATCCGGCTGGTCGGTCCGGAAATACTGAATGCATATTTTACTTCATTATGATAATCCCTAAGACTTGCAGCAATACACCGTACACCTTCTTCATTTTCCTCATCATCAAGTGCATAACCGTTCTTTTTTGCTTCTTTTAATACACTAAGCATATCATCATAATCCGTGATCGTATGCTCCGTCTTTTTTTCGATGATGCTCTCATTCCAGATCTGTTTCACTGCCGACTCTGGAAGTTCTGCCATGATTGCCTTGCCCACACCGGAACAATACATCGGATGGACCATCCCCACATGGGACACCATGCGGATCGTACCGATTTTTGCTTCTATTTTATAAATATATAAAATATTGTTTCCTTCCCGCTGAACTAAATGCACTGTTTCCCCGCTGATATCAGACAAACGCTCCATATAAGGTTTTGCAACCTGTAAAATATCCATGCGGTCAAGCATTTTTCCTGCCATGCTGACTATTTTATAAGAAAGCATATACTTCTGGGATACCTCGTCCTGTTTTGCATATCCCATATAGACTAAAGACATCAGAAGGCGATGTACCGTGCTTTTGTGAAGTCCTAACGCTGTGCTGATCTCCATCAGTCCCATCTCACCGTGATCGGCCAGCATTTCCATTACCTGAAAAATGCGCTCTGCCGACTGCACCGGATTTTTTGTTTCTTTCTGTTCTGCCATAATTACCTCATATTCTATGTAAGGTATCAGTTATTTTTCCAATACCTGTCTTTTAGGTTTCATAATTCACATTATTGTTTCATTATATGAAACCATATGACATCATAACATGACATTCCAATAAAAGTCAATTTTTTGTTTTTTGCAAAATACAACATTTTCTTTCCCTAAATTATTGACAAGGCATTTTGTAATGTTATAATACTATTGTACCGTTGTATGAAACAATGTTTCATATTATGAAACCAATTTAAGAACCTTAAAATTATTCAAAATAAAGGAGAAGAATTATGAACAAAGTATTAGAAGAGTTTTCCAAAATCGGTATTATCCCGGTTATCGCACTTGACAATGTAGAGGATGCTGCACCTTTAGCAAAAGCATTATGCGACGGTGGTCTCCCATGTGCAGAAGTTACTTTCCGTACAGCAGCTGCTGAGGAATCTATCCGCATCATGTCCGAGCAGTTCCCGGAGATGTTAGTAGGTGCAGGTACTGTTCTTACCACAGAGCAGGTTGACCGCGCTGTAAACGCAGGTGCAAAATTCATCGTAAGCCCTGGTTTAAATCCAAAAGTTGTAAAATACTGTGTTGAAAAAGGAATCCCGGTAACTCCTGGATGCTCTAACCCAAGCGACGTAGAAGTTGCAATCGAGCTTGGTCTTGACGTTGTGAAATTCTTCCCGGCAGAAGCTGCAGGCGGACTTTCCATGATCAAATCCATGGCAGCTCCTTACACAAAGATGAAATTCATGCCGACCGGCGGTATCAACGCAAAGAACTTAACAAGCTACCTTGATTTCAAAAAGATCATCGCATGCGGTGGTTCCTGGATGGTAAACAAAGACATGATCGCTGCAAAAGACTGGGATGGCATTACAGCTTTAACAAAAGAGGCTGTTTCTACCATGTTAGGATTCAAACTGTTACATGTAGGTGTTAACAACGCTTCTGAGGAAGTAGCTGCTGCAGAGTCTGCAAAATTCGCCACCTTACTTGGCGAGAATGTAAAAGTTGGAAACAGCTCCATGTTCGTAGGTACTTTAATTGAAATGATGAAGAATCCGGGACGCGGAACCAATGGTCATATCTGCATTCAGACCAACTACTTAGACCGCGCGATTTATCATCTTGAAAAACGTGGTTTTGTATTTGACGAATCTTCTTTCAAATACAATGACAAAGGTGAGCTTACTGTTGCTTACTTAAAAGACGAGATCGCAGGTTTCGCTGTTCACTTCAACCAGAAATAATTTAAAAAAATCAGGTCTGCACCGGTCGATGATTTGTGCAGACCTTTTTTTCAATATTAAATAATAAAAAAACAGACACGGGAGGTTTCTTATGGATCAGAATTGTGCATATTGTATGGAGGACGAATTAGTCGCCCAGTTTGGTATTAAAATCTGTGAACTGCCAAGTTCAAAAGTTTATCTTTTCAAGGAGCAGAGCCACAAAGGCCGTGTGATCGTCGCTCACAAAAAACATGTCAGTGAGATCACTGAACTGACCGCTGAGGAACGCGCCGCTTACATTGAAGATATTAATCATGTGGCAGAAGCACTTCACAAGGCATTTCATCCGCAGAAAGTCAACTACGGTGCTTACGGTGATACCGGCCATCATCTCCACTTCCATCTCGTTCCAAAATATACAGACGGTTACGAGTGGGGCGGCACTTTTGCCATGAATCCGGGCGAAAAATTTCTTTCCGATGAGGAATATGCCGCATTGATCGAAGAGATCAAAAAATATTTATAATATCTATTTCTTCATCTTAGGCTGAAAAATAATACTTGCCAGATATGCGAAGATCAGTGCCGCTGAAATACCAGCGGCACTTGCTTTTAATCCACCTAAAAAAATTCCTAAAAATCCATACTCGTCCACCGCTTCTTTCACTCCCTTAAACAGGGTATTTCCAAATCCAGGCAGCGGCACACTTGCCCCGGCTCCCGCAAATTCAATAAACGGCTGGTAGATCCCAAGTGCCCCGAGCAGTGCGCCAAGACACACTAACATCACCATGATCCTTCCGGGAAGCATCTTTGTTTTTTCCATTAAGATCTGCACCAGTGCACAGATTGCCCCTCCAACCCAGAATGCATTGATATAATCCATAATTCTACACCTCTTTCTCTCTTTTAATCTGCATGTTCGATCACGACTCCATGTGCAATCCCTGGCACCGTTTTTCCTTCATTAAAAGACACCGTGGAAAGAAGTGCCCCGGTCGGCACAAACAGAATACGCTGTAATTTTCCCTGCTCGACCTGTTTTAAAAAATGTCCGGCAAGTGTTACGGCAGAACACCCGCATCCGGAACCTCCTGCCCCGGTTCCCTGCGCTTTGCTCTCATAGATCAGCATACCGCAGTCTAAATGCATCTCACTGATATCGTATCCTTCTTTTTTCAAAAGATCGATCAGGATCTCCCTTCCAACACTGCCTAGATCCCCGGTAATAATGTGATCATAGTCCTCTGGCCTGCGCCCGAAATCTTTTAAGTTCTGGCAGATCGTATCCGCCGCCGCAGGTGCCATTGCTGCTCCCATATTCATGGAATCCTTAATGCCGTAATCGATGATCTTTCCGGTCGTGATACCGGTAATACACGCATTGCTCTTTCTTTTTCCAAGCACATACGCACCACTTCCGGTCACCGTCCAGGTTGCAGACATCGGCCTCTGGTTCGCATATTCAAGTGGAAACCGGAACTGCTTTTCGGCGCTGGCAAAATGGCTCGATGTCATCGCCACAACGTAATCTGCATATCCTGCGGCAACACACATTGCTCCAAGGGAAAGCGCCTCGCCGCAGGTACTGCACGCACCATACAGGCCAAAGAGCGGCACCTGGTAATCCATGAGTCCAAACGAAGTGGCAATATTCTGTCCTAAAAGATCTCCGGAAAAAAGATAACGTATCTCTTCTTTTTTCAGTCCTGCTTTTCCGACTGCCATTCCGAAAGCCTCTTTCTGCAGGGTACTCTCTGCCTCTTCCCAGGTGTCCTGCCCGAATTTATCATCCTCCCCAATCAGATCAAAACAGGCTCCAAGAGGTCCCTCCCCCTCTTTTTTCCCGACAATACTTGCGCTGCTTACAATATAAGGCGGCGTTTCAAAACAAATACTCTGTTTTCCCGTCTGCATGCTCATACGAATCTCCATTTCCAAACATTTTTATATCATGTTCTCTATGTGATCAGTATGTACATCTTACCGATATTTATACCCTGATGCTGTTTACGCATTGCACGTAATTATGTCGGAGGCAAATAGTGGTTCACAGCATCCGCTGTACCTGTTCCGGTCTGATACCAAGATATGCGCAGAGTGAAAGAAATTCCTCCGCATCCAGCGGTTCCTTATAATCCTTCCGCAATTTTCCTGCATCGATGCCCGCATGTGCCGCCAGCGATTTTGCATCCATCCGGTTTTCTTCAATATACCGGATCATATAATCCGTCACTTTTGATTTTCCCATGTTATCGCACCTCTTCTACAAAAATCTGTTTTTTCTTATTCTATTCTTTAACTTTAGGAATTGCAATTATATTTTTCTCTACAATTAAGAACTCATTGACTGATAAAATGAGGTGGGATATGATACGATTAAAAAGCATTTTGGCTGCTTTAAATGCAACAGAACGGAGATCAATATGCGGAATCAGAATATAGCAAAAGTTTTAAAAGAATATCGTAAACGGAATCACCTGTCTGTAAATGATGTTTCTATCCTGTTAGAGGATCGTTCTTTTACCGCCGCTCCCAAAACGATTTACGGATGGGAAAGCGGACAGGCAAATCCAAGCGCAGATATCCTTTTAACACTCTGCGATCTATATAATATCACAGATATCCTTGAAGCATTCGGCTATGACAGCAATGAGAATTTTCATGTGACACCTTCTGAGCGGACGATCATTGAAGCCTATCGTGCGCATCCGGAAATGCATGAAGCAGTCAGCGTTCTGTTAGGCTGCAGCGTACCACGCAAAGGTTCTGTATCTGCCCACAATACTGCAGCAAAAGAAGTTTCACTTCCAAAGCAGCATTCTTCCGGAACGAATACTACAGCAGCTCCTAAACCTTCCATAAAACGTTATTGATCGTTTATCAATCCATTGGCAGCAAAAAGCTCCTGCGCTTGGTTAATGCGCAGGAGCTTTTTTTGCTTTGACCTGTATCTGTTAAATTGTTTTCATCATCCCTGTGGCTGACTTCCGTCCGTCTGCTGGCTTTGATCCTGCTGGCTTCCGTCCGTCTGCTGGCTCTGATCCTGTAGCTGGCTCTGGTCTGGCTGCTGGCTCTGATCCTGTGGCTGGCTCTGGTCTGGCTGCTGGCTCTGATCCTGTGGCTGGCTCTGGTCTGGCTGCTGGCTCTGATCCTGTGGCTGGCTCTGATCTGGCTGCTGCCCTCCATCAGCCGGCTGCTGTGCCTTCAATACCGCAAGTGCTGCCTCTGCCGCTGTCAGTGTGTCATAATTTGTTACCTGAGCCTTGTCTGCATCTGAAAGTGAGTTGTACATATTTCTCGCATTCACGATTGCTGTTTCGCTCTCTAATGTTACAGGCCCGATAATACTGATCGCATTGATCACAGATGGAACATCCGCCTGCGGCTGCTGCACAACAGTCGGATTGTCACCCGGCATACGATATACTAAAACTGCATATCCCTTATCGATCGTCTCATAGATCTTCTTTGCTGCAGATGCAGGCAGATTGATACATCCATGAGACCCACTGGTCTTATAGATACTTCCTCCAAATTTGTTACGCCAGGTCGCATCATGCATACCTACGTCACCATTAAATGGCATCCAGTAAGTAACCGGTGTCTCATAATCCGGTCCTCTTAAAACCGCATTCATGGTCTTATAAGTCAGTCCGAACGCACCTGTCGGGGTGTCATGCCCTTTTGAAAGATTTCCTGAAACAAAATCACTCTCCACCACCAGTTTTCCGTCTTTGTAAAGGAATAAATGCTGGTTTGTCAGATTGATCTCAACATAAGAATCACCGTAATCATGCTCGCCATGACTGTTTGCCGTTGTGAGATATACCGGCTCTCTCTCCACATCTTTTCCGGCTTTTAAGTCTGCCAGAATCTGTTCTACTTCCCCTCCGTTATCGATTCTCCAGCCATAAAAACCACCGGTGATCGTAACCGTCGTACCGTAGGAAGTCTTTAACTCTTTCGGTGAATAGGCAGTATTATATTTCTTTGCCAGTGTCTTTACAAAGGCAAGGACTTCTTCCTCATCAATGGAAACTTTTTCGTCGGTTCCCTCAGAAAGCCAGGTACTGATCGTTGTTCCATCCAATATTTCCTTATCATCCCCAAAGTCATATGTAATCGTAACACCGACATACTGGTTTAATGCATCGATCAAAGCCAGCAGATCTTTATCATCATCTCCGATTGCAGGCTCTAAATAACAGCCGCTCTGCTCCAGATCAACGGTTTCATCCAATACTAAAACCGCATCACTTACCGCTTTCCTGACTTTTGCGTTATCGACCTGTGTTCCATAATCAGCCGGTACAAGCGCATACCCGTTTTCTCTTGTATAATCAGAATAAGTCGCATCCACCGGTGTGCGCTGATCTTTCATACATGGTAAATTTCTGACTGCCTCATCCAGTTTCTGTTCATCATAAGATACAACCTTTGCCAGTTCAAACTCCTGCTTCTGGAACATCAGGATCAGCCACGCAAAACCATTCTGCTCCTCTAAAAGTTTCTCTATTTCCCCCTGAAATACCGGCTCCATATCAATATCCGAACCTGCAATGGTTCCATTTTTATCCTCGCGTGCAGTAACTGTCAGATTGTAATTTTTCATCTCAGTCCGGATCGCATCCTCGACTTTTTCCACATTGCTGCCACCGACTGCAATCCCATCAATAGAAGTTCCAAAACAAAAATGACTTTCAAAATAAATCGCAAACCCGACATAAATCACAGCAATCGCCGTCATAACACATGTGAGCACCAGTCCTGTATAATTTTTTGCTGACGCACCTCCATGCATTTTCCGCTTGTTTTTCTCTTTCATTTTTCTAAATATCCTTTCATCCTATGTGTAAAGATATGTTGTATTGCATAAAATATGCTAACGGACACCTACTCTATTATAATATCCGGCAAGGTCTTGTCAACAAATTGTCCAAATCGTAACATTTAATTAAGAATTCGTTCTTTTTTCGCATTGATCTGTAATAAAAATTACCGTCAAACTCCCCAAAAACACCCGTCATAGCTTAAAGTTTTCTTAAATTTTAAATAATCTTTCTTAAAATAAGGAAAAGGGAATTGTTTCTAAAAAAATGCTGTGCTATAATCCCTATCGTTGAGATTAATGAAAAGAGGGTGAAACCGTGAAAACGAAGACACGCGATGCGGTCAACGCATTTATTGAGAGAAACAAACATGCTCTTCTTCTGCTTTATTTCATGATTTATCTGCCATGGTTTGGTCATTTAGAGAGAACCGTTACCACGCATTTTCATGTGATCCATGTTGCACTCGATGATTATATTCCATTTTGTGAATATTTTATTATTCCATACTTTTTATGGTTTGGATATGTTGCGTGGGGACTTGGTTACTTCTACTTTAAAAATAAAGACGAATATTTCCGTTTATGTACCATGTTGTTTACCGGAATGACGATCTTTTTAGTCATCTCCACCATTTATCCAAACGGACATTATTTAAGGCCGACTACTTTTGCGCGGGATAACGTGTTTGTACATATGGTAAAATGCCTCTACGCAACGGACACTGCGACGAACCTTTTCCCAAGTATTCACGTTTACAATTCCATTGCAGTCAATTTAGCCGTATGGCACAGTGAAAATTTCCGCGATAAAAAGGTCATCCGTATTGGTTCTGCTGTTCTTATGGTAAGCATTATTTTATCTACCATGTTTTTAAAACAGCACTCCGTATTTGATGTGGTTACCGGAATCATTATGGCAGTCTTCATGTACATGCTTGTCTATGTACAGAATCCGGCACGCATGACGGCCGGTGAGCGCAAATATGAGCGCAAACTTCACCAGATCTAAATACAAACGTTATGTTTCCTGAATATTTGATTCGTTTTAAAAAGAGTCATAACCGATTTTGCCGGTTATGACTCTTTTTCATTCAAATTTGGAGAGCCTCTAAATTTTTCTGATTTTCACTCTATCTGAACCTTTACAGCTCACACGCACATCCGGCTGCATATTTTGCACAGATCGTCATTGTACTCTCATCATACATCATGCGCTCTGTCCGCTGGATCGGTGTATACTCCCTTACATCCTTTGCAATATGATCTTCGGCGACAACCGCATCAAATTCATATCCATCTAAAAATGTGCCGACTTTACCAAAATAACTGCCGCCTCCGGCTGTCGCTAAATAAAACGCTTCCGCAAATGTCAGCGGCTTACTTTTCTCATCAATCAGACGCCAGTACATTTTTGATACCTGTACCGCTAATGTCAAAGCTTTTGCCATGGAAAGTGAAGATCCGCCCGCCACGTCGGAACCAAGTCCGACCGCAATACCTTCCTCTAAGAACTTTCGGACCGGTGCAATGCCGGAGGAAAGATTTAAGTTCGATTCCGGGCAGTGTGCCACATAGACACCGTGTTCTTTCAAAAGATCCATCTCATCCTCACTGTAAATACAGTGTGCCATGACTGCCGGGTGATCCTTATCTCCGAACATATCAAAAACAGCGTAGGCATCTGCATAATTTTTCGCTGCCGGGACAAGCTCTTTTACCCATGCGACTTCCGATGGGTTTTCCGACAGATGCGACTGCACGCGGAGTCCTGTCGTTTTCTGCAGTTTTGCAAGTTCTCTCATCAGCTCATCCGTACAGCTTGGAATAAAACGCGGTGTTAAGATCGGGTTTGTACGCTCATATTTTCCGGCTGTCTCCTCAATCCACTTTTTCGTATCTTCTGCCGCAGCAGACGCATCCGCCTCACAGAGATTCTCACCACCGTTACGGTCCATATTTACCTTGCCAACATAGCTTACGATCCCGCTCTCCTCCAAAAGATCCATCAAAGCAACGGTTGCCTCTCTGTGAAGTGTCGCAAAAATGCAGGCACGCGTTGTCAGACTGTGCTTTAAATCAGACACAAAACTTCCATATGCTCTTTTTGCATAGGAGATATCCACATATTTTGCCTCTTCCGGAAAAGTATGCACATTCAGCCAGTCTAAAAGTTCAAGATCCATGCCAAGTGCCCGGAACGTATACTGTGGTGCATGCACATGCAGATCCGTCATTCCCGGAAGGATGATCTTATCACCATAATCGGTCAGCGGCAGTGTTTCATACTGTTTCGGCAACTTTTCAAATGCGCCGCGGCAGATACCGTTTTCACATACAACATAACCACCCTCTATACTGCACAGTTCCTTGTTTTCTCCTGAATATACGATATTTCCCTTTAAAACAAAACTTTTCTTTTCCAATATGTTCTCTAATCCTTTTCTTATTGTCTTACCATAATTTTAAAATCTGAATTGCAGACTTCATTACCTTATACTTCACGTCTTCCAATTCTGACGCTGCACATTTTAACTCTTTGCGTATCTCAATATGCTGCGGGCAGTGTTTTTCGCATTTTCCGCAGCCGACACACTGGGATGCGCTTGCGGTGTCTTTCCGGAATGCCGTACACTGTAAATAATCTTTCCGTCCTGATTTTTTCCCTTCCGAATACATCGCATTATAACAGCGGAATGTTCCCGGAATATCCACTCCCCTCGGACACGGCATACAATACCCACATCCGGTACAGCCGACTTTGACATGCTTTTTGATCTCTTCTTTCACCTGTTCGATCAGTGCTGCGTCTGATGCCGTCAGACAGCCCACATGGGACTCAGATGCCGTCTTTAGGTTCTGCTCCACCATTTCCATGGAATTCATCCCGGAGAGCACACAGGTTACTTCTGGCTGGTTATAGAGCCATTTTAAGGCAAGCTCCGCCGGTGTACGTCCTTCCTTGTCAGCGCGGAACAATTTTTTTGCTGACTCCGGTAAAAGATTTACCAGTCTGCCTCCGCGAAGAGGCTCCATGATGATGACCGGAAGTCCTTTTGCATTTGCATAGCGCAGTCCTTCCACGCCTGCCTGTGAGTATTCATCCATATAGTTGTACTGGATCTGGCAGAAATCCCAGTCGCAGGCATCCACGAGCTGTTTGAACATCTCGGTATTTCCATGATAGGAAAATCCGATATTTCTGATCTGACCGGACGCTAATTTTTCCTCGATCCAGTCCTGCATGCCGATCTTTTTTAATTTTTCCCAGGTCGGTATATCGGTGAGCATATGCATCAGATAATAATCGATATAATCGGTTTTTAATCTGCGCAATTCCTCCTGAAACATCTTTTCCGCACCTGCGACAGACTTGATCAGATAATGTGGCAGCTTTGTCGCCAGATAGATCTGCTCCCTGCAGTGGTTGCGGTCTAAGATCTCTCCGACTGCTGCCTCATTGCCTGCATAGACATAGGCAGTGTCAAAGTAATTAACACCTGCTTTGATCGCCGCCATCACCTCTTTTTCCGCCTTATCAAGATCGACACTGCTGCCGTTTTTAGTAAAACGCATACATCCATATCCTAAAACAGACAATTCATTTCCTTTTTTATCCCTGCGATACTGCATCCTTTAACTCCTCCAGTTCCGCTAACCATATTGAGGCACACGCATCGGACGGCATACGCAGATCCCCACGCGGAGATACAGCAACACTTCCGACTTTTGGTCCGTCCGGCAGGCAGGAACGTTTAAACTGCTGCGCAAAGAAACGGCGGTAAAATGTCTCCAGCCACTTAAAAATCGTTGCATCGTCATAAGTTCCGGCAAATGCCTGTTTTGCCAGACGGTAAACCTTTGCCGGTGCGTAGGAAAGACGCAGCATATGATACAGATAAAAATCGTGCAGCTCGTAAGGGCCGACTAAGTCCTCCGTTTTCTGTGAAATTTTTCCGTCTTCCGGCGGTAAAAGTTCCGGGGAGACAGGTGTGTCAAGCACATCAAGCAGCACCTGTTTTAAAGTCTCATCCCCACAGGTATCCGCATAATAACGCACCAGATGGCGCACCAGTGTCTTTGGCACCGATGCATTGACTGCATACATAGACATGTGATCTCCGTTGTAAGTCGCCCAGCCAAGTGCAAGCTCCGACAAATCTCCGGTTCCGATGACCATTCCGCCGGACTTATTTGCAATATCCATCAAAATCTGCGTGCGCTCTCTCGCCTGTCCGTTCTCGTAGGTCACGTCATGCATCGACGGATCCTGTCCGATATCCCGGAAATGAATGTTGACGGCATCTTTGATATCCACCTCGATAAAATCAGCTCCCAGACAGCGGATCAATGATACTGCATTATCGTAAGTGCGGTCTGTCGTACCAAATCCCGGCATGGTCACTGCCTTGATATTACTGTGATCCATTCCGAGCGCATCAAAAGCACGCACGGTGACAAGAAGTGCCAGCGTGGAATCGAGCCCACCGGAAATTCCGATCACTGCAGACTTACAGTGTGTATGCTCTAAGCGTTTTTTCAGTCCCATCGACTGGATCGATAAGATCTCCTCGCAGCGCAGTGTACGGTCGCGCTCTCCGGACGGCACAAACGGCATCGGATCAATATAACGTGTCAGCTTTGTCTCTTCCATCTGTAAGGAAAATACATTTTCACGATATACCGGCTCTGTGACCGTCTCAAATGTTGTCATTCTGCGGCGCTCGGACGCAAGACGGGACACATCGATCTCGGTGGATATCGTCTGTGCGTCAAAAAGTTCTGACTCCGCTAACAAACGTCCATTTTCTGCGATCAGGTTATGCCCGGAATAGACCACATCCTGTGTGGACTCGCCGTCCCCTGCACTCGCATAGATATAGCCGCAGAGCAGTCTTGCCGACTGTCCTTTTACCAGTTCCCTGCGGTAAGCCGGTTTTCCGGTCGTCTCGTCCGATGCGGAAAGATTTACGATCAGCGTTGCTCCGTGCATGGCATGTCCGATGCTCGGCGGATTCATCGTCCAGAGATCCTCACAGAGTTCTGCTGCGATCACAAGTTCCGGCAGCTCCAGACAGGTAAATAACTGTCTCGTTCCCATCGGCACCGTCAATTCTTCGGTCAGCCGTACATCGGCCACTTCTTCCATACCTCTCGTAAAATGGCGCGCTTCATAAAATTCATTATAATTCGGAAGGTAGGTTTTCGGTACGATACCAAGAATTTTTCCACGATTTAATGCCGCTGCCACGTTATATAATTTTCCTTTGTATGCAAGTGGAAGTCCGACAAATACGATTGCATCCACATCTGTCGTAAATGCCGCGATATGCAATAATTCTTCTTTCGCCTCCCGAAGCAGCTTTTCCTGTAAAAACAGATCCCCACAGGTATAACCCGTAATGCATAATTCCGGCAGAACGATCACTTTTGCTCCCGCCTCTGCTGCCTCTTTGATTGCCAGGCAGATCACTTTTGCATTGTATCTGGTGTCGGCAACCCTGATCTTTGGCGTTACCGCTGCAACTTTCACAAATCCCTGTCTCATTCTTTCCTCTTTTCCGGTTACGTTTTACATCTGCTTACCGCAACCACATTGCCTTGCCTTTTGGCTGCTGTCCGCTTGTACTGTTTTTACGGAACAGCAGCACTTTTTTATTTTGCAGAACGCATTTCCTTTAATTCGTCCACATCAAAATGGTATGCCTTGTTACAGAACTGGCATTTTACCTCGATTGCCTCTCCGTCATTGATGATCGAATCTAAATCTTTTTTGCTCAGCGTAGAAATTGCACGTGAAACTCTCTCCTTTGAACAGTCACACTCAAATGCAGCCGGGATCTTATCTGAGATCTCAAGACCGAAATCTCCTAAGATTTCCTCTAAAATCTGCTCCGGTGTCATACCCTGCTCTAACATTTCCGTTACAGATGCGATCTCCCTGATCTTATTTTCCAGTTTTTCAATGACCTCATCACTGGTAAACGGCATCAGCTGGATGATAAAACCACCCGCCTGGCGCACCGATAAGTCTTTGTCCACTAAAACCCCAAGCCCTACTGCGGACGGGATCTGTTCAGATGTTGCAAAATAATAGGTCAAATCCTCAGCGATCTCTCCGGTCTGCAGTGCGATCTGTCCCACATACGGTTCTTTTAACCCCATGTCTTTGATGACACTCATCACGCCAAGTCCAAGCGCTCTGCCCACATCTAATTTACCCTGTGCATTTAACGGCAGTTCCACCTGGGATTCCATAGGAAATCCCTTGACATGGCCATGGGAATCCGCTGTCACGGTAAGTCCTTTTGCCGGACCGCCGCACTGGATCTGGATCGTCAAAAGATCATTATCCCCTTTCATCATTGTTCCCATCATTGCCGCACCGCTCAAAAGACGTCCCAACGCTGCCGTGATGACCGGTCTTGTGTCGTGGGCTCTTCTTGCCTCCTCAACCATTTCCTTTGATGTGATGGCAAATGCACGAATCTGGCTGTCCGCCGCTGTTGCTCTTACAATATAATCACTCATATTTTATCCTCCATTTCGTACTGTACTCATAAATTTCTGATGACTCCAATGATGTTGGGAGCAAATAGTGCATTCAGGTTTCCTGATTGCTCCTCGCGATCACATAAATGCGCTCGCTGTCCTCTTTTACCGGCTCTCTCGTAAATGCGTCATATGCTGCGACGAATTCAAGTCCAGCCTGTTCTAAAAGGTGTTTTACGGTTTCTAATTCGTAGGCACGCTGGTAGTGCGTCTCCTCAAATCTGCGGTAAAGTCCTTCTTCCTCCCGGATAAAAAGCGTCAGATCGTATTCATTGATCTGTTCTTCCTCATCGAAATAGTTATCCCAGATGAAGCTTCCCTCCTCGCGGTTCTCAGCGATTGTCGTCTCGCCTAAGAGTTCTCTGTATTTATATACTGTGTTCAGATCGAAGATAAAAATACCATCCGGATCTAAATATTCGTTGACACGGTAAAACAGGGACAAAAGATCTGTCTCTTCCAGCAGATAGTTCATCGAATCACAGATGCTCACGACTGCACGCACGCTTCCGTACAGTTCAAGTTCTCTCATATCCTGTAACAGATATAAGATCTCATCCTCCGGCATCTCCTGATATCCGGTCTCCGCCGCGATCTCCAACATTTCCGGTGAATTATCCACACCGATCATATCGTAGCCCGCTTTTTTCAACAATCTTGTAATCTTTCCCGTTCCACAGCCTAAATCAAGTACTGTTCCGTCACAGATCCCATATTCTTTCATAAGTCCTATAATATACCTGCTCCACTCTTCATAGGGAACATTATCCATGAACAGATCATATACCTGCGCAAAACTTGTATATGCTTCCAAATTATAATCTCCTTTTATCGCTGTTACTGGCAAGTACCATCTTATCACAGGTTTTAGTTGAAATAAAGCAAAAAAGAATCTATACTATTAGCAGTATGTCATTTTTTATTTGAGAAAAGGATTTTGATATGCCCGAAAATTACGATCACTACATCAGCAAAAATATCAAGGCATTTTATAAACGCAGACTTGCAGCTCCGATCATTTACCTGATCGTGCTCATGCTTGCATGGCACTTTTTTTCGCTGTCCGCTGTATTTTCTCCGGACATTTTGCCCGACGACACCTCGTTAGAGACCGCTTTCCGGGGTGGTAAACAGTATATAAGCACCACACTTTCCGATTTAAAATTTACCGGATATACCCAGTCCATCTTCGGTCACACCAACGGTTATTATTATTACACTATGCGTGACGAGGAATGTATCATCGTATTGTTATCGCCAAATACCAGTGAGGAGGGTCTGCCTTCCATCGAAGAAGTCACCATCAAAGGAAAGATTTCAAAGGGAAATGAAAATTTCGACACCCTGCTTTCCAATCTGTCCACCGATTTAAACTGGACGGAAAACGGTATCCGCAACAAGGTTTCTTCCTACTATATCAGCGAACCAGGATTTAACCACGTTGGAAACTGGATCCTGTTTGCAGCAATTTTCATTACCGGAATTTACGCATTGCTCTGCATCGTGCTCTCTGTCATATACATGTTTTTCCCGGTGCTCTCCCCTGCATGCCAGGATCTTGCACTGTTTGGTAATCCGAAAAAGATGTTAGAGCAGGCGGAGGAAGAACTCGCCACACTGCCGCAGCTCGCAACGGAAGATATGTTTATCACGGAACATTTTTTCATTGAAACTTCCGTCTACGGCAATGCGATCGTACCGATCGATGAGATCATATGGATCTACAAATACTCCACGCTGCACAAGTTTTTCTGGTACCATTTCAGTATCTCCTACACACTGCATATCAGTGCCAACAAGCATCTGTATATCCAGTGCCCGAAGAATATTAAATCCGACATCGACGGTATCATCGATTACCTCTCGGAGGCAAACCATGATATTCTTGTAGGATTTAACGAGAAAAACCGCTTGAAAGTACAGGAAATTCAGGGAACACCGATGCATTTTGAAAAGTTTATCGCTTTCTTAAATAAGCGCGTATAATAAAATTCCATAAATTTTTTCCAAAAAGAAGGAGACAGGTGAAAATTATCACCTGCCTCTTTCTCTATGGAAAACTATTTTCACAAACCCGTTTTTTATTATCTGCCGTTATGACAGCCGGCATGCTTACCTGCATGACGTACTGATTGACTCAATCGCCACTGCACCACCGCGCACAACCTCGATCCGGTGGAATTTGGATTTTAACAGAGCGATCAGTTCATTGTTGCGTCGTTCTGTCAGTTTGCACTCTAAGAGTACACTGTCGTTTCCGATATCTGCCACCTGCACATTAAATACCTGTGCGATCTGGAATACCTCAAGTTTTCCAGCCTCATCGACATCTAACACTTTCGCAAATAAAATCTCTTTCATGTGAATCGGCACATCCGTGAGGTCAATGACCTTAATAACCTCAACCATGCTGTTCAACTGTTTTTTGATCTGCTCAAATGTGATATCGTCACTGGTCACACAGATCGTCATTCTTGAAACCGTCTCATCCTCTGTCGTACCAACCGTAAGACTCTGGAGATTGTAAGATTTTCCGGAAAAAAGACCGGATACTTTTGCTAAAACACCTACCTGGTTTTCCACATATAATGCAATCCATCTATTTTTCATATCCGTATCCTCTCCTATTTCAAAATCATCTCGCTCATTGGATTTCCGCTCTTTACCATAGGAAGTACGATCTCATCTGTGGAAATCATAAATTCAATGATGGTCGGGGCATCTGTGTAGGTACGCGCCTCATCAAGTGCCGCCTGGATGTCCTCCTCTTTTTCCACACGGATCCCGTGTGCGCCGTAGCTCTTTGCCAATGCGATAAAATCCGGTGTGTACGGCGGACAGGATGCATTCGGTCCCTTGCAGTTCGCCGGACAGGTTCTCCTTCTGCGCAGGCAGGTTGCCTCATAACGTTTTCCATAAAATAACTGCTGCATCTGACGCACCATGCCAAGGTAATAGTTGTTGAACAGGCAGATGATCACCGGCGCTTCCTGCACGACTGCCGTTGCCATCTCCTGAATATTCATCTGAAAACCGCCATCTCCCGTAAAACATACAACTTCCTTATCCCGGTTGCCGATCTTTGCCCCGATCGCCGCCGGAAATCCAAATCCCATCGTGCCAAGTCCGCCGGATGTGATCAGCTGATGCCAGGAATCCAACTCCAGGTACTGTGTTGCCCACATCTGATGCTGTCCTACGTCCGTCACATAGACAGCCTCTCTAAAGGTACGGTTTACATGCTCAAATACCATCTGCGGTGTCATGCCACAGTCCCTGCGCATCTCAAGCGGATTTTTCTTATCCCACTCTGCGATTTCCTTCTGCCACTGCTCGGTATCTTTCGATTCCGCCCATTCAAGCAGCTTTTCTAATGCCAGATTCGCATCCGATACAACCGGAACATCCACAACGACATTTCTGGAGATTGATGCCGTATCCACATCGATATGTACGATCTTCGCCTTCGGTGCAAATTCATTCAGATCTCCTGTAATACGGTCGTTAAATCTTGTTCCGATAGAAAAAAGCACATCACATTTGCTGACTGCCATATTTGCTGCGTATTTTCCATGCATACCGCTGTTTCCTACATAGAGCGGATGACTCGTCGGGATCGCACCTTTCCCCATGATCGTTGTGACCACCGGGATCTGCATCTTCTCCGCCAATGCGAGCAGTTTGTCATTCGCATGTGCGATATTGATACCTCCTCCGGCAAGGATCAGCGGTTTCTTTGCGGTGCGGAGCAGTTTATACGCTTTTTTCAACTGTCCGATATGTACCGACTCATTCGGCTTATAACCGCGGATCTGGATGTTCGACGGATACTCCGCCGGTCCTGCTGCCGTCTGGATATCCTTCGGAATATCGATCAGTACCGGTCCCGGCTTGCCGGTGGATGCGATATAAAATGCCATCTTGATGATACGTCCCAAATCTTCCCGTCTGCGCACGGTCACACCGTATTTTGTGACACTTCTTGTCATTCCGACAATATCTACTTCCTGGAATGCATCATTTCCTATTAAAGACAGTGGAACCTGTCCCGTAAAGCATACCAGTGGAATACTGTCATAATGCGCATCCGCAAGACCTGTAATGATATTGGTCGCACCCGGCCCACTCGTCACTAAGCACACGCCGACTTTTCCGGTAGATTTCGCGTATCCTTCCGCCGCATGGATCAGTCCCTGTTCATGTCTTGGCAGGACGACGTCAATACTATCCTGTTTATATAATTCATCGAAAAGATCCGTCACAGTACCGCCCGGATAACCGAAAATGGTATCCACGCCCTCTTCCTGCAGCGCTTTTACAAATAATTTTCTGCCTGTTATATCCATATCGTCCTCCCAAAAACCAAGGTATTTTTTCTTTCAAAAAACTATATCCCATCTCACCGGGAAATGCAATGATTTTATTTATCCAATCAACCCGACTGATTTTAAGATAAAGATCCATCCGGTCAGCGTAAATGCCGCTAATAACGTTGTCGTCACGATCACACTCGCCGTCAGCACACCGTCGTTGTTCATGCTCTTTGCCATGATATAACAGCTCGGCGTTGTCGGGGATGCAAGCATGATCAGAATTGCGATCATTTTCTCCCCACCAAATCCCATCCAGACTGCGACCGGAAGGAAAATGAGCGGCTGGATCACTAACTTGATCAGAGATGCCGCGATCGTCGGCTTGATCTTCGCAAGTGCCTTTCTGCCCTCAAATCCGGCTCCGATCGTGATCAGTGCAAGCGGTGTAGCCATCTGCGCCACACTGTTGACCGTCTTATTGATAATCGTTGGAAATTCGATTCCTAAAAGTCCGACGATCAATCCTGCTAAAATGCCAAGAATGATCGGGTTTTTGGCGATTCCGATACATGCCTCTTTGATTTTTTGTTTTCCATCCACCCCGCTTGCATTTTCTCCCTCAAAGGTCAGCACGATCACGGAAAAAATATTATAAAGCGGCACCGCACTGACGATCATAAGCGGCCCCATCGCCGAGGTTCCATAGATATTCTGGATAAAGGCAAGTCCCATCACCGCCGCACTGCTGCGGAACGATGCCTGCACAAAAGCTCCCCGCATAGTCTGATCCTTTAAAAACAGCTTCACGCCACCCCAGATCAGCCAGAAACACGCGGTACTGACAAGCGCACAAAACAATACATATTTTAAATCGAATACTGCCCTGATATCCACGCCCGCAATATCACGGAACAGCATAAACGGCAGTGTTACCTTAAAATTAAAACGGTTTGCCACCGTGACAAAATTGTCGTTTAACATACCGATCTGTTTTAAAAAATAGCCGATGACCATCACTAAAAAAATCGGAAACGTCACATTGATACTGTAAATAAAATTTTCCATCTTTGCTGCACTGCTTTCTGTTTACGTTTACTTATTTTCTGACTCTCTCATACCGGTAAAAATAATACTCAAGATCAAAATACGTCTGTTCCTCACTGTCTGCCGTTATCTCCCATGCCGGATCTGCATCCAGATCCGGGAAATGCGCATCCGCATCGTATGCAAAATCGATTTTTGTGACATGCGCCACATCACATTCATCGATGAGCTGGCGATAAACAGATTCCCCGCCGATCACATAAATATCTTCGCTGTTATACTTTTCTAACTCTTCATGTAATTCTTCCATATCATGCACGATCAGCGCTCCCGGAACCCGGAACTTTTTATCATGTGTCAGCACAATATTCGTCCGTCCCATTAAAGGCAGTCCATTTGGAAATGTCTCCAATGTCTTTCGTCCCATCACAACCACTTTGCCCATCGTCGTCTCACGGAAAAACTTCTGATCTGCCGGAATCCGCACCAGCAATTCATTTTTATTACCGATCGCCCAGTTTTCATCTGCCGCTACAATTAAATTCATAAAAATCCTCATTTCTGAGCAACTTATTGCGAAGAGGCGACGAGAATCTTAAATTCTCGGAGGCATGTTTTTTTATGCCTTGCCATCAAAGCTATTTGTTTTTGCTCAGAAACAAATAGCCGTGTGAAAGATCTTTTTTTCACACGATTCTCCATTCTGATCACTGCACTGCTTTTCAAGCATCATGCTCTTATCCCGCGCACAGTTTCTTCTCTCTCAAACTCTCATTTTACCCAATTTCCACGAAAATGACAAGGTGTATTTCTATTGCTTTTTCTAACAGAATGGGGTATATTATCATTATGTTTATTTGATTTTTATCCATGCTGGGCATGTGAATAATAAAACGGAGGATGATTATGAGTCAGGCAAAAGTTGACCGCTATAAAGAAGAGAAAGCAAACCGCAAAAAGATTCTTGCAAAAGAAAAAAGAAAACGTATCGCAGGCACCATCTGTGGATGGTTAATTGCATTACTTATCGTCGGATGGGCAGGATACTCCGGTTATAACGCTTACGAAAAGAGCAGACCGATCAAAACGATCTATGCTGATCTTGACGCTATCAATAATTACATGGATACGCTCAGCACAGAAGAATAACTTTTTTACACAAAAAGGTTCCGGTACATCCGGAACCTTTTTTGATTCTTGACAACACACAGTTCTCAAACCTCTCATTCTTTGATTTTAAACTGTGTTAATCTGCCTCTCCCTCTGCGATCTCCGCTTTCGCAAGCGCATTTTCAATCGCATTTAAAAGTACAATCGATGTATACTGATTATCCGTACGATATGTAATCCCTTCCGTCGACTGCTGTTTTATCACCTGTTCACTGACATTTTCCAATGCCGGCTCCATAAGCGGATACATTGTCGCCACTGTTTCATCCAGACTGACCAGGGAAATGGATTGTATACGGTTTTCATCTACAATGACCTGTACATCTGCTGACTGGCTGCCCATCATTACCGACGAAGTGTATACGCCTGCCGTATACTGCATCGTTGGCTCTGCATCGCCCTTCTGTTTTTTAGGTAAAAACATGAAAAGCAGCAATATGACCAGTACGATCCCAAGTCCGACAAATATCGCTGTATAGATAACCTCCTTCATATGAAGGACCACGATCCTCGTCTTTGCGCTCACCCTGTACCTCCATGGTATCGATTGTTATATTGTATGAGCGCGAAGCATATTACATGCACGCTTCTTTTAAACATTCTTCATATTCTTTTACCGGCAGTGGACGCGAAAAATAGTATCCCTGAATATCATCACAGTCCAGATTGCACAAAAACATCAGCTGCTCTACCGTCTCAACACCCTCTGCCGTAATTTCCATGCCAAAACTCTGTGCCAGCTTTGTAATTGAATTTAACAATTTCTCTCCGTTATCGTCCCCTATGTAATCGACAAGACTTTTATCCAGCTTGATCGTATCAAAATGCATACGGTTTAAAGTTGCAAGGGATGAATATCCACTTCCGAAATCGTCCAGAAGTATCTTAAATCCTGCCGTGTGAAACTGCTCTAACAGATTAAATATTTCATTATTATCAATCGTTGCACTTTCTGTAATTTCCAGCTGAATGTATTTCGAATCAAGGTCAAACGACCGGATAATACTTTCATATTTTTCAACGACACTTGAATAATAGAGGCTGACACGCGAAATGTTTACCGAAACAGGAATCATCTTCTGTCCCTGTTTCTGCCACTCTTTCTGCTGCCTGCACACAGCTCGGAATACATACTCATCGAGCCGGATGATATTTCCATTCCGTTCAAACAATGGAATAAACTTAAGCGGCGGAATCAGTGCTCCATCCGCCCTGCGCCATCGCACAAGAGCCTCCGCTCCCACAAGCTTTCTCGAATGTGCACTGTATTTTGGCTGATACCAGATTTCAAACTCTTCGTTTTCAAGCGCTGTTTCAAAATGTTCTTCTAATTCACGGTTTTCCTGAATACTCTCATGGTTCAGCTCATCATAAAATATATAATGCCTGTCACGCCTTCCTTTGATCTGATGCTTTGCCTGCACTGCATTTCCGTATAAAGGATCGATCTCATCTAATACGATCGTATGAAAAATTCCAAACACCGGGAAAAGATTTGGTATTTCCAGACGTTCCGGTATCTCTTCTATCTTTCTTATTACATGTTCCAGTCTTTGTTTGATGTTTTCCTGATTTTCATCCATCCAGAACAATATAAACCGGTCGGCATTGACATGCGCTGCCAGTTCATTTTCTCCCGTTTCGGTTTCAAAAATCTCCCATATGACACGCAGCACCTCATCACCTTTTTTGACTCCACAGGTGCTGTTGATCAGCTTAAAATCTGTCACATCCATAGCGATCAGCCATCCTACACCATCTTTTTTGCTTTTTGCCTTTTTCTTAAAAGCTGCAAAATTATCTCCTAATGTGACAGGATCCTGATATGCAAGCGACATAAGTTCTTTTTTACTTTGGCGCCAGGAGTAAATATACACCCCGACGCTGACCGATATGACAACCAGAATGATCATCATCAGACTGTTGATCGCATCCATGACCACCTGCATACGGCTTGTTAAAACGCTATCCTCTACTGCAGTGACCACATACCATGGTTCACCGCTCTCTTCTATTTTAAGTGGCATATAGTAATAAAGTGAGACTTCTTTCCGTTTTGGATCCAATCCATAGCCACTTTTTCCCTCTTTCATGTTACTGAGCATCAGGTCTCCGGCATAATCATCTCTTTCATCCTCAGAAACATCCGTATTAAAAATATTTCTCCCAATTCCCCATTCTTTACTGTTTCCGGAAGTTGCAACAATCGTACCGTCTATTTTTATGATGTAATTAAAAGCCTGTCCTTCAAATATCTCATTCTTCAGGCACCCCTCAAGCATTTCATCTTTGCAGGTTGCAAATAAAACTCCTTTTACCGTTTTCCGTTCTTTTTCATATACCGGCACACTGAATACATTTATGGTTTCATGTGAAGTATCAATCCTGTCTTCAAATGCATCCGTCAAAAAGTTTTTTCCCCGCATCGACTGTTGAAAAAAATCTCTGTCAGACATATTTAGCCGATAGCCATCCGTCGTTTCTGCTGTACCATCTGCCGCAATATATCCTATCCGTTTAAACTGATACGTCTCTACAAATCCCTGTAATTTATTAACGATAATTTTTTCGTCCCCGCCTGACTCTCTCGCAAGACCAGAAAGCAGTCTAAAACGCGTGCTTACTTCTTTCTCTACCAATATTACATTCTGTTCTGCCATCCCCTCAATGCTGCTCATCAACTGCTGCTGTAAACTGCCCCGTATCTGCCCAAAACATCCAAATAATGCTATTCCTAAAATTAACAATATTGCACATAAAACTGCTACAGTACGAATCTTCGCATTTTTTTGTACATTCTGCCACCCCTTTGGCCTTACAAAGTCATATTTTAAATTTCTGTGACCATTTTCCCATGTCCTTTATTGTAACACTCTTCATTTATGAGTTCTACCCCTAAAAAGTATCGTTTTCATTCTGTTTTTCTTTTTTTTCGCCGCAGATCCGCACTCACATTTCTATTTCGGTATCCAAAATTTCTGTTAAATTTTTCTGTTAAATTTTTTCAAAAAATTGTTGACAAATTACTTTTTCCATAGTATGATATTAAATGTGTCTGGCAGACAGATACAAAACAATTTACATATGCGCGAGTGGCTCAGTTGGTGGAGCACGACCTTGCCAAGGTCGGGGCCGCGGGTTCGAGTCCCGTCTCGCGCTCTTCTGTTGAGAAACAGGAAACTTTGATTTACAAGGTTTCCTGTTTTTTTGTTGTAGTGTAAAGGTTGATTACGGTTTTTCCGTAATTTCAATATACTTTTCTGATTTTCCTCATTATCACTTGGTATGGTATAATCGCTAGGATGTGATCTTGATACCGTGATTGTTGTAATTCCCTGTTATCACTTGGTATGGTATAATATTCAGTGCATGAATTGACGCAGATGCCTCGTTGTAATTCCCTGTTATCACTTGGTATGGTATAATCGCTAGGATGTGATCTTGATACCGTGATTGTTGTAATTCCCTGTTATCACTTGGTATGGTATAATCTAAATAACCTGTATATTTCCCATCTTCTCGTTGTAATTCCCTGTTATCACTTGGTATGGTATAATTTCTGCAAGGTCTTTCATCATATCTGTAACGTTGTAATTCCCTGTTATCACTTGGTATGGTATAATGAGAAGATGTTGCATTTACAGAAACTCCGGGTTGTAATTCCCTGTTATCACTTGGTATGGTATAATTTAAAGTTGTTTTGATAATTTCCATTTTCTGTTGTAATTCCCTGTTATCACTTGGTATGGTATAATCAATGCATGTGAGTTTTAATTTTTCATATGTTGTAATTCCCTGTTATCACTTGGTATGGTATAATAAAATTAACCAACCAAACCCATATATTGATGTTGTAATTCCCTGTTATCACTTGGTATGGTATAATTTGCAATTATAAGAAATTGAATCATGATCTGTTGTAATTCCCTGTTATCACTTGGTATGGTATAATTACTAAAAGTAAACTCAGTTTCTGCACCATGTTGTAATTCCCTGTTATCACTTGGTATGGTATAATAAGTAAATAAAGATTTTTTTGATAACTCCTGTTGTAATTCCCTGTTATCACTTGGTATGGTATAATAGGGATAGGGCGAAAAGCTCTATCTATTTGTTGTAATTCCCTGTTATCACTTGGTATGGTATAATTAAAAACCTTAGTTTACATCATGCCTACTAGTTGTAATTCCCTGTTATCACTTGGTATGGTATAATCATAGCCTTTTGAGTGCATTCCAGTTTCAGTTGTAATTCCCTGTTATCACTTGGTATGGTATAATCAACGGCGTTTTGTTCCCTGTCGTGAACCTGTTGTAATTCCCTGTTATCACTTGGTATGGTATAATGAGGAGCGTTCCTTTTTACCGAAAGGCAATGTTGTAATTCCCTGTTATCACTTGGTATGGTATAATTATATCTCCGTCCGTGTCTGCCGGATCTTTGTTGTAATTCCCTGTTATCACTTGGTATGGTATAATAAAACTGCAAAAGCCTTCTACATCAGGCACGTTGTAATTCCCTGTTATCACTTGGTATGGTATAATAAATGCCATGCTTTCATCTGGTGTCACCCCGTTGTAATTCCCTGTTATCACTTGGTATGGTATAATTATACCGGACGGTAATGCAGGCAAGCTTAGTTGTAATTCCCTGTTATCACTTGGTATGGTATAATTTTGCGGAAGTTTAAAGTCAGGTATCGTAAGTTGTAATTCCCTGTTATCACTTGGTATGGTATAATCATGTTCGAAACTCTGAATATTTTCCATCAGTTGTAATTCCCTGTTATCACTTGGTATGGTATAATTATTTTTTATTTCAACATTTTCAAAAGTTAGTTGTAATTCCCTGTTATCACTTGGTATGGTATAATTTTAATTTCTCCGGCACTGTTACCTCACCTGTTGTAATTCCCTGTTATCACTTGGTATGGTATAATACGCCATTTAAAGCCATTGTTAATAAAGCCGTTGTAATTCCCTGTTATCACTTGGTATGGTATAATTTTAATGTTTGGCGTTTCTCTCATTTTATAGTTGTAATTCCCTGTTATCACTTGGTATGGTATAATTAATTCCCTATATCGTTAGTATGCCACACTGTTGTAATTCCCTGTTATCACTTGGTATGGTATAATATATCACCAAAAGCAACACGGATAGGGGTGTTGTAATTCCCTGTTATCACTTGGTATGGTATAATAGCATTAGCGATTTTGTCATTTGGCTAAATGTTGTAATTCCCTGTTATCACTTGGTATGGTATAATGGGTGTTCTTTCTAATCTCGGCGATACAGAGTTGTAATTCCCTGTTATCACTTGGTATGGTATAATTACCATGAGGACGAGCATATCACACCAGAGGTTGTAATTCCCTGTTATCACTTGGTATGGTATAATTATTACAGTATTTTTGCCGGAACAGAACCGTTGTAATTCCCTGTTATCACTTGGTATGGTATAATCAGTGCTTTATATTCTGATGTGCTTAGATTGTTGTAATTCCCTGTTATCACTTGGTATGGTATAATCAGTATTTTCAACAATGCTCAATCCCTCAGTTGTAATTCCCTGTTATCACTTGGTATGGTATAATCAATGTGTAAACAGGCTTTTCGTGGCGGCGTTGTAATTCCCTGTTATCACTTGGTATGGTATAATTGTCGATATAATCTCTTGTGCCGGACATGTGTTGTAATTCCCTGTTATCACTTGGTATGGTATAATTATAACGGTTCTAATAGATACTGGCAAGTTGTTGTAATTCCCTGTTATCACTTGGTATGGTATAATTTTATTATATCTTACTTCTTCCATTCGCTCGTTGTAATTCCCTGTTATCACTTGGTATGGTATAATTGCGATCAGTTTGCCGTCGTATATTGTGAGGTTGTAATTCCCTGTTATCACTTGGTATGGTATAATAGGGAGCACAAATCCCCACGAACTACAGGGATTCGTGGGGATTTCATCTAAAAAAAAATCTTTAATTTGGAAGTTAAATTCTATCGAAAATCTTCTTTTTTCAAAAAACATCCATTAATTCTATCGATTCAGGGGTATCCTCAAATGTTTTTGTTCCCAACATGACTTCCATAGACTCATACTGCTTTTCTGTTAAAACCAGCGCACGTACAGATCCTTTTATAGGCAGATTTTGTTTTAAACGCTGTTTATGCATTGCAACTGCATCCATACCATTGCATATCCTGGAATATACAGACCACTGCACCATATTGTAGCCATCTTTCAACAAAAACTTACGAAATTTCGCGGCATCCTTTTTCTCTTTTGCAGTTACTACCGGCAGATCAAAAAACACTAACATTCTCATAAACTTATTCATAGCTATGTACCTGTAATTGCATCAGTTCCGGCAACTCCAAATCTGATCTTTTTCCCTGCAGAGCACTACTGTAACTTGCCACCAGCATATCAATACAATTACTGATAATGCGTTTTTCCCCTTTCACATCCATATCATAATTTATAATACCAAAAATATCACGTTTTCTTTCTGGCGTAAGATCACTGTCAATTTCTGCTACATCATAATTCTGGGATACATACAGGTCAACTAAGGGACGAAATGGTTCAATCATATCATCAGCCAAATTAAAATTATTCAGTTCACTATGGTGGAACACTCCAATCGAAGGCTCCAATCCATAACAGACAATGGAGCGGGCAATCAGACCTCTTACAATGGCATAACCATAATTTAATGCCGAGTTAATGACATGATCATTGCCCCGTGAAAATCCCAATCCATACAGACTTTTAAAATAAAAAGCTGCTGCTTTCGCCTCCACATGTGTCCGATCACCAGACTGTACTTCTTTGCACATTTTCATTAATTCTTCTGATCCGTCTAAATCAAGATAGGCTAAACACAATGCCTGGTTTCTGATCTTTCGAACCACGATCTGCTGCCAAAGTCTTTTCTGTAAGGGTTTTCCTGCCTCTATCTGATATTTCAGAATTTTAAAATGACGACTGTGCCTTACCATTGGAAGCAGTACTGCATTCGGAAGATGCTTTTCATCACAGACATAGACCGTAATTCCCATATCTGCCATCTTCTGGAGCAAATAAGCAGAGACTGTTACTGTCTGATTTTCTATGATGATACAGTTGATATCCTCCAGTGGAATCTGTCTGAGTATGTCTGTTTCAATATATAACTGCTGATTTTTGATAGACAGTTTTACATGACTGTCTATCTTAATATTTCGAAACCCCATTTATCCTCCATGTTTTTATCAAGAAAAACCCATTCGTTTTTCATTTTTTACTGTAGATATATGCCCTAAAATATCTACCTGACACTTTTCTATTAATTCTAATTTTTGTACCCCAATTCCTCTAAAAGTATATCGGCTATCATGTGCTTTCCCTTCTATTTTCGCTCCAGAAATATCTGCTCCAATATAATATGCATATACTTCTTTCGATTCTCCTAAGCTGCCATCCACATTTTTTATCGGAATGCCTTTTTTACTCTTTATATGCACCAAATCTCTCGAATACAAGCTGAACAAAAAATCTTTATCTTCCATAGTTCGCCACTCACTATATGGCTTATTTGCTGTTGATGCCCTATCCGGCAGCACCTTCTTCACCACATCCGCCGTATACACCGGTACAAAATAATACTTTCCATTCACACGATACACATCGATTCTGACCATACCGCCATTTTCTGCAATTCCATTTCCGGAATCCACAAATACACCCATCGTCTGTTTTTTCTGTATCTTGACTTTCCGTACTACCGGACCTTCTGTACCGTCCGCTTTCGGTTTATGAAAATCCTGTGCAAATGCCTTTTTTGCATCATTTCCATATAACAACAGCTGTTTTTTCAATGCCTCGTATAATAAAAGGTCACTTTGAGGATTATAGTAGCCGTCGATTTCACCATGTTTGTCAAGCTTCAGATCTGTCAAAGCTGTCTTAGTCAATACGATCCCCTCATCCTTAAAATGTCTCGGACTGCGGATGGTATCTGCATGTGCAGCACCTGTCACTTTATGATTTGGCATTCTTGAGACAAAGATCGGACGAAGATTCTCATAAATATACTCTGGATAATCTAATTCTAAGGCAACATCAGAATGGGTATCCAAAAATCCCTTCGGATCATCTCCCATTCTCACATCCAGTTCTGCCCGGAATGTCTCCCATGGTTTTGGAATATGAACACCAAATATCTCATCCCATTCTGCCCGGCTGTAATCTTCCGGTCGAAAGATTTCTCCTGTCTCCGCATCCACAAACTCTGTACCTTTTGAGTAACATCTCTCTCTTACTTTCGTATATCGCGATATTTTCTGGATCATGCCATCCGTACAGCAGGCGATGACAACCGCATCCATCGCATGATGTGTATCCGTCTCACGATTTTTCTGAGGTAATCCCCAGCGTTTTCTTAAGTACGCCGTAATTGCTCCATTTACCGCGCGTACCTGTTTTTTCTTTTCCGGACGGTTTAACGGTGCCATTTCAAGATTCTGACGGATCATATTATAAATAACGGTTGTAATATATTTTGTATCCGTTAAGTTACGCTCTTTAAATTCACTACGCTCTTCCTCTGAAAAATGTTTTTTCAAAAGTTTCTGCTGTTTTTTATAATCCCGTATCGTCGTCTTCACACGAGTTTCAAACTCATTCCAACGCTGCTCATCATTTCCCATGTATTCATAAGGTGTCCTGTTTCCCTTTTGGCGGTTTTCCTGAGAAGTGACAAGTACCTTATTCCGAAAACTGTCATCAAATGTAATACTGTATGGCAAAATATGATCAATATCATACCCCGGTTTAAACAGTTCTTCCAATGGAATAGTCTTACCGGAATACATACAGATTCCCTGCTGTTCCTGCCACAGGCGATATTTTAAAATATCCTGTCCGGTTGGTGATAATTTTCCCAATTCCTGAATCTGCTTTTTCACATCTTCGTTATTCTTCTGGCGTTTTTCCATATCACCTTTTATTTTCCGGCGTTCTTCAAAAGTCTTTGACATTTCTCTTGCAAGCTCAATATTGATTGCCTGCGGACTTCCATATGTACGGATGATCGCATTAATCACTTTGACAGTCTGTGATACAGAACGCTTTACTACCGGATTTGTAATCTCATTGATCGTCTGATTCACCTTTTCTCCTGTTAATAACTTCTGCTTAATCCCCTTAGAATCCGCCTTAAAATCATATCCGGCTTCCTCACATGCTTTATCATAAGTCATGCCTTTTTCCAAAAACGGGATAATATTCCGCATCGCTTTCATCGAAAGATGCTGAAACTTCGTCGGTGTATACGCCAATAACCCTTCCATCTCTATCGGTACAAGTCCCAGCTTAGCCAGCCGCTCCGTACGACTGTCATCATTCTTATAACAGGTCAGGATCATACCAATCTCATCAAACAGATCCCTGACTTCATTTTCTGTCAGATATTTCACCCGTTCTTCCAAACATTTCTTGTAATCATGGTAGTATGGCATCCCAATAAATTTTGCTTTTTCCGTATTTTGATTTTCTTTTTGCTGTTCTTCTTTCGTGGCAGCTTTTTTATAATTTAAATTATAAAAAAGAATATCCTCCGGCAAACCTAACTTCTTGCGAACTGCTGCGTACTTCACTTCCTTCTGTGTGAATAACAGCAAAGTCAGTGCCCGTCGTTCCTCTTCTGTAAAGTTTCTGGTCTCTCCATCCTGGTTAACCAGTTTTGTATGATTTATTTTCTGCAGTGCCACAAAATATTCTGCCGTATAAGTTCCCTTTGCGCCGCGCAGCTCCCCCTGATCTCCAAGAAATGTACATTTTCCAACTCTGTCCGAAAAACCTTCCATCGCATATGGACTTGGCTTTCCATCCGGCTGCATGCCTGGTCCTAAATCAAAAGATCTCTGACTTGTCATGATTTCCAAATATTTTTCTTCTAATTCTTCCGTCGCTTTTTCATTTCCAAGACGTCTCTGGCTGGAGAAAATTTCTTTGACTTCTTCCACAAGCATTGCCCTTAACATGGTGTGCTGATAATTTTCTGCTTTATTGCGTGGGGTGAGAATATATCCCTTTTCTGACCAGGAACATCCGGTTCGAAATGCTTCATCTAAATAAATCATCTCCCCGACCGTACGATATCCCTTTTCCTGCATCCGCTTTTGATTTTCATCCGTCGCTTTTAAAACTGCACCATTTTCCTTTGCAGCCGTCTCCGCCTTTCTGGTTGAACGGAATCCACGATGTTTTGCAATATGAAGCAGCACCTGTGCTAATTCTTCATCCGTCAGTTTCCGGTCTAATGCCTCATAGCGAAGCTGATAAACATCCGGTAACCCTGCCATGTTATATCGTTTCAGAAAGTCATCAATATTTATCAGGCCCTGATTCTCAAAGAGCCATTTGATTCTGTCTAAACGATGTTTTCTTCTTCTAAGCCGCCTTCTTGTCGTTCGTGCAGCTCTCCTTGGTCCCGCCAAAGATTCACCTGTTTTCGGGATTTCTGCTGTATCAAATATCCTTACCCCAAGGTCTACGATACGAACCGGCTCGTCATCACTGTTGTTCTGTAATACCGCCCAGCCGACGGATGCAATACCAATATCCAACCCAATACGATAATCCATTTTTTCGTCCATGTTCCTTCTCCTCTCATCTGAACCGTTCTCTCTCATACCAGCAAACGGGACAACTGTTTTATTCTGCGCGCTTCAACAATGATCCGCATACCGGTCATTGTCATGAATAAACTTCTGTATAAAAGATAATCCCATTCCGAAGAATGGGATTAGAGCTTTTAGGTTTCTTACCTTATTGTAATAACCTAATTATCACTTGGTATGATATAATTCTCTTAAATTATACCCATGTTTTCGACGATTGTAAATACCTGTTTTTGATTTTTTTACATTTTTCCTTCAAAAATCATGTAAAATTATTACTCCTCCATATCCTGTAAACCATAACCAAATCTTTCTAACACAGACATCAGATTTGCTGTTTTATTATCATAAAATTCACTGTCCGGTTCTGCTTTTTGAATGATCAGTCTCTCATACAGTTCCTCTACCCCGCCTCTGACATAATCATGAAACATGGACTGATAAGCCTGAAATTCTTCCTCCGTCTCCGCACCCCGGAATGCTTTTTTTACTGCTTCCTCAGCCGGCATGCTTTCTTTCGCATCCAGCATGATCATCATCTGCATAATAAAATCTAATTCTTCTTTTGCATTTATGACCTGCTCGGCTAAAATGCTCTTTGTCCCAAACGGCGAGAAATCTTCCTTTGCTTTACGGTCTACGCGAAATCCCACCACTGCTGCCACCATATACAGATCGATCAGTCTCCGGAAACAGGTATGCTCATAGTCACCTTTTACCCACAATTCACCTGCCATCCTGGCATGCTTTCCATGAAATTCAAACTCCTTCTTAAAAAATTCATAATTCCCCATCTTTTGTATCCCCTTCCGCTACTGATCAGATTCTACTTTCCGTATGGACGCATATGCCTCGTCAGCTACTTTTTCAATATAATAAGACGCACCGACATATTCATCGAGTCCTGTGTACTTCCAGTCCTTGTCCAGCATAAAAATAATTACCTGTTCTGATACTTCCGGCAAAACTTTTGCAATCAGACTGATATTTTTATCCCCCAGTTTAGAGAACGGTCCGTCTAAAACAATCGGCAGTGTATCTCCAGCACCCTCCACTCCAATCTGCTCTGCCTTTTTATTTCTGCTGTATTCCATGATCGTAACGATAAATGCAAAATTGCGTGCTATCTTTTCGCCCTCTGACAGATTCTTCTCTTCGCGGAAACCCACATCTGTCGGATATAACATCTGAATCTCATAATTTTCCGTCAACTGTATTCTTTTATCTTTCGCATTGAACATACGCTCAAAATTTTTTTGGATCTGTCCGTTTAATTCCAGAAATGTCTTATTCTTTTTTACCTCAAAATCATTTTTTAATCTTGTATATAATGCTTCTGCCAAATCTACACGCTCTCGCCATTTTTTATTTTCTTCGCTTCTGACTTCCTGACTCTTCATCTCAGCTTCTGTTCGTTCGATCTGCCGCTCAAAATTTAAGATCTGTCCCTGCAATGTTCCCTTTTCCACCCCTAATTTACTGTTTTCACTCTGATAATATTTCAGCATTTTTCTTTTTTCAGCAAAGTCTGTCTGCCTGTCCATCTGCTGTTCCATCCCGGCTAACTGATTACAGGTTTCCTCGTAAGCCCGGATGCTCTGATCCACATTTTGCGCATCTTCTCTTAAATCATCATAAACAGAATTGCTTTGCCGGTTCCAGCGCTGTCCTGTCCGTTCAAACTCACCCAGCAATGAACCAATATCTGCCGGCGGAAGAAAATTTCTCTGTTCCATCAGACTTTCTAATTCCTTAGACTCCGGTAATATTGGAGTTCCACAGATACATCTGCCTGTTTTTATAATATAGTCAATACTTGCCTGATGCATATGCGGTATGTCACGCCGCTCTCCTGCAACAGATTTTACCATTTTCACAGATGCCTCTATCATCGGTTTCGCAAACAACATATAAGCTTTATCACTGAATAAATTTACCAGACTTTTATATGCAGCAACTCCTCTTTCCGCCTGCGTTCTTCTTACTACTAATAACTGGTTATATTTTGCCTGCAAAATTTCCGTATTCTTATTTTCAAGAAGATACTGCTGCACCTCCTCTATTTTTTCATTATTGTTTTGTATATTGATTTCGATATTTTTTATCTTATCTTTACACTGCTCTATCTCATGTTCCATGCGATTCCGGTCTTTTTCCAGATTATCATACATATTACCAGAACCTGATATCTTTCCTTTGAACTTTTTAATAACGGAATGACTTCCCATATCCTTCAAATGCCAGATTGCAGCCTGATACGCAGATAATCCGGTCAGTGTATGTACAGACTCTTTGATATTTTCACGCACACCGTTAACAGTTACATCATTCCATCTCTCTCCATCAAACAAAAAATAATGTGACAGATTTTTGGGAAATAATTCACGGATTACCTCTTCTATTTTTTCCGTTTCCACAGAAATACCGGCATTTGGATCATCCTTTTCTGATATTTCCAGTGAAACTTTCTTATAAAATTCTTTTGCGATCAACTGTGGATATGCACGCGTATAATGGATTTCACGCTTGATCCGGTATCTTTTTTCATCATCAACAGCAACCAGTTCCACCGTAACATCCGCTTTACTGTTCGCATCCATCATTGCCAGAATATCATTGTTTAACAGCTGGTAGTCTTCCTGCTGCTTTCCGCGTTCTGTCAATACCGCACCATAAAGCACCCAGCGAAATGCCTGTGCAATTGTTGTCTTGCCAACCGTATTATCTCCCAGCACGACAGTAACATTTCTTTTTTCATCGCAGCTGAACTCGATTACATTCTGCCCCTTATACCTCATAAAATTATTCATTGTAATGCTCTGGAATTTCATGCTATTCTCCCCCTAAGTCTGCTACACTGACATCTTCGCATAATCAACTATGATCTTTGCAAGTTCCTCAGCCATCCTCTGATCTGTTTTTGCCTTGCTCCGCAAATTTTTACGCTCCACATGAAGAACCTCAAAAATCATATTCCGCATTACTTTTTCACTGACCTCTTTCATAAAATACCTCCATCCTGCATTGTTCTTTCGTAAAACAATATCTTTATCTGCACTTTCCAAGCCGTATTTAACTTAATAAAGTACTGATCCGCTCCCTGATATCCCCCTTCAGGAAATCATACCGTTCCCTTAAAATCTGTTTTACCTGATCTTGTGGTATATCCGAATTTGTATAAGCCGTAATATGCAGTTTTGCTTTTGCTTCCGCGTTGATCTTCTGTACATAATCTTTTAAGGATTCATCGGATATTTCCTTATTTGCTTTTTTCGTTATGTACACAAAATTTAAAGGCGAGTTGCAGATATTTTTTTCATCATCACGAAGTTTTTTCGTAGATTCCCCTACCTTTTTTACTGTTCCAAGCGGTATAATATGATGTGCCTCAAATCTTTCTGTTTCATCGGAATATGCACTTAAAATTTTATTTTCGTCAAACATATCCTTATATGTCTTTGACAGCAGATACTGACACATAAACATGCGCATCACTTTTTTCGGGATACGGTCTTCATCCGCCTTTTCCATCAGTAAAAACTTTTCATCCGAAAAATTCTGTGCTTCCAACACATAATTTTTGATATTTGCAATCCAGTCAACATTCTCTTTTCGGCTGGATGCCTGCATTGTCTTTACCATGGTCTGAAGATGCGCGATCATCTTTATATTCTGATCTTTATCATACTCGCCGGAAAATAATGATGACCAATACCACGCTTCTAAAATATCGTGAACAGTTTTATCGTTAAACCACTCATCCTTTAAAAATATAACTGCCACTAAGACAATCATCAAAGAATAATTTATTTCCTGGATATTCCGAATTCCGCATCTGCTCTGAAAGAAAAACATTACCCTGTCTATGGCATCACAAACCTTTTTCGCATTATCATTAATATCCGTTGGTGCTAACATCAGAATCTGCTTCTTCTTTATATAATCTAATTTGAATTTATCCGGTTCAAATAACTTGTTATTGCAATACAGACACAGCACATCTAAAAAAACATCAATATACTTTCCTGCTATGTCATTCTTTTCCTCGTTATAACATCCCGTACTGATGGATGCATTGTATTGATTATTTTGTATTTTTTTCCCAATCAAGGGAACAATCTGATCCGGTAAGACCTGTTTGTCATAACTTTTTTCTTCCTGAATATACCTGACCAGACGACGATAAAAATTATCTGTACTTACTTTTGCAACTCTCGCCATAACCAGATCAAAAGTATTTAAACTGATTCCTCCACGATTTAAATTCTCATAGATATCGATCGCCCTGTCACGCTGTTCCCCCGATACCTCAATCTTATTCAACGCCATATTCTTTACACAGGAATCCAGATAATTTGTCAGACAGACTTTCCACACCATTTGTTTTTCTTGCACTTTTTCACCGAACTTAGAATGATCTTCTTTTATTTCATTACAGTTTTCATCATTTCCAAAAATCTCTGCTATAAAATCATTCTTATTTTCATCCGACAAATCTGTAAAATGCTGTCTGATCTCATCTCCGATTTTACCTGCAATATCAGAGGTGATCGTATTATAGCGCAGCATTATCTGCGCCTTTTTTATATTTTCCGGTGCCACCATCAAATACAGCGGTACTAAATATCCATCCTCATTTGTCAGGCAAAAATCATCCAGACGGGTCGACAAAGACTGCTGTGGATTATACGGCTCTCCATCCTGATTAAAAAATGCGGCACATGTAATAAACGGTAAAATATCCGCTGTCAGAAAATCCGGTTCCGCAGAATCTGATATGGGAAAAGTCAAATTATGGACTCCAAACAGATCTGCCTCTTCTTTACAGTTCTCCCACTTTGGAATTCTTAAAAAAAATCTTCGCTGTAATGCCCGTGAACTCAATTTTGAAAACATTTTACATTTTTCATAAATCACATTTGAAAAAACATTCGTAAGCGCTGTCATACGCTGCTGTCCATCCAGTAGAAATTCGACCTCACCATCCTGGCTTTGATATGTATTTTTTTCTTTCATACCGATTGACTTCGATGCATACTCATCCGGCTTTGATTTCAACAGTAAAATACTCCCTATCGGCATTTTTGCCAGAACTGATGCTACGATCTTTCTCTGTTCTTCATCCTTCCAGACAAATCCTCTCTGAAAATCCGGCAGCAGCATTTTATCCTCTGCGATTTTTCTGACAATCTCTCCAAAATCCAAACGTTGATTTTCCATTTTTCCTTCACCCTTCTGCAATTTCTTCTATCGCATTGATTAATATTTCCAACTCACTCTGCTTTGTAAAACGTCCGATCCCCACCCGGATCACGCCGCCATATTTTTCATCTTTTAAATATTTATGGATCAGCGGTACACATTGATACCCTGTTCTGACCGCTATATGATAATCTTCATCGAGCAGCATCCCCACTTCATCCGCACGGTAACCCTCTATGGAAAAAGAAACAATTCCGGTTCGTTTCATTTCATCCCAAGGCAGATACAGTAAAACTCCGTCTATTCTTTTTAGCTTTTCAATCAGATATTCTGCAAATTTTCTTTCTTGTGAAAGTTGCCTTTCCATGTCACAGCACGCTTCTAAGGCTGCATGTAATCCTGCAATCGCAACTATATTGGGGCTTCCCGGTTCTAAGATTCCCGGCATTTGTCCTGGCATATCAAGGTTTAAGGAATCACTGCCTGTTCCACCCACAAGAAACGGTTTTAAAGAAATATCCCCCTCACTGATAAATCCTCCAACTCCAAACGGACCATAGAGTGTTTTATGCCCCGCAAAAACATAAAAATCGATTCCACTCTCTTTCAATTTTACCGGCACAAGCCCAAGCGCCTGTGAACCATCCACCGCCACAACTGCTCCATATTGTTTTGCTGACTCTGCCACCTCATTGATTGGCAGAATGTAACCTGTCACATTGCTGACATGACTCATAACAATGACTGTTGGATGTTCTCTGGTGAACTGAAACCTGATCTGTGACAAATCTAATTCTAACGACTCCCTGTTTAATGCAAGTTCGATAATTTTAAATCCATATTGTTTCTGGTAATGATACAACACTCTCATCATTGCATTGTGCTCAAAAGGTGAAACATATACGATATCCGTCTGTTTCCATTCGAGTCCCCCTAAAATCACGTTACATGCAAGCGTAGCAGAGGCTGTAAACACAACCTCTGCTACATCATCTGCTCCTGCAAGTTCTTTGATCTGTTTTCTTGTACTCTCAATCAACCCGGATGCCTGCCGCGCCAGCGCATAAGAACCCCTGCCTGCATTGACAGCACCGGTCCGCGCAATTTCATCCATTGCCTGATATACACATTCTGGTTTTGGAAATGTCGTCGCTGCATTATCAAGATAAATTTCTTCCATAACCAATCTCCTCTTCTCTTACTGTAATAATCCCTCTAAAGTCTGCACCAGCACTGCAACCTTCTGATTTGTTTCGAGCGTATTCCCAAAGTCCTCCAATGCCTCTTCTAACATATTCTTTAAGTAAAGGCTCGTTGTATCCGAAATATCCGCATTATAATACTTTTCTATGGCATTTCCATTCTGGTCTGTCAACAGGATACGACTGCTGCCACCTGCATCTTTACCATGTTCCTCAAGTTTTTCAACTTCAGCTTTTACCGCGTGCAATTTCTCCTGAAATTCTACAAAGTTTGTATCATTCCAGTCCTCTAAATATACCCCTGATAAAATATAAGACAACGCTGATACAATTTCTCCCTCATCATTGGTAGAAAGTTTCTCTAAATAATTCAAAAATTCACTCTCTGCCGTTGCCAGTACATGATTTCTTGATGAATAATTCTGTGCCAGATACCATTCGTGTAAACATGCTTTCAGACTCACATTCTGCGTTTTTCCAAATTCGCGCTTTATGTTTCCTGCGACCTGTTTTTTTAATGTAATAAATACATCATCTAATATTTTTTTACTTTCTTTTAAATCCTGTGCCGTTTGCTCAAAACCAGGTTCTCCATAGCATGCCGGAATTTTTTCAAATAACAATTCTCTTGGATTGATTTCTGCTCTTCTCAACAGATTCCTAAGTTTCTTTATCGATCCACTTTGATTTTCCGGAAGATTTAGTGTTATCATCGTGTACTGGGGAAGTGACCGATACCATTTCTGCATGCAGGCAGCAATCTGTGCGAATCTGCTCTGTCCGGAAAACTTCTCCGTATCACATTCAAAAATCTTTTCCAATTTTTTTAAATATTTTTCTTTTTCAACGGTTTCCAGCTCCAGATACAATGCATAGTTTTCTGGAAAATCATTCACATGATTCAGGTTATCCGAAGTAATTTCCAGCTCTTTCTCCCCAATATAAATGACCGCTGTTCCTTCAATTTCAGATAATTTTTTTGCCAGAAACAATGGAATCACTCCTCGCCTTGCGCCAAAACATTTTCCCTGCAATCGCTGGTATAATATCTGAAAAGACTTTTTTTCACCTGCACATTCCGCAAAAAAACGATCTATCTCTAAACTAACTTTCTGACAGCCCTTATCCCCTCTGGTATGCACAAATGCAGCACGATATACCATAGCCTCCGGCATGGTTCCTTTTTGGTACACAGACAGATCCTCATGCCCTAACATTTTATCGATCACCTGATTGCGCGCTCTTAAATACTGCTTGCCGATGTGTTCAATATTTAACAGTTCATGGTTTACACGCGGCGCGTAGCCATAATATTCTCTGCAGACATCACTTAATATCTGATTAAATTCTGCGGCCGTTGTACACTTTTCTTTTTTCTTTTGCGTCTGGAGAACTATTACCTTTCCGCTCTCCGGCAGATAATGCTCTTCCAGATAGATATTAATTTCAAACCGGATATCCTCAACACATAATTCAAGTTCCTGCAGCAGCACTTCATTTTCTTCAATAAAGCGTTTGTCCCCTTTTAACGTCATAACCGCCTGATAGCGAAGTAATAATTCCTCTTTGTCAAAACGTTGGTCGGACACTAACACAAGAATTCTTTTATCCGCCAGTTTATCTAACTGCTTTTGTATCTCATCTGTTTGGGGTTTTTCTTTTTCCGGCATCACTATAATTTTTCCGTCTGAAAACTTTTCATCAAACAGATATCTTGTATTTTCCAGGGCAAAAAACTCTTCTGAAAACATATACTCATACTGAAAATAGCGTGTCATCGCATATTCCTGATTATACTGCTTTGGCAGTTCATACTCTGTGTCTGCAGCCTCTGACAGAATCTGGCAAAAATTACAGTGCCCTTTTTGCTCATCCATCTTCTTCGTGATTTCTTTTTCCACATCAACGCCTGCATTGCTGCGGAATGCATATACTCCGACACTGCTGCGGAACATTAAAATCCCATCTTTTTTTAATTTTTCCATTGCAGGACGATACTTCTTTTCCGGGTCCATCCCTAATGCAAGACAGATTGCCTGATCCTGTGCAGGAAGTTCATCCTCTCTATGTAACATACGGATTACTGCGATTGCTTTTATGACAGCTTTCTCATCTTCCGTTTCCGCTTTTCCCAGCGCATACTCTGCCTTCAGCCACTCTGAATGGATCATCGGTACATCTTCGGTTTCACGGAACATTGATTTAAAATAATCATAAATTTTATCAACGCCTACCCAGTTTTCTTCATTCCGCTCTAACAGCCATGATAAACTTCCCTGTCCATCATCTGCTAAAAATGTAAATATTGTTCTCTCATTCTGTGCAACACGTTCACTGATATGAAGTAATGCATACGCAGCAAGCGGTGTCAGCGGGAAACATCCTTTGGCAACGATCCGTTCAAAGTCCTGCTCTGAAAATAATTTCTGAAAACATGGAAGCTGATAGGATAACTTCTGGAGCTTCCCCTGCTCATTTTTCACAATCTCTTTTTCATATTGTTTCGAAAACGCAGGTTCTTCCTTCCGGATTGAATTGGCGATCAATTCATAATTATTTTGTGCGGATACGACGAAAGATATCTCTGAAATTCTTCCTTCTACTCCGCGAAACGCATTTTTCATGGAAGTGTCTATACTCCTGGTATACTCATGAATACTTTTATGTGCCACCATTGTAAAAAATAATTTCTGATCGGAACTTTCCGCCAATTCGCACATATCCTGCAGCGTTTTCATATCCTCTGCAAAACCGGATTTCTCATGTCCTTCTATATATTTACTGAATTCATCAAAAATAATAAAGATGCCCTCATAACCACATTCTTCTGTCAGACTTCTTATAATCTGCTGATATGACCGTATGGTCTCAGACTGCATCAATGGCATAAAAGTGCTTCCTGCCGTCAGCATCGGATATAATTCTTTAAATAATTCCAATGACTGTTTATGTTTTCTTTTCAGATTCTTTTTCAAATCCTGCACATCTGTCTGATGTTCCGTCAGATACTCACAAAATCTGGCATACACATCCGAATATTCCTTTTCCCACTTTTCAAGGATTCTAAGTGCTTCTGTGAATGCAGTCTCCGGTGCAATATCCGACAAACCATTTTTCTCTAATGCCTCGCGCAGTGCGAATAATAAAATCTGATTCATGGAAAACCCCGGTACAGAAGAAACCAATACCGGTAAATATTTTTTATTCTCCTTCCGGATCTGCGTGACTAAATCCGCTGTCTCCGGATCTGTGATCTTTATTTTTTCAAAAACACTCTGTGGCAGGTCACAGGAAAGAATTGAAAGCAATACCAGTAATAAATGGGATTTTCCCTTTCCATACGGACCGATTAAAACAGTTGCATGTTCTTTTGCCTCTCCCGTCACAGCTTTTAAATATCTGCGCAATATCAACATGGATGACCGTGTCGGTATATAATGTTCAATTCTTCCATGATCTCCTATATCAAGCTGCAAATTGACTGCTTTTTGGAAATTACGGTTGATATGTATTAAATTTCTCCATTGTTCCATTCCGGCAACTCCTATATGTCTTTATCTTTCGTAATAATTTTTTACGATCATTTCCCCGGTCAATCCTTTTTCCCAATAAATCATATTAAGACCTGCAGTGCGGTTCATTACGATCTTATCTTTTTCCTCCAGACGCTCTAACATCTCTATCAATGCTGTACGTTTCAACTGCAGTATCTTTCCTGGACTGTCCATTTCTTTCCACAGATCATCCAGATAAACAGACGTACGGTTTTTTCCCTTATCTACCAATAAAAACCAGACAATATCCTCCGGTAATTTGTTCAGATCTGGCTGTTTTCTGTAGTAAATCCCCTCTGTATTTTTCAATAATCCTAACTTTCCAAATGGACTGGCGTTTTTTTCTTCGGGATTTGTCTCCTTTGCCGGCATATACATCCGTAAAATTGCATCACAATCTGCATAGACAGAACTCTGCGCAACCTGCACTTCATCGTCTAAATCACTGAGTAATGTCTCCATCTCATCATATAGCTGCTGTTTTTTAAATTCCTCATAAGAAACTTCATTAAAAAATAAATTCCATGCCGTTGCCAGTTCCCGGTTTTTTGCAATTTTGCAATGTATCAGCCATAATGTAAAATAATCTTCCACGCATGGATCATGTGCAAGAATCAACTGACCAATCGCAGTGAGCATAACACCCGTTTTCGGAGAATCTGTAACCAGCTCTGCTGCCCTGAGCCAGTACCGGATTGCCTTTGCCATATTCGGTCCCACTCCAAGTGCATCTGCTCCATAATTTTCTGAAAAAACTTTCGGATTACGGTCTACTTCATATAAACCCTTATTCAGCCATCCTTCACGAAGGATAAAACTTTCATGCCCTTTAAAACGGTATTTATTTTTTCCCATTATTCTTTATCCTCCGTCCGCTGTCTTTTGATTGCCAGAACCTTTCTCATATAGCATCCAGCCGTAAAATGGTTCACACATTCGCCACAGCGTTTACATTTTTCGTCTGAAATATGGTATTCAATCTCCCCATCTTTATTTTCCCTGATAGAAAGCGCATTAAATCTGCACACACTCTCACAGGCCAGACATCCCATACACATCTGATATTTTGTGATCTGACATTTTATTCTTTCTTCTGCCGTTTTCAAATCTTTCGCACCGGCTATTTCTGTTTTTAAAATGGTAACTCTCAAATTGGTTGTTCCAATCCGCCCCTGCAGTTTCAAAACGATCTGCTCTCTTTTATCAAGTACAAAAACCTCTCCCAGCCTTGTATTTCCCATATCAAAATTCAGATACCCGAATGGACGGAATAGTTCATACAACTGTTCTGAAATTGGACGCTGTAATTCATAATTGAACGAATTTTCCTCCGTGACACATGGTGTGAATGACACAACGGATTTCTGTGCATACGCAACACCATTTCCCCCCTGTCTTGCCTTCCAATACCCATCATCCACATAAACCTCAGCATCTTCTTTTCCAATGCTTGTTGCAAAATCAATCAGCATCTCTCTAAAATGCTTTGACTGCTCATGCATATGTACCTTAGATAAAAATTCAGACCAGCCACTGTTGTTCGGACAGCACCAACATCCAACCCTCGCATAGCCAAGACGGTATGCATCGTTAAAATCAATTCCTGTTGTAAGAATATATAACCAGATGTCAAAATCCATCCAGTCGATAATGGGTGATATGATCCTCTGTTTTGTGATCTTCGGACTGTCAGACTCACGCTCATACTTGCTCCTGCTTACTGACTCACTGCGCCGGATCCCATAAAAAGTCAATATCTGCTTTTTGTCCCTGTATAACGAACGAATTTTTTTCTGTATGGTTCCCGTTTTAAAAACAGTACAGCACCAACGCATCACACGACTCGGCGGACCGATCAGTTTGCACAGTTCCTCAAAATCTTTTTCCTTATTGCGTGCAGAGATCACAGGTGTTTTAGGATGATTTTTCTTAAATCTTTCCACATAGGTATAGGTAAATGGAAACTCCAACGTTGTATCCCCGAAAATATGCATGATCTGAGGTGTGCTCAATGCACGTAATACCAGATTCGAAGTCACTGTAGAATCTTTGCCTCCACTGAATGAAACAAACATATCCATTGCACCAAACTCACCCACTGCTTTTCGTATATAATTTCCTGCCTCCTGCGTGATATACTCATACCGTTCTTTATTTGCCTCAATAAAGCGTCCCGTCATCTCATCAAAATAACAATAGGTATTCTGTGTACTATATTTTTCATATTGTCTGCGGACTTCATCTGCATTGATCTTTTTCAGTTCTTTTACAGAAAAAGCAATCTTTTTTCCGTCCACAAAATAATGGTTTCCCGTTCCATTCCAGACTGATTTTTTCAGAAATTCAAATGGCTTTTGCAAGATAATTTCGATTAAAAGTCTTTCCTCTGGAAATACAGGCCGGACGTCCGTTGTCAGCTTTTTTGCCTCCATCCCGCATCTGCTGCATCTGTTACCATACAGTGGAACATTACATTGTCTGCACCAGTATATCGTAGACTGCACGTCCGCCCTGCCTCCACAGCACTGACATGTACTTGTCTCGCATACGGTTCCAAAACATGGCTGTTTTTCTGTTGTTTTTTCATTTCTATTGTGGCAAATATATGTTATCATGTATCTTTCTTTATAAGTAGAATTTATATAGGTATTTTTCTTAGAATTTAAGAATATATAATGACATTATATTCTTAGTTTAAGAGAATTTCAATCAGATATTATCCAGAAAAGAAAGATTTTATAATTTCAGGCAAAATAAGTAAAAATGCAAAACTGTAAATATATCAAAAAAGCCTTGAACTTCCGTTCAAGGCTTCTTCCAAGCAGGGGATGAGAGAATCGAACTCCCACCAAAGGTTTTGGAGACCCCTATCATACCATTTGACCAATCCCCTATATATAAAATGACGTATCAGATAGGTCATTTATTTTACTTTTTTCTTATGCAAAAATCAATAGGACTTTTGCCTTATTTCTGATACCTTCAAAACTTCATACAGAACTCCGTCAACCAACTGTGAAGTTGCAAAGCAACTTCCAATGCGAACATCGTTCGCTATTTGGTCAAGCCCTCGATCGATTAGTAACAGTCAGCTCCACACGTTACC